>Ga0315277_10001430_pt1 | contig 34913 bp, 32 predicted proteins | sample YL17G05_15_MG_FD_203695 | JGI IMG/M metagenome (GOLD analysis project Ga0315277, IMG submission 203695) | Sediment microbial communities from Yellowstone Lake, YNP, Wyoming, USA - YL17G05_15 | ecosystem: Environmental > Aquatic > Freshwater > Lake > Sediment | place: USA: Wyoming | collected...
CGCCTGATCCGACAACCAGGATCTTCATGGTCAGGTTCCTTTCATCAGTTCCCCGGCCAGGCTTTCGATGAGCCCCGGCCGCGGAAAAACGCTCCTCAGGATCCGGGCCGCCAGCGGAACCGCCTCCATGGCCGGGAGGCAGAACTTCATCTCAAGATAGCCTTGCCTCAACTTCCGGACCTCGTCTCGGACCGTCTTGTTGCGGATGATCACCTCGGCCATGTACCCGGCCAGAGCATCGAAATCCTTCTCCACCATGCCGAACCGGGTCATCTCCTGGACGCCCAGCCGGATACCGCTCGAGTCAAGGAACGTCTCATCGTCCGGCAGCGCCTGATAGTTGGTAACGATGTTGTTTTTCTCCAGGCGCCGGGCGATTTCCTGAGCCGGACCATAGCTCCGCACCCGGACAAGGACCTGGTGGGTCTCGGTAAAACCATCCTTTTCCTCGCCCTCGACAGGCAGGCCGTACGTCTTCAGCGCCTTGGCGAAGGCCTTGGCGTTTGCCCGAACCTGTTTCTGGTAGTCTGCCTTGAAGGCGTTCATCTCGTAGGCCGCCAGCAGGAGGCCGAGGAGTGTTCCCAGATGATGGTTGCTTGTCGACCCCGGGAAGGCCCGGCTTTTGATGTCGGCCCAGAAGTTGCGGAGAGGGCTGTCCTTGGGGAAGTTCCCGGCGATGACTCCCCGCTGCGGCCCGAAGAAGGTCTTGTGGGTGCTGCCGGTGATGACATCCGCTCCCTCCCGCAGCGGCTCCTGGAAAGCGCCATAGAGCCCCAGGACATGGGCCATGTCATACATGATCACCGGACGCTCAGGCCAATCCTTGACGATCCGGACGACGAACTCCACCGGCTCGGGATAGAGGAACATGCTCTTGCCGAAGATGATGAGCTCCGGCCGGCGCTCGGCCAGCAGCCCGGCCAGTTTCTCAAGGTCCGGCTTGTACGGATTGTCCTTGGAGACCGGGAAGTTCACGACGTTCTCCTTTCCGGTCTGAGGGTCTTCGCTGACGAAGTTGAACAGCGCCCCCATGGGCTGGGAGCTGAGATGGCCGCCTTTGGTGAGGTCGTTGTTCATCACCAGGCGCATCTTCCGCGTCGGCTGCCCTTTGGGCCGCGTCCGGTTGAGGAAGCGGACCAGGCCTTTAAAGACGACCTCGTTGGCCATCTGGCCGCTGATCGGCCGGAGCTCGACGTCGGAGCAGCCGAAGAACTGCCCCAGCTCTTTTTGGGTTTCAATCTCCACGTCCCGGATGAAATCGGTTCCCTGATAGAAATAGACCTCCTCACCCTTCATTGTCCGGTGCTCGGCATAGCGGCCCGCAGGGTCGGAGATCTCGCACAGCTTGACAAGCAGAGAGGGGGTTGTCTCCGAGGGAATCAAGTTGAACGATTCCGCCTGACGCCATCGGCTGTTCTGCTCAACCCGCCCGGCCAGGGATATCACCTTATCGCTCAAAGAAGACATCTCGCAATCTCCTCTCAGGGTTTGAAGTTCTTCCTCTCTATCTCGAGGATCTTGGCCACCCGGCGCTCATGCCGGCCCCCTTCGAAAGGCGTCTTCAGCCAGGTCTGGACGATCTCGATGGCCTCCTCGGACGAAAGGGTCCGTCCCCCCAGGGTGAGGCAGTTGGAATCGTTGTGGCTGCGGCTGACCCGGGCGGTGAAGGCGTTCCAGCAAGGCGTCGCCCGGATACCTTTATATTTATTAGCAACGACGGCCATCCCGATCCCGGTGCCGCAGAAGAGGATGGCCCGGTCGCACTCGCCCGAGACGACGCTGTCCATGGCCATGACCGCGTAATCCACATAGTCCACGGTCTGGCCGGGACCAGAACCGAAATCCCGGTGGGCGATCCCATTCTCCTCGAGGAAGGCTACAATCGTGCTCTTGAGGTCGAAACCTGCATGGTCGGAAGCGACGGCGATTTTCATTCCTCTACCCTCCGCTCCAGGCTCATGGGAAAAGCGAAGAAGAAGTTGCTCTTCTCAACGAGAGTTGTTGTCGGCGATGAATTTCGAAGCCTCGGGCATGATCTCCAAGGCCTTGAGCACCACGGCGTCTGTCTTCCGGTAGGCCCTCACGCCCTCTTCGATGCCCCAGAGGGAGGAGACGATCTCCCGCTCCAGCTCCCTCTTGATCTCCGCCTCGGCCTCCGCAAACCTCGGCTCATCGAAGGCTATCTTAGAGGCCCGAAGATAGGCCTTGAAGTCGTCCAGGACCGGAGTCCCGACGGCAAAATCGTGGCCCGCCGAGGCCTTGCCGGAGATGCCGGAAGTCCCTTGATCGTTGGGAAAAACAGAATCCTTGGAGAGTGCGGTCTCGCGGGCGGCGAACTTTCGGGCGTAGCCGAAAAACGCTCCCTTGTTCATCAGCTCGAGGGTGAAGGTTTTGAGAGTCGAGGTCACTTCATAGTCGGGCGCGATTCCCCCTTGGCCGAGGACCTTCCGGCCTTTGGCGGTGTAGCGGACCTCGCGCTGTTCCTCGGGCGCCCGCTTGTAGAGCATGTAATCCTCGATGTGTTCATAATCCCTCTGGATGGAACGGCCGCTGGGAGTGAAATATTTGGCGGTGGTCAGGGCGACGGCCAGGTTCTCCCCGAGCGGGAAGACGGTCTGGACCAGCCCCTTTCCCCAGGAGTCTTCGCCGACGATGTAGCCCCGGTCGTTGTCCATGACCGCGCCGCTGACGATCTCCGAGGCGCTGGCGCTCCCCCTGTTGATCAGGATGACGAGAGGGATATTTTCGAACTGGCCGTCCCTTTGGGCCCGGAACTCCCGGTTGTAGACCCGGTTGCGGCCTTTGATAGAGACGATGACATCGCCCTTGGGCAGGAATTCGTCAGAAAGCGCGATCGACTGGAAGAAGGGGCCGCCGGTGTTTCCCCGCAAGTCGAGGACGAGCTGTTTCATCCCCTGGCCAGCCAACTGGGTTATCTTTTGCTCGAATTCTTCGGTCGTGGTCTCGGCAAAATTACGGATGAATATGTATCCCGTCGTGTCGGTAACCATGAAGGCGTAGGCGACACTGTGCAGGGGGATCTCCTCCCGCTCGATGGTCAGCTCGAGAGGCTTGTCCAGCCCGTCCCGGACGATGGTGATGGTGACCTTGGTCCCCTTGGGTCCGCGGAGCTTTTGCATGGCCTCGAAGCTCGACAGGGGCTTGGTGCTCTCGCCGTCGATCGTCGAGATGATATCGCCCGGCTGGATACCCAGGCGGCTGGCCGGCGTCCCCTCGATCGGGGCAATGACGACCAGGCTGTCCTCGTGCTTCTGGATCTGGATGCCCAGGCCGTAGTATTTTCCCGTGTATTCCTCGCGCATCCGGGAGAGGTTGTCGGGGTCGAGAAAATACGAGTGCGGGTCGAGGGTTTCCAGCATTCCCCGGATAGAAGAATAGACGAGCTTGTCGGGCTCCACGTCCCGGTAATAGTTCTGCTCGATCAGGGAGAGGATGGTCGATGACTTCTCGATAGCGCGGTCCCAGATGTCCTCATTCCGGGCCGACAGGCTGACCAGAATGAGGAGGGAGAGAAAACCGACCAGGGCCTTTTTTTTCATGCGCTTCGAGATTTCTTATCTTAGCAAACCCCCTCCCCATTGTAAAGCCGGCCCGACCTTGACTTAAGCCGGGGCAGGGGATATATTTGAGGGCGCTCGAGGCAGGACAACATGTTCGGCAATATCGGCTTCCCGGAGTTGCTCATCATCCTGGCCATCGCCCTGCTCATCTTCGGCCCCAAGAAACTGCCCGAGGTAAGCAAATCCATCGGGAGGGCCGTTCGGGAGTTCCGCCGGGCCTCGGATGAGATCAAGGGCAAGATCGAGCAGGAGATCCAGGCGAGCGAATTCAAGGAAATCAAAGACGATCTGAAGAAGGACCTCAGCCAGGACATCTATAAAGAGGTCACCGAGGAAAAAGAGGAAAAAAAGGATGAGGAAGGCCCCAAAATCTCCTGACGAGATGACCTTCCTCGAACATCTCGAAGACCTGCGGAAGAGAATCTGGTACTCTTTCGTTGCCATCCTCGTCGTCGTCATCCCCGCCTGGATCTTCAGCCAGGACATCTTCAAGGCCCTGTCCCGGCCGGTGACCCAGTACCTGCCCGAAGGCATGAAGATGGCCTTCACCAGCCTGACCGCTCCCTTCATGCTCTACATCAAGGTCGCCTTCCTTACCGCGGTGTTCGTCACCTCGCCCTTCATCTTCCTCCAGCTCTGGTATTTCGTCGCTCCGGGGCTCTACCAGAAAGAGAAGAAATACGTCGTTCCATTCGTGACCTTCACCACCGTTTTCTTCCTGGCCGGAGCCGCCTTCGGTTATTTCGTGATGTTTCCCTGGGCCTGCCGGTTCTTCCTGAAGCTGGGCTCGGACTTCACTCCGGTCCTGACCGTCGATACCTATTTCAGCTTCTCCCTCAAGCTCCTCCTCGGCATCGCCCTGGTGTTCGAGCTGCCGACGCTCATCTACTTTCTCTCCAAGATCGGCCTCATCACGTCCCGCTGGATGATCCGCAACTTCAAGTACGCCGTGCTGGCCATCTTCATCATCGCCGCCGTCATCACCCCGACGCCGGACATGGTCACCCAGAGCATCCTCGCCGTCCCGATGCTGGCCCTCTACGGCCTCGGCATCCTGATCGCCTTCTTCTTCGGCAAGGAACGGAAGACGCGGCGGGAGAAGAAGGCAGAAGAAGAAATCGCCGGGTAAGCCAAATGCCAACGGTTCGCAAGAAAACGGGGACACGTGCCGAATTCCGCCCCCGTCTCGTCGGGCTCACCGGGACCAACGGCGCGGGAAAAGGAGAGGTAGCGGCCTACCTGATAAAAAAAGGATACGCCTATGTATCGCTCTCCGACGAGGTCCGGGACGAGCAGCGCCGGAAGGGAGAGGAGATTACGCGGGACAGTCTGATCGCTACAGGAAACGCCCTCCGTCGCAGGTACGGAGCCGACATCCTGGCCCGCCGGGTGATGAATAAAGTCAAGGGCCGCACGGTCATCGACAGCATCCGCAACAGCCGCGAGGTCTCTTTCCTGCGGCAACACAAAGGGTTCATGCTTGTCGCCGTGGATGCGCCCGTGGAATTGAGGTATGAGAGGGTCCGCAAGAGAGGCCGGGCGGAGTCGGCCGGAACCCTCGAAGAATTCGTGGCCAAGGAAAAGCAAGAGATGGCGGGCGGGACAAGCGAACAGCAAATCCGCCGCTGCCTGGACCTGGCCGACGTAACCATCGTCAACGACGGGTCGCTCCAGGCCCTCCATCGTCAGATCAAGGAGCGCCTATGACAGCCAAACGTATCTCCAAGGACGACTATTATCTCGGGATCGCCAAGGAAGTGGCCCGGCGGTCCACCTGCTTCCGCCGGTCCATCGGCGCCATCATCGTCCGGGATGACCAGATTATCTCGACCGGCTACGTGGGCGCGCCGCGCAAGACAAAGAGCAGCTACGAGCACGGCTTCTGCCTCCGCGACCGGCTCGGCATTCCCCACGGAGAGCGCTACGAGCTCTGCCGCAGCGTCCACGCCGAGCAGAACGCCATCATCAACGCCGCCCGGGCGGGGGTGAGCCTCCTCGGCGGCAACATGTATATCTACGGGATCGTCTTCAGCGAGGACAAGCCGATCAATGCCTTCCCCTGTTTCATCTGCAAGAAGATGATCATCAACTCCGGCCTCGACCGGATCGTTTGTTCGACGGCCGGGGGCGGTAAAAAAGCCTTCCGGGTCAGCCGGTGGGCCCAGGACTGGACCAAGGCCGACATCATCGATGACACGCATCAGTACGGATAAAAGAAGACCGCCCTTTATCCTTATTCCTATTATTCCTATTATTCTTATATTTCTTATCGGAATCGGATTTCCTCTGGCCGCCCGGCCGCAGGAGCTCCCCCTTCAGACGGCACGGGCCGGTCTCCTCAAGCTGCTCGGGCTGGAGGCCTCCCCGGAATCCATCGACTACGTCCAGAGAAAGACGCAGTTCCAGCTCCACACCCTGCTCACCGAGCAGCGCCATCCCAAGACCTGGAACCTCAGCGAGCGCCTGCAGAAGGACGTGGCCGACGGCCTGAAGGCGCTTCTCTCGGTGGACGAAGACATCCTCGCCCGGCTGGACGCCCTGGCCTCGGACAGGCAAGCCCTGGAGCCGTTCGTCGCGGCGCTCGAGCAAGCCGTCCTCGAACAGAGGCGGATCTACATCTACGGCTGTGGAGCGACCGGCCGCCTGGCCAAGCAGATGGAAAGTTCTTTCTGGCGGCCCTTCTGGAGGAGGGTCAAGGCCGATTCGCGAGTCTGGCCCAAGCTCGAATCCAGGCTGTCCCCGTCGGTTGAGGACGACCTCGTCGGTGAGATGACCGGTGCCGACCGCGCCCTGATCAGCTCGCTCGAGGGGTTCGAAGACCTGCCGCTCATCGGCCGCCTGCAGCTCGCCGACCGGGGGGTCCGACGCGGCGACGTCGTCATCTGTGTGACCGAGGGCGGCGAAACGTCCTCGGTCATCGGGACCGTCCTGGCGGCCCTCGATGAGTGGAAGGAGAACGGCGTCTACGACCCGGCCGAGACTCGGAAGAAGCTCTTCTTCATCTACAACAATCCCGACGAGCGGCTGCTGCCTTTCGCCCGCAGCCGACGGGTGATCGAGGAGCCCGGCATCACCAGGATCAACCTCACCACCGGGCCCCAGGCCATCACCGGCTCGACGCGCCTGCAAGCGACGACGATCGAGACTTTCGTTATCGGCTGCGCGCTCGAGGAGGCCCTGGCCCGGGCCTTGGGTCGCTCGCTCTCCTCCAAGGACATGGCGCGGCTGGGTTTCGCCGCCGACCTCACGATCGGACAGAGGCTCGGGGACTTTCGCTCCGTCCTCGATGAAGTGAAGCGCAACATCCCGGCCATCGCCGCACTGACCACCCTCGAATCCGACACCTACCGCGCGGGCCGATTCTCCACCTACCTGGCCGGCCGCGCTTTGATCACCGTCTTCATCGACTGCACCGAGCGCAGCCCCACCTTCCGTCTCTTCCCCCTCGATACGACGGCCGAGCCCAAACGGAAATGCTGGATCCAGGTCTGGACTCCCGCCGCCGGGCCCGAGGAGGCCTGGCGGTCCTTCCTCGGCCGGCCCTTCCACGGGCTCGCCCCGGAGTTCTACCGCAAGCCCTTCGAGGAAGAGATCGAAGACCCCTACCTGCAAGCGGCCGCACTGGAAAGCCTGAAGAAGGCGGGTGACGACCAGCAATTCCTGTACGATTTCTCCTTTTCGGAGGAGAACGTCCGGAAGTGGGGTCCCCAGAAGGACGATTTGGGCGTAATGATCCTGGTCGGCCCTGAGGCCGAGAGCTTGAAAAGGACCGATTCGTCCTTCCGGAACTTCTCCGACCTTTGCCAGAAGAGCGGCTCCCGATTGGGCCTCGTCGTCGTCGGGGGAGAGCCGGGCATAAAGATGGCCGGACTTCTTCCCGGCGCCTCGGATCCCTTTGTCTCTCTCGACATCTCCGCCGCCAACGATCCTTTCGACCTTCGCCGTCAGGTCGGTCTGAAGATGCTGCTCAACGCCCATTCCACAGCCTTGATGACACGCCTGGGCCGGGTCATCGGCAACACCATGACCAACGTCAGCCCCAGCAACCTCAAGCTCATCGGCCGGGCCACTTATCTCATCCAATCCCACGTCAACGACATCCTGTCCCGGCCGGATTGGGTGAGGCGCAACGGCCGGCGCGAACCCATCACCTACGGCGAGGCCAACGTCGTCCTCTTCGACGCCATCGCTTTTCTGAAGGACAGGAAGGAGACCGTGGGACAGACGGCGGAAGTCGCCCTGTCGATCATTCGCATCCTGGAATCGCTGTGGCAGACGAGGGGGTTGACTAACGATGAGGCGTTGGAGATCGTCCGGAAGGTCGGGCTGAATCAGTATCTGGCCACCGTCGATTAGGGAATCCCAGGCTTCAGCCCGCCTCGGGCGCAACCCGAAGGCCGACCAGCGCTCAGAGGGCTATGCGGGCCTGGGTGCGTTCGCCAGAAAAGAAAGTTCCGGGCTCAGGACTGTGGGGGTGCGGCACAAGGCATGATCCGGGGCCGCCTCTCCTTCTTCGGCCGGACCTGCGGATAGACGAAGAGCTCGCCGGCGTAGTTCCTCAGCACGACCTGCTCGTCGCTGACGGAATGCAGGTAGTTCGGCACGATCGGGATCTTGCCTCCACCTCCCGGTGCGTCGATGACGTAATACGGAACGGCCATCCCCGAAGTCCAGCCGCGGAGCGCCTGCATGATCTCGATGCCCTTCTCGACCGTCGTCCGGAAGTGGGCCGTGCCCTTGACCCAGTCCGCCTGGTAGATATAGTAAGGGCGCACCCGCACGGTCAGCAGTTTCTGCATCAGCCTCTTCATAACCGCCGGGTCGTCGTTTACGCCTTTCAGAAGCACGGCCTGGTTCCCCAGCGGGATCCCGGCGTCGGCCAGAAGGCTCAGGGCCCGCGCCGACTCTTCTGTGATCTCATCGGGATGGTTGAAATGGACGTTGACGTAGAGCGGGTGGTACTTCTTCAGCATGGCCGCGAGCTCGGGAGTGATGCGCGCCGGCAGGTAGCAGGGCATGCGCGTCCCTAGGCGCAGGATCTCGACATGAGGGATCTCTCGCAGGAGCTTGAGGATGTGTTCGAGCCTGCGGTCACTGAGCATGAGCGGATCGCCGCCCGAGATGACGACGTCCCGAACCTCGGGGTGGGCGCGGATGTAGTCCACTCCGTCTTCGATAAAGCGAGGATGGATTTGACTCGGGTCGCCGACCTTGCGCTTCCGCGTGCAGAACCGGCAGTACGATGCACACAGGTGCGAGACTAAGAAAAGCACCCGGTCGGGATAGCGGTGGACAACACTCGGCACCGGCGAGTCATCGTCCTCGTTCAGCGGGTCGGCCGCCCCGTCGTGCTCTTCGAGCTCAGCCGGGTCGGGCACCACCTGGCGGTAGAGGGCGTCGCCCTTAGCCTTGATCAGTTCGGCGTAGTACGGTGTTATCTGGACCCGGAAACGCCGGGCGATTCTCTTGACCTTTTCGGGGTCGAGGTCGAAGAAATGCGCTATCTCTTCCGGAGACTTGAGACTGCGCTTGAGAATTCGTTGCCAAGAGTCTTCCTCCATTGTCCCGTGGACTCCTTCAGTTGAGGTACTTGACATAGGTGATGCGGTCATCCCCCCTCCGATAGAAATCGGGGATGCGCGAAACCTCTTTATAATTCAGGCCGGTGTAGAACCGGCGCGTCTTCTCGTACTTGGGCTGGGACGATGTTTCGATCAGGATCATCCGCCCGCCGGCCACTCTGACCTCTTCCTCCAGCCAGTTCACCAGCTCCCGGCCGTGCCCGCGGCCCTGCTCCCCGCTCGCCACGGCCATCCAGTAGAGGTCGTACGTCCCCTCGGTGAGCGGAGTGGGTCCGTAAGACAGGTAGCCGACGACCCGGCCGGCCTCGTTCTCGGCGACGACGAGGCGGTAGTCCCGCTGCTGGGGCTGGTCGAGGTAGAGGTCGATGAGCTCGGCGGCGACGGTGATTTCGTCGGGGGTGAACATCTCGGTGGCCTGGATGATGTCGAGGACGGTCCGGCGGTCCTCCCGCGTCATTGGACGGACCATCGCCTCCCTTTTTTGCGCATCGCGCTCTCCAGAACCTGGTGCCAGAAGAAGGGGTACTCGATCCGCACATCGTCGGAGCTGTACCAGGGCTCCTCCTTGCGGCGGAGGGCGTTCTCGATCATGCGGCTCCAGAACTCGGCGTAGTCGATTCCGGCCGCTTTGAGCGCCCGGACAAAGCCGGCGTCCAGGCTGGTGTCGGGGTTGGGGTTGACCTCGAGGATGGCGATCCGTCCGTCCGAGCCCATCCGGAAATCGACCCGGGCATAATCGCGGCAGCCCATCGCCTGGAAGGCGGCCAGCGCGTACTGGTGGAGTTTATCGCGCAGCGCGTCGTCGATGGGAGCGGGGCATATGGCCGGCGTCGTCGCATAGAGCACATGGTCCTCGAACCACTTGGCCTCATAGCTGCAGATATGGGGAGCCGACTCCGGCATGGACGAAAAATCGATCTCGGAAACCGGCAGAGCCTGGAGCTTATCGCTCACCAGGACGGCGACGTTGAACTCCCGGCCCTGGATGAACTCCTCGACCAGCGCGGGCTGTCTGTAAGCGTCGATGATCTTGTTCACCTTTTCCTGGAGCGCCTGGGGGTCCCGGACGACAGAGTCCTGGTAGATGCCCAGGCTGGCGTCCTCCTGGTTGGGTTTGACGATGGCCGGGAAGGGGATGTCGATCTTCTGGTCGGCCGAGGTCACCAGGCGTCCCTTGGCTGTGGGCAGGCCGAAGGCATTGAGGATGGCCTTCGCCTTGAACTTGTCCTGACAGATGGACAGGGCCTTGGACGTGTTCCCGGTAAAGGGGATTCCGATGGCCTCGAACCCGGCGGCCACATTGGCCTCGAGCTGGGGGCGGCCGAGGAATTCTTCACAGAGGTTGACCAGGACATCGACCTTGAGCTCCCTAATGCGGCGGACGAAACTCATCAGGCTTTCGTGGAGGGGAGTGATGGCGACCGTGTAACCGATGTCGGTGAGGGCGGTGAAGACGGACTCGGCGACGTCCGCCACGGAGGCTTCAGATAAGCGCTCGTTCGGCCGGTTGATGACGGGATCGTAAGACGTGTAGGCGATCCCCACGGTGATGTTTTCTCTTTCCATGATTCAATCCATACCTGGTCGCAGCCTCGTCGACGACACGATGAAGCAGCGCCGAATAGGAATAGCCCGCCGTGCGGGCGGCCTTGGGAAGGCAGGAATTGTCCTCCGGTTTGGGCAGGACCCCGGGCAGGGGGTTGACTTCCAGGATGTTCGGTTCGCCCCGTTCATCCAGGCGGATATCGATCCGGGACCAGTCCCGGATCCGCAGGACTTCGACGGTCTTCCGGATTATGTCTTCGATCCGGTTCTTCAGGTCGGGCCCGAGCTCAGCCGGACAGCGGAAGATTTCCAGCGGCTTGTCCGGTTGGTCCCAGACCCATTTGGCTTCATAGGAATAAACCGGGTTTGCGCCCGGCGGAAGCTGGGAATGGTCGATCTCGACGATGGGCAGGATCTCAATGTTCGGCGGGTTGCCCAGCACGCCGACTGTGAACTCGCGCCCGGTCAGGAACTGCTCGATGATGACCGGCTCCTTGTAGACGGACTGGATCTCGCGCACCCGGGCCTTGAGCTCCTGGCGGCTCCTCACGACGGAATCGTCCTTAATCCCCTTGCTCGAGCCTTCGTGGAGCGGCTTGACGATCGCCGGGAGCTTGACCCTGAGGCTGATCCCCGAACCGTTCTCCACGACCCAGAAGGCGGGCGTGGGGATCTTGTGATAGGCGAGGATCTCCTTGGCCCTCGACTTGTCGAGGCAGATACCCAAGGTTAGCGGGTCGGAGCCGGTGTAGGGAATTCCGAGCATCTCGCAGATCGAGGGGATGTGGGATTCGCGATTCGGGCCAACCAGTCCCTCGGCGATGTTGAAGACGAGGTCGGGCCGGAGCTCTTTGAGATGAAGATAGGCTTCATCGTCGGCTTCGATCGGGACAATTTCGTGTTTCTCGCCGAGCGCCCTGCCGATCGCCTCGATGGTCTCGTCTGAGTCGCACTCGGCGAGAAGATCGAGTGGAGGGTCGTCTTCCTCGTGGGTTTCTTCGTATCGCCTTGCGTGGAGCGATGAAGCCATGCCGTTCTTGGAGCTGTAGAGAAAGGCGATGCGCATAGCTACGTCGCTCGGCTTCGACTCAAGTTTATGAAGGTTCCCGACAAGGTGATCATTTTATATCTGCTGCCCGTGCTCTTTTTTTCTTCGACTCAAAATTTTTTCTAGTTTCATTATGTAATATAGATCAATTTTTTCAAATGTCAATACCTTTTATACTTTTTTTTGCGTGTCATCGAAAAGTGACTCAACAAATTGTGGCGGTCGGTCGTCGAAATGCGCCCAGCAATTTTCGTGCCATGGAATTGATTGAGCGACCAGAGCTCAGCGGATGACGGACGGCTCGCGGTCCGGCGCGAGCTTGACTAACAGAAGATGGGACTTGCCGGCGTGCAGCACTTTGTTGGAAACGCTGCCGAAGACCCACTCCCGGAGACCCGATTTCCCATGTGACGACATCGCCACCAGGCGCACGCCCGCCGCCTTGGCGTATCGGATGATCTCCTCGGCGGCATGGCCGGACCTCAATTCCCCGCGCGCCTTGATTCCCCGGTCGCGGAATCTCTTGACCGCGCTGTCGAGATAGGCTGACAGATCCTGTTCCATCTTCCGGACCTGCTGTTCGGGGAAGCGGATGAAGTCCAGCCCTCCGATCGTGTGAACGCGCTGGCCGGATTCGACGACAGAGAGAAGCGTCACCTCCGATTTCAGCCGGGCGGCGATCTCCAGGATATAAGGCAGCGCGGTCTCTCCGGCCGCCGACCCGTCCAGCGGCAGGAGCACCTTCGAGAAGATGCTAATTTGGGGGCCCTTCTTTTTGATCGCCGCCGCCCGTAACAAAAGAACGGGTACGGGCGCTCCATGGACGATCTTGTTGGCCGTGCTGCCCATTGTCCAAGGCATGATGCCGGTGTGTCCGTGGGAGACGACGATAATCAGGTCCACCCGTTCCTGCAGGGCGTACGCGTTAATCCGGCTCGCCGGCTCGCCGCAAAGAACAACTGTCTTGACGTTCAAGGGCGTCCCGGAGACAGTCCGGCGCATGTCTTCAGCCTCTTTTTCCAGGTAGGCCTGCATCAGCCGGTGGTGCTTCTCATCGGGCCCATCACAGACACCGAGAAGATGAAGTACGGAATCGAACGGCCGCGCCAGTTCCTCGCCGTGGCTGAGCGCACCTTCGCTCAGCTTCGATCCGTCCAGCGGGATCAGAATCTTTTCAAGCATGCTTCCCCCCATCACGTGAATTTGACCACAAGCATGATCCAGCAGATGCCGACAACCAGAATCATGACGGGCAGCGCGTACTTGCAGAACCGCCCCCAGGAGACGGGATACCCTTCCTTCTCGGCGATGGCCGTCCCCACGACGTTGGCCGACGCACCGATGGGAGTCCCGTTGCCCCCGATGTCCGTCCCCAGGGCCAGGGCCCAGGCGAGTGGCGGAAGCGGCATTCCCGCCGCGGCCAGGCTGCGGATTACAGGGATCATCGTGGCGGCGAAGGGGATGTTATCGACGATGGCCGAGGAGAAGGCGGACACCCAAATGATGATGGTCATGACAATTACAAAGCTCCCGCCGGAGACGCGGCCGATGAAATCCGCCAGGGCCTTGAGGGCTCCTGTATGCTCCAGTCCGCCGACGCAGACGAACAGTCCGAAAAAGAAGAGCAGCGTCCGCCAGTCCACCCTCGCCATGGTGTGAGCGGCGTTCTTGTACCCGAACGCCAGGGTCAGGGCGGCGGCGATGCAGCCGATCGACGCCACCGAGATTCCGGTCTGGGCGTGAGTGACTAAGAGTGCGATCGTCAGGACAAAAACCCCGATGTAGATCTTGAACAGACGCGGGTCGTCGATGGCCTCCTTCGGCCGGGGATAGAGGCTCGGGTCGATCGGGGTCCCCTTCTGGGACGCACGCAGGCCTTTCCGAAAAAGGAAATAAAAGAGGACCAGGGTCGCAATCATCCCCACCCAAGCGATGAGGCCGGTGTTTTTCAGGAAATCGAGAAATGAATACCCGAGCGCCGTCCCGATGATGATGTTCGGCGGGTCGCCGCTCATCGTGGCGCTGCCGCCGACGTTGGAGGCGAAGATCTCGGCGATGATGACCGGCACCGGGTCGAACTTCAGCAATCTGGCCAGTTCTATGGTGACCGTCGCTAAGAAAAGCATGACTGTGATGCTGTCGATGAACATCGCCAGGAACCCGGACATCAGGGTGAAGGCCACTAGAATAGAAACCGCCTTATATTTCGCGATCCTGGCGACATAGAGACAAAGCCAGCGGAAGAATCCCACTTTGCCCAGCCCCTCCACCATCACCATCATCCCGCCGATGAAGATGATCGTCTGCCAGTTGACGCCGGACGACTCGAGCGGCTTATGTCCGGGAATCCAGAACGCCGGCTGGACGATCTGGCCGACATTCAAGACGCCGATGACCGCGGCCGGGCTCCTCATGACCAAAAGGAAGACCACCACGATGGTCAATCCCCCTCCAACCAGGGCGGGAATGTAGCGAGGGACCTTGTTCAGGATGATGACAATGAACATCGAGAAGAAAATGAGGACGGCAAAAACTTGACTCAAGCTCTGCATTTCACGGAAGGAAGTCTGAGTAAAGGTAGCAGGCGCGTCTATCCAGCGTCCGCTTCCGGGCCCGACGTTCCAGGGCTCGGAAAGCCGACCGACGGTCGGCGGGAGGAGTCTTGAAAAGCACGAAAGCTCCAGCCTCAAGCAAGTCGTGCACAGTCTCGACCGTCAGCCCCTTTTCTAGGTGGATGACGAGGCCGGAACCGGAGGCCGCGGCCTCCGCGGTGATGTCTGCGAGGAGCGCTCCCTGCTCGCCGGCCGGGAGGTTCAGGTCGGAGATGTGGATCCAGCCTCCAGACCGGGCTAGGTCCCCGAGGCCGGCGTCCAGCGAGCCATGATGGTAATAGACCAGCCGGCTCCCCGCTCCCTTGAAAACGTGGGCGATTTCCGCCAACCCCGCCAGATCCCGTGCCCTCTCCCGGCTCGAGAGATGGACATCCACTCCGTCCCGGCCGGCCTCCGCCAGAAAGCCCAGCGAGGTCGGAGTCTCTCCCGAACCTGCCGTGAGAATCCCATAGTGAAAATAGGCGATGACGGCCTCTCCCCTGGCGCAAGCTTTGGCCAGGAGGCCCAGCTCGACTCTGTTCGGCCGCGCCTCATCCGAAGTGTAGAGGTCGGTTCCGGCCTCGGCCAGCCATTCGAGCTCGAAAACGCTTAACCTCCCTGTGTCAACCAGACGCAGGCGGCCGCCGCTCCTCCGGGCCACTCTCGCCGCGTCCAGGAAACCGGTGAAGTCGTTCTGGTCATCTCGTGTCGTGATCACCAGGCCTTGTTCGGCTCGGGAGAGAAGGTCGTTGGTTCTCTCTTCAGCAGCCGGACGTTTTTCTTCATCCATTATAATGTTCCTGAGACGCTCTCCGGAGCACCACTTTTATCAGGGACGAGCCGGGGAATGCTCCCCGGAGAGTCATCTAGTATGGCAAAAAGGGGAGGCCAAGTAAAGGACCCGGCTAGATGTTGATCCGGATGGGCAGGATGATGGTCATAATCCCTTTCCAGCGGAGCTCCTGCTGAATCGCGAAGGCTGTTTCGTTGTGCAGGAGCCGGTGGAAAACGCCCGGCTGCCGGAAGACGGCCTGGCCGGCGAAGACCGCTGATTTGGGGAACTCTTTGGCCACAGTCTCACAAAGCCGGCTCGCGGTCTGAACGATATCCGTCCCCATGTCAAAGCGATAATCCGCGGCGAACCCCAGCTTGCGGGCCAGGTCGGCGTAATTTTTGAGCATTCTCGCCGTGGAGACGGACAGTTTTTCGATCGCCTCGGAACCTTTGAATGAACCCACATCGACCTCGGCGACGGAGACGAAGATGAAATTTTTATACAGCCCGGGAAAGCTGCGGATGATCGACAAGAAGGTATGAATGCCGAACCCGTTGTAGCCATTGACCAACTGGATGGCGGTCATGTCCTTCCGGTTGACGGGGTCCGTGTTCGGCGGGCCGCTGACGGGGAAGCTGGTCAGCAAATCGTCCAGCTCGCGCACACCCTCCTTCACGTTGTTGTAGTGTTTTCTCGTCAGAAAGCAGAGCCCGATAACCCCGGAGGTGATGAGCAGAGTCAGCCAACCGCCGTGGCTGAACTTCTCCAGTGTCGTGATGACCAGGATCGTGAGACAGAGCGTCAGGCCGGTCAGATGCACGGGAAGATGCTTTTTCCAGAGAGGGTCGGTCTTGCGGTGTCTGATGAAGAACCGGGACATCCCGAACTCGGACAGTGAGAACGTCAAGAAGACGTTGATCGAGTACATGACGACCAGGGTCGAGATGCGGCCGCGGGAATAGAACAAGAGAAGCGCTGCCGCTCCGCCCATGAGCAGGACGCCGTTCTGGATCGTGAAGCGGTCGGAGAGCGAGGCAAACCGGTGGGGAAACCAGTAATCCACGGCCATGTTGGCCATGACACGGGGACCGTCAACAAATCCGGTTTGCGCCGCCACAAGCAGCAGAGCGCCTTCGGAAAAGATCGTGATCAGGGCGAGCACCCCGCCGATCTTCCAGCCACCGAACACCCCACCGGCCAGGACAGCGTTTAGAGTTCGCCCCGCCGCCGGCTGGACGCCGATCAAGAGATAGCAAAGCAGGATGCCGCCTGCAGTGAAGGCCAGGGAAGTGGACATATACACCATGGTCCTCTTCCCCGTCTGAACCCGCGGCTCACGGAGAATCTGAAGACCGTTGGAGACGGCCTCGATGCCGGTGTAAGTGCCGCCGCCCATAGAGAAGGCCCTAAGAAACAAGAGGAGCATCCCTGTTCCGCCAAGGCTCAGGAGTCCAGCCTTGAAATCGGTCTGGATCTCGTGGGAAACAGCCCCGATCTGAGGGATATGAGAAAAAACGCCATAGCCGATGAGCACGGCGTGGGTGACGATGAAGACGATAAAAATCGGGGCCAGAAAGGTCACGGATTCCTTGACCCCGCGGAGGTTGAGCACAACGAGGAGAAGGATGGCCGCCAGGTCGAAGGGGATCTTGAACTGCTGAAAAGAAGCCGGGAAAAAGCTGAAGATGGCGTCGCCGCAGGAGACGATGGACACGGTGATCGTCAGCATGTAGTCGACGAGCAGCGCCGACCCGGAGACAAGGCCGGACTTTTCCCCGAGTGTATGAGAGGCGACGATATACCCCCCGCCGCCCGAAGGGAAATATTCGATAATCCGGGAATAGGCGTACGAGATGATGAATACCGTGACGGCCGTTGCCAGGGCGAGAAAGAGGGCCAAGTAGGTGTGCCGACCGAGCGTCTTGAACGCTTCTTCCGGGCCGTAGGAGGCCGAGGACAGCCCGTCCGCACCGAGGCCGATCCAGGCCAGAAGCGGGATCAGGGCGAGCTTGTGAAAGAGGGAAGGATCCTTGATGTTCCGCGGCGGACCGATGATGCTGTGAAGGATCTTCTGCTGGAGCGGTTCTTCATTCTTCTCCATGGCGGATGCCTACGCTCCTTCCTCCTTTTTGGCCTTCGGGTCAACGCCGAGGGCCAGCCCTACATCCCATTTTCGGTGGATCAGCCGGTTGAGGTTCTTACGGGCCGGCTCATAGGTAGGGTCGAGAGCCAAAGCCGCCCGGTATTGCTCTTGCGCTTCGGGCTGGTGATGACGAACTTCCATTAAGACACCGAGCAGGTTGAACGCCTCCGGACGGGTCGGGTCCAAAGACACGGCTCTGCGGACGTGTTCCACAGCGGCGTCGAAAAGTCGCTGCCCGATGCTGCGTTTGGACAGCTCGATATACGTGGCGTAGTCGGCGGCCTTCTTTTCGTCTAGCAGGTCCCGGTCCATAACCTTGGCCACCAATTCCCTGATCTCGGCCGCGGCGAACGGCTTCTGGATGAAGTCCACGGCTCCGAGTTTCATGGCTTCGACGGCTGACTCGACCGTCCCGTAGGCGCTGATCATGATGACATGGATATCGGGGCGTGTTTCCCGGACCTGCCGGAGCACTTCGATCCCGTCCATCCCGCCCGGAAGCTTGAGGTCCAGGATGATGACACCGTAGTCTTTTTCCTCGATCCGGGATAGGGCCTCCTCGCCGCTTCCCGCTTCCCCGATATCGACGCCGAAAGTCTCCATCGCCTTGGCAACGGTCAGACGGATGTTCTTCTCGTCGTCGACGATGAGAATGGGCTTTGTCCTGGCCATCGAGATCCTCCTCTTATATCACTCTTATATCATAGCGCCACCGGGATGGTGAAGGTGAACGTGCTCCCTTCCTGCGCCTCCGAATCCACCCAAATCGTGCCCCCGTGGGCCCGGATAATCTCCCGGCAAATCGCCAGGCCGAGCCCGCTCGTCGTCCCCCCCTTCTGATCTCCCACCTGGACGAACTTGTCGAAGATCCGGGATTGATACTCGATGGGGATGCCGGCGCCGTTGTCCTTGACGGAGACATAGGCCAGGGCCCCGATCCGCTCGGCCGAAAGCCGGATATATCCGCCGGCCGCCGTGAAGTTGAGGGCGTTGGCCACGAGGTTGGTCAGGACCCAGGCGATCTTATGGGCATCGGCCTTGATCGGGGGAAGCGATTCGGGGGACTGCCAGCTCAGCTCGACGGACTTGCGCTCGGCTTGGATTCGCATATCCGCGACGACCTTATCGAACAGCGCCGGCAGGGATGTTCGCTCGAACTCCATCTCGATCTTGCCCGACTCGATCTTGGAGAGGGTGAGCAGGTCGTTGACCAACGATTTCAGCCTCTGGATCTCTTCATGGGCAGCCCCGAGCAATCTTTGCTCGTCCGGGCTAAGCTTCCCCGCCGCACTCTCCCGGAGGAGCTCGATCCCCATCCCGATGCTGGTCAGGGGCGTCCGGAGCTCGTGCGAGGCCGTCATGACAAACTCGCTCTTGAGCCTGTCCAGCTCCTTGAGCCGGGTGATATCACGGAGATGCAGGACAACCCCGAGCATGGCGTTTGTTTCGGAGTAGATCGGGGAGATCCGGTACTGGAAATGACTCGACGCCGCTCCCTGGGTGATCGTGATGATGTCCTGTCCCTCCTCGACACCCGGTGCCTTTCCGGATACGGCGGACTGCTTGATCAGCTGAAATAGCCGTTCGTCCTTGACCACCTCCAGGAAGTGCCTGCCACTTGCGGCGTCGATGCCCAACCCAAGGGCCCGGGCTCCGGCCGGGTTGATATCGAGGACCTTGAAATCGGCGTCCACGACCAGGATTCCGTCATCGATGCTGTAGATAATCGCCTCGCTCTTCTTTTTTTCCGCCAGGAGCTTTCCGATGTTTAGGTCGTGATAGCCCTTGAGCTTCCGGGCCATGTCGTTGAATTCATCGGCCAGACGCCCCAGCTCATCGGAGGATTCATCGGCGATCTCGACGTCATAGTTCCCGCCGGCGATGTCCTTCGCTCCCTTGACCAGGTGACGAAGGGGCCGGGTGAGGAAGTTGGACAGCATGAAGCTGAACACCAACCCGAGCCCCAGCGCCGTCAGCCCGACGACCAGCATCGAGATGACCGCCCTGTGGGCAACCGATTTGGCGTTGTTGCTCGTCCTGAACATCGCCGTCTCGTTGACTTGCTTCAGACTGAGGCAAGCGTTTCTTACCGCCTCAGCGGCGGGAAACACAGTCTCATGATAGAAACCCGCGGCCTTGTCTCTCTCGCTCCCGATCAGGAGCCTGAGCTGGGCGAATTTCTCCAGGTAAGAGGTATAGGCGCCCTCGATCGCCTCGACGACCTCCCGCTCGCCTTTTTCGGTGATATTGTCTTTGGCCCGGCTGAACCACTGCAAGAACTTGGCCTCCATCTCGCTGAACTGAGTCTGGCCCTCGGATTGATACCCGAGCAGCAGGAGGAGCGAGCTGTGGTCCTGCCCTTCGATGGAGGCGATCATGTTCTCGGCCGCCAGGATGCTATTGTAGTTCTTTTTCAGGATCGCTTCGCTGGCCCGGCCCAGGTGCATGATGTTGTAGAAAGCCCAGCCCAGGACAATAAGGATGAGCAGTATGGCCACGCTGTAGCCAAGAATGATCTTTTTTCTTAAAGTCCAGCGCATACGGGATTCTTTGATGTTGGAACCTTTCTTGAAACTTGGCCAAAGTCTAGACCCTTTCGGCCGCGATGTCAAATCGCCGCAGGGGCCCGGTCGCCCCCCGGGCCGCCTTGAAAAAAGGGGGTTTCTCCTCTATTATCAAGCTCGTAATGCATCAGAGCAGGAAGGCCCTCGTCCTCTTCTCCGGCGGGATCGACTCCACAACCGCGCTTTACTGGGCGCAAGGCCGGTACGCCGAGGTCTCGGCGCTGAGTTTCGATTACGGCCAGCGCCACAGGGTCGAACTGGCCCTGGCCCGACGCCTGGCCCGCCGCCTTCGACTGCCGCACAAAGTGCTCAAATTCGACTTGCGGCAGGTCGGCGGCTCGGCTTTGACTGACCCGTCTGTCTCTGTGCCCCGGATAATGGGCCAAGAGGACATCGGACCGGGCGTCCCGGCGACTTATGTCCCGTTTCGGAACGGGATTTTTCTGGCTCTGGCCGCCGCCTGGGCCGAGGCTAAGGGCAGCAACGACATCATCTGCGGGTTCAACACCATTGACTCCCCCAATTATCCGGACACTCGCGCTTCTTTCGTTCGGGCCATGCAGAGAGCGGTTGACCTCGGGACGGGCGCCGCCGCAAAAGGCCGCCGCCTCTGGATCGTCGCGCCTTTTATCCGGATGAAGAAGTCGGAGATCATCCGCCTGGGGCTCTCCCTGGGCGCGGATTATTCTTTATCCATCTCGTGTTATGGCGGGAGGGAGGTCCCGTGCCGCCGCTGCTCCTCCTGCCTTCTCCGGGAGCGGGCCTGGGATGAGGCCGGGACAAAAGACCACCTTTTCACGAGACTCAGAAAGGAAGGGAAAATATGAGCTGGCGACTCCGGGTCAGAGACAAATTCCAGGCGGCCCACTTCCTCAAGGAATATCAAGGGAAGTGCGAGAAGGTCCACGGCCATAGCTTCCAGGTCGAGGTCGTCGTCGAGGTGGCCGAGCTCGACCTGACCGGGATCGGGATCGACTTCACGCGGATCAAGGCCAAGCTGGCCGAGGTCCTGCCCGACCACACGCTTTTGAACGACGTCTATCCGTTCAACCCCTCAGCCGAAAATCTCGCCCGCGAGTTCTTCGGCCAGCTTAAAAAACACTTCCCTGTCATCGAAGTAACCGTCTGGGAATCCGATGATGCCTGCGCCACCTACTCTGAAGATTATTGAGATATTCCCCTCCATCCAGGGCGAAGGGATGCGCCAGGGCGAGCCGACGGTCTTTGTCCGCCTCGCCGGCTGCGACCGGAGGTGTTCCTTCTGTGACACGAAGTACGCCTGGGAGGGCGGTGAAGACTATACCGTTGACAGGATCCTCGAAAACGTCCAGAGGATCAGGCGGCGTTTTCCCGCCCGCTGGGTCTGCCTGACGGGCGGCGAGCCGTTCATGCAGGATGTGCGCCTCCTGGTCAGGCTTCTAAAGAGAGACAATTGCCGGGTGCAGGTGGAAACGAACGGCACCCGGTACTATGCGACGGCGGCCGACTGGATGACCGTTTCGCCAAAACCGAAAGAATACCTCGTCCGGCCGGAGTTCCAGCGGCTGGCCAAAGAGGTGAAGCTCGTCGTGACCAGAGAATTGGATTTGGCCGTTATCCGCAGAATCCGGGCCGCCTTCCAGACTCGAATTCCCGTCCTCCTCCAGCCCGAGTCCAACCGGCGCTGGAGCCAAAAACAGGGCCTTCGCCTGCTCAAACAGGCTTCGGCCGCCAGCCTGGAGAATATTCGGTTCTCTGTCCAACTCCACAAGATCATCGGCCTCCGCTGAGGATCTTACTTTTTAAACCATCTGTGGCCGAAGCGGGTGAGGTAGAATCCCAGGATGATGACCAGAGCTCCGATGACCTTGGCGACACCGATGCGCTCCCCGAGAAAAAGCTGGGCGAAAAAGACGGTGAGAACGGGCGTGATGTTGCTGTAGATTCCCGTCTTGGTGTTGCCCACCCGTTTGACCGAAGAGTACCAGATGACATAGCTGATGGCGATGGCAAAGACGGCCGAAAAGGCAAGGGCGGCCCAGCTCCGCGCCGAGAGCGAACCCCAGTCGAGCGCGGCGATTTCGCGGACGGTCAGCGGAAGATAGAAGAGCGCGCCAAAGGAGAGCGTCAGGGTGGCCAGGCGCAGCGCCGACATCCTCTCCAGAAGGGGCTTGGAGAACACCGTGTAGATCGCCCAGAACAGGTTCCCGACGAGTATCATCAGGTTCCCGCTCAAGACCTTCTCTCCGAGGGAAATCCCGGCCGAATTCTCGAACACGACGAAATAGAGCCCGAAAAAGGATGTCAGGATCCCGAGCCAGCCGACCCAGTGGATTCTTTCCCGGATGAACACGGCGCTGAGCAGAGCGATCAAGATAGGGGTCATGGTCAAGATGAGGGACGTGGTTGAAGCCGACGTCCGGTGGATCCCGTTGATGAAGAGAAACTGGTAGAAGGTGTTGCCGACGACCCCGAGGACGAGGAGCCTGAGGAAGTCGCCGCGGGGCGGCGCGACGCTTCCCTCCTTGAGCCGGAGGAAAAGAAGGAGCAGCAGCGAGGCGATGGTCAGCCGCGGGCCGTTGAAGCTCCCCGGCGTGAATTCCTTTAGCGCGATCTTGACAACCGAGAAGTTGAACGCCCAGATCAGGACGGCCAGGAGCATGAAGAGGTCGGTAGCGCCCAGCCGAGAGGAGTTTTCGTTATTCTGCGGGCTGACCGAGACGGGGGTAGCGGGCTTCGACAACGGACTTGATTCCTCCTCTTGGGTTGAACTCCCCCGTGACCACAGCCCGGACCGGACGGCAGGCCTTGACGACATCCTCGAGGATGCGATTGACCACATTCTCGTAGAATATGCCCAGGTTCCGGTAGGCCAAGATGTAGTCCTTCAGGGACTTGAGCTCCAGGCAGGAATCCTTGGGGACATAGCGGATGGTGATCAGGCCAAAATCGGGCCGGCCCGTCTTGGGGCAGACGGAAGTGAACTCTGGGATCTCGATTTTGATTTCGTAGTCGGGGAACTGGTTGGGAAACGTCTCGAGGCGCGGCAGCCGGACCTTCAGGCCGGCTTTTGCTTCTTTCTCTCCGTAAGTCTTCCGGCGATCGTCCTTCATGCGCACCTTCGCGATTTCTGAAGCAGTATATACCATCCCCGAGGCGAAGACAAACCCACAGAACAGGCTCCAATTATACGATGGGCAATTTGGAAGTGTCGGCGCTCCCGCTCAGGTTCTTAACGCCGTTCCCGAAACGTTTTTCTCGGCGTTGCGGAACTCCGCCAAGGCTCTGGTATGGGATTCGTCAGCCCGCTCGTTTCCCCAGCGAGGAAACTCGCTCCGCATCCTCCTTCGCTCTTCTCTCCTTTCAGTCGAGAAACCGTGCCCGCTCAGTCGTCCACGGACTTCCTCACCCACACCCTTCGCCTTTGTCATCCAAGAAACTGGGTGCCCTCAAAGAGCACTTCGTGAAGGCTGAACCTGAGAGGTCGCTCCTCCATCCCAAATTGCCCATCGTGTTCATAACCGGAAAAGAAGTCCGTTCCAGACCCAACAAGCTTGCCTTTCAGCTGGGGGTCGTCTATTCTTGGCTTTCGACCGCCGCCTGAAGAGGAGAGCTCATGGACAAGTGCCGCCAGGACAGGAACCTCACCGGCTGCAACTGCTCGTACGAGCCGTGCAGCCGCAAGGGCATTTGCTGCGAATGCCTGGCCTACCACTGGAGCAACCAGGAGCTCCCCGCCTGCTTGTTCCCCGCAGCGGCCGAGAGGACCTACGACCGGTCGCTCAGCAAATTCATCTCTCTATATAAAGATAAATGTTGAAAAAGCAGGAAGCGGCCTCTCACATCTACGGCCCGGTCCCTTCGCGGAGGCTCGGCTTCTCGCTGGGAGTGGATATCCTCCCCTACAAGACCTGTTCCTTCGACTGCGTCTACTGCCAGCTCGGACGGACGGGCCGCAAGTCCGGCCGCCGGGGACAATACTTTTCCTCCCGAGACATCTTGCGGCAAATCAAAGAGGCCATCGATAAAAACCGGCGGATCGACCACATCACCTTCTCCGGCTCGGGCGAGCCGACGCTCCACACCGGGATCGGTAACCTCATCCGGAAGATCAAGGAGATGACCGATATCCCGGTTGTTGTCCTGACCAACAGCTCGCTACTCACCCGCAAGCCGGTCCGGCGGGCCCTGATGGCGGCCGACATCGTCGTCCCCTCTCTCGATGCCGCTACGGCCGCCTCTTTCCGCCGGGTCAACCGGCCTCTCCCCTCTGTTCGGGTAGAGGATATCATCGGGGCCCTGGCCCTTTTCCGCCGCGAGTTCAAAGGCCGCATCTGGCTCGAAGTCATGCTGGTCAAAGGGATCAACGATTCTCCGTCCGACATCAAAGCTCTAAAAAAGGCTATCGACTGGATCCGGCCGGACAAGGTCCAGCTCAACACGGTGGTCCGGCCGCCGGCCGAAAAATGGGCCGAGCCGCTTTCCCGGCGGGCGCTCGATAAGATAAAGAAAGATTTGGGCGGCCGGGCGGAAGTGGTGGTCGACTTTCAAAGACGGCCGGGCTCTCCGGCTGTCCTGGACATCAGAAGGACGATTCTCGCCATGGCCGAGAGGCGCCCCGTCACCCTCGAGGACATCACCTCGTCCCTGGGCCGGAAAGAGAAGGAGGTCCGACCGCACATCGAGACGCTGTTGCGTTGGCAAAGGATCAGCCGGCAAAAGCATGGCGATACCATATACTACACGCCGCCGCAGCCGCCCGCGAGGAGGAAGAAAACTCCAGGGCAGGAAGCCGGCCGAGCCCGGAAAAACCCATGACAGAAATCAAAGAGATCGCCGCTTTTTCCAAGGACGAGCTCATCGAGCTGCTGCGGGACGCGGCCACTAATTGGCTGGCCCACGACGGCCTCTGGTTCCGGGCCGTCGAGGACAGGTTCGGGCTCGAAGTTGCCATAGAGATCGACCAAAAGGCCTGGAAGAAATTCACCGTGCTCGAGGCCAAACGGATCATGCGGCGACTCGGCCTCGCCGAAGGCGGAGGCATCCCGGCCCTCGTTCGAGCCTTGAAGCTCCGCCTCTACGCTCATATCAACGTCCAGGAAATGAGCGAAGTCACGGCGGACCGCCTGGTCTTCCGGATGCGAAGCTGCCGGGTCCAAGAGTCCCGGGAACGCCAGGGCTTGACCGCCTTTCCCTGTAAAACGATCGGAATCGTCGAATACAGCGGGTTTGCCCGGACGATCGACCCGCGGATCGAGACGCGCTGCCTCACCTGCCCGCCCGACCCGAAGCCCGAAAACACCTGGTGCGCCTGGGAGTTCAGCCTAAAAAAATAGGTGATAAGAGTCGGGTTATTTTGATAGAATCGAATAATTATTGAGAACCCAACAGGAGGAACAGACATGACGATCACGAGGAAAACCTTTTTGAAAATGCTCGGCGCCGGGGCGTTGAGTGCTCATCTCCCGGCAGGAAGAGCCTTGGCCTCCTCGAAAATGGAGACCGCCAAGGCCGACGCTAAAAGGTTGAAGATCCAGGACGTGGAGATCTATTACTTCGACATCCCCTTGAAAGAGCCTTTCACTATCACCCTGGGGACGGTTACCACTTCGAGCGGGGTGCTGATCAGGGTTGTGACCGACGCCGGGATCATTGGGATCGGTGAATCCAGCCCCTTCCAGCCGGTCACGGGCGACACCCAGGAGACCAATGTCGTTGCCGCCCGGGCGATCCGGGAGATGCTCAAGGGCAAAGACCCTCTGGCCATCGAGAGCGCCCATAGGCTTTTCGGCGGTTTTCTCCACAGCAACCCCGCCCTCGTCGCCGCCCTCGACATGGCCCTGTATGACATCCTCGGGAAAGCGGCGGGCCTGCCCATTTTCCGGCTGCTGGGCGGAGACAAGACCACCTTCGAAACCGACGTCACGACCGGGATCGACACACCGGAGAACATGGTCAAGAGCGTCCAAACGCGTCTCGCCGCCGGGTTCAAGACCTTCAAGATCAAGGTCGGCCTGGACCCGGACACGGACGTGGCCAGGCTCCAGGCGATCCGAGACGCGATCGGCTACGGCTACGCCATCCGGATCGACGCCAACCAGGGCTGGACCGTGGCCCAGGCGATCACCGCTCTACGGACGATGGAGAAGTTCAAGATCCAGTTCTGCGAACAGCCGGGCCTTTATTCCGACATCGCCGGGATGAAGCAGGTCCGGGATGAAAGCCCGATCGGGATCATGGCCGACGAATCCCTCTTCTCCCCCACCGATGCCCTGAAGCTCATCAACGCCGCCGCCTGCGATTATTTCAACATCAAGCTGATGAAGGCCGGCGGGATGACGAACGGGCTCCGGATCGCCCTCATCGCCGAGGCGGCCAACATCCGCTGCATGCTCGGCTGCATGATCGAGACCCGATTGGGCCTGACCGCGGCCGCGCACGTCCACGGCGCCTGCCAGAACATCGTCTTCGCCGACCTCGATGGCTACTTCTCCCACACGTTCGACCCGATCGTCGACGGGATGGCCGTCAAGGACGGGATGATCACGCTTCCCGAGAAGCCGGGCCTGGGAGTCGACGTCGACCCGGCCTTCCTCAAAAAACTGAAACGGGTCTGACCGCCGGGTCCCCCGCTATTTCTTTTTCGGAGCGGACAACACCGAGCCGGCCTGCTTGAGCTTGGCCTCCACCGCGACACCGGCTGCATCAAGGATGAACTCAAGGCTGGCGTTGGGAGCTCCCTTGATTGTAAATTCCGTTCCCTTATACGGAACAAGCTCCATCGGGGGCTGGCCAGCGACCGTGACCACGAGCGTATTCTCGCCCTTGATCTGGACGGTGAAGAGCTGGCCCTGGAGTTCGTACTGACCGCAGAATTTCTCCAGGAAGCTCCGCTCCGTCATCTTTTTCTCGGGCAGCCGGTTGAAGACGATTTCCTTCACCGTCGGCTCGAGTTGAACGGCAGCGCTCATGACGTTCCCCTTGATGTCCAACCCGAACGTCACCTTGACGCCGCCGCCTTCGGAATCTTGAGGATCTTTGAGCTCGAAAACATCATAATGGTAGTGGCTCAGGATGAAATCCTTGCCGTTGTACTTGGCCTTGAGCCCGTCTCCTTCCTTGGTGACAGACACGGTCCCGTAAGCGGGATGGGCGTAGTCCCCCGCGTAATCATCGATAGGATGGGTCGGCTTCGTGTTGAGCTGCCGGTCCTTGTCCGCCTCCGTCTTAGCCTTCTCCCCTTCCGCCTTCATCTTGTCGATGATCTCCTTGAATCGCGGGCTCCAAGGCTTCTGGTCCAGCCCGAGGAGACGGTCGTAGATGTTGAACATGACGGCATAGGGCAGGAGTGTCCCGTTGAGGTTTGTCAGGATGACCAACCCCATATTGTCCCGGGGCATGAATGACACCATAGCCGAGAATCCGTCGATGTTGCCGCCGTGGTGGAGCACGGTGTGCCCGCGGTAAGAAGTGAGGAACCAGCCAAGACCGTAGCTCGGGTAGTACAGCTCCGGGAAATTGGACAGAAGGAGGAAGATCGGATCCTGGACAACCATCTGCGGAGACTGGATCTGGGCCATGGACGCTTCGGAGACGACCGGCTTGCCGGCGAACTTCCCTTTGTTCAGGTTTAGTTGGACCCAGTTGGCCATGTCCACGACGTTGGAATTGATCGACCCCGCCGGGCCGATGGTGTCGATATTTCCGTAGGGGATCTCCTCGACCTTGTCCTTTTTCTCGCCGTAAGGCAGAGAATGATCGGGCGCCTTCTTCATGTCTTCGATGGAAAAGCTGCTGTTCGTCATACCCAGGGGTTCGAAGATCCGCTTCCGGGTGAACTCCTCCCACGTCGAGTGGCTGAGCACGCCCACGAGGTGGCCGGCGGTAAGGAACATCAGGTTCTGATACTGCCACACTGCCCTGAAGCTCTGGTTCGGCTCGAGGTAACGGAGCCGGTCAATGATTTCGGTACGCGATAATGGAGAGCCGTACCACATGGCCTCGTGACGGGGCAGTCCGGACCGGTGGCAGAGAAGATCCCGCGGCGTCATCCGCTCGGTGGCGAAGTCGTCCCAAAGCTTGAATGCCGGCAGGTATTCCCGGACCGGCTTGTCCCATTCGACTTTTCCGTCATCGACCAGGATACCCATCGTGGTGGCAGTGAAGGCCTTGGACGACGACCCGATGGCGAAGACGGTCTGCGGAGTGACCTTCAGGTTGTTCTTCACATCCTTTAAACCGAAGCCTTCGGACAGGATGACTTTGCCGTCCTTGATGACGGCCACGGCCATCCCGGGGACTTTCCATTCAGCCATGGCCTTGATGATGGATTCAGGAAATCCTTTGAGCTGCGCCTTGGGATCGGCCGGCTTGGCGCCGAAACCGGGCAAAGCCAGGAAGACGATCAGAATAGCGACACCGAGAACTGAGAAATGCCTTTTAGACAATGAGAACCTCCTTGGACATGAATTTATTGTGATATACGGGAAAGCATAGACTTGGGTTCAACTACTGGCCGATCTGCTTCTTGAGCTCTTCGATCATAGCCTTGACCTGGGCGGCCTCGGCCGCATTGGGCTCCATCTTCAGAAAAGTCTCGAAGTACTGAAGCGCCCCTTTGAGGTCTCCCTTCTTAATACTGACCAGACCAGCCTGATAAAAGGCTGAGGAAAACCCCGGCTCGAGCTCCGTGGACTTCTTGAAAGACTCCAGGGCTTCGTCCAGGCTGTCCATCCGGTAATAGATAATCCCCAAATTGTAAAAGGCCCGGCCGTTCGAGGGCTGGAGTTCAGTGGACCGGGCAAACGCCTCTTCGGCTTTCTCTTTATCCCCTTTGTTGAAATAGCACTCCCCGATGGCGAACTGCGCCTCGACCATGTCGGGCTTGAGCTTGAGAGCTTGCTCTAAGGCCGGGATGGCCCGGTCGATGTCGCCGCTTCTCATCAGGCTGACGCCGAGGTTGTAAAAAACTTCGGGATGGTCAGAAAACCTGGTCGCGACTTTCTCAAAATTCAGGCCAGCTTCTTCATATTTCGCGTCCTTGAACAAAGCAACCCCTTCTAAAAAATCCCGGTCGTCGTCGAACTTGGGGAGTATCTTTTTTAGTACCAGATCGAGCACATCCTCCTTGCCGAAGACGATGGTTTGAACCGTTTCGGAGGTGAGGTAGCCGTCGAGCTCGACGCTGACCTTGTAGGTAGCCGGGGGGATTCCGACTTTGAAGTACTTCCCATCCCGGCCGGACTTCCACGAATATTTGTTCCCGGTGCTGAGGTCGGCGAAGGTGATTTTGGCGTCTTTGAGAGGCTGACCGGCCTGGTCTTTGACAGCGCCCTTAAGGAAGCCTTCCTGGCTGTAGCCCGGCCCAAGGGCGAGAGTCCAGAAGAGGGCCACAAAACCGGCCAAGAGCGCGCTGGATCGAGCCTTCCGCTTCATTCTCTTCTCCTTTCACTTCCTCTCGGCAGAGCGTGGGGCGGAAATCAAGAAGGGGATTTCCCTGGAGACGGATTGTCCCGAGTGTTCATCGGTGACGGCGGCCCGCAAAACATAATCTCCTGGCTGAAAATTCTTCAGGCGGAACGAAGTCCGGATGCGGCAGTCCTTTTGGGCCGAAGGCTCAATCGACGGCGCCGGGATCCGGGTTAGGGTTTTCCCGGCCTGGATAAAAGCATATTCGGCCCGCAACTTGTTCAGGCCCGAAGCCTCGTCCAGACTCAAATTGTATACTTCAAAAAATACACTCAACTCATCGCCGGCCCGGAATACCCTCTCCGTGTTGGCACGAGAGACCGCGGACCTGAGGTCTTCCCTTTCCCCCTCGGGCCGGCCTTCCGGCCAGACGTCTTCCGTGGACAGGACAATGTCACTCATGGCCGGGCCGTCGGCTGAAAGATCGGGGACCGAAACCGGCTGATGGGAAGTCCCGACCTTGCCGCTGTAGTTGTCGAGGATCAGGAGATGGACTCTGTAGTCTCCCGGTTCGAGGGATAGAGAGGTCTGGAACCGGAAGGAGGTGTCCAGAAGTCCGGCCAGTTCCGTCGCCGTCTTCTTGAAATTGAGGTCCTTGCTTGCCTCGAAGACGACCTGGCCCAGAGAGTTGCTCACGTTGACCGTCAGGTTGAGAGAGAAGAAATAATCGAACCCGCTCCGTTTCGAGGGCAGAGAGGTATAGGGCATCGCAACGAGGAGCGGAACCAGAGTCTTTTTCTCCGTCCCCTTGAAAGAGAAGGCCCCATACTGGAAGGGGATGAGGTTATACGTCACCTGGGTCGTGATGACGCCCTTGAGCTTCTCCAGGTTCTCGAATGGGTTCTTCATCGCTTCGGCAAGATTCTCCAGGTAATCAAACTGGAAGGTGAGCGAACTCGCGTCAAAGGGTTCATTCTGCCCCCGGTCCATCCTCAGCGTCTGCCCGAGGACGTAGTTCCCGGTCCCGAACTTATCGACGAACTCGAACTCCAGGTTGTAGGGAAACTTCGGGTTGGGGAGGTCCCAGTACTGCCATGTCTCCTTAGGGCCCTGGGACAAGGTCAGGGCCGATCCGGAGGAGGTCAGGTCTCTCTCTATCTCTTTGGGCGGGCCGAGAAGGATGTAGAGCCGGCCGCGGTCCGTCCGCCAGCCCGGAACGCCGCCCGTCCCGAAGAACTTGTTAGCCAAGGCGATCCGGCGGTAGTATTCGAGCTTGAACTCGTTCTCCGCCGTCTGCGGGTTGGGATCACGTTTCTTCCAGAACGTTTCGATGAACTGGCCGCGGTCCAATTCCGTCGGCAGGTTGACAAAGACATCCTTTTCCCGCGGCGTGATGATATAGGGGACAACCTCCTCAAGCCACTGCTTGGAAGCCGGGCTCATGGGCTCCTTCTTGGCCACGGCCGGAGCTGGCTTCTCTTGGGCAAAAGATACCTGCAGTGTCAGAATGATGATGACGGGCAGGAGCCAGCCGATCGCACAGTTCTGTCCTTTTCTCATTGGATCAAGTTCATATTCTAACTCTCTTGAGTTCAAAAAAAAAGAGCCGCGCCGGGTTTGATTCAACTTGACATCGGGCGCCATAATGAATAGAAAACATAATATATATAATATTTGAAGTAAAAACTTGCCTGGAAAGGAGGTGAGATTCAGAAGCAAGACGACAATTGCAGTTGGCCAAAGAGTCTAGAACTTGAACAGGAGGAAAAAGGTCAAATGATTCAAACCAAGACATTGTCACGACAAGCACTTTTTATCGCCCTTATTATTGTATTCGCCTTCTCCCTGACCGGAAGGGCCGCCGCCCAGACAACCCTGGTCACGATCGAGGGGGCGATCGCCGATGAGCAGGGTAACCCGCTCCCCGGAGCGAGGATCAGCCTGAGGAACACCGATTCCGGATACACGTATTCCGGGGTCAGCCGGCCTGACGGCCGATATACGATGTCCGGGATCCTCCCCGGGACCTATGACATCACGGCCGAGATGCCCGGGTTCGCCGCTGAGATCAAGCGCGGACTGGTTTTCAAAGTCGGCGGCAAGTTCGTCCTCGACTTCAAGCTGCCGATGAAGCAGATTGAGGAGAAGGTCGAGGTCATAGCCCAGTCTCCCCTGGTCGAAGTGACAAAGTCCGACGTCTCGGGCGTCGTCGACCGTAAGCAGATCGAAGACGTGCCGCTTCTCGGTCGGAACTTCGCCGACCTGGCCGTCCTCAAACCCGGGGTCGTCCCCCGTGGGTCGAGCGAAGAGCCGGTCACGACCAACGCCCAGCCCCGCGGCAGCGGCGAGTTCGTGATCGACGGCGTTTCCAACGAAGGGAACCTCGTTAACTATGTCCGCTCTAACATCCCGGCCGACGCCATCCAGGAATTCCGCGTGCTGCAGAACCAGTTCTCGGCTGAATTCGGCAACACCAGCGGCCTGGTCCTGAACGCCATCACCCGGTCCGGAGCTAACCAATACAGGGGCCGCGCTTCCGGATTCTTGCGGGACGAGGCCTTCGACACGGTGAATTACTTCGCCAGCCACGAGTCTTACCAAGGGCCCAAAATCGCGGACCCGCAGAAGACCGATTATTCCGACTACCGCCTCGGCGGCTTCTTCGGCGGCCCGATCATCAAGGATAAGTTCCATTTTTTTGTCGCCTACGAGCATCCTTATCACAAGGGTTATGATGTCTTTAACTCCCCGCTTTTGCCCAAGGAAAATGTGCCCTGGTCCAGGGTCAACAACCAGGTCCTGGTCAAACTCAACTACCAGCTCAACGAGAAAAACACCTTCTCTTTCCGCTTCACCCACGACAAGCCCTACGAGGAGGGTGTCTGGACAGGGGGGATCGTGCATCCCGAGGTAGCCTGCACCGACTTCTACCTCGACGACACGTTCCAGCTCAACTGGACCGCCTTCCCTTCCAACACGACCCTGAATGAGGTCCGGCTCCAGTTCTCTCATTCCGATATCAAGATCGACACCAAGCTGCCGAACGCCTTCACCGAGGAGCGTCCTTCCTTGATCCGCGGAAAATGGGCCAACCAGCCGCAGGAATGTCTGGAGGACAGATACCAGATCATCGACAATTTCTCCCTCTTCCTGGACAAGCACCAGGTCAAGTTCGGGATCGACTTCAACTATCTTGCCGCCCACGGCTTCATCTACAACTACAACCCGGGCTATGTCTGGTTCCCCACCGATGCTCCCTTCGATGGCGCCGACCCCAACACTTATCCCGGCCTCTTCATCTACACGGCGGGCGATCCCGATTTCAAGTATCCGACCGTTAACTCCGGCGTCTTCGTCCAGGATTCCTGGCGGCTTCTCCCCAACTTCACGCTCAACCTCGGCCTCCGCTACAGCTACTACTACATGAAGACTCTGGATATCGGAAACGGTCAGAACTTCGACCCGAGATTCGGGTTCAGCTGGGATCCCCTGGGTGACGGAAAGACCGTCATCCGCGGCGGCGTCGGCAAGTTCACGAACAACATCCTGACCAATGAAGCCCTCTTGACCAGCTGGTTTAACCAGCTCCAGATCCAGTACGTCTACAATCCGGGCTGGCCCGACCCGTTCCAGCCCAACCCCTTCGGGACGACCTTCTCGCTTCCCGAGTCAACCCGCTATCTGGCCGAGCCGGGGCAGATACCGCCGAGCACGATGCAGTACACTCTGGGCATCCAGAGACAGTTCCTGACCGACTTCTCGGCCAGCGCCGACTTCGTCTATGCCAGGGGAAAACACCTCCTGCGCTGGAGAAACCTTAACCCGGTCATCGAGTATGTGCGTCTGGACCCGACCAAGGGGAATATCTACCAGACCGAGGGAAGCGGAAAGTCCGACTACAAGGCCCTCCTGGTCTCGCTTCAGAAGCGCTATTCCCACGGTTGGGCGGTCGAAGTATCCTACACGCTCTCCAAGGGCCTAACGGACACCCAGATCGAATGGAGTGAAGCGTCCAACTATCAGTTCCCCGAGCTCGATTACGGCCCCGATAACAACGACGCCCGGCACCGCCTGTCTGTGAACGGGATCGTCGACCTTCCCCTGGGCTTCCAGTTGAGCGCCTGGGCCTACTACCGGACGGCCCTCCCCTACAACGTCATCACGGGAAACGACGACTATCACAACTATTCATGGTGGGCCTATCCGGCCGGGAAAAAGCGCAACTCGGGGCGCGGTTCGGATTACTTCGCCCTGAACACCAGGGTTTCCTGGTTCCTCCGGCTGAAGCAATTCAATGTCCAGGTCTTTGCCGAGATGTTCAACCTGACCAACCGGGCCAACTTCGGCAGCTATGTGAGCAACATGCTGAGCACCGATTTTGGCAAACCGACCTGGGCCGACGACCCGCGGCTCATCCAGCTCGGACTGCGGTTTGACTTCTGATTTTCTATTAGGAAGGTCCTAAAAAAAGCGGGGGCGGTTCTCGTCGCGGGAATCTCCCCCGCTCCGTTTTTTCAGCTCTTCGATCATTGTTCTGACTTGGTCCGTTTCCGGGGCGTTCGGCTCCAGCCTGAGGAATTCCTGGAACGACTTGATCGCCTTGTCGAAACTCTGGAGTCGAATCGCGGCCAGGCCGGCCTGGTAATGGGCGGAGGCGTTATCCGGTTTGAGCTCGATCGCTTTTTCGAAGGCGGCCAGAGCCTCTTCATTTTTCCCCAGTTTATAGAAGGCCAGCCCCAGGTTATAATGAGCCAGGGGGCTTTTGGGGTTGAGGGCGATCGCCCGGGAAAAATTCTGAAGAGCCTTCTCGCTCTCACCTTTGACGAAATAGCATTCTCCCAGCGCAAAAAACGACTCAACGGACTGGGGGTTGATTTCGACCGCCTTCTCCAAGGCCGCGACCGCCGGATCGACCTCCTTTTTCCTCAGGTAGCTTAAGCCCAGGTTGAAATACCCCTCGTAATTCGAGGGGTACTTCTCGACGACTTTCTTGAATCGTTCGATGGCTTCGTCGTATTTCACGGCCCTGAACAGGTCGGAACCCGCGGCCATGTCCTCATCTTTGTCCGGGACTGAGATCGGCTTCTTGAGCTTGATCTCAAGGTTTTCTCTCATCGCAAACCGGATTCGGGTATCTGATTCGAGGGTCAGGAACCCTTCCGCTTCGACCATGACCTTGTAGGCAGCGGGGGGAATCCCGACCTTCAGGAACTTCCCGTTCTTGTCGGTCTTGAGGACAAACCTGAAGCCTGTCTCCGGGTCAGAAAAAGTCAGCCGCGCATCTTTAAGCGGACTCCCTCCCTCGTCGGTCACGATGCCCTGAACAACTGTCTCCTGGGCAAGGCTTAGGAGTGGAGTTGAGAGCGGCAAAAGGACAATACCGAAGACAAAAAGAGCGCTCAAGATCGAGGCCTTTTTTCGCATGGCCGCCTCCACGGAGCGGGTTAATTCAAGGTAGCAATATAGCATAAGTATCGGCGAGGAGTCCTTCGTCGCCATGGAAAAAAGAGGGGAGCCCGATGGGCGGGCTCCCCTAAAAACCTAAATCTCGATCAAACGTTCAGAAATCGAACCTCGCTCCGAACTGAACACGGCGGGGATCTCCGGCGGCCAGCGGCTTGCCGAAATCGGGTTGGTCGATCCGGTTATAGATGCTTCCAAAATTGTCCCTATTTGTAACGTTATACACCTCGGCAA
>Ga0315277_10001432_pt1 | contig 34865 bp, 25 predicted proteins | sample YL17G05_15_MG_FD_203695 | JGI IMG/M metagenome (GOLD analysis project Ga0315277, IMG submission 203695) | Sediment microbial communities from Yellowstone Lake, YNP, Wyoming, USA - YL17G05_15 | ecosystem: Environmental > Aquatic > Freshwater > Lake > Sediment | place: USA: Wyoming | collected...
AATCTCCTTCCGTTGTAATTGCAATCTGGTTTATGTGATCAAACTCTGCCGTGAAATCCCGGCTGTACCCACCTTCCCGTATATGCTGTTCGAACCGCCACGGAAATATCCCTTGTGCATCAATGATGGTGCTGTAGCGATCCCGAACCTTATAGAAAACATCGAAAAAGGGTTTTGAGTTGAGGTTAAACTCAACGTTATAGCATTGCCGGTTTTTGTACAGGGTATCGCTCACCGCGAGAACTGCCTCTCCTGCCGTTACAAATCCGTAATTGATGTCGAACCTGAGGTACTCCCCTGCCGCGAATGCGATATTTACAATTTTACGCAGAGTATCGGTCGGCACTACCGTGATCGTGTCAGCCGGAACGTCCGAAACCGTACTGTTCTGTCTGTTATCCCCCCCCTTCGGCACCATTGATCCTCCAACAGCCAGAACGATTATTATGGAAATCACAAGGAGCAGGTTTATTGAAATCCCTCGTGCGTGAAAGTTTTGCACTGATATACTCATAGTCAATAACCTAACTTTGCCGAATAAGTTGATTTGCTGCGGAATAAACCTGGTCGACGCTGATTGTATCCATACATTCGCAGACAGAACTTTTTTCCCTGATGCATTTTGTACAATCCAAGGGTTTATCCTGGGGTGAAAAGATTATTTTTTTATCCGTCCATGGGCCCCATCGTCGGGCGCTTAGTGCAGTAATGTGCGGATAGAATCCGATTAACGGTGTTCCCACTGCTGCTGCGATGTGTATCGGTCCGGTCGAATTTGCAACGAAGAGTGCAGCCTTCTTTATGAATGCTGCGAACTCACAGATGGAGAGCTGATCCGGAAGGGCAATAGCCCGGTTTCCGGAGATGGAACGGACGAGTTCTATAAGTCGTTGTTCATTTTTACCTCCAGTGACGACAACCTGCACATCGTCCATTTCCTGTAATTTCCTCCCAAGAAAACCGAAGTTTTTCGGACTCCAATCGCGGGCAGAACTGCCGCTGCCGGGGTGAAGGATTACGATCTTTTTACCCCGCAGTAACCCCAGGTCCTCCATATACTTTGTGATCCTTTTTTCAGTATCCGGGGTGACTTCAAGGGTTGGCGATATATCTAATCCTTCTATGGAATAACCTAATGACCTGATGAGGTGGATATTGTACTCAAGCTCATGGAAGCGGGCATATTTCCGGTGCTCGTAAACTTTTCGCGTAAAGAGGAAAGAATACCATCTGTAACCAGTTCCCACGCGGATCGGAATACCTGCAAGCCATGTGATCAGTGCAAGGTGGAAGCGGGGATGAGTGTGAAACACGACGTCGTACCGACCACGCCGGATATTCTCGATAAGTTCAAAAAAAGGGGTGACTATTCCGTCATTATCATACGCAATAATTTCGTTTACGTTATGGTTCGATTCAACAAGCTCGGCTGTATATTGACGGATAAGCATAGTGATGTGTGCACGAGAGACATACTTTCTGATGATAGAAGCCATCGGGAGGGTGAGGATTACGTCCCCTATTCTGTCTGTTCGGACTATCAGGAATCGATGAAACTGTTGCTCCAATCGCCGGCAATCTCCATTTACGTGAATTCAATATACATTGAAACCACCGCAATTGCAATGTCAGCACACGCAGAGCGGATAACGATCAACATCAGATGAGGTAAGCGCGTGGTATCGGAGAATTTTGTCGTTCAAGGTCCCACGTAAGGGACAGGATCGACCATCGTTGCTTTTCCCTTAACAGTTGGACGGAATATATCCCCCGTTGAATGGGATTAGGATCATTTGGCAGATGATGGACTTCGAACGTACTGAAAACCTGCCCGAGTGCGCCATACGATTGCATACGACGGGCAATTTCTGAAATAATGAAGCCTTTCCGCTCCAGGCCGCTGAAAACTATTGACTCCACCGACTGACGAATATAAATCTCAAGTTCAATTGACTCGGATTGTGCATCTTTCTCGCTTCGAGGAGGAACTACCTGACCTTGCGGATGAAAAAGCGTGCGAAGCCGGTTGTAGTCGGGTTGAGCTCCGATTGTAAAGGAGAGCGACTCGAAGAGCGCTTTAACGAGACCGTCGATTGTAGAAACATCTGACGGATCGGGAGGACGAGGGACCGGATCAGGAACAAGCTTTTTTCGTGCCATTTTCTTCTGAATATTGTAATTAATAACGTTTTACTTAATATACGCGGATTGGAGTAGAGTTGCAAAACATTACGGAGGCGGGTATAAAAAAGGTGACCTTGTGGGGTCACCCAGGTGGATTAAGGTTTGATTCGACTGATTCTCTATTAATATAACAAAGGTAGTAATACTTCTGCAATATTATATTGTTCTCTCTTACTCAATTTTTTCATATTTCCTAATGATGACGATTCGTGATTTATATCACATAACCATTGGATAGCCCCTCTTTATTTGATACGTTGGGTCTGGGGAAACCTCAAATACCAGGGGCTACAATCCCACATCCCTAAGGGTGACCTCTCCTCCCGGTCACCCTTCTTTTTTTTCATCCTTTCCGTGTAAATCCAACTGCTTCATCTGTTGAAGCAATGCCTGATGTATTTCAAGGAATCGTAATATATCTTTCCCTCCGGCGGATGCTTCCTTCAGTAATTGCTGGTTTTCAATAATTTTTCTCTCGATTGCCTTTTTTTTGAGCACTGTGATTGCATCTTTGACGACATTGAAAGGATCTGCTCTCTCAATTTCAATACCTTTCACATCCCATTGCTTGCTGACATAAGATGTGCTCAAAAGCAGTTCCGAGATAAATTTTCTATCCTCTCCATCTTCAAGCGTATCAATCATTGATGAGGGATGAACGTCATCGTTGCGGCGAATTCGTTCGATCAACATGGTGATAAGCGACCGAATACGGGTATTTGTGAGTAATTCGCGGTCAAGATTTTCATCCACAAACGAAATTACGGCCGCACCTCCTTCCAGTATAGCAGACAGCAGTTCCCGCTCAACCGGAGGGATTCGGCGTTCATGCAAGCTTGGGACCCGGTCGGCTAAAGTCGGCTCATCGACCTGATCCTGTCTCCGGTAGCTTTGCAGATCCTGATTTCCGCGAAGTGATTTTTCAAGTTCACGGTGCAAGGTCGACTCATAGAGGTGGTACTTCTCTGCAACGTGCTTGATATAGAAATTTCTCTTGAGTTCATCCTTCATGCGGGCTATCGTCTTGACGATTGCGCGAACCGTTTCCGCTTCCCCTTCAGGCGTTTTCAGCTTTCCCTCACGTTCGAATGAACGGGCGATGAAATCGACGAACGACTCAGAGTCATCGATGAGTTTTTTAAACGCTTCATCTCCGAATCGGCGGATGTAGGAATCGGGATCTTCCCCTTCGGATAGAACGGCGACCTGGACGTCGCAGTCATTTTCGAGGATCATATCCACTCCCCGCAGTGTCGCCTTCGAGCCTGCCGAGTCGGCATCGTAGAGCAGCGTAATTTTTTTTACGTACCGTGCAATCAGGCGTATCTGCTCGACTGTCAATGCTGTTCCGCTAGATGCGACCACATTTCGGAAACCCGCCTGATAGACGCTGAGAACATCCGTATATCCTTCCACGAGAAGTACACTTCCCTTTTCACGAATGTTATCTTTCGCCTGGGAGAGACCGTAGAGCAATCGACTTTTATTAAAGATGGGTGTTTCCGGGGAATTGATATACTTACCGAGAGGGTCATCCTCATGAAGTTTTCGCGCACCGAAACCTACAACCCGCCCCGTACCTGTGAGAATAGGAAACATTGCCCGGCCGTGGAAGTAATCGTGGTATGATCCGTCTTCCCGGCGGCGGAGGAGACCGGCCTTTTCCATGAGCGCAAGATCAAACTTTTTCTCCTGAGCCAGTGTCAGGAGTGCAGTCCATGAATTAGGTGAATAACCGAGACCAAACGATCGTATTATCTCATCAGTAAAACCGCGGTTATGAAAATAATCACGCGCGTATTTACCCTCCGGAGATTCCATCAGACTTGCATAATAGAAAAGCGCCGCTTCGCGGCAGAGTGCGTAGAGTTGTTCGCTCTCGCTGGCGCGTTCATCGTCAGCCTGAGAATAACGCGGTAAGGGAATACCGGCACGTTCTGCAAGAGCTTTCACCGCTTCGCCGAACGACACTTTTTCATGCTCCATGACAAAGGTAAAGACGTTCCCCCCTACGCCGCAACCGAAGCAATGGTACATCTGCCGCTCCGCAGATACCGTGAAAGATGCTGTCTTTTCGGAATGGAAAGGACACAGCCCGATGAAATTCTTTCCGCGCTTTTTCAGTTGTGTAAAAGAGCTTATATATTCAACGATATCCGTTGCGTTTCGGATTTCATCAATTTTTTCGGGGGGAATTCTCACATTTTGCCGCAGGAATTGAACTCATGAACGATTTTTAGAATGTACAGAAAATGGCAGCCGGATGCAAAATATGTGCATTCTTGGATTTGTTGGAATTCTCAGTATATTTAGAGAGGTATCGAGATACCCTATACAATAGATCCCGACCGTAATCTTTTGAAGCTATATCCGTAACCAACCGGAGGTATGCACATGCACCCACAAAAAAAAGTCAGACTTTCACTCACGCCAGCGAGGATAACGATCTTCTATTATATATTCCTCGGCGGGTTGTGGATTCTCTTTTCGGACCTTCTCCTTTCTTCCTTTGCACCGACCCTTGCATGGTTGACACTTTTTCAGACATTCAAGGGCTGGTTCTTCGTCATCGTCACAGGATCACTTCTATACGGTCTCATCAAGTACTATTCCTACGAAAGAACAAAAGCAGAGAATGATCTCCGGAACAGTCACGGGCAATTGGTTTCAATTCTTGATGGAATCAATGACGGTTTTATCACTCTTGATCGTGATCTAAAATACACTTCGGTAAACAGACGAGCAGGGATTCTATTGAACCATACTCCCGAAGAATGCATCGGCAAATACTTCTGGGACATATTCCCCGGCGCTCAGGATCATCATGTACACAAAACCATAGGGGATGCATTACAATCACTGCAACCTGTCGAATTTGAATGCTTCGATGCGTTGGCACAGCGGTGGTTCGAAAACCGTGTTTACCCGTCGAAAGACGGGCTGACAATTTTTTTCTAGGACATAACACAGCAGAAGGAAGCCGAAGCTGAACGACAACTGCAGCTGGCAATCATTGATAAAACCAGTGATATCGTCGGTCTGGCAACACCAGATGGCATGCTTACTTACCTCAACCGTGCGGGGATCGAACTTATCGGCTTCAATCCAGCAGAGGGCGGAACAAAAAAAAATGTTGCCGAATTCCATCCGCGGTGGGCATCTGACATTTTATTCAGTACTGGATTACCCACTGCGGCTGCGAAAGGATTATGGAAAGGGGAGTTGGCAATATTTGATTCAAGCGGAATAGAAGTGCCTGTTTCTCAGCTTATTATGTCGCACAGGACCCCTAACGGCATTCTTACCTACTTCTCAAGCATCATTCGTGAAATTACCGATTTGAAACTGAAAGAGGAAGCCTTGAGAGGATCAGAAGAAAAATTCTCCAAGGCATTCCAGGCGAGCCCCAATGCTATGGTCATCACGAGGGTTTCCGACAATATAATTATCGACGTCAATGACAGTTTCATCAGAGCATCAGGATATGGCTATGAAGAAGTGGTGGGTAAGACAACCATTGACCTCAACTTGTGGAGAGAGCAATCCGACAGAAAAATGTTTCTCGCACAGCTCACCCGGGAGGGTAGTGTAACCAAACATATATTTTACTTTCAACATAAATCGGGCGACATCCGATGCGGATCTATTTCAGGCGAAACAATTCACATCGGGACGGAAAAATGTTACCTGAGTGTAATCGAGGATATCACAGATCAGAAGAACATCGAGGAAGAGCTTCGCGTCTCACGCGACTTTGCACTTGCCATTATTGATAGTCTTCCCGGTATATTTTACATCTACAATCCTCAGAACAATTCTGTCACCTGGAATAAAACATTCAAGGAAATTACCGGATACACCGATGATGAGATCAAATCATTGGCATTCCTCGGAGAATTTGCCGAAGAGGACAGAGATAAACTCCGCAACGGTCTCGCAGAAATTCTCAGAGACGGTTCCTCTTCAAGTACAGATGCACGACTGCTGACCAAGGACGGAAAGCAGGTCCTCTTCCATTTAACGGGAACCAGACTGAATATGAAAGATGAAAAATACATCATCGGTATGGGTATTGATATCACATCGCGCAAAAATGCAGAAGATTTGATACGTCAGGTAAACGAGAGGCTCCAATACCTGCTCACAGCCACATCCGTAGTGATATACACCGCATCCGTAGCAAAAGCCCACGCTGTTACGTTCGTAAGCGACAACGTAATAAATGTTACCGGTTTTTCATCCGATGAATTCCTCAGCGGTGAGAATTTCTGGTGCGAGCAAATTCATCCAGAAGATAGAGAACAAACACAGAACGATCTCGACTCTCTGATAACGAAAGGATCCAATACCTACGAATACCGCTTCCGTCAGCAAGACAGCCGGTACACATGGATCAGGGAAGAATGTAAACTGGTCCGTGATGCAAATGGCACTCCGAAGGAGATCATCGGATACTTTACGGACATCAGTAAGAGGAAGGAGGTTGAACAGGCGCTGAAGTTCAACGAGGAACGGCTCCGGCTTGCGCTCGAAGCAACGAGCGATGCACTCTGGGATTGGGACCTCTCAACAAACAAGTTGTATTACAGTCCGCGCTGGTACACCATGCTCGGATATGAGCCTCAATCATTCGAAGCAAATTATGAAAATTGGGTCCGGCTCACTATGCCCGAGGATGTAGAACGTACAGCAAGGGTCCTCCGGGATGCGATCGAAAACGGTGTCGGATTTGAATCAGAATTCAGGATGAAAGCCGCAGACGGAAGCTGGCGATGGATCCTCGGACGCGGAAGGGCAACTGTTTGGGACTCACAAGGCAAAGTACTCCGCCTCTCCGGGACCAACACCGACATGACTGAACGCAGGCAAGCTGAGGATGCGCTTCGTACGTCTCGCGACCAGCTTCGAAACTACGGCGCAAGGCTTCAGCACATTCGCGAGGAAGAACGCACGTACATTGCGCGCGAAATTCATGATGAACTCGGACAAATACTTACAGGCCTCAAAATGGACCTGTCCTTCCTTGAAGAAATACTTCTAGAAGAAGCGAGACTCACACGGCGAAGAGAAGTGAGAGCGAAGATTGATTCCATGTCGAATCTCATGGATTCCGCCATAGGAAGCATGAGGAAAATCATAACGGAGTTGAGACCCGTGGTTCTTGATACCATGGGATTATCCGCGGCAATCGAATGGCAAGCAGATGAATTTCAACAGCGGACCGGTATTGCATGTTTCTATACGTCGCCGCAGGACATGCCGACGCTTCCACGGGATTTTGCCACATCCATCTTCCGAATTCTGCAGGAATCGCTGACAAACATCATACGGCATGCAGGAGCAAGTAGGACGACGATCACGATGAAGCTTGATCAAGGAAATCTGATACTTCTAGTGCACGACGACGGAAGAGGGATATCGGAGGACGAAATAGCCCAAAAAAAATCATTTGGTATAACGGGAATGAAGGAACGGGTGGAGCTGTTAGGAGGCAAGTTCAATATTCACGGAATTCAAGGAAAAGGCACCTTGCTCAGCGTAGAAATACCGCTTCCATCGCAACAAGCACAAACAACCGGAGAAAACGGTAATTCACCCGGGAATTGATTTTCTTGCGCTTTTTTCTGATATTGCACAAGAAGAGCTGGTGAGAGGAATATGCCAACCACACGAATGAAAATTCTTATCGCAGATGACCATCCCGTCGTTAGGGAAGGTATAAAGCAGATTATCGGGAAGGCCCCCGATATGATCGTCGGTGGCGAAGCTCTGACGGGTCAGGAGGTCCTCGACAAAGTGAACCGGGAGAAGTGGGATGTTGTGATCCTCGATGTAAACATGCCCGGCAAGGATGGTTTTGAAGTCCTGCGGGAATTACGCCATGATCGTCCCAAACTGCCGATCCTGATTCTGAGCATATACCCTGAAGAACAGATCGGTGTGCGAATCCTGAGGGCAGGCGCATCCGGATTCCTCAATAAGGAGAGTGCACCGAAAGAACTTCTGAATGCGATCCGCAAAATCCACTCGGGGGGAAAGTTTGTCAGCCCTTCGCTTGCTGAGAAACTTGCCGTAGAAATTGAATTACGAACAGGCGGCGAGCCGCACACAAACCTTTCGGACCGTGAGTTCCAGGTACTTTGTTTCATAGCCTCCGGAAAGACAATTTCAGAAATTGGCAATCAACTCTCAATCAGTGAAAAAACCGTCCGAACCTACAGGGAGCGCCTCCTAAAAAAGATGAACTTAAAGAACGATGTAGAACTGACCCACTATGCTCTGAAACACCGGCTTATAGAATCCCTGAAAGAATAAACACAGTTCACCGGGGGTACTTTTCCCCTCCTCTTCTCTACCGCAGGATGTAGGCAATAGACTACACAATCCCCCTCCGTCACATACAACAATATCATCATTATATCTATTTGAAGGAAGCCGCTTTCATGGTATATTACAGCGTAAATCGAATAAAGACCGCACGATAATAATGCCATTACAAACTACCATATTCATTGTCGATGATTCATCCATTATACGGGAACGAATACTGGAGAAATTAGGAATGCTGCCGATGACCTCAACGGTCTTACAGGCTAAGGATTACCAATCGGCGAATCAGATAATCGACAAAGAACAGCCGGATATCGCGATCCTCGATATTCAACTTCCGGACGGCAGCGGTATAGATTTGCTTTCAAAGATAAAAAATATGCGGAAGGAAACGGTTGTTATAATGCTGACTAATTACCCGTATTCAATAATCAGAAAACGGTGTGACGAGTTAGGGGCTGACTACTTTTTCGATAAGTCAACTGAGTTTGAGAAAGTCCTTGAAGTCCTTGAAACCAGACAAACGGCAGTTCGTTAAAATAAATCTTAACACAAGTCATGTAACCTCCATGAGCCCGGCGATCCCTCATCGAACCAGCTTCCATTCCCCTTGGATCGATGCTGGGCTTATGGATCTTTTTCCCTATTGAGGGATATAAGTCCTCTCCAACTGAATTCGCTTCAACGATCCACTGTAATTGTCTCTACAACTTTTTTTACTTTCTTCCCGTCTTTTCTCATATAAGGTTTTTCCATCGGAGGCTGATGGTAGGCCGGTTCCTCTTCGAGGTCGGGATAAGTAAAGATTTCGTACTTGTAGTTACGGAGTATTATGCACTTTCCTGCTCTTCCCAGTACATATTGAGGGAGCAGGGGTATTTTACCGCCGCCGCCCGGCGCATCAATTACATAGTACGGTACCGCAAGCCCGGAAGTATATCCGCGCAATTTATCCATGATTTCCAATCCCTTGCTCACCGGTGTGCGGAAGTGGTTGGTTCCGCTCGTTATATCCGCCTGATACAGGTAGTACGGACGTACGCGCATGACCAAGAGTTTGCGCATCAATTCGAGCATCACGTCGGGATTATCGTTTATTCCTTTCATCAGTACGGTTTGATTTCCGAGCGGAATACCGGAATCCGAGAGCATATCGCATGCACGCCTGGCTTCAGGCGTACATTCCCAGGGATGGTTGAAATGCGTGTTGATGTAAATGGGGTGATATTTCTTCAGAATCCTGCACAGCTTTGGTGTAACGCGCTGAGGTAAAACACACGGCATTTTTGTTCCTATACGAATAATCTCCACATGAGGGATTTCACGTAATCTTTTGAGGATCCTTTCGAGCTGAAAATCCGTAAGCATGAGTGGATCACCCCCCGAGAGAATGACGTCTCGGACTCCGGAATGGCTTGCTATATATTCAATGCCATCCTGGATGTATTTCATGTTGATTTTCCGTGAGTCGCCCACTTTCCGCTTGCGTGTGCAGAAGCGGCAATACATCGAGCACTGGCTCGTAGTGAGGAACAGAACCCGGTCGGGATACCGGTGTACGATACTCGGGACCGGACTGTGAGTATCTTCCGCAAGCGGATCTTCCGGTAAGCCATCTTTCTCCAGTTCAAGTGCATCTGGAATGCACTGAAGCCAGATTGGATCACCGGGCTGGCGTATCAAGCTCAGGTAGTAAGGATTTATCCGGATGTGAAACAATGAGTTGAGTTTCTTTGCTGCTTGTTCGTCGAAACCGAATCGTTCGATCAAATCTTTTGCGCTATCAACGCTCTGACGCAGCATTTCCTGCCACAATTCCATACAGCTTATTCAAGCCTCATGTTGTGAGACATATTTTCCATAGATAACAAGATCATCGCCCGCAGAATAGTAATCTCTTATGCGGGCTAATTCTTTGTACTGAGTCCGGAGGTAAAACTTCCGTGTGTTTTCGTATTTTGGAAGTGACGAAGTTTCTGCAATAATCAACTTTCCGTCCCTCTTCCTTACCCAATCTTCTACATCGCGGATCAGGTATTTTCCGATGCCCATGTTATGGCATGAAGTATCAACAGCGATCCAATAAAGGTCATATGTTCCCTTCGTCGCCGGAGTTGGTCCGATGCAGTAGTATCCCTGGACGGCTCCCTCATCAGAAACCGCAACGATAATGTAGTAATCGGTCTGATGAGGATTTTCTATCACGAGATCGATCAATTCCAGCGCAATCGCCACCTCTTCCTGCGTAAAAACCTCAGTTTCACGCAGGATCTTGTCGAGCGCGGCTCTGTCACCGTGCTGTATCGGACGAAGAGTACTCAGCTTATTCTCTCCAGTGCGCAATCAACAATTTTCTCAATTAATTCCTCAAACTTATAACCATAAACCCTGGACGACCGCGCAAAACCCGCATCGTCGGATATGTCAGGATTCGGATTCACCTCCAGAATGTACGGCTCATTATCGTTGCTGAGGCGGAAGTCGATTCTTGCATAATCCCGGCATCCGGTCAACCGATATGCCTTTAGCGCATACTCCTTCAGGAGTGTCTCGGTTTCCTGAGGTATTTTTGCCGGGCAGACTCCGTTCGTGCACTCATACTCTTCCGATCCCTTAACCCACTTGGCGTTATACGTAATGATGCGACGGTAGAGCTTAGGGAGTGTTGACATATCTATCTCGGATATCGGAAGGATGATCTCCTTACGGTTACCGAGGATTGCCACATACAATTCCCTTCCATCGATGAACTCTTCGACAAGCGCCGGCTGATCGAACTGTTCGATGATGTACCTCACGCGTTTTTTGAGATCTGAGGGATTTTCGACGACTGAATCGGTTGAAATGCCCACGCTGGAATCTTCCTTAGAAGGTTTCACTATAAGGGGGTAGCGGAGATCCTCGTTCAGTATAATTTTCATAGGGCTTTTGATTACCTGGTATCGCGGAGTGGGCAGATTGTTTGCCCGAAGGATATCTTTCACGCGCGCTTTATTCAACGCCAACCCCAGCGTCAGTGCGTCGGAGCCTGTGTATGGTATGCCCAGCAGCTCGTATAGTCCTGCAACGTGCATTTCGTGAATCGATTGATTCCCTATACTTTCGCAGAGGTTGAAGATCACATCCGGTTCTTCTTCCTTTAAAAATGCGATAAGTCGGCCGATGTCGCTGTCGACGTTGAATGTCGTGCTCTTGAATCCCATCGCCTGCAATGCACGGCCAATATCTTCGCGTTCATCGAGTACGCCAACCTCCGAGAGATCTACAAATTGCTTTTCACCTGTGTGCCCGGTTTTATTGCCTGCCTCAAGAATGCCGGCTTCCGAAATGAACTTCCGTTCAGCTTCTGTCTGAGTGACAGGCTCGTTATATACGACTGCAACATGGATTTTCTTTCTCATACACATACTCCTGTTAATGTACTCCGCCGGAAACCGGGGGCACTAATGATTTCAGTTCGTTCCGCAGCCAGCAGAAGAACCGTCTGAATTAATTGATTATAACTTATTCCCGTGGCGCGCGCCGCCTTGGGGAAGCAGGAATTATCCTCCGGATTTGGCAAAATGCCGGGGAGAGGATTCAACTCGATGATGTGCGGGCGTCCTTCTCCATCCAGCCGAACATCGATGCGGCACCAATCCCGGCACCGTAAAAGTGTGAATGCCTCACGGCATATCCGTTCGATTTCCTCCCTCAGACGGTCGGTGAGGCGAGCAGGGCAGGAAAATATTTCCAGAGGATCCTCTGCACGATCCCATATCCACTTTGCCTCGTAAGAGTAAATTGGAGTGACGCCGGGAGGTAATGTGTCGAACTTTATTTCAACGATAGGAAGAACAGTGAGATTACTGCCATTTCCAAGGATGGCTACGGTAAACTCCCGCCCGGGGAGATATTGTTCGATGAGAACAGGTTCATTATACCGCATCAGGATGCTTACCGCCTCTTTCCTGAGTTCATTCAAGTTGTGGGCAACTGAATTGTTGAAAATACCTTTACTCGATCCCTCATGGAGCGGCTTAACAATAACGGGGAATGATACGCGGAGAGAGTGAATTTCTTCTTCATGGGAGATTACTTGGAAAGCCGGCGTGGGAATGCCGTGAAAAGCCATAATTTCTTTCGCACGTGATTTATCCAGACATAATGCCAGTGTGAGAGGATCGGAACCGGTATAGGGAATATTTAACATTTCGAGCATGGCAGGTATTTGCGCTTCACGGGAAACACCGGTTAGACCTTCGGCTATATTAAAAACGATTTCCGGCCTGAGTCCCCGTATCTTTACATACGCTTCCTCGTCTGCCTCTACCATTGTAACACTGTGATGCTCTGCGAGCGCTTCTCGAACAGCGTCAATAGTCGCAAACGTATCCCATTCGGCATACAAATCTGTTTCCGAATCATGATTGACTTGTGTAGAATGGAAATTGGAGATATGAGGGGAGATTTCCTTCGTCAAACTGGCAGGATCGTCTGATTTATCCTTCAGCGTATGTTGTGTTACATCTTCCTTTTTCTGATTGTAGACTAGAGCGACTCGCAACTGTTTACTCTGCGCAGGAAGATTTACCAAGTAACTCGTGCAATCCTCTCGATACGTTCAACATCAGTTTATTAAAACATCCTAACATGTGTAATATAATCAAATTATTTTTCTCTTGTCAAGAAAAAAATTTTATTTTACGTTTTATTTTCGCATACACGCCGTGTCATAAACATTCCAACGTACTCACCCGCCTTGCAACAAGGCAAGGTCTTCCTTCATCCATTGCTCATAGTATTTCTTCAGAGCTTCGTGATCAGGGAGTCGGAGCTGCGGATCTGTATCGACGAGATCGAACGCTTCTCGTCTCGCTGTCGATAGTATCTCACCATCGGTCAGAAGATTCGCGATACGAAGTCGTGGCAGTCCGCTCTGTCGTGTACTGAAAAAATCTCCCGGACCCCGCAATTCCAGGTCAATTTCGGCAATTTTGAAGCCATCCGACGTCTCAACCATGGTTTGCAGACGACGGACACTCTTCATCTGTTCACGATCCAGATCATCGACCGGTGTGTAGTTGATTGATGTATTAATATTTTTTCTCATCCAATCGGGTGCGACCAGAACGCAGTATGACTGCGAGATGCCTCGCCCCACGCGACCGCGGAGCTGATGAAGTTGGGATAAACCGAATCTCTCAGCATGTTGTATAACCATTACGGAAGCATTCGGAACATCAATTCCCACTTCAATCACAGTCGTTGCGACCATGATGTCAATCATTCCCCCCTTGAACTTCACCATGACCTCGTCTTTCTCGGTGGAAGTCATCTGACCGTGAAGCAAACCGACACGTAAATCGGTAAATATTTCCGATTTTAAATACTCATAGCTCTCTGTTGCTGCTTTCAAATCTAATTTTTCTGATTCCTCAACGAGAGGATAAACCATATAAGCTTGCCGACCCTGCTCGATCTGGGAGCGGATGAACGCATAGAGTTGTCGGCTTTGTGATTCGAAAGTAAGAGAGGTAGTAATTTTTTTTCTATTCGCAGGGAGTTCATCAAGGATGGAAACATCTAGGTCACCGTAGATTGTCAGCGAAAGTGTTCTCGGTATCGGTGTTGCAGTCATGATGAGGATGTCGGGTTGTAAAGCACCTGATCCCCCCCGATCACCTTTCTCTCTCAGCGCAACCCGCTGAGTAACACCAAAACGGTGCTGCTCATCGATTACCACGAGTCCGAGTTTTGAAAATTCCACATCCTCCTGGATAATCGCATGTGTACCGACGGTTATGTGGGCATTCCCATTTTTTACATCGCTGAGAATATCCTTGCGTAATGTGGATCTTTGGCCACCGACCAGCAAGCGGACATTAATCGGGAGTCCGGCGAGGAACTCAACAATCGTTCGATAGTGCTGTTCTGCCAGGATTTCAGTTGGCGCCATGAATGCAGCCTGATAACCATTCTCAACAACGATGAGCATCGCGACGAGAGCAACAATCGTTTTTCCGCTTCCGACGTCGCCCTGGAGGAGCCGGTTCATCGGCTTCGTAGATTTCATATCATCCGTGGTCTCCCGAATCACTCTCTTCTGTGCGTAAGTGAGAGAGAACGGCAGAGAATCCACCAATTGTCGCGCGACGGCGCTTTTGGTATTGAATGAAATTCCTGTTAATTCGGACCTCAGGTGTTTCCTGCGAAATGCAAGAAGAAGCTGGGTGGAAAACAGTTCATCGAATTTCAAACGCCGCCGTCCGGATTCGAGCTGTTCAAACGATTGCGGGAAATGTATCGCTGTAAGGGCCTGAGAGAGTTGTGGGAACTGATACCGTCTAATGATTGATTCCGGCAAATATTCCTCTACGCTATCCACGAAAGATTCCAGTGCAGCTTTCACAATTCGCCGAAAGCCCTTCACGTGAAGGTTGACATCCTTCAGGTCGCTTGATGAGCCGTACTTAGGCACGATACCACTGGTATGCAGGAATCCGTCATAATCGCCATCATCTTTCTGACCGCTCGATAAGCGATCGATAGAAGGATGAACCAACTGTATCCTACCCCGGTAGCCTGTAATTTTACCCGAGACTGCCAGAATCTGACCGACTGTGAAGGCTTTCTTGAAATAGGTGATACTCCGGAAAAAAACGAGTTCGAGAGTTCCTGTTTCGTCATCAAGAAGGAGGACAAACCGCTGTCGCGGCGGCCGGCCGAGCAAGTCGAATCCTCGAACGGTGCCGATTACGGTCACCCAGGTGGCAGAATCGATGAATGGTCTGAGTGCCGCGATTTTTTTCACCGAACTGAGATCAATGTAATCATAGGGAAAGTAGAAAAGAAGGTCTCTCACAGTGCAGATGCCTTCTGATGCAAGTACCTCAGCACGTTTCGGACCGATGCCCTTGACATACTGTACAGGCATGTGTAAATCTTTTTCCTTTACCTTCGATACATTCATCGGTCAAAAGATACAAAGTGGCAGAGGAAATAGCAAAAGTCTCAGCAGGGCTGAGCTGCGGCGTATTTCAGAAATCCTTCATTCAAAAAAAGATTCAGCCGGTTACGCTTCATCTTTTGCGTCCCTTGTCATGAGATCGGAAGTAGCAATGATGGGATCCTTGTACTCAAATAGCACCTGATATACCTGGTTACAGATGGGAAGCTCTATGTGAAACTGTTCTGAAAGATCATGTACCGATCGTGTTGTGGGTACACCTTCAGCAACCATTACCATTTCTTTGAGGATATCGGAGAGATTTCGTCCCTTCCCGATCTCCTCCCCCACGTGTCTGTTGCGGCTATGTTTACTCACGCAGGTCGCGATAAGATCGCCAATTCCTGATAATCCGGCGAATGTTTCTGGTCGGGCGCCCATTAATTTACCGAGACGAGCAATTTCAGCGGTTGCACGGGTCATTATGGCTGCTTTTGTATTCTCGCCGAACCCTGCTCCGTCAGCGATGCCTGCCCCGATAGCTATCACATTTTTCAATGAGCCCGCGAGTTCAACACCCTTGATATCATCACTGGAATATACGCGGAAGTACGGGGTCATGAAGAGATTTTGGGTTTGTCTTGCTGCGTCTCTGTTTACGGATGCCGCAACTACCGCCGTCGGGATCTGTCTGCTCACCTCATGAGCAAAGCTGGGACCGGAGAGAGTCACAATCCGGTCGATGGAGAGCGAAGGCATAACGTCAAGGAGAATTTCCGAAACTCTCATGATGGATTGATTTTCAATACCTTTGGCAACATTTATAAAGAGGGTATTCCGGAACTTCCGGGACCTCACCTGCTTCATGACCGATCGGATATACTGTGTCGGGACTGCGGTTACAATGACCTCCGCGCGTCGGACAGCGGTTTCCAGGTCGCTCGTAATTTCGATATCGGCCGGGATTGGAATTCCGGGGAGGAAATCGATATTTTCTCTTCTATCACGAAGCAGTTCGGCAATTGATTGCTCGTATGACCAGAGCACAATTTGGTGAGCATTTGAGTGTAAGAGTACCGCAAGAGTTGTCCCCCAGCTCCCGGCTCCTAGGACAGTGACGTTCATACCGGGACCTTGTTACTTCCTATTAAAGATTTGGAGGCGAGTAAGGCGATGCTCCGTTCCTGCCAGCAGGCGTTTTATATTTGCGCGATGCGTATAAAGAATAAGGATGGAAATTCCGATGCTGAAAAATATAAGCGTGTGGTATCCCTGGAGATAACCTTTAAATATATTGTGGCGGAAAAACATTGCCAACGGAAGTGCGAAAGCACTGGCAATCGATCCGAGTGAAACGTACCGGGACAGAATAAAGACGATGAGAAATATTCCCAGAGTCACCAATACTTCTATGGTAGCTAGACCCAGAAGGACGCCTCCTGCGGTTGCAATCCCTTTCCCACCGCGAAAACCACCGAAGACCGTCCAGATATGGCCAACAATCGCAGCACAACCGGCGATGATACGGATAACGGTAATATCTTCGAACGGCGTGATGTTTTCGAATGGCACAGGCCCCACCATCAGTCTTGTGACCTCCATTGTAGCGATGTATCCCTTAAAAATATCAAAGGCAATAACGAAAAGACCGATTTCCCAGCCGAGCATCCGAATAACATTCGTTCCACCGGCATTGCCGCTTCCATAATTCCGAATGTCAATTCCCTTAACGAGTTTTGTTACGACAATACTCGTGGGAAATGAACCAACGAGATAACTAAGTAAAACGACTAATAGTAAGGTTACCATTCGATATCAGTTTTCGTAATCCTATTAGTAAGATAGGAGAAAATTTTTAAAGAATCAATCCGTTTCATTCGAGGATATCTGTCTATCGGCTATAAACTCGGCAATCTGCATGTCTTCAGGCGTCGTAATCTTGATGTTGTTGTAGTCTCCCTCAACGATTGTGACTCCCACGCCGAGCCTTTCGACCAGACTTGAATCATCTGTACCAATAAAGTTCACCTTAGATGCCTCCTCGAATGCCCTCGCCAGGAGCCCGCAGGTAAAAGCCTGAGGGGTCTGTGCTATCCAGAGTTGTTCCCTTTCGGGCGTGTCCCGGATAATTCGCTTGCCATCAGCTATCTTGATTGTATCCTTTACGCGGACACCGGCGATCGCCGCTCCCGTGATATCGACGGCTTCAAGAACAGACCGAATAGTACTTAGTGTGACAAAAGGACGGACGGCATCATGAACGATTACGATATCGGCAGAAGCTTCTTTCAGAATTCTGAGACAATTTCTCACAGAATCCTGCCGTTCTGCTCCTCCATCCACGATCCTGAACACTTTAGTGAGCCGGTATTCATGGATTAACTGCATCAGTTTTTCCCGATATGAAGGTTCAACAGCAACGACTATCGCATCAATCTCAGTGCATTGCTGAAATCGTAGCAGGGTGTGGACGAGGACGGGTTTTCCCTTAAGCTCCAGGAACTGTTTGCTCTCGACTCCACCCAGCCGTGTACCTTTTCCGGCCGCAGGGATAATGACGCCAACTTTTTTTTTGCCGGACATGATTACCCTTCAGATGATCAGCATGGCATCGCCGTAGCTGAAGAACCGCCATTTCTCTTTCATTGCCTTCTTATATGCTTTCATGATAAAATCTCTTCCCCCGAAAGCACAGGACAGCATAAGGAGCGTCGATTCAGGCATGTGGAAATTCGTTATGAGCCTGTCGACGATCTTGAAGTCGTACGGCGGAAAAATGAACTTATCCGTCCAGCCATGAAATATCTTTAGGTGACCTGTCGTGGTAACTGAGGATTCAACGGCACGCGATGAGCTCGTTCCGGCGACAAACACCGTTCCGCGGCTGTCAATAGTTCTGTTCACGATATCTACGGACGCCTGAGAAATTTCATAGTACTCGGAATCCATTTTATGTTTCGAGAGATCCTCCACTTCCACCGGCCTGAACGATCCCAGACCCAGGTGGAGCGTAACCGGAGCAACTTTGACACCTTTCCTCTCAAGCGCGGTCAACAGTCGTTTCGTGAAGTGCAATCCGGCAGTCGGAGCCGCAACTGACCCGATGTTCTTCGCATATACCGTCTGGTACGAATCTTTGTCATCGTCAACAGCATCCCGCTTGATGTAGTACGGCAGGGGTGTAACGCCGATCCTTTCAATAACCTTGAAGAGATCGTTTTTATAGTTGAAGCGGACAGTTCTTCCCCTCGATGTCGTATTATCGATGACTTCACACCATATTTTCCCGTCGTCGAAGTAAATTTTATTGCCGATCCTGACTTTCCGTGCGGGGTCGACTATAACATCCCAGATAGCATCGTCGTGGTTTAACTCACGCAGGAGGAACACTTCGATTTTGGCGTTTGTTTTTTCCTTACGTCCGAAGAGGCGCGCCGGGAAAACTTTCGTCTGATTGACGATAAGACAGTCACCCCTGTTGAAATACTCGGCGACATCGCTGAACCGTTTTTCTACAATAGACTCATCCGCGCGGTTGAGCACCATAAGCCTGGATGAATCGCGTGGCTTTGCCGGGTGCTTTGCAATCAAATTGCGTGGGAGCGGATACTTGAAATCAGAAAGTTTCATACTTCGCAACCTTCCAAAATATTACTCTATGTGGTCTGTGAATACTAATCCTTTTGTCATTTCCTTCTCGGTGATTTATTTCGCCGAGTCTTTACCCTTTTTGTGTAGCGGATTGCCGCCTGTGCTGCTGCTAATCGCGCAATCGGAACACGGAATGGTGAGCAGCTGACGTAATCCATCCCAGCGCAGTGGCAGAATTCCACCGAGCGAGGGTCACCACCATGCTCGCCGCATATGCCTATTTCAAGGCCGGGCCTCGTTGCACGACCCCGTTTTATACTGATTTCGATAAGCTCGCCGATTCCCTCCTGGTCGATGCTCTGGAAAGGATCCTCAGGTAAAATGCCTTTTGCCAAGTAATCAGGCAAAAATCCTCCGATATCGTCACGGGAGAACCCGAAGGACATCTGGGTGAGATCATTCGTCCCGAACGAAAAGAATTGTGCTACAACGGCGATTTGATTTGATAAAAGAGCTGCGCGTGGAATTTCAATCATAGTACCCATGAGATGTTTCATCTTCTTCATGCCGTACTTATCGAGGACCTCGCCGTAAACTTTTTTCGCGATCGCAAATTGATGATGCAATTCCTTTACGTCTGATACAACAGGAATCATAATTTCCGGATAAGGACGCTTGCCATCCTGGATCAATTCTGCGGCAGCCTCGAATACCGCCCGGATCTGCATCTCGCTTACCTCGGGGTATGTGATCCCGAGCCGTACGCCACGGTGCCCCATCATCGGATTCGATTCGTGGAGGTTCTCTGCGCGCTTGGCGAGCTCCGTCATCGAAACCTGAAGGTCCGCCGCAAGCTGCTCCAGTTTGCCTTCGCCGCGCGGAACAAATTCATGGAGGGGCGGATCCAGCAAACGTATTACCACCGGAAAGCCATCCATTGCTTCGAGTGTTCCTTTTATGTCTTTCTTTACGTAGGGAAATAACTCGTTGAGAGCGCGCCGTCTCTCGGGTTCGGTTTTCGACATAATCATTTTCCGCAACCGGAAGAGCGGTTCCTCAGAACCTTTTCCGTAGAACATATGTTCGGTGCGGAACAATCCGATACCTTCTGCCCCGAACTGACGACCCTTCCGCGCATCCTCTGGCGTATCGGCATTCGTCCGTACACCGAGGTTACGCAGAGAATCACACAACATCAGAAAATCGTTGAATAGAGTATTCTCTTCCACTGCATCCATCATGGGCAGTTCACCGGCGTAGACATTTCCCTTCGTACCGTTCAGGGTTATCCAATCTCCTTCGCGAAATACTTTTCCGTCTGCAGTCATTTCCTTTTTTTTGGCATCGATGTGAACACCCCCGCAACCGACGATACAGCATTTTCCCCAGCCTCGCGCAACGAGTGCCGCATGAGACGTCATTCCTCCGCGCGCGGTCAGAATTGCCTGCGCCGCTCTCATTCCTTCGACATCCTCCGGATTCGTCTCTTCGCGTACCAATATCACCTTCTTGCCTTGTTTGTTCCATTCTACGGCGACATTCGCAGAAAACACTATCTGCCCGGATGCACCGCCGGGACCGGCAGGTAATCCTTTCGCGAGGACCTTCTGACCAATTTCAGTCTTTGGATTAATAATCGGGTGCAGGAGCTCATCCAGTTGAGATGGCGTTACCCTCATAACTGCGGTCCGTTTATCAATGAGTTTTTCCTTCAGCATGTCAACTGCAATCTTCATGGCGGCAGGGCCATTTCTCTTTCCAACCCTGCACTGGAGCATGAAGAGCCGTCCTTTTTCGATTGTAAACTCGATATCCTGCATATCCCGGTAGTGTTTCTCCAGTCGTTGCTGGTACTCAAACAGTTCGCGGTACAGCGGTGGCATTGCCTTCTCGAGTGTGATTAAATCCTTATTGTGCTCCGATTTTGAATATTCATTGATCGGGGCGGGTGTGCGAATACCGGCGACGACATCCTCCCCCTGTGCATTGATCAAATATTCTCCATAGAATGCCGATTCGCCGTTTCCAGGATTACGCGTGAATGCGACGCCGGTAGCTGAATCTACACCCATGTTACCGAAAACCATCGTCTGCACATTTACAGCAGTACCCCACTCATCGGGGATCCTCTCAATTCGTCTGTAACTGACGGCACGCTTTCCGTTCCACGATGAAAAAACAGCACCGATCCCTCCCCATAACTGCTCCGAGGGATCATCAGGAAATTCTTTGCCCAGAAGTTCCCTTATCTTATCCTTAAAGAGTTTGCAGAGCATCTTCAGGTCCACGGCAGTGAGATCGGTATCACCAGCATAACCTTTCTCACGCTTTACCTGGCTCATGATTTTTTCAAGCTGCTTCCGGATGCCTGATTCGTCATCTTTTGGTTCAATCCCGGCAGCTTTTTCCATAACGACATCCGAGTACATCATAATGAGCCGACGATAAGCATCGTATACGAACCGCTCGTTACCTCCGCTCTGTTTAATTAGACCCGGTATTGTCGATGCTGTAAGACCTACATTCAGAACTGTTTCCATCATTCCGGGCATGGAGCGGCGTGCACCGGAACGGACAGACACGAGCAGCGGATTATTCGAATCTCCGAATACTCTTCCCATCAATTTTTCAATTTTTTTCAAGCTTGCATTTACTTCTTGTTTCAGTCCTTTCGGATAAGTTCTCCGATTCTTATAGAAGTAAGTACAAACTTCTGTCGTAATGGTAAATCCGGGAGGGACGGGGAGTTTGAGATCACTGTGTCCTGCCATTTCAGCGAGATTTGCTCCTTTACCACCCAGAAGATCCTTCAAACCTTCCCTGCCGTCAGCTTTCCCTCCGCCAAAAAAATAAACATATCTGTGTGCCATAACTTGCACCCTACTGCCTTTCCTTGCTTTTATGAATACTGTATTGTTAATAAAAACTTGTTTCGTATCTCTGTCGTCAACGGATTATCGGAATCCTTCATCCTTTCCGGATGCCATTGGAGCAGAATGCCGAATGGTAGCTCCCTGTCTAATTCCATTGCTTCAACGATCCCATCATCTGCACGCGCCGTAATCCTTAATCCAGTGCCGGGAACATCGACTCCCTGGTGATGATGTGAGTTTACCGTCCCGCCGATGACACCTGTAGTTGCATACAACAATGACGATTGATCGATCGCAATCGAGTGATGATTTTCTGTTCCTCCGACGGTTCTGTGCGATCTGTATCCGGCTTCTTCTATGTCAGGGAAAAGCGTTCCGCCCAAATGGACATTGATAAACTGCATCCCCCGGCATATTGCGAGCAAAGGCATATGCCTTTCCAGCGTTTTATCGACTACCCTCCGTTCAAAATCATCGCGTTTCGGATCAACATCTTTTATCCGTTGATGATTAGCGGGTCCGTTATAGAGTGACGGATCAACATCATTCCCACCGGAGAGTAGCACGCCCTGACATCGGTTGAGTTCATCGAGATTGTCGTATATATATGAAAGCTTTACAACCTCAACCGCTGAATTTCCCTTCATGAGCCAGTCAACGTAAAAGTTAAATTTATCCTTCGAAACCATCGTATCCGTGACGGCGATTCTCATCTGATGAACTGATCTATTTTTTCATGGAGAATTTGTGACAATGCATCTTCGCCCTGAACGATGACTGCTTCAATAATAAGGCAGAGGGAGAGTTGCAGAGGAAATGCCGGCGGCACTCTGATTGATTCCAGACGAACCGCATCCTTTTCCGTAGTAACAACGAAATCCCCCTTGGTAGTTTCCAGGCTCTGGCGGATCGTGTTCAGGTCCTTTTCTCTATATATATAGTGATCGGGGTATTCATGGAACGCCAGGATTTCTATCTCAATATCTCTTAAAGTGGACAACAGATTCTCCGGATTGCCGATGCCCGAGAAAACAACACACCGTTTCCCGCGCATCTGATCTACCGAGTAAGATTTGTCCATAGCCAGCGAACGAAATCTTTTTACTTTGTACCTCATTTCAACGGTGTGTGCATCAGGTACCGGTCCTTCACTTTTTTCAATATGCGAACGGATTAGCACATCCGCACGCCGTAGCGACGAAAGGTGCTCTCTCCTTCGACCTGCGGGCAGGAGCGGAATTCCCGTGAGCTCTCGTGTTCCGTCGACCATGACAACGTCAATGTCCCTTCCCATTGAACGATGCTGAAATCCATCATCGAGGATCAAGAGCTGCGGTTTATAGTGCTTAATAACAAAATCGGCTGCGACTGCTCTTTTCTCGGCGACGACGACCATAGCCCCCGGAAAGTTTTTCGCGATCTGATACGGTTCGTCACCGGCTGTAAGAGCGTTTCCGCTGATGCTCACCCCGTCAGAGACGACCTGCATACCGCGTGTAAGTCGCTTGTAGCCGCGACTGATAACACACGGTCTGATTCCTTTGTCCATGTATCGTCTGACAAGGTACTGGACGAAAGGAGTTTTACCCGTCCCGCCGGTGGTAATGTTCCCCACTGAAATGACAGGTACGGACGAACGAAATACCGGCATAAGCCCGAGATCATACATCAGATTCCGGATAGAAATTCCGATTCCGTATAACCATGCAAAAGGGGTCAGTAATGTCGGTAATAATGCCATATACGTTTACGACACATACGATAATATTTTTTCCGCAACACGCTTCGACGCACCTTTTGTACCAAGTCGTTCACGAATTATCCCGAGTTTTTGGGAGATTTCCTTCCGACGCCGGTCATTCTCAACCAGCGACCTTATCTCACGCACAATTCTATCCGGTCTGACCTGCGCCTGTATAAGTTCCGGGACTATAGTTTCCCCTGCCACGATGTTTACTAATCCGATATTTTTAATTTTCACGAGCAGCCGGCCGATAAGATACGACAGCCATGACGTCCTATAGACGATGACCATCGGAGTTTGATAGTAACCAATTTCCAGTGTTGCAGTCCCGGAGGTTACAATTGCACAATCGGAATTTTTCATGAGATCGTAAGTGGCATGCTGGACGATCGTTACTGGGAAATCATTCCGGAGAAAGGATTTTACATAGTCGACATCGATAGCCGATGAAACACCGACTGCCGTCTGCATGCCGTAAGTGTTATTGAGAATACGCGCTGCCCCCAGCATGGAGGGGAATATTTTTTCGAGTTCCTGTCTCCGGCTTCCCGGAAAGAGCCCGAGTATAAATTTTCCGTTCTCAAGACCGAAACGGGTACAAAATTGTTTACGATCGAGGGGTTCGGTAAAAACCTCAAGCAAGGGGTGTCCGACAAATTCAACATCAACACCCTTTTTTGCATAGAATTCGACTTCAAACGGAAAGACAACCAGCATTGCATCTACATTTGCCCTGATTTTGTCTACGCGCCCGGGGTTCCATGCCCAGACCTGCGGACTAATGTAGTAAATAACCTTTATACCTTCACGTTTCGCCTGTTCGGCAAACCGCAGGTTGAATCCTGGGTAATCGATAAGGAGAACAGCATCAGGGCGCCTGACTTTCAGCAGTACCGACAGCGTTTTCGCAACAGATTTTATGACGGGGAGATTTTGCAAGACCTCCCAGAATCCCATTATGGCAACTTCGCGAACGTGGTAGATCAATTCCATACCCTCGGCGTGCATCTTATCGCCGCCGATGCCGTAGATCATGCAATCGGGCAGAGATTTCTTCAATTCGCGTACAACACCCGCGCCGTGAAGATCTCCTGAGGCTTCACCCGCAATGATCAGTATTCTCTTTACGCTACTGCCTGACATACCACAAAATTACCATGCTGAGAATGAGAATTCCTATTGCCTGCAGTGTTCTTTTCTCGGATCCGAATCCTTTCTTCCAGGAAAGTTCCGGCTGTGAAAGTTCCGATTGCCCGTACTTCTTCAGGGTCGGGACGAAGCGCGGAACCGACCGGACGTATTGGAGGTACTGTTCTCCGAATATTTTCAGCAACGCTTCTTCCTCAAGACTAACAATGAGAGTATACTGAAGATAGAAGTATATCAATCCGATGATCGCAAGCCCCGGCATATTCGCCATGATCCCGATTCCGAAATACATTATTATATTACCCATGTAAAGCGGATTACGAACGTATGCAAAGGGACCAACCGTCACGAGGAATGTACCGCCGACGGGTCCCGTAGTTCTCGTTTCACTACCCGCAATCGCTACGCCCCACAACCGGACACATTCGCCGGCGATCACTAGGAGAAATCCTACAGCCATACTCAGGATCGTCGGCCGGGCAATAAATGCGATAATAATCAGGTACGGGATCGGGGTATAACTCCGATAGCGAAATAACCGCTGACGAAAATCCACCTACCCTCCAATGAAAACATCACGGCAGGCAAGCTGCGCCTGTCGTCTTTTTTTTAATCTCGTTTTACCCGTAAAGGTTTTTCCACCCGTTTTAACATTAAGAAGACGGAGCACATCGGAAAACGATCCGTACTCAGTGTGCGGAATTTTTTCCTGCCGGCAGAAGCGAAGCAACTCATCCTTCGCGAACACAACATCGGCATATCTTACCGGACAGCGGTCCGAGTATCCCTCACCGACGTAGACGATGAAATCCTCATCGGCACTGCGTGTCAGCATGATATTTCGTTTACAACATGCACACCGGTCGCATTCTTCATCCGTATAGGGAAACGAGAGACTGAGAGTGATCATCCCATCACGGCCGCAGGGAATCAGTTCCAGATGGTTTGCGCAGAAGGGAACGCGCTGAATTCCGTGGTTTTTCAATATTTTTTCAATGTAATAATCCATCCCGTCGCTTACGATGCAGCACTCAAAACCGCTTTTTTCACAAAAAAGAAAAAAGTCTTTTACCGAAGAATCAATCTCCTGTTTCCGGATAAACTCATCAAACTGGCTGGCTTCAATTTCTCCGCACGCTTCTGATTCCAGGCGGAAGCAGGAAGTTGCGGAGATAATACCGCGGCGGTAATCAGCAATATATGATTGACATATTGCGCCGCCAAACTTCTCGAAGAGCACGTCACCGACATCGTTTTTCGTGATAGTTCCGTCAAAATCTATAAATATCTTTACCATCGGACACGCTGGAGACTTTCCCCGGAGGAGATAAAAGTGCTTTTATTCAATTATTTACTGTAGCAGAACGGATTCGTGCTTCTTCATTGAACCGGACCGTAACGATCTTCGAGACGCCTTCCTCTTCCATCGTCACGCCGTATAGAGCCTGCGCCGATTCCATTGTGCGTTTGTTGTGGGTGACAACTATAAATTGCGTATTATTGGAGAACTTCTTCAGAATCTTTGTAAACCGATCGATATTGGAATCATCCAACGGGGCATCAACTTCATCCAGTATGCAGAAAGGACTCGGTTTGACGAGGTAAATTGCAAACAGAAGCGCAATTGCCGTCAGCGTCTTTTCTCCTCCCGACAGGAGATCGATTGATGTCGGCCGTTTACCTCTCGGTTTTGCGATAATCTCGATTCCCGCCTCGAGCGGATCGATACCCTCTTCGAGTTTCAGGTCACATTCATCTCCCTCCTGGAAGAGTTCCTTGAAGATTGTGATGAAGTTAAGCCGGATTTTAGAAAAGGTTTCAGAAAATTTACGCTGAGCTGTTGTGTTGATTTCGTCGATCGTATTCAACAGGGTCTTCTCCGCATCAAGGAGATCATCCCGTTGCTGGCTGAGAAAATTCAGCCGTCCGCTCTCGCTGTTGAATTCATCGAATGCGGCAAAATTGATTGCCCCCAGGATACGAATTCGCTCTTTTAAATTCCGCACCTCTTCACGCAGATGCGCAAAATCGACCCATTCGTCCTCGGGATACGATTTTAATTCGAGTGAAATTTCAAATTCCTCCCCAGCGCGCTGACGGATATGATCAATATTCGATCTGATTTCAGAGATCTTCATCTCCAGGTCATGTGCCGTTTCAACGGAATCGTCGTGAAGCCTTCGCTCATCTTTAATTCTCAACTCTATTTCATGGAGTTCATTCCGTTTATCTACATAGAGGATATTGATCTCCTGTTTTCTGCCCTCGATCGCATTATATTCGTTCCGCACTCCCGCAAGATCCTCATCAAAGTGTGCGACATCCTCCATCAGTCTTGTGATATCGACTTCAGCACGTGAAATTTCTTCATCACGGCGGATAAGTGTCAGGCGGATATCGTCCAAGCGGGCATTCGATCGCTCGATGTCGCGTGTAATCGTGTGTTCTTCGCTCTGGAGAGTCACAAGTTTTATTTCAATATCGTTGACACCCTTCCCCTTATCGTTCCATTGACTCTCTACGGTATGCAGTTCGGCTGCCAGTTCTTCAGCACGCAGGTCATCGCTATGTTTTTTTGCTTCCAGATCTGCAATTTCGTTATTAAGGATTCCGCATACATCCCGGAGACTCTCAACTTCTTTGCCGAGAAGCTGGACTTCCTCATCATTCCTCTCGATTCCTTCGTAGGCATGTTTCTTTTCGAACTCAAGCTGTGCAATTTTCATCTCGATGCCGGCCATCTCCTTCTCGAACGCTTTAACGGCACCCCGTTCTGCCTCAAGCGTAATCCCGTCATGGATTTTTTGCAGCGAATTCCCTTCGTCCGTCAGACCCGAGATACGGGACTGGATCTCCGTTATCTCCTTCTGAAGATCTGCAATCTGGGATTTCTTACCTATGAGACCACCTTCATCGATTCTCCTACTCCCGCCTTTCATAAAGCCGGATGTTGTGACTATCTGACCTTCGGCGGAAACCCAGCGGACACCGACCGTCTGTCTGGCGAGTCGACCTACATCATCCGATTTCTCGATGATCGCGACATCGTCCAACAGGAATTGGATGAGGGGCCGGTATATTTTTTCACAGTGAACGATATCTGAGGCCCATACCCAGGTATCGGCTTTCATCCGCCTTTTCCGGGATATTTTCGGCACCCATTCGAGACTAATGAACGCTGCCTGTCCGCGTTTCCGGCTCTTCAGTTCCTCGATGGCGGCATAGCCGTCTTCGGTGCGACTGACCACTAGAGCGTGTGCCATTTCGCCTAGGGCAGCTTCCACTGCGATACGGTATTTTCCCTCTGTGTGAATGATATCAGCAACGGTTACGATGTTTTTCTCTTTCCACTCCGCATGCCGGAGGAAGTAGAGCACACTTTCAGTATAACCCTCACTTCCCTCGATCATTTTATTGAGGAATTCAATTTTTGAAACTTTACGTTCTACATTATGTTCCAGATTTCCGACTTCCCTGCGGATATCCTCTGCCCGAAGTCGCAGGTTTTCCTTTTCCTGCTGTTTTGCGGACAGATGTACCTCCGCCTCTGCAAACCGCTTTCTCAGGTCGCGATCCATCTGGGTCAGTGATTTAATTTCCTCTTCGACCCTGTTAATATCTTCGCGGTAGAGAGCATTTTCTTCTGTAGAACGGTCAATCCGGCCCCGGAAATTATCGGCTCGCGCCTTTGCCCGGTCAAGTTCTCCGCGTTTACCGATTATATTTTGTGCAGTTGTAAAAATATTTTCCTTGAGACACCTGTGTTCGTCTTTTTTCTCTTCGAGGGATTCCGTCAGTATACGGTATTCATCCTTAATCTTCGCAAACACGCTGTCAATTTCCCCGAGTTCGCGGCAGCACGCTTCCAACCGCTGCGCGAGGGATATCTTTTCCTCTCCAACGACCCGTTCCTGATCGTTCAGATCGTTTTTCTCTTTTTCACACCTTTCGATGTTGACAAGCAGTGAATTCTTCCGTTCCTTCGAGACAAGAATTTTTTCTTCGAGCTGGTGTATGCGCTCGTAGGCGGCTGTCGAACCACGTTGTACTTCTTCCAGCTGATTTTCAAGATCGGTCAGTGTCATCCGTAGCTGATCTATCCGATCTTCCTGTTCCTTTAATGCAGTGTCTATTTTTGTCCTGTCTGCACTTGTGAAATTGAACCGCTCTTCAAGGGGTTTCAGTTTTGCATGAAGATAGGCATACTCCCTCTCGAGAAGGTCAATTTCAAGAGCCTTGAGCCGCCCCGACACTTCATTGTACTGTTCTGCCTTTTTCGCCTGTCTCTCAAGGGAGCTTACGGTCTTTTGGATCTCTTTGACAATATCATTTACACGCGCCAGATCCTGTCGTACATCCTCCAGTTTCCGGATGGCCGCCTTCCTGCGAAACTTATACTTGGTTACGCCGGCCGCCTCTTCGAACAACCTCCTGCGCTCGTCTGTCTTGTCGCTGAGTATCGTTTCGACCATCTTCAGCTCGATCACGGAGTAAGCATCGCTGCCCATACCCGTATCCATAAAGAGGTCCACGATATCTTTCAGTCGGCACGGAACCTTATTCAGGAGGTATTCGCTCTCCCCCGACCTGAAGACGCGGCGTGTTATTGTAACTTCCGAGTAATCCGTCGGAAGAATTCCCTTTGTATTTTCAATCGTGAGTGATACTTCCGACAATCCGAGCGGTTTTCGGAACTTCGTACCATTGAATATCACATCTTCCATCTTGTCGCTCCGGAGGGTACTGTAGCGTTGTTCGCCCAGTGCCCAGCGAATCGCATCGACAATGTTTGTTTTTCCGCACCCATTGGGACCGACGATGGCAGTCACCCCTGCATCGAAGTTGAGGTTAACCCGCTGCGCAAACGACTTAAATCCGATGATTTCAATTTTGGACAGGTACATAGGTCCTCTTCATCTGGGCTGAGTCATTGTTTTTATGAGATACTCGACGTGAATGGAAGCGGAATGTGTGTAATCGATGTAGCTGTAAAATGCCGCCCCGACGATTAAAAGCAACAGGAAACCGACCGCATAAACCTTTAAGGGAATAACATCATAAATTATCGAAATACCTTTAAGCAACCGCAGTATGATCCACAGAATGATAATGCCGAGAAGTATGAATACCGGTACTACGTACATATCGGTTTCCATGAGGCGGAGTAAAATCATACTCACCGGAATAAGGATAATCGACGGCAGCATCGACCAAATAGTAATCGTGAAAGCGTTATACAGTTGGACGCGTGTTTTTACCATCATGGAAAATATTCTGACGAATGCAACAAGCAGGAGAAGCTTGAGAAAACAGAACCCCGAGAAAACGAGGATAAACTCGGGAGGATTCCATGCCAGATAGATGAAACGTTCCTTCAATGCATCCGGCATGAACTGACTGATTACATTATCGAGGAGAATATTGGACCGGTAGTGAGTAAAAATACTTGAAAAGACGATCGCCCAGGTAACCGAAATAACGATAGCAAGAAAAAAGGAATGGCTGATGGGCAGGATCCGCTGATCGCGCACATCGGCGAAGAAGTTATACGTCCGTAATAATGAACGGTTAACACCGTCCCTGAAGCGGCGGTTTGCATTATAAAGAAACGCCAGTGTAATCAAAACGATGAATCCGGCTATAACGTAGATGAGCGGTGTATGTGATGAATAGTTGCCAACCGGCAGCGCCTGCACTTTTTCTTCCTTAAACAGGGTGCGAACGTAATTAAATCCTGTCCGTTTTTCTCGCGAACTGTTGACAATCCCCATCGTGCAGAGGTACGGATCGGAGGAGCGCGCAGTGAGAGCCGGTCGATCGGAATACCAATCATTGTATGACCAGAAAATGCCCCCCGCTATCTTCGTCTCCACCATCATATTATAAAAAAGCACCGCGTACCGTGACTGGTATTCCATTGAGGACGGATCGCTGTAACCGTTCTTATTCCCAGGTTCGACAACCGTCCCATAGCGAGCCACGATAACCGGCTTCTCCGTGAACCGTTCCTTGTAGTAATTCAGAATCTCACGGAATTGTTTACTTTCTTCCCCGTAGCTGTTTAAACCTATGATATCGACATACTCATAGCACTGATTATTAATTCCCGATGAAGTAAAGTACACGTAACGCTTATCGAGCGCCTTGATGACGTTTCGCAGACCGTTGATGAACTCACATGCATTGGGTTGATCGATTTCAAATTCGTCTCCAATTCCCCATGCAAGTACGGAAACATGGTGACGATCCCTGTTTACCATTTCTTTAGCAAAACTTGTAACTAAGTCCTGGTAATTCTCCTTCGAAAGAAATTCATACGGCACATGTATGACCGGTACATCTTCCAATACAAGCAATCCGTACCGATCGCATAAATTCAACATATAGGGATGCGGGGGATGACGAAAACGGACGAGGTTGGCGCCAAGTGTCACGATCGACGCAATGTCCCTTTCCATGATCTCGTATGTCATTGCCGAGCCGAACGTCTCATGATCCTCATTCCAGAGAATACCCTTGAGCATAATCAGAGAATCATTAATGGCGAGGTTTCCATTCTTCCATTCAAGCGAGCGGATTCCGATATCGACTGAGTACTCATCAAGCAGAACGATTTCCTTATTCACAACCCGGATGATCTGACACTTGAGTACATAGAGATCGGGTGCTGCCGGAGACCAGAGTTTTGGAGCCGCAAGGAGAATATCGATCTTTTGGGATATCGATTTTTTTGCACGGGGCGAGATGGGAACAATACCGCTCCGACCGGCAAGATCTCCCTGCAGTTTATCATACACTTCGCACTGAACGCCTATGAAAGATCCGGATTCTGTCTTTTCTCCGGATTCACGGTCGGAGATTTCAGCCTGTACAACAATGTTCGCGGCTTTTCGATCAGGTTGTAATGTCGATACCACACTTACATCTTCTATGGACAACTTGGGTGTTGCAAGCAAATATATATCACGGAAAATTCCGCCATAGGACCTCAGTCCGCCCACAAGCGATTCAAGCGGCAAAGTAGATGTGGGATTCAAATCATTGTCGACGACAATTTTAATAACATTCTCATTTCCCACTTGCAGTACATCTGCGGGTATCCGAAATACAAACGAGGTGTAACCACCCACATGCCGACCGATGAAATTGCCATTAATAGTCACTTCAGACTGGTAGTTTATTCCGTATGCCACAAGAGAAAAGGCATACTTTTCGATCATATCGGATGTAACTTCAAACTTACGCTGGAATGTGAGTGTTCCGTTATATGTGTATGCATTAGGGATTTCAACGGTGTTCCATGACTCACCATCAAAGGAGTAATTCCATGATCCTGCAAGGTCTACTTTAGTGCGGGTGGGAGAGTCAGGAAAAAGGGCAGCATCGGCGCCCAGGGGCGTGGGCTTACCGTTCACATAAAACTTATGGGATGAATGGATAGGTAAAAACTGTGAAAATACGCTGGAAATAACAAAAAAACTCGATAACATCAGCGTGAGAAATAATCTAGGAGAGGCCGTATATACCCGCGAGGATTTTCTTATATGCTTAATTTCCAAAAGTGAATGGAGACAGCAGCTGAATTTCAACGGCACTTTATCGGCAAAATTTTAAAAAAATCAAGACAATATAATAAAAAAATGTCCGGAATGCAATGATAATTCACACTATTCGAGTAATTATGTTATAGCTCTTTAGAAATGTCAGTATATTCTCCTCGATAGAAATGTCAGGTTATTATTAAAAAGTATAGTTAATTAGACACACTGGATTATAAGTGTCTAGACAGTAGTAATCAAGTTCAGGTAGAACCTGAGGTAACGAAGTGAGCCCGTAGGGCGAACGAAGTTACCTCAGACCTCGATCGTTTTCTCTTCTTCGCCTTTCCGAAAGGCGCCCTATGATGCCAGGGATGGTCCTGCTTTGATGAATAGACTCTTGGTCGTTTTTTCGGTCTGTGATTTTTAGGCAACATCCTGTAACCCAGTTCACCACCCTGCCAAAAGATATGCAACGATCCATCCAGGTATCTTCGCACATATACCTTAGTCCTGGGAGAAGGTAAAGGAGCTTTGTCGGAAGTCAGCTGAATCAAATGCGTATCCAACGTGATCGTAAAATCGTTGTAAACACTCCTCTCGTAACGAAACGAAAATATCTTATCCAACTCCTCCGAAGTATTGGCGCATTGCCGATGATGATTTTTTAATTCAACACCGTCCTCTCCCTGCATGTGAGCAAACTGAGCATTGAATTTATCTTTAAATCCATTCTCAAGAAAACTGTTAGCTGCATCTATGTCGCTTATCCCATGCTGACGCAAAGCCTTGAGCAATCTGTCCTGCAATGTCCTGTTCATCCGCTCTACGCGCCCTTTAGCCTGAGGAGATGAGGCATATAGGCATTCTATTCCCATTTCCTCCATTGCCATCCCATAATCGGTCTTTTTATCGCTATTGTTGACGTTATAATATATGCCATGATAATCGGTATATACCTGCCTGGGTATCCCAATGGTCTTCATATACCTCTTCCAGAACGGTAGCACTTCCTGGGCCGATTCTGACTTAACAAACTGTAGTTCCACTCTACCTGATGCGTCATCGATCGCCACCAGCAAACAGCATTCGGGACCTCGATCCTCAAACCACTTGTGGTGTGATCCGTCAAATTGGATCAACTCCCCGATAGCTCTCCTACGTTCTCGCTTCTTCCTGTGACGTCTTCCCTTCCTGGCTTTCTTCCATAACCCCGACTTCAATAGCCACCTTCTGGCCGTTTCCGCCCCAAGGATGATTCGGTGATTCTCCTGTAGCATCTCACTAAACAGGGTAGGACCATAATCGTCATACTGAGTCCTGTATAACTCTATAACGTTTTTATGTAACTTCAACGGGTATTTCCTGTTCGATGTAGCGCCTCTCAACCGATGAATCAGGCCCTCATCTCCTTCCTCCAGGTAACGCACCATTGACCGGTACAATTGCCGCTCGCTCAGATTTAACTGCTCTGACCCTTCCGAGTATGTTAATTTCCCCATCTTGATTTGCTCTAGTACCTTCAGCCGCTCCCGTTCTTTCTTTGTCATCAGTATCCCCTGGTCCAATTGCAATCCTTTCTATTTTTCCAGACTGCAATTTCGCCTTTTATACTGACATTTCTATTGGGGCTATTTCATGACATTTCTAATGGGGTATTACAAAAACAGGCGTATTACGTGGTCTGGATACTTTCTAGAATGCCATTCTTTGTGAAAAAACTGCCCTCCGTCCGGGGACACCCCTGCAGGGAGATGACTAAAAAATACGGAATTAAACTGGGCTCAGCTTGTAGCACCAATAGGGGCATGGAAACGACGGGGGTGGTGAGCCGATTCGATTAATTCTGGAGGCAAAGCACGCTGAATCCCTAGATCTAATTTGGGGATTGACTATAATTCCAATTGGAACGTAAACTGGAAGCAGGTCAATTGAAGATTCCAAAAAAAAGTACATTCTAGGGGATGACCACTTTAAAACTCCCTTTAATACACTTAATTTAGATACTCTCCGTAAATTCTCCCCGCTTTTGTCACCTAGACTATCCCAGCGGCATTGACACAAATGGGGAACTTTTCAGGCCGATCCTGACAAGGGTCAGACTCTTCTCTATTTATATGTTAGAGTTACTGAAAATATGAATCAAGTAGTGAAACTAACCTAGGGCAATCTCGGTAACCAGTGCAATTCTCGACAGCGAAATCTCCGTGAAATCACTTGATTTGATTTTATGTGAATAAGTACTGAGGTCTACCGATTGGGAGTCAATAATCCTGACAAGTGTTGGAACTGTCTCAATCAATAAGCCAGAAGAAGTGCTTAATTTCGTGGATTTATCGAGGGAATCAATCTTTCCGTACGTTGTGTGTCCTCCCCCCGCTACGCTTCAGGCCGATTCTGAAAAGATTTGGCCTGTTTTTTTTCGTACCCCGATGTGAACCTGCAGCGTGAAAATTATTTTTACTGATTCTTCTTGGTCTGGTATCCCCTATCGGTAGACCAGTCCTGCAACCCCGTTTGCAGCAGAC
>Ga0315277_10001433_pt1 | contig 34860 bp, 28 predicted proteins | sample YL17G05_15_MG_FD_203695 | JGI IMG/M metagenome (GOLD analysis project Ga0315277, IMG submission 203695) | Sediment microbial communities from Yellowstone Lake, YNP, Wyoming, USA - YL17G05_15 | ecosystem: Environmental > Aquatic > Freshwater > Lake > Sediment | place: USA: Wyoming | collected...
GGCGCCACGATTTATGGCCGGTATGTTCTGGATGGAAAGGTCTATGGTTATTACGCGGATATGGCATACGAATATACGGCAGAGCCTTCGGATGGCGGCTATGCCCAGACAAGAGTTTCTGCGCCGGGAGCCTGTGCCAATGATTCGGAGATCTGGGTGGAGGTTTATATCCCGGGGGACGACGAGTTTGGAGTTTTCAGCAAGCGCCATCCGGATCGGCTGACAGCTCCTCAGTATATTGTCATTAAAGTTACCGGCGTCGCGGGTCCCTATGTTACCGGCATAGATGTCCAGCCCAATTCCGCGAGCATTGACGAAGGCGACACCATTTACTTTTCAGCGCTCTGCACGCTCTCGGATTCGTCCACGGTGGATTGCACCGCGAGTTATGGCGGAGTGAGCACGCAATGGACGAGCATCGGAGACCTGACCCAGTTGAGCCCGCCGAATTTGTTTGAAGGCAATCCATACGGCGGCGCCGGGACCGTTACCGCGATTTATGATGACCTGGTAAATCCTCCGGTGAATGATTCCTCTCCGGTCACGATTCTGGACATTTTCCCGCCGGATACCTTCATCAATTCCAGTCCGCCGAATCCAGGCAATTCTTCTGAACCGACCTTTACCTTCTCCTGCAACGAGCCGAGTTGCACTTACGAGTGCCGGCTGGATTCAGGCGGATGGCCTGCTTGCACCTCCCCGAAGAATTATATCGGCCTCTTGGAGGGACCACATACTTTTGAGGTTCGCGCCATAGATTCCGCGTTCAATGTTGACCCCACTCCGGCCAGCTTTAGCTGGACCATTGATACTGTTCCGCCGGTAATCACTGTGGTTCTGCCCCAAGACGGCGCAACCACTCATACTGACATAGACATCAACATTACTTACAATGACGCTGGCAGTGGCATTGATCTCCCATCGCTCGTGGTCTATCATAATAATGTGGACATTACATCGTCGCTCAGCAAAACCGGATCTGGCGCCACCGGCTCCGTAACCGGAACCACCGGCGGCAATGTCATCAACGCCTGGATTTCGGATTTTGCCGGCAACCAGTCCTTTGACAGCGCGCTGGTTTTGATTGAGACCGGCTTGCCTCCGGTGATAGATATTGTCTCCCCGCATGAAGGTGAGACCGTTCAAACCAACACCCCATTATTTTTGGTCACCTATTATGATCCGGATTCAGCAGTGGATTTAAGCGGCTCCCTGTATATCTTGCTGGATGGCGTTACGGTTACCGATTATTTTGATATTACTTCTGCTTCGGCGAGTTGGATGCCTCCCAGCGCCTATGCCTTGAGCAATGGCGCGCATACGCTTAGAGCGTGGATCACGGACATTTTCGGAAATGTTTCCAATATCATAGAAAGGCATTTTCAGCTGGACTTTAGCGGAACCAATCCTCATATCGACAACATCTCTCCGGACTTCACTATCGGCGGAGATACCGTTACTATTACCGGCACCAATTTTGGAACCACGGTTGAAGTATATTTCTCTGGAACCCTGGGAGGGGTAACCGCGGAGATAGACGGGACTCATACCTCTAATCAGATCAGAGTAATAGTTCCCGGCTCTGCTATTACCGGAAAGGTATCGGTCCGAAATATCTCTGGCAGTTTTCAGATAAAAAGTAATGAAACTGATTTTACTTTTGGTCTTCCTTATGCCTACATCGCCAATCGGGGAAATCATACCATTACTGTCATAGATTATGTCAACAATGCTTTCAGCGACACGGTGTCAATTTCCGGCAATCCCACTCCCTGGGCAGTGGATATTACTCCGGATGGCCGTTATGCCTTTGTGGCAAATTTCTCAACCAATAATGTTACCGTAATTAAAACCCAGGATAATACAATTTATCGCACAGTCCCGCTCCAATGCGGGGGTTATTTACCTGCCGGTCCGCGTGGTATCGCAATCAGCCCGGACGGCTCTCAGGCGCTGGTGGTCAGCAACAACAGGTATTTATCCGCGATTGAAGTGAGAAAAGCGCTCTCGGGAGACACTTGCTCCGCGGTTCAAAATATAAGCGCAAGTTATGGAACCAGTTATTGGGATATTTCTATTACTCCGGATCTGAGGCAGGCAATTGTCCCTGCCAGAGGGATTCCGGGCTATACCATGGCTTTTAATGTTTACAGATATTATCAGGATAACACTAATTCAAATCCCGGCTATTTGCATTACACATTCTATGCGATGAACAGCGGCGATCCGGCTGCCGTGAAGAATCCCTCCGCCAGCCCCGTGCTTCCGCAAAGAGTTTCCGCCACTTCTCCGGATTATCCCTGGTGGAGTCTCATCGTCAATAATGGCGAATCGAGTGACACGGTGGAACAGCATGCTCTAGTCAAGATAAAACCTGTTGATTATCTGGACACCAACCTTTTTCATCAGGATCAGGTTTTCACCAGGCCTTCTGGTCCGGCCTTTCCGACCTATACCGCAACCCGCGGCTTTGACGCAACAATCTCCAATCTCGGCGAGCGCGCTTTCATTACTTTCCAACTATCAGCTAATATCGGAATCACCGGCAATCTGGAAGGAACGGCCACGGATAATGATGTAAAATCTATTACCAGGCGCTGCTCCAGCTCTAATACGATTGGCTGTCCGTGTCCATCCACAACCTGCAACTGTGAGCTCCATAAAATTGCCTATACTCCCTATCGAAATAAGGCGATTGCGACAGTTTATTATAATGGTTCCGCCAACAGCAAAGTGATGATTCTGGACGCAGAAACCATTACCCTAGGCTATGGAGGCACGGTCAATCCTTCTCATTATCAGTGCATCTCCAATCCTCTTCCAATCGTTTATTTCTATGGGCCGGAAGGTATCGCCATGCAACCTTTATTTGACCGCGATGGCGATAAAATCAGCGACCTGATTGAGGCGAGAAATCATTCCCGATGCTTTGTTACTGGGCCTGGATTTTCAATTTGCTTGAATATCAATCCGACAGATTATGATTATGTATTGTCTTTGGCCCTTGGAACTCCCGCTAATGGCAGTCTGTTTAATGGAATCCTGTTGCCGGAAGAAGGGATCGGGTATCGGCATTTTTACGGGACCAGTGAGGATGTCAACTGGAAGGATAATTATGGAATACTGCCAATGATCCAGATGATTGAAGCGGTGGGCAGGGAATGGAACCAGAGGCGTCCTAACGGACCTAGAATATCGATCAATGACATTAGCAGAGATGGCGGCGGTCGCTTCTGCTGGACCCAGCCAAGCAATGGATGTCATACCTGGCATCAGCAAGGTTTAGATGCAGATTTAAGATATTTAAGAAAAGACGGAACAGAACAATCTTGTATCGGAGATATTAACAATACCGATTATAGCCAGACATTATCTCAGGATCTAATCAGTCTTTTTTGTGAAATTGGCGTTGGGGAAGTTATAGTCTATGACGGTGCAAGCGTCAATCCCATTCCAGGATGTACGATAACCAATGATCAGAATGGACATATGGATCATTTCCATATCCGTAAGCGAAGATAAAATCCAGCTTAATGAAAAAAGGAGGTAATTTATGGTGAAATCAAAAATCCCAATACTATTAGCCTTAGTCTTTTTATTGCATGGGCTGGTCCTTGCGGATAATGGCCAAAAAATAATTGTTTGTATATCTGGAAATGTTGTATATGCTCTTTATGCCCCCCGGCAAAATGCGAAACAGATCCTAAAATATACGGCGAAATCGGGACATAAGATGACTTACTATTCTGTAGAAAATACTGCGAATTGTCATATCATCAATTTATTATTAAACGAATCCGCAACTATGGTTGCGTATTCGGAGCTCTGCAAAAATCAATCATCTAAAGGATCATCTTCTTATTATCAATATCAACTCAGTGTTTTGAATATAAAGGATAAAAGCGTGATTATGCGATCTCCGAATGCATATTTATTTTCATTCTCCCCGGATGGCCGCAAAATTGCCTATTCGGAGGGAATACCGGGCGAAAGGGGTTCGGCTGCTCCCCCTGGTTATCAGGGAGGATTATGGATCTATGATTTTGGGGCATTTTCCAAAGATAGAGTGAATGCCATTGATGTCTACATAATGGACATGAAATGGTCAAAGCATGATGGCAATCTTTACTATACTAACAATGATAAAGTGTTCAAATATGACCCTAAGAGCGCAAAAAGCACCGTAACTGCTTATAAGGGTATCTATTTTTCTGATAATGGCAACTACTATTTAAGCCTTCCGGAAGAGGGAAGATCATACATTTACAAGAGCGCCGATAATACGGAAATGACGGAGTGGGAAAAGCAGATAGCAGGCTCAGAGGAGATTGACTGTTGTATGTTATTCAAATTCTGGAGCAAGAAGTTGAATGCGGTAGTTTTTGGGGTTAGTAATACCGAGAATGTGGTTTTTGATGTAGGTAAGGGGAAGGTGATCGGAAAATTTAATGGATGGGTTTTGGGAACCAATGCGGATGGCTCGCTAGTTGCGGTCAATCCGGTCAAGACGGACAATAAAAAGGCTTATGAACAGAGCCAGGTGGAAATCATCAATCTTTTAGAGGTAGTTTCAAAATATCAGGCTGGGCATTGAATCGGTGGGGAGTGGGTAGTGGACAGTGGATAGAGGGAAAAGGCAAAAGTGAAAAGTAAAAAGGGAAAAGGATAAATTGTAAATTATAAAAGGATAAAAATTCTTTGCGTTCTGCGGTGAGAAATTGAAAAAAGCGTTAAGCTATCTTAAACAAATCACGAATTTTTCCAAGTCCTTGAAATTCCAGCACAAAAATTTTTTTGTTTAACATTACTTAAAAAAAACTTCCGAGCCGATTTTTTCGGATTTCTCTTGAATATCATAATGTTAATTAAGCTAATTATAGGTTTTTTTTGGGGACGATTTTCGTACTTATAGGGGGACTGCGAGTTTTTCTGAAGAAAAACTCGCCGGTTCCGGGTTTCGGGTTTCGGGTTCCGGGTTGAAAACACGCAAACATCCAACTCGCAAACCAAACGCGCAACGCGGAACTCGGAACGCTTGCTCTTTCACATCTTAGTTCAATCCCCGCAAGAGCGGGGAAAGACCCATCCGACTGGATGATCGCGGCGACACCGCATGTGCTCACAGAAACAACTATGCGCGGCAGAGCCAAGGTAACGGCGGCAAAAGGGTAAATGGTAAAGATGTAAATGGTAAAAGGAATGCGAAATCGTATTCCAACTACCAGGCACAAACTACCAGACCCTGCTCCTGGAACCCGGTAGCTGATTCGCAGAACTCGGAACTCGGAGCATGGAACCCGGACCCGCTTAAAAGCCTCAAGGACCATTAGATTCAAGACCGAACAACATCTTTTCATCAGGCTGCCGGAGTTCAGAGAATCCCTTCGTAGCTCAGTCTGAGCGAAGTAGGGCCGGATGAGGGACAACAACCATAGTACAGCTTGGGATCAATCGCAGGCGGGAATGCCTGCGCCCCTTGCCGAGGCTATGCGATGTGATTGTAATGGTTCTTTCAGAGATGCGTCCCACGGGAAGGGCGACGCCCTTCACCCAATTTGGGCGTATGCAATACGCCCCTACAAAATGCGCATTGCGTTGCAAAAAAACTTGATTTGAATTCTTTGCGTCCTTTGCGCCTTTGCGGTAAAAATGGATTGGGGCTTGCGTGGGTAATTTTCAGCGCGAGCCAAGGGGAAGATTTGCGGATGGAAGGGGAACGGGCAAGCAGAAGAAGGTTGAAAGGGTGAAAGGGTGAAAGGTTGAAAGGTGGAAAAACCCCGGAAACCTCAGAAACCCTAGAAACCTGAGAAACCGAGAAACCTTGATTTCCACGGCTTGAATATTCCTCTCGTGCCATTCAGCGTCAACATTGCCTGCTACTTGACCGCCCTGGCGCCTGGGCAAAAAAATATTTGCCCTTGAAACAACAAAAGCGGAATTGACGGGAGAGGTGTATTCATAGGAATGGCGACTAAAGTCGCCTGCACAGAAAGGTATCGCGCCTGATCCTGTCAGGCTTGCTCAAGCGTGACAGGACGCTCGCACATTCAGTTGGAGTGCCTGCGCCCCAGAGTGTCTGGTCCTTGAACGCGAATGCCATTCGGCCGTGGGCCTGCTCGCTATGCGGTTTTAGTTTTCAGATGATTAGGGTAGAATGGTTCGGGATGAGGAAGGCGAAGAAGGGGAAGGATCAGGTTTGGGACTGGCTGGATCTGGCGAAGCGCGCGGCGCGGAAGGCCGGTCTGGCGCAGATGGAGCATCTGGAGCGGGATCTGGAATACGAGTTTAAGGGGGTGTCCAACCTGGTGACCAAGGTGGATCTGTTATGCGAGCGGGAGATCATCGGGACGATCCGGCTGGAAGCGCCGGAGCATAACATATTAAGCGAGGAACAGGGAGGGGATTCTCTGGAATCGGAATATATCTGGGTGATAGATCCGCTGGACGGGACCACCAATTACGCGCACGGCTATCTCAGGTTTTGCGTTTCCATCGCCCTGGTCAGCCGGGGGAAACCGATCCTGGGCGTGATTTATGATCCGGCGATGAACGAGCTGTTCCACACCATCAAAGGAGACGGCGCGTTCTTGAACGGCAAGAGAATCCGGGTGAGCAAGGTTGACAAAGTCGCGGACGCGCTCCTGGTCACGGGCTTTTCTTATGACCGGGGATCGGATTTGGAGCGGGATTTACGGCTTTACAATCAAATTCATCCTTATCCCCAGAGCATCCGGAGGGACGGTTCCGCGGCTTTGGATTTATGTTATCTGGCTTGCGGGAGGTTTGACGGGTTCTGGGAATTCAATTTAAACTCCTGGGATGTGGCCGCGGGGAGTTTGCTGGTGGAAGAGGCGGGCGGAAAGGTCACGGACTTGAAGGGCCGGCCGATGCCTTTGGATAAACAGGAATTATGGGCGAGCAACGGCAGGATTCATAGGGAATTTTTAGAGTTGATTAACCGGGAGGCAGGAAAATGAAGGGCAAAGGAAAAATTTTTGGCTGGGGTTTGATCGGGTTTTTGGTTTTAATCTCTGCCTGCGGCTCGGGAGAAGATTCCGGCTCAGCTCTGATTTCTTCTCTGGAAGCCCCCGAGTTTTACAGCCAGACCATTAGTCCGTTCACAGGATCAACCTGGAAAAAGGGTTCCGCCGGGTATGGGTATAGTTGCGGAATTGCGTCTGATAGCAGTCTCTGGTGCTGGGGAGATAATGGGTATGGCCAGCTTGGAATCGGAAATACTACGGACCAGAACGCTCCGGTCCGGGTGGGAACTGCTAAGAACTGGGCATTGGTATCTGGAGGAGATAGCCATACCTGCGCCAAAAAGACTGATGGCAGTCTCTGGTGCTGGGGGTATAACGGGGATGGAGAGCTTGGAATCGGAAATAATACAGATCAGTGGACTCCGGTCCATGTGGGAAGTGCAAAGAACTGGGCATCGGTATCTACAAGAGGGTACCATACCTGCGCCAAAAAGACCGATGACACTCTCTGGTGCTGGGGATATAATAAGTATGGACAGCTTGGAATCGCAAATAATACCAACCAGAACACTCTGGTCCGGGTGGGAAATGCTAAGAACTGGGCATCGGTATCTGCTGGATATTACCATACCTGCGCCAAAAAAACTGATAGCAGTCTCTGGTGCTGGGGAGATAATAGGCATGGACAGCTTGGAATCGGAAATACTACGGACCAGAACGCTTCGGTCCGGGTGGGAACTGCTAAGAACTGGGCATCGGTATCTGGGGGAGAGAGTCATACCTGCGCCAAAAAGACTGATGGCAGTCTCTGGTGCTGGGGGTATAACGTGGATGGAGAGCTTGGAATCGGAAATAATACGCCCCAGAACACTCCGGTCCGGGTGGGAACTGCTAAGAACTGGGCTTCTGTATATACAGGAGAATACCATAACTGCGCCAAAAAGACTGATAGCAGTCTCTGGTGCTGGGGATATAATGACTATGGAGAGCTTGGAATCGGAAATACTACGGACCAGAACGCTCCGGTCCGGGTGGGAACTGCTAAGAACTGGGCATCGGTATCTGGAGGAGGGTACCATAGCTGCGCCAAAAAGACTGATAGCAGTCTCTGGTGCTGGGGATATAATGACCATGGCCAGCTTGGAATCGGAAATACTACGGACCAGAACACCCCGGTCCGTGTGCCTTGATCAGAACCGGGTATGAGGTCTTAAAGAAGGGGGCAGGAAAATGAAGGGCAAGGGCTTAAAATTGAGCGCGATTATGTTTTCCATTTTGGTTCTCAGCCTGGGCCTGGCCGGACTTCGGCCGGTCAAGCTGGTCAATGATTCCATCCTTCTGATCCGGATCAGCGGGGATGTGCCGGAAACAGTTCCATATAATCCCTTGTGGGGATTGTTTCAGCCGATTCCGATCACGCTTCTGGACAAGCTGATGATTCTGAAAAAGGCGGGCGCGGACAAGAAGATCAAGGCGGTGGTGATGATGATCCAGGATCATTCCCTGGGGATGGCCAAAATCCAGGAGTTGAGGGACGCGATCGGGGAATACCAAAAGAGCGGCAAGAGCGCGGTCTGTTATCTGGAGATGGAAGGCGATTCGGACCTCAGCTACTATCTGGCGAGCGCGTGCGACAAAGTTTACGCGGCGCCGTCCAGCTTTTTAAGCATCAACGGCCTGGACAGCTTTTATTATTTCCTGGGCGGCCTGTTCCAAAAAGCCAAGCTATCCATCCAGGTGATCAAGATCAAGGAATATAAAACCGCGGGGGATATGCTGGGAAACCGGGAGATGAGCCCGGCGCACCGGGAGATGGCCGAATCCTTGATCAACAGCCTGTGGGATCAGTATCTGGCCGGGGTCGGCGCGGCGCGTAAAAAATCCAAGGAAGACCTGGTCAAAATCATTGACCAGGCATTGGTTCTGCCGGAGAAATATAAAGAAGCGGGTTTGATTGACGGCGCGAAGTATCTGGACGAGATTGTGCAGGACCTGAAAGGGGACGCCAAGGGAATTGAATTGGTCAAGGAGCGGGAATACCTGTCGGTTCCGGATGAGGCTTTGGGGATCAATCTCGGCCCGAGAGTGGCCGTGGTTTACGGAGTGGGGAGCATTGTTAATCTGGATCCGGGCGGGCCTTCGTTTCTGGGCGCGGTGATGAGCGCGGAGCGGACGGTGAAGGAATTGGAGGCCGCGGCAAAGGATGACAGCATCAAGGCGGTGATCTTCCGGATAGATTCCGGGGGCGGCTCGGCTTTGGCCTCGGATTTGATCTGGAGAGCCACCCAGAAGGTTCGGGAGAAGAAGCCGCTGGTGGTTTCAATGAGCGATGTCGCCGGGTCGGGCGGGTATTATATCGCCTGCGGCGCGGACGCGATTGTGGCTGAGCCGGGAACTTTGACCGGGAGCATCGGCGTGGTGGGCGCGCATATTGGAATGAAGGACTTGCTCGCCTGGCTCCAGGTCGGCACCGCGAGCCTGTCCCGAGGGGCTTTTGCCGGAATGGATGATTTGAGCCGGCCCTGGACGGATTTGGAGCTGGCCAAAGCCAACGAGGGCATTGAGGGGATTTATCAACTGTTCCTGGACCGCGTCAGCCAGGGGAGGAAGAAGAGCAAGGACGAGATTAACCGGATCGGAAGAGGAAGGGTCTGGACCGGATTGCAGGCAAAGGAACTCGGGCTGATTGATGAGTTGGGCGGAATCGCCAAGGCGGTTGAGATTGTAAAGACCAGGCTCAATGCAAAAGATGTGACTTTGGTCTATAAGAGAAAGCCGATCAGTTTCTGGAAAATTCTAATGGGACAGGCGGGAGATGAGATGATGGCTCTGCTTTTGGGTCCGGAGGGAAAAGAAATTAGAATGATGTTTGAGGTCAACCGGCTCTATCACCGGGGAGAGGCTTTATATTTAATGGACGAAATCAAAGTGGAGTAAAAAAATGAGTGAGATCAGACAGGATGTCACCACCAACGAGTGGGTGATTATCGCGACCGAGCGCGCCAAGCGGCCGCACGATTTTATCAAGCCCTTGAAGCCGCTTCCGCCCGAGTTTGAGCCCAAATGCCCGTTCTGCCCGGGCAACGAGTCCCAGACCCCTCCGGAAGTGCTCGGATACCGTGAGGGCGGAACGCCCAATTCTCCGGGCTGGTGGATCCGGGTGATCCCGAACCGGTTCGCGGCGCTCCAACCCTCGCCGGGCGGGGCCGAGGTCAAGCGGGAAGTGGCGAACGGCCTGTTCCGAAAAATGGACGGCATCGGCAGACACGAGGTCTTGATTGAAACCCCCAAGCATAATCTCTATTTCCCGTATTTTACGGACAAGCAGGCCGAGGAAGTGGTGATCGCGCTCCGGGAGCGCTACCTGGCCTTGCGCAATGAGCCGAAGACTCAGGTGGTGGTGATCTTCAAAAACCACGGCGACCAGGCCGGAACCTCGCTGCTTCATCCCCACTGCCAGATCGTGGCCACGCCGATTGTGCCCCAGAGCCTGCGCCGGCGCACCGCGGTCGCCACCAGGTATTATGACGACAACGGCGGGTGTCTTTACTGCGACCTGATCCAGGCCGAGCAAAAAGCCGGAATCCGGGTGGTGGAAGACGGGGCTAAATTTTTCGTGATGCATCCCTATGCCTCCCGCTCTCCGTTTGAGACCTGGATTTTGCCCAAGACTCATTCCGCCTGCTTCGGCAACCTGGACCTGGACGCGGCCAAGGATCTGGGAAGGGTCTTGAAGCGGATCACCGGGAAAATCTTCACCATGCTCGGAAATCCGGATTATAATATCGTGATCCATACCGCGCCGGTGAAAGAGGAAGACGAGGATTATTTCCATTGGCATCTCCGGATCATCCCCCGCTTGACAATGATGGCCGGGTTTGAGATCGGGTCCGGGATCTTCATCAATACCGCGCTGCCCGAACAGACCGCGCCGGCATTGCGAGACACCAAGTTTCAATAAAATTGGAGAAGAGAGAGAAGTGGGAGAGGAAAAGGATAAACAGAGGCTGGCTGAGGAGCTCAAAGACCAGGAGCAGCGCCTGGAGGGAAAGGCTTTATCAGTCGGCCAGAAAATCATCTATGCGGCGGGGAACCTTCCGGCCGCCTTGACCATCGCGCTGGTGGATAGCTGGATCGTTTACTTCTATGCGCCGCCCGCGTCAGACGCGGCCAAGGATAACCTGCCGGTTTATCTGACCGTGGCCATGGCCGGGATTCTCAATGCCCTGCGGTATGTCTCCAATGCGATCGGCGACCCGATGGTGGGCTGGTGGAGCGATCGGACCAAATCCAAAATGGGACGGCGCCGTCCGTTCATCCTTTATGGAACTCTCTTCCTGGCCTTGATCCTGATCCTGGTTTGGTTTCCGCCCACCAAGGGAATCAGCATGACCAACAATATCGTGCTCGGTTTCTACCTGGTCATTTTCGGCTTTTTGTATCCGTTGGTGGTGAACCCATATCTCGGCCTGATGCCCGAAATCACGCCCTATCTCAAGGAGAGAATCACCCTGAGCGGTTTGATGGGACTTGCCGAGATCATCGGCCGGGTGATCGCCCAGGTGGCGGCCGGACTGGTCGCGGCCTACTTCATCAGCCACCGCTATACCATTTTCAGTTTTCCCCTGGACGGATACAAGGTCATGGCCTTGGCCGCCGCGGCGATTACCATCGCGATTTATGCGACCCTGGTGGCCAAGATCAAGGAAACCCCGCATGACGCGAAAAAAGAGGTTCCCTTTGGAATCTTCAAGTCCGTGGCGGAAGTTTTCAAGAACCCGTCGTTCATCCCCTATATCGTGATCATCGCCTCGTTCATTCTCTGCAGCAACCTGCTGATCATTATCACGCCTTTCTTCGGAACCCAAGTGATGGGAGTAAGCTTGGGTGTGGCAGGGGGACTGCTCGGGATCCTGATGCTGGTGGCCTTGGCTTTTTTCCCGCTCTGCATCTGGGTGGCGGACCAGATCGGCAAGAAAAAGACCTTCACCATCGCCATGGTCTGGTTTGCCGCGACTACCCCGCTCTTTATTCTGGCCAAGCTGATCCCGGGCCTGGATCAGATTCAGCTCACGATTTTCAATCATGTTTTTACCGGCCCTCAAATCTTCGGCGGGATCCTTTATTTCATCGTCGCCCCGCCGGTCTCGGCGGTGCTGGTCCTGCAGCGGCCCATGATCTCGGATGTCATTGACCATGATGAAAAGCTCACCGGCTTCCGCCGTGAGTCAATGTATATGGGCGCCGAGGGTCTGATCACCAAACTCGCCTGGGCAGCCTCGTTTTTAATCGCGCCCTTCTTGATGAAATTTTTCGGCAACACCACGGAGAAGCCCTGGGGAATTCTGCTCAATGGTCCGGTGGCCGCCCTGGTGCTTTTTATTGCCACTTGGTATTATGCGAAGAAATATCCCTTCCAGAGATAAGGAGGAGAAGATGAAGAAACTCTTCTGGATGATTCAACTCCTGCTGGTTCCAGCGCTGATCTTCGGGTGCAAGGGCGAGAAGAAAACCGTGGAAACCCGGTGGGTAAAAATTTCCGGAATCAGCTTCATCCCCGGGCAGCCGGTAGTGGATCAGGACCTTCAAACCCTGATTGATTACGCGACCCCTGAAAACACCAAAGTCGGATTCACTTACCGCTGGTATGTGGACGGGAAGATGGTCAAGGAGGGAAAAGGTAATTTGCTGGAAAAGGAAAAGCTGATTGCCGGCGCCGAGGTTTATGTGGAGATCCGGGCCAGCGATGGCGTGAATCAAACCGATTGGCTCAGTTCCCCGAAGAGCCAGGTGGCGGAGTCCGGGATCAAGATTACCCGGGTGACCATAGAGCCGGAAAATCCGGATCCGGATCAGACTTTGACCGTCAGGGTGGAATGCGAGCAATGTGAGGGGATTAAAATGTATTACCGCTGGCTGGTGAACCAGCGGATTCTGGAGGATAAAACCGAGCAAGAGCTGAATGGCTCAGACGCCGGCTTAAAGCCCTATGATCGGGTGGATGTGGAGGTATCTCCGGAGCCGCAATATCCCAAGAACTGGTATCAGTCCCTTCCGATCCGGGTGAACAATCGGAGTCCCGAGTTCAACGAGCAAGGAAAAATCTGGATTGAGGGAAAGACGCTTTATTTTAAGTTCAGCGCCCAGGATCCGGACGGGGATCCGGTTTCCTACCAGTTGATCCAGGGGCCGAGCGGAGCCCGACTGGATGCCGCCGCCGGATTGGTCAAATGGACGGTGCCCGAGGATTTCCAGGGCGAAGTCAGCTTCAAGGTCCAAGCCCGGGACACCCGGGCCGGAGTCAATGTGCTGGAACAATCCCTCCAAATCCAACAGCAAGAAAAACCCGCGGAGACCCCGGCGGAATAATCCGCTTAAATTTTGGCCCTTATTATCTAAAATTATGCGATAATTAGCGCAATCTTTCCAAAATTTACCCTCAGAGCGCCCGGCCCGGACACCGCAAGATTTAGTGGTCTGAGCAAATCTTACACAACATTTATGTTAAATTTCAGTAAAATTAGGTAAAATTATAGAAAATTATAGAAATTACTTGACAAATGAACTGAAAGTGTAGCATAATATAATCGGGTAAGAAGCGAGGGTTTTTAAAGCAAGGGTTTAAAAAAGGAGCGGGGTAGGAAACCAATGGGAAAAAATAATGTTCGGATAATTCGGGAATCTTTACTGATGAGCAAAGCGGAGCTGGCCCGGAAGGCCGGGGTCAGCGCGCTCACCATTGATCGGGTGGAGAAAGGAATGGACTGTCGGATGGACACCAAGCGCAAGATTATTCTTGCGCTCGGGTTTAAGCTGACCGAGAAGAACAAGGTATTTGGCAGTGATTCCTCCGGTTCCCAAAGGGTTCCCAGGGCAGGAAAGAAAAATTAGATGATGATGAATCGGGGAAAGTGGGAAGTGCGTCATTAACCTTAGGGGAATGGGACAGGAATCAGGAAAAGGAGAAGGATAAATGGGCATTTTCGGAGGAAAAAAACCGGCGATCGGACTTGATATCGGCAGTAGCGCGATCAAGGTGGCGGAACTGCGGGAGGCCAAAAAAGGGTATCAATTGGTTAATTTCGGAATGGTTGCGATTCCTCCGGAAGTGATCGTGGACGGCGCGATTATGAATACCAGCGCGATTGTGGATGCGATCCGGACCCTGCTCTCCGAGCGCAAGATCAAGACCAAGGAGGTGGTGACCTCGGTGAGCGGTCAATCGGTGATGATCCGGAAGATCGCTATGCCGGCCATGACCGAGGAGCAGTTGGAAGAGCAGATTCAATGGGAGGCGGCCCAGTATATCCCGTTTGAGATCACCGATGTTAATCTGGACTTTCAGATTCTCAATCCGGGGGACGCCGAGGGCAATATGGAGGTGCTCCTGGTTGCGGCCAAGAAGGAGATCATCAACGATTACAGCTCGGTTTTGAGCGAATCGGGCCTGAGTCCGGTGGTGGTGGAGGTGGACGCGTTCTCGCTGCAAAATATGTATGAGATCAATTATCCGGTGATGGAGAATGAGGTGATTGCGCTGGTCAATGTCGGCGCCAGCTTGATTAACATCGTGGTGGTGCGCGGCGGCCAGTATACCTTCAGCCGGGATATTTCCATGGGAGGGAATCTTTATACCGAGGAGATTCAGAAGCAGTTAAGCGTAAGTTATGAAGATGCCGAGCTTTTGAAAAAAGGCGGGTCCGGAAAAGGAGACACCGAAGAGGTGATGCGCAAGGAAGTGGATATGGTGATCCGGGAGGTGAGCGAACAGATTGCGAGCGAGGTGGCGCGCAGCCTGGACTTTTATTCCGCGGCGGCTCCGCCCGATGCGCATATCAATAAGATCTGGCTCTGCGGCGGCAGTTGCCGGATTTCGGGCCTGGCCGAGTCCGTGGGCAAGAATCAGAATCTGCCGGTGGAGATCCTGGATCCGTTCCGGAACATTGAGCGGAATCCCAAGCATTTTGACCCGGCCTATCTGGAGGAAATCGGACCCCAGGCCGCCATCGCCATCGGATTGGCCTTAAGGAGGGCAGGCGACAGATGATTAAGATAAACCTGTTAGCGGTTAAGGAAGCCAAAAAGCGGGCCACGGCTCAAAATCAATTAATTGCCGCGGCGATTGTCTTTCTGGTGGTTTTCGCCGGGATCGGATACATTGCCTTTTCCCGCACCCAAACCGTCAAGCGTTTGGACAAGGAGATTGCGGATAAACAGCAGGAATTAAAACGGCTTCAGGAGACCCAGAAGAAAGTTGAAAAGTTCAAAAAAGATAATGCGGACCTCCAGCAAAAAATCTCGGTGATCACCAGTCTGGAGACCGGACGGGATTGGTATTTACAAATTATTGACCAGCTCAGCGAGGCCGCGCCCGAAGGGCTGTGGATTGAAACTCTGGATACTCCCAAGGGGAGCAAAAGCGCGACCATTTATAGCGGGGGTTGGCTGATCAAAGGCGGGGCTTTAGAAAAGGATCAGATCGGCAACTTGATTTCCAACCTGGAAAATAGAAGCAAATACTTCGCCGCGGTTTCGCTCAAGAAAATTACCAAGGCGAGCAGAGCGGATCTGGGAACTTATTATACCTATGACATAACGATCACGGTCAACCAGCCTCCCAAAGCAGAGGCTGAGGCCGGTTAAGGAGGACTAGAATGGCACTGGGGGATTACCTGAAAGTAGAGCGGCTGGTCAAGCTTCCCTGGTATCAGAAGGCTTTGATCCTGGGGGTGGGCGCGCTGATTATCATTATCCTTTACTTCACCCTCCTGGATCGGAAGTATCAGACCAAAATCAACGAGCTGAATGGTCAGATCGCCAAGCTGGATAAGGATATCACCGATCTGAGAACCGTGGAGCGCGATCTTCCCAAGTTTGAGCGCCAGAACGCGCTGTTGATCAAACAACTGGAAAAGGCCAAGACGAAATTGCCCAGCAAGTCCCAGATTGACGCTTTACTCAAGGAAGTCACGGAACGGGCGACAAAAAATAATATTGATGTCAGCACTTTTGAAAAAAAGCAGGAAACCAAACGCGAGCTTTATGTGGAAGTTCCCGTGGAGATTAAAATGAAAGCCGGCTTCTTTCAAACCATGATCTTCTTGAACGAGCTGGCCCGACTGGAGAGAATCGTCAATGTGGATAATTTGAGTATCAAAAGCAATAAGATCGGCAACCTGGAGACAACCTATACCCTCAACGCCTATCGCTTCCAGGAAGAGGGAGAAGCCGCGCAATCAACCAAGAAAGGAGGTCCTCCGCCTAAAACTAAATAAGGCTCTGCCAGAAGAGGATAAAATAAAATGAAAAATAAAAAAAGAAATAGCGCCGGCTGGCTGGGGATCACAGGAATCTTTATCATCCTGATTCTGCTCGCCTCCTGCAAGGGGGTACAGATCACGACCGAGCCAACCACCAAGCCCAAGCCGGAATTGGCCCCTCCCCCCACCGAGGAGGAGATGGAAGGAAAAGAAACCAAATTGGCCTGGACCTATGATCCCACGGGGAAAAAGGATCCTTTTAAAAGCCCGATCCCGGAAAAGATCATCCCGCCGTTTTGCACCTTCGGTTATTATTTAGACCAGATGTGGATTGACGGGATTGTTATGGGAGGAGGCGGAAATAATATTGCTCATCTTCTTCTTCCCAATCAGAAAGATTGCTTTGTTAAAGTCGGGGAAATCGTCGGCGTTAATAAAGGCGTGGTCAAGGAGATTAAACCGGATGGGATTGTGGTGGAAGAACAATTCCTGGATACCCGGGATCCGACCAAGATCCGGATTGTGGAAAAATTTTTAAGAATGGAAACCGAAACATCCTTTAAGAGATAAGGGGTATAACCATTAACCCGAAATTTAAAGGCTTGGAAGAACAAATAAGGAGGAGCTCAATGGTAAGTTCTAAAGTGGAAAGCGGAACGGCGAAAAGCAGGGTCTGGATTGCGCTGATGGGATTAGCTCTGATCTTTTCTCTCGGCGCCACGGGAAAACCAAAGGTCAACCAGTTGGAGAAGGTTGAAATTATCCAGAATAATCAGGTTCCTCAAATCGTGCTCACCACCACTTATCCTGCCACTTACAATATTTATCGGCCGGAGCCGACCAAGATTATGGTTGACCTGGATGATGCTAAGATCAAAAAGGGGGTTCCAGCCCAGCTGGCCGTCAACAATGGCATCATCAACCTGGTCAAGGTGAGCGAGGAAAAAACCGCCTCCATTGCCCGGGTGGAAATCGGCCTGGATAAAATAATGACTTATGAAATTAGCCGGGATAATAATAAGCTCCTGGTTAATCTCAAGCCGGAAGAGGAAACCGGATCAGCTCCGGGCAAGGATCTGTATGGAGAGGAGGGCGGAAAAGTCATCGTGACAAAAACCGCGGAACCTGCGCCTCAGGCCGAGGCGATTTCCGGTGCGCCGACTGAGGAAGCCGGGACAGCTTTCCCTCAAGCGGGCGCCACCATTGGCGAGGCTCCTGCGGGAAAAATCGCTACCAAGTTGCTGGACATTGCGATTTCGGAGGACGGGGATCAGACTAAAATTATGCTGGTAATGGATGGCAATCCGCCTGACTATAATGCCTTTCAGATGAAAAATCCCGCCCGATTGGTGATGGACCTCTGGAAGGTTAAGTCCCTTTATCCCGGCAAACAATTGATGATTAACAGCCAGGGAATTAAGCAGGTTCGGATCGGACAATATACGGATAAGGCCCGCCTGGTGTTTGACGCTTCCGGGGCAAAACTGCCTTCCTATAATATCAGCCGGGAAGGGGAAAGATTGATTTTAAGCGTCAGCCAGAAAACCGATGTTTCTGCGCCCAGCGCGCCCATCCTGGCCGCTCCGGTGCCGGAAGGGGCAGAGCCGGTCATTAGCCCGGCGCCCGCTCCGATTCCAGGCGCCGAGCTCGGGGCGCCGCTCCCGGGAGCCGGCCAGGCTAAAGTGCAGGCCGTGGACTTTAAATATTCTCCCGCGGCTTCGGTGGTGGAGGTCAGGTCCGATCAACCGGCGAGCTTTGAAAAAAGAGAAAATATCAATGACCTGGTCTTTTCCCTGGTGCTCAAAAATGCCGTCATTCCTTCGGAGCTGGTGCGCAGCCTGGACACCTCTGAATTTCAAAGCCCGATCAAATTCGTCAGCAGTTTCCAGGCCGCCCTGAATGAAGTCAGCATCGTGGTTAATCTCAATACCTGGGTGGTGCCGGAGATTAAGCCGGAAGGAAATAAAATCTCAATCAGCTTTGCTAATCCCGGGGTGATCACCGCCCCGCCTGCTGCCGGCGTTGGAGAAGAGATTTCCGCGCCCACACCTGGGCCGGTGGAAGGACTTGCCCCGGTAACGCCCCGGCCCGGGCAACCGGTCAAGGTGGAAACTTTTACCGGAACCAAAGTCTATACCGGGTCCCCGATGACCATTGAGGCCAAAAACCTGGATATTCTGGATGCCCTGCGCGCCATCGCCACCGTCAGCGGACTCAACATTATTACCGCGGATAATGTCTCCGGAAAAATCACCCTCAAGCTGGAAAATGTCCCCTGGGACCAAGCCCTGGATTTAATCCTGGAAACCAAAGACCTGGGAATGGTCCAATATGGCAATGTCATTCGGGTGGCGCCCAGCCGGGATCTTCAGAAATCTCAAGAAGACTTAATTAAGACGATCCAGAATCAGGAAAAGCTGAGACCGCTTCAAACCAGGATTATCCCGATTAACTATGCCACCGGTATAGATATTTCCACCCAGGTAAAAAATGTCCTGTCTGACCGGGGCAAGGTGGAAGTGGACAAGAGAACCAATTCTTTAATCATCAAAGATACTCCCGAACGGATTCAAGAGGCCGAGACCCTGATCAAAGCCCTGGATACCAAAACCCCGCAGGTTCTGATTGAAGCCCGGATCGTGGAAGCCAGTGTCGGCGTGACCCGCGAGTTGGGAATTCAATGGGGAGTTAATTATAACGCCGGTCCCGCCTGGGGAAATCCCACCGGACAGAATTTCCCCAATACCGTCCAGATGGGCGGCGCCGTGCTCGGGGGCCAGCTTAATCCCATCACCCCCGCGGTATTGAATACCGCGGGAAACCAGGGCGGCGCTATGGGCATAAGTTTTGGATCCTTGACTAATTCCGTGAGCCTGGACCTCCTGCTCAAATCTATGGAAGTCCAGAATAAGGTCAAAATCATCTCCAGCCCCAGGATTATGACCATGGATAATGAGCGGGCATCCATTCAACAGGGCGTCACCATCCCTTATCCCCCTGCCATGAATCTGGCAACCGGCGCCGCCGGCGCAGCCGCCTGGCAGTTCGTGGAAGCCGCTCTCCGGCTGGAAGTTACCCCCCATATCTCCGCGGACGGCTCAATGGTGTTGGAAGTCAAGTGCAGCAATAATGAGCCCAACCTGACCGTAATCAGCGGCGGCGCTCCCAGCATTGCCAAGAAAGAGGCCCAGACCATTATCATTGTCCGGGACGGAGAAACCATCGTCATCGGCGGAATCTACAAAACCAGGGAGAGCGAGACCTTGAGCCAGACTCCATATCTGAGCAAAATCCCGATCCTGGGAAGACTCTTCCAGGATCGGTTCACGGAAAATTCCAGAAACGAACTGTTGATTTTCTTGACCCCGAGGATTGTTAAGTAAAATAGGCTAAGCTGAAAGAAGGAGGATGCGATAATGAGATCAGGAAAAAAGATGATTGGAGCGCTGGGAATAATTATGGGGATTGTTCTCCTGGGAATTGCCTGCGGGGATTTTAAAGGCCCGGCTTCAAACGATTCTAAAGTCGGGGCGCTGGTCAAGGTCTCCGAGATCATGCCTCAGGATCGGAATGAAGGCACTCACGATATTGATATGAGGGTTTCGGTATGCGCAATGGAGGGCGCTACGATAACGGACGTGGAAGACCCGCTTACCGAAGCCTCCATGAGTGTTACTATTTTTAATGACGACGAAACTTCCGCCTGCGCCGCCACGGGATGTCCGGATGTTTATATTCTCTCCTACAAGGTGGAGTTTGAGAGCGATGATCCCAATGCCGTGCCCCTGAGCTCGATTCAACGGGATATTTACCTATTTGTGGAAGCGGGGGACGAAGTGTCCGATGAAATGGTTCTGATGCCCTGGTCAACCAAACAGCAATTCATGCATAATTACGCGGCCTGGGGATCCATCACTCCTTACACCGTCAAGCTGACTTTTAAAGGCGAAGACGAGTTTGGCGCGGAAATTGAGTTTCATGCTCAGACCTATGTTGCTTGCGGGGATTGGCTGGTTTGTGGCTGATCGCCTGGAATTTGATGCGGAGGAGAGGACGGAACGGATCAAAATTGGAATAACGGGATCAGGGCAGGGAAGCTAAGCCCTGCCCGTTTTTTTAAATGAATAATCAGGAACCGAAGTATATGCCCGGATCCAGAGAAGATCAACTTGCCAGTCCAACTTTGGCGGAGCTTTATTATCAGCAGGGGGATTTGAGAAAGGCGATTGAGGTTTTAAGGCAGGTGCTGAAAAATCAGCCGGGAAATTTGAAGGCCCGAGAGCTTCTGCAGAACCGGGAAAAGGAATGGTTTCAGCTCAGGCCGGTTGAAGAGAAGAAAGAAAGCGCTGAAAGGCTGGGGCAAATTATGGAACGCATCAGAAAGGAGAAGGGGAAATGATTTTTGAAGAGGTAGCCCAGGAGATCGTGGAAAAGGTGTATGGCGGCCTGGCCTCGGTGATTATGGGCCGGGACGGAATTCCCTTAAGCCTGCATCTCAAGGAAGGCGTCTCCCTGGACCTGGAGCCGCTCGGAATTGAATACGCCAACCTGCTCGCCCAGACCCTCCAGGCCTCCCGGAATATCAGCACCGGAGAAGTCGGCGAAGTCGCCATCCTCACCGATCAGTTCTATGTCGTCCTCCGGGTGATCAGCCAGGATTACTTCATCTGCCTGATCCTTTCCCCGGACGGAAATCTCGGAAAAGCCAAATACCTGATCCGGGTCAACCTCCCCAAACTGCGCGCCGAGCTTTGAGCCCGTGATCACAATGAAGATCCTGGTGCTCAACGGCCCCAACCTCAACCTGCTCGGCAAGCGGGAAAAAGAGCATTACGGAACCTTGAGCCTGGCCCGGATTGAAAAGCAGATGAAAAAACAGGCCCGAGCCCTCAAAGTAAATCTGGAATTCTTCCAGTCCAATTACGAGGGCGAGTTGGTGGAAAAAATCCAGCAGGCTAAAAATAAATTTGACGGCATCCTGATCAATCCCGCGGCCTATACCCATACCAGCATCGCCCTCCGCGACGCCCTGATCGCAGTCGGAATTCCCTTTGTGGAAATCCATCTTTCCAATCTCGCCAAACGCGAGGAGTTCCGCAAAAAATCCCTCCTTTCCGACCTGGCCGTCGGAGTCATTTCCGGCTTCGGACCCCAAAGCTATTCTTTGGGACTGACCGGCCTGATTGAATTCCTGAAAAAATAATGACCAGAAAATCCCCCAGAAAGCGGGCATACGAGTTCCTCGCTCAACTCGCCCGGGAAAACCGCCTGGACGCCATCCTCATCACCGACCTCCTCAACATCTCCTATCTGAGCCGGTTCCAGGGAAGCGAAGCAACCATTATTTTCAGCCCGGAAAATTCCTGGTTCCTGTCTGACTTCAGATACCAACAGCAGGCCGAGCGGGAAATCTCCGGATTTAAAATCAAAATCTTCCGGAACAAGCTCCGGGAAATACATCAGCTCCTTGCCCGGCTCAAGGTGCGCCGGCTCGGATTTGAGCCCGCGGGATTGAGCTTCCAGTTTTGCCAGGCCCTGAAAAAGCAATTGAAAGGCATCCGGCTGATCCCGCTCAAAAAATCGCTCCTGGAAATCCGGGCCATCAAAGACCCGGACGAGATTGAAAACATCTCAAAAGCCGTTAACATAGCCGAGAAAGCCCTGAGCAAAGCTCTTTTGCATTTCCGGGCCGGGATCCGGGAGCTGGAATTCGCCGCGGAGCTGGAATATCAGGCCAGGATTTCCGGCTCTGGGTGGTTTGCCTTTGACACCATTGTCGCCAGCGGCTGGCGCGGCGCGCTCCCGCACGGGAAGGCCAGCGGGAAAAAGATCAAAAAAGGGGAATTGGTGGTGATTGACTTCGGCGTGAATTATAATGGTTATCATTCCGACCTGACCGTGACCGTCTCTGCCGGCGATCCCGGGAAAAAGGCCCGGGAGATTTATCAGATCGTCTCCCAGGCGCAAAAACTTGCCCTGGCCGCGATCAAGCCGGGCAAAGCCGCGAAGGAAATTGACCGGGCCGCCCGCAATTACATCAAGGCCCAAGGCTGGGGCAAATTTTTCGGACACGGACTCGGACACGGACTCGGACTCGCGGTCCACGAAGAGCCCGCAATCAATTCCAAAAGCCAGGTCCCGCTCCAGCCCGGAATGGTCTTCACCCTTGAGCCCGGGATTTACCTCCCCGGAAAATTCGGCGTCCGGATTGAAGATGATCTGGTTTTGGAGCAGAAGCAACCCCGGGTCTTGAGCCGCTCCAATCAGCCTTTAAAAATTTACGAGTAAATCGCCAGGAGGTCTTGGATATGTATGATACCAATCAATTCCGGAAAGGATTGAAAATTGAATTCAACGGCGATCCCTACATCATCATAGACTTCCAGCACATCAAGCCCGGTAAAGGCAACGCCTTTGTCCGAACCCGGATCAAAAGCCTGATCAACGGAAATGTCATTGACCACAACTTCCGCGCCGGAGATAAAGTGGACACCCCGGACCTGGAACAGAAAGAGATGCAATACCTCTATCGCCAGGACGACGATTATTATTTTATGGAAGCCAAAACCTACGAGCAGGTGACGGTCAATAAAGAATACCTCGGAGACGCCCCCGACTATATGATGGAGCACAGCCAGGTCAGCATCCTCTATTACCAGGGACACCCGATCGGGGTGGAAATCCCCAATTTCGTGGAACTCAAAGTCATTGAAACCGAGCCCGCCACCCGAGGAGACACCGTCTCCGGCGCCACTAAAAACGCCACCCTGAAAACCGGCAAAATGATCAAAGTCCCCCTCTTCATCAATATCGGCGACCTCATCAAAATCGACACCCGCTCCGGTGAATATGTGGAGCGGGTCAACAAGTAAGCGCCCGCTCCCAACCCCCATCCCGAATTTCCCCGTCGCCTTTTTTTCTCAAGCCCCCCTTTTCTCCTCCCCGCGCTTTAAGTTTGCCTCAATTCACTTTTTACTTGACAATTAAAAAAGTTAGGCTAAACTAATAAAGAGGAGGAGAAAAATGGTTTCCGCCAGTCTGGAGGATTATCTGGAGGCGATTTATCGGATTTCTCAGGTCAGCCAGGTGGCCCGGGTCAAGGAGATCTCGGCCCGGATGGAAGTGACCAATGCCTCGGTGGTGGGCGCTCTGCGGGCCTTGCGCGGGAAAGGGTTGATTGAGCAGGAGCGCTATGGCTACATTCGCTTGACCAGATCCGGAAAAGAGCTGGCCCGGGATGTGAGCAATCGGCATCAGGCCCTGGCGGAATTTTTCAACCAGGTGCTCGGCTTGAGCCAGGCCCGGTCCGAGCAGGACGCCTGCCAGGCCGAACATACCCTTGCGGCCAAGACCATAGAAAGGCTGATCCTGCTCAAGGAATTTATGGCCCTTAAAGGCGCGGCCCGGGAGGCTGGTTTGGATCGGTTCCAGAAGTTTATCAATGAAAAGGAGTGAGCGGAAATGACTTTAGCGCAGGCAGTTGAAGGACAGGTCGCGGTTGTGAAAAACCTGGAGGGCGGATTCGGATTCAAAAGAAAGCTTTTGAATCTGGGAATCCGGCCCGACCAGAAGATCCGCGTTTTAAAAAGCGCGGCCTTTGGCGGGCCGATCCTGGTGGAAGTCCAGGGATCGGAAGTCGCCATCGGCCGGGGCGCCGCGGAAAAAGTTGAGATTGAGCTTTACCAGGAATAAGCCGGCAGCGGAGGCGCTCCCGTGAATCCTCATCCCAAGATCGCCCTGGTCGGCCAGCCCAATTGCGGCAAAAGCACCCTCTTCAATGCCGTGGCCGGGTACCGAACCCTGGTCAGCAATTTCCCCGGCACCACCGTCAGCCTGACCCGAAGCCGGGTCCGAGCTGGCGATCAGGTTTTTGAACTGATTGACCTCCCCGGCGCCTATTCCCTGTCCGGGTATGAGCCGGCGGAAAAAAACACCCGCGATTACCTCCTTCGGAAAAAGGCCGACCTGGTGATCAATGTGATTGACGCGTCCATGCTGGGAAGAAGTCTGGACTTGACCCTGGAGTTGATGGAACTGGGCATCCCCCTGATCGTCTGCCTGAATATGCTGGACGAGGCAAAACGCAAAGGACAGGAAATTGACCTCGCCCTGCTCTCCCGCATCCTGGGCGCGCCCGTGATCGGAGCCATCGCCACCAAGGGAGAAGGCATTGTTCAGCTTTTCCAGACCGCCTTGAAAGTCATTTCCAGCCCGCAAATATACCAGCCGCCCCGCTTCAGCCGGGATGTGGAGGAAGTGGCGGAAAATTTAAAGCAGTCCCTGGAATGTGTCCCGCCGGAGCCGGCTCTGTCTCAGCGCTTCTTTCTGCTCAAGCTCCTGGAAGCGGACCCGGAGGCAATGGATCAGCTTAAAAAAATTGCGCCGGGAAAAATACCCGAGTTGACCCGCCTCCAGAAAATTCTCCAGGACCAGCATCAGCGCTTTCCCGCGGAAGTGGTCTGCAGTGAGCGCCACGCGCTCGCGCTCAATATCTTTGAGAAAGCCGCCAAGGTTCAGCCAGCCAAGCCCCAGTCCCTGAGCGAAAAAATTGACGACTGGGTAATGCACAAATACCTCGGCTACTTCTTTATGGCATTGATCCTGTTCCTGCTCTTCGCCTCGGTCTTCTGGATCGGGAAAATCATTGAAGCGCCCCTGCTCGCCCTTTTCAACCGGCTCCAGTCCGAGCTTTCCGCTCATCTCGGCGCCGGCCTGCTCAGCACTTTACTCATCGGCCTGGTCCAGGGAATCGCCGGAGGCATCAGCATCTTCCTCCCTTACCTCGTCCCCTTCCTGGTCGGACTCGGTTTGTTGGAAGACATTGGCTATCTCCCCCGGGCCGCCTTTTTGATGGACAGTTTTATGCACCGGATCGGTCTGCACGGAAAAGCCGTGATTCCGTTCGTGCTCGGATACGGCTGCAATGTCCCGGCCGTGATGTCGGTTCAAACCCTGGAAAATCCGCGCGACCGATTCATCACCGGAATCCTCTCAACAATGATTCCCTGCGCCGCCCGCACCACTATCATCTTCGCCTTGGTCGGATACCTGCTCGGACCCGGATGGGCCTTGCTGATGTATGCGCTCAATATCTTCGTCATCGCTATCATCGGAAAAGTCCTGACTTTATTCCGGCCCGACCCGGCCGAAGGCTTGATTATGGAAGTGCCGACCTACAAACTGCCGGCGCTAGAGCCCCTGCTCAGAAAAGCCTGGTTCCGGCTTCGGGAATTTATTCTCGTAGCCTGGCCCATTTTGATCGCGGGCAGTGTCATTTTGAGCCTGATGGATTATTTCCACCTGGCAGGAGTTGTGAACAAAGCGCTTTCTCCGCTCGTGGTTTCTATCCTCGGTCTGCCCGAAAAAGTCGGCGTAACCCTCATCTTCGGAATCCTGCGAAAAGAACTCACCCTGATTATGCTCACCCAGGCCCTCGGAACCTCCGAATTCCTATCCGTAATGACCCGAGCCCAGGTCGTGGTCTTCACCGTGTTCGTGATCTTCTATCTCCCCTGCCTGGCCACCCTGGCCGCGCTCTGGAAACAGCTTAAATGGAAAGGAACCCTCGCCTCCATCGGCCTAACCCTCTCCGTCGCAACCCTTATCGCCATCCTCTTCCGCCTTTTACTTCACTAGCGCTTTTTCCATTTCAAATTCATCGTCCGATAAGACCCGCCCCCAATATTACTTATTACTTGGGCGCGGACCAGATGGTCTTGCCGTCCTTGTCCGATAGTTCAATCAAGGGATTTTGATTATTCAGGTAAATGCCCACTCGTTCCTTGCTATTTTTATCAGTGATCGCCAGAGAGGGTCCGTCCCCGGTCACGAACAAACTCACGCCTTCCTTGCTATCCTTTCCGTCCAGGAGCAGGCCCGGGATTCCGTCCGAGGAAACTCCCAGCATAATGCGGGCAACGTTATTCTTGTCATACATCGCGAGCTGGATCAGGCCGTCTGATTTTATATGAAGGATGCCCATCACCTTTCCATCCTTGTCGTAAAGGCCCAGGCCGGTGAATTTCTGGGAGGCTGAGGCCAAAATCCGGGTGTTCCCGGCATCGTCCACCACCCGGACTTCTTTGGCGCTGATGGAATCCTTGATCTCTTTTTTCTGGGCCATAGCCTCTCTGGTGGAAAGCGCCCATTGAAAAGCCAAGCTTGCCAACAAGGTAGTGACCACCGTAATTGCCGCCATTTTCCAATCCGGTTTGCTCTTCATCTTCATCCTCCTTTGGAATTTTCCGACACCATAACAAATCCGGCAGGCGCTGTCAAAAGTATGCCGGGGAGGCAAACCTCTCCCTTTTCTTAAACCATTTTTCCCGGCCGGCGGAAAGGGAGTTTTATTTTTTGCTTCCGGGCCTGGATTTGGTTTTGGGAAGGAGGGATTGGGCCGGCCGGGAGAGGGAGGATTTGAGGATGCCGATCAGGCGGAAGTTAATTTCCTTGCGCTCCCGGTTCACAGATTCAGGGTCTTGAGCCAGTCCTTAAATTCCGGATGTTTTTGGAAGACTCTTCCCAGGCATTGCAGGCAAATAATGGCTTCGGAAACCTCCCCGGGCTGGTAAAATTCAGGTTGCTCTTGCGGGATCGGCGTGTTGTTAACAATAAACTCCAACACATAAGGATTGTGATCATCCGCGCGATAAAGCGCATAGCGGGCGGCATTCAAGTCTCCGGAGAGAAATCGCTCCAGAACCAACCCCCATAACATTGGCGCGGAGATATCCCCGGGGAATTTCCGCAATAATTTTCTCACGCCCTCCAGATGATCGGTTTCCAGATACAATCCCATCAGAAGGTCCCGCATTCCCTGATTATCACCGGGATTCAACCTAAGCATCTTTTCGCATTGCTGGATCGCCTCCGCGATCCTGCCGGTTTTAATCAATAACAGAACCAACTCCGCCAGAAGGCGCATATAAGGCCGGGTTTCCGTGATCCCCCAGAAATGTCCCTGGTTCTCCTGGAAATATTGGGGCCCGGCCTGTTCCTCGGCGCGAGCTATTAACCGGATCAGCGCTTCAATTCGCCCGGAATCCAAGTCGGTTTCCAGAATCGCCGCCAGCCGCTGTGCGTCCAGGCAATTCGGGTCCAGCTCTAAAGCCTTGCGGGCAAGATTTAAGGCCTTTTTGGAACTCCGCGCCTCTATGGCTTGGAAGGCAAGTTCATGAGCATCCTCCACCGGGTCCGGGGGAAGTTTCGCCCTCAGCTTTTCGGGAGGACATCCAAGTATCTCTTGATGAAGAAAATCATCCAACTCCTTTTGCGACTGAAAATTTTTATCCTGGATCATCTTGTGCATCAAGCGGAAAGTCTGCTCGCTTTGCAAGTTGACTTTCGTGGACCCGGGAGCGGAAAATATCATCTGGATCCTGCCCAAGGGATTGTCATAATCAGCGTAATCTCCTTTGAATCTCGCGCTTTTTTTCTTTTTGATTTTTTTTACCATTTTTCCCCAGTTATTCTTGGAATTTTGCTTTGCCCCTCCTGGATTGTCTGCCCATTTAAACTCCCGGCTTTCAGTTTGTCAAATTGCGATTACCCGGCGCCTCTGGCCAAACTCTCAATCCGGAGCGAGCCGAGAATCAGCGAGAGAAACGCCGCGGTTTGTTAGATTGTTTTTTTCTGCCGGTTGAGCCTGACAACAGAGAATGAGCCGGCCGGGAGAGGGATGATTGGAGGATGCCGATCAGGCGGAAGTTTATTTCGTTGTAGGCCAGATTGACCGCGTCCACTTCCACCAGCACCTGGTCTCCGAGATGAAGCTCCATTTTGGGAACCTTGATAAAAACGGTATGGATTTTTTCGTTAAGCGTGTACCCGGGAAGCTGGCTCGCGGGGATCAAGCCTTCGGCCATGGGCCTTTCCAGCTCCACGAACACTCCGAATTGGGTCAGGCCCGAGACCCTTCCCTTGAATTCCTCTCCCAGATGCCTGCTCATCAACTTGGCCTGATATACCTTGACCGTGGAGCGCTCCGCGGAAATGCTCGCGCGCTCCTGTTCCGAGCAATGCTCGCAGGCCCGGGCCAGATGCTCAGGCGCGCAGGCCCGGTTGGGCTGGAGAACCCCCAGCGCCTGTTTCAGGATCCGGTGCGTGATCAAATCCGGGTATCTCCGGATCGGGGAGGTGAAATGGCAGTAGTGGGAAAGCGCCAGTCCGAAATGGCCTTTATTGTCCGGGCTGTATTTGGCCTGCATCATTGACCGGAGCGCGAGGTAGGACACCAGACCGGAGATGGGAAGGTCTTTGACCGAGTCCAGGAGTTTCTGAAAATCGCGCGGATGAATCTGCTCGGGCGACTGGCCTTTTCTGAGGAGGGGGAATCCGATTCCGGAGAGGAACTGGTCCAGTTCCAGGATTTTTTCCAGAGCCGGGGTCTCGTGGATTCGGTAGGGGAGAGGGATATTTTTTTGGGACAGAAATTCGGCCACGGCCTGATTGGCCGAGAGCATAAATTCCTCAATGATCCGGTGCGAGAACAGGCGCGGATAGGCGTAAATGTCAATCGGCTCTCCGTTTTCATCCAGCTTGACCTTGGCCTCGGGCAAATCCAGGTCCAGGCCGCCCCGGCGCCGGCGCCTTTGATAGAGAATCTCCGCCAGCTCCGCCATTTCCAGAAGCGTCATTTCTATGGATTTATATTTTCGGATGAGCGCGGAATCCGTCTGATCCAGGAAATCCTGGAGCTCCTGATAGTTCATCCGGAACCGGGAGCGGATCCAGGCCGGATAAAAGCTTGTTCCAACCATCTTGCCTTTCCGGTCAAAGTTCATCTCCGCGGTCAGCGCCAGTCTTTCTTCATCCGGTTTCAGGCTGGCGATCCCGGAAGAGATCGGCTCGGGCAACATCGGCACGGCCCGGTCCGGGAGATAGACGCTGGTGGCTCGCTGATATGCTTCCGCGTCCAGCTCGGTTTCGGATGCCACATAATGGCTGACATCCGCGATCGCAACCCAGAGCCGGAAGCCGGAATCGGTCTTTTCCACAGCCACCGCGTCATCAAAATCCCTGGCGTCCAGCGGGTCAACCGTGACCAGGGGAATCTCGGTCAAATCTTTCCGATGTTGCAGGTCTTTTTTCCCTACCCGGTCCGGGATGTGGCTCAGCTCCTTTTTCACCGATTCTGGAAATTCTTCGCAGAAGCCATACTGGTTCAGGATCAGCCTGGATTCAACCTTTGGGCTCAGTTCCTGCCCCAGGACCTGCAAAATTTCGGCGGAAGCCTGTCCGCTCTCGCTCGGGTAAGCAGTGATCCGGCCGAGCACGATGTCTCCGGGCTTGGCGCCCGAGGTTTTTCCAGGCGGAACATTAAACCAATACAGGATCCGCTCGTCGCGCGGGACAATATAAACGCCGTTGAAAAATCCGGCCAGGTCGGTGATTTTCCGCTCCAGGATTTTGCTCACCGAGCCTTCCCGGTTCTTGCGCAACTGTTTCCCGGGCCGGAGTTTCACCGCCACCAGGTCTCCGGGCAATGCCGAGCCGAGCCTCGCTCCCGGGATGAAAATTTCCGAGCCGTCCGGGAGCTGGACAAAGCCGAACCGCTTCGGATGAATGGAAATCTCGCCCCGGACATACTCGGCCCGCTCCTTTGCAAATTTCCTGCGCGGATGCATTGCGGTCAGGGTCTCAGCCGGGTGAATTCAACCGGAGCCATTTCTTCGTTTTCCGCGATGCGGAGTTTTTCCGCCATCTCCTCCCGGACCGCTTTATAGGCCGGGTCCAGGGCGACATTGTTCATCTGGAGGGGGTCATTGACCAGGTCATAAAGCTCAAACTCCTGGTCGGGCAGAGCCGGATCAAAATATCTTGCATAAACCCGGTTGCGCTCGCGGATGGATCGGATTTGATGCGGGGCCTGAATCCAGGACTTTCCCGCCCTTTCGCGTTTTTCTTCCGCGGCCACATTTTCCGTGAAGGAGAAGAGCAGATGGTAGTTGACCGCTCCGGTTTGGGGGTCTTGAAGAATGGGCGCGAGATTTTTTCCGGGCAGATACGGGAATTCGGTTTTGAAATTCACGCCGAGAATAGCGGCCAGGGTCGGGAAAATATCCACATTCTGGCACAAGGCATTGGCCTGAACCCCTTGGGCCAATTTTCCCGGCCAGGAAATCACCAGCGGGACATTGGTGTTTTCGTCATAAACAAACGGCCCTTTAAGGGAGAGCCGATGCGAGCCCCCCATTTCGCCGTGGTCGGAGGTGAAGATGATGATGGTGTTTTGGAGTTGGCCGGTTTTCTCCAGGGTCTCCAGGACCCTGCCCAGGAGGGTGTCAATCTTCAAGGTCAGGTAGTAATAATAGTTGAGGTAATTGAGCCATTGCTTCTCGTCGTCAGCGCCCATATTTCCGGGCACGACCAGGTCTTGGAATTCTCCCTGACAGCTTGGCTTTCCGACCAGGTCGTCATTGAGGTTATCGGGCAGGCTGGTGATCGGGTTCGGGATCAAGGTGTCCGGGAAGAGATAGGGGTTATATCCGCAGATGTCGTGCGGGTTGAGCAGAGAGACCAACGCGAACCAGGGGTTGTCCTGGTTCTTCGGGTCCGAGAGCCAGTCAATCGCGGATTGCGCCCAGCTTCCGTCAGCCAACAGTCCGGTCCTGCCGGCTCTCTCCTCGGTCAGATAGTCAAACCCATAGGCGTCCAGCTTGTCCTTCTTGAGCGCCTTGGCCTTGGTCAGATGCCATTTGCCGAAATAGGGAGTCTGGTATCCGGCCCGGCGGAAGAGATGACCGAGGCAGGGGATCGCGGGATCAAGACTGGCCTGATCCTCCCCGCCCACATTGACTTTGATGCCGTGCTGTTCAATGTGAAGGCCGGTGAGCAGGCAGGCCCGGCTGGGAGAGCAGGGAACCGCGCTGACAAAATGCCGGGTGAATTCAATCCCGCGCGACTTGAGCAATTCAAAATTCGGAAGTTTTGCCTCCGGAGAAAACCAGCGCGGCTGTCGCATCTGGTCAACCATAAACAGCAGCACATTGGGTTTTTCAGGAAGGTCCTGCCCGAGCAGGCGCGAGCTTTTGAGCGCGAGACCTGCCCCCGCGATTGCCGCGCCTTTGATAAATTCTCTGCGGTCAGTCACTATCTTTTCCCTTCCCCTTGCTTCCGGCCCATGGTTTCAGTCAACTTGGGATGACCCTTTGTGTATCCGTCCCAGAACGCGCATCGGTCCGAGACCTTGGCGGTTTCGGTTCTCACCTGGGTGTCCAGCACTTGCGCCTTCTGATCCGCAGGGTCAAATTTGGGCCAGTCCGGAAGTCCGGTCCCGTTCGGGTTTCCGGTCCTGGCGAAATTGATCCAGTATCCCTGGATGATCCCGACCAGGGGCTGGGCGATTTTTTTCTGCGTGGGCCCGTAGAGCAGGTTCATCGGCGCCCGGTCCAGGCTGTTGAACACGAAGGGAAGCTCCATTGCGTGCATCGCGCCGATGTCTTTTCCCAGACGCATCTGGTCAAAGTCAAAGCGGTAATAATAAACTTCTTTCTGGAATTTGGCCGCGGAGGCGAGTCCGAGATAGGTCGGACAGCCGAGCGAGGCGTCCGTGGCCAACTGCACATAGGCGTCCTGCGGCGAGTTGTTGAAATCGCTCAGAGGATAAAGCCGCATCAGCTCCTTCAATTCCGGGTCGGTGAATTCCATTTTAGCGCTGACGATTTCTTGGTAATCTTCCGGCGCGGCCTTTCGCAAATCCTTGTCCAGGAGCATGATGATCTTCACCTCGTCGCGGTTGCTCCCGGCCATCAGCGGCACCCAGTTGTAATGACCAAAGCGGATCATTTCCAGGGGCGTGTCCGTGAGCAAATATCCGTCCTGCTGATTCATCAGGTTGAAGCCGGAAGTGATTCCGCCCGTGTCCGCTTTCACGACTTGTTTCGCGCTGAGTTTTCTCAGGCAGTCCAGGTCCTCCGGCCGGCAGCCGAGGGTCTCGGCGATCTTTTTGCCCTGCTCAAACCCTTTGATCAGGGGCATGCTCTCTTCGCAACCGCCGCTTTCAATGATGGCTCGGTGGAAGGTGTCTTTGGCCAGGGGCGTGGCCAGCATTGTACAGATGCTCCAGCCGCCCGCGGATTCGCCGAAAATGGTCACATTATTCTTGTCGCCGCCGAATTTTTCAATATTCCTCTGAACCCATTTGAGCGCGGCCACCTGGTCCAAAGAGCCGTAGTTGCCAACGCTTTTATTCGGGTCTTCTTCCCGAAGCGCGGCCAGGGAGAGGAACCCGAAGAGATTGAGCCGGTAATTGATGGTGACGATCACCAGGCCGCCTTGGGACGATAACCGGTCTCCGAAATACATCTCGCTGTTGCCGGTTCCGCCCGAGTATCCGCCCCCGTGAATCCAGACCATCACCGGAAATTTCCCCTCTTTATTCGGCCGCCAGATATTCAAAAATAAGCAGTCCTCGCTCATCCTGTTGCTCGGGTCAGCGTTCACCCACTCCATCATTCCCTTTTGAACGCAGCGCGCTCCCCATTTGCTTCCGTCCCGGATCCCGTCCCATTTCTCCGCCGGCGCCGGCGCCTTCCATCTCAATTCTCCGACCGGGGCCGCGGCATAAGGGATTCCGCGCCAGGAACAGGTGTTGGTTTCTTTTTCCGACAGCCCCTTGACCAGGCCGGATTCGGTCTGGACCGGATTCGCGCAAAGGTCTTCCGCCATTGCCAGGCCGGAAACAATTATTCCCGCGCAAATAATCAACCCGGTTAAAATTTTTCTGATCGCCATTTCAGCCCTCCTTGATAATAATTATTTCAAGGAAACATTCTACCGCTTTTTCTCTTTCCTCGCCAGACTTTCAAAAATCGGCCGGTGGGTTTTGTTATACCCGTCCCATACCGCGCACTTTTTCTTCATATCGCTTTTTTCGGTCCTGACCTGCAAGTTCAGGATCTGGACCGATGGATCATTGGCCTGGTATTTCGGCCATTGGGGCAGGCCGTCTCCATTCGGGTTTCCGGTCTTGGCGAAATTGGTCCAGTATCCCTGGATGATTTTGGACAGCTGTTGGGCCGGGCCGAGATTTTTCTCGTCGTAAAAAAGCGTGAACGGCTTCTGGTCCAGCGAGTTAAAGACAAAAGGGATTTCCGAGGAATGGAACGCCTTGAGAAAATTTCCGCCCTTCATCCCGCGGTAATCAAACCGGTAGTAATAAGTCGGGACGCTTTGGGCCGAGGCTGAATCCAGTCCGAGATAAGTCGGGCAGGCGAGCGCGAGGTCGGTGAAGATATAGCCGAACGCGGCCTTGGGCCGGTTGTTGTATTTGCTTAAGGGATACGCCGCGGCGACCTTGCTTGCTTGTTCGGGGGAAAGGTTGAAATTGCGGCTGATCAATTTTTCATATTGGCCCGGAAGCGCATTATTCAGGCGCGGCCTGGCCATCACCAAAAAATTCACTTCCTCTTTGGTGCTCCCGGCCATTATGGGCACACGGTTGAAATCCCCGGCCCGGATCATTGAGAGCGCCGTGTCCTTGAGCAAATATCCGTCCCAATGATTGACAAAGGTAAATCCCTCCTTCAAAATGTCATTAACCCCGCCGCCAATCAGCTTTTCCGCGGGAGCCGTGCGGAGACATTTCAGGTCGTCAATTTTGCACCCGACCCTGGCCGCGATCTTTTCCGCCTTCTCGTATCCGGTCTCCAAACTCTCGCTCGCCTCGCACCCGCCGCTCTGAAGGATGGCCTTTTGAAACATCCCCTGATTGAGCGCAGTGGCATACATCGTGCACACGCTCCATCCGCCCGCGGACTCTCCGAAGATGGTCACATTATTCGGGTCTCCGCGGAATTGGGCGATGTTGTTGTGGACCCATTTGATGGCCGATGCCTGATCCAGCGAGCCGTAATTGCCGGCGCTCTGGTTCGGATCCTCCAAGCGGAGCGCGGGGGTCGCTAAAAAGCCGAAGGTATTGAGCCGGTAATTGATGCTCACCACGATCACCTCCCCGAATTCCGCCAGCCTTCCGCCCGGATACTTCCCGCTCCCCATCGTGTATCCGCCCCCGTGAATCCAGATCATCACCGGAAGCAGCCGCAGGCGGTCCTGGTTTTTCGGACGCCAGATATTCAGATACAGGCAATCTTCAGAGGACCGATCAGCTTCATCCTTTTGCTCGGTCTTGAGCGGGCTGGATACTTGCAGGCATTGTGGACCCCATTGATCCGCCTCGCGCACCCCCTCCCAGCTTTTTGCAGGTCTGGGCGCTTTCCATCTCAAATCGCCCATCGGCGCCTCTGCATACGGAATCCCCAGCCAGACACAGGTCTGGCTCAGTTGGTCCTCAGTCCCGCGCACCGCTCCCGCTTCGGTCTTGATCGGATCGGCGCAGATGCTTTGAGCCAGCATCACCTTTGCCCAAAATAAACCAGAGAAAATCAAAACTCCCAAAAAGATTCTTTTCCCCTTCATTGCTTCCTCCCTGAAATCATTTTCCTCAATTCTACCCGAACCAGATAAAAATTGCATCATTAAAAGGGGTCAGGGGCCTGCGTCATAAAAGTGGGATGGTTGGCTTGACATATTATTTTCGCCGTGTTATTATTGATTTTAATCAATAATAAGGGGGTGTTTTATGAATACGGTCAAGGAGATTGAAGCGAGACGGGAGG
>Ga0315277_10001434_pt1 | contig 34857 bp, 38 predicted proteins | sample YL17G05_15_MG_FD_203695 | JGI IMG/M metagenome (GOLD analysis project Ga0315277, IMG submission 203695) | Sediment microbial communities from Yellowstone Lake, YNP, Wyoming, USA - YL17G05_15 | ecosystem: Environmental > Aquatic > Freshwater > Lake > Sediment | place: USA: Wyoming | collected...
CTTGAGAAGATTGGTCGAACTTTCAACATCCTGGGAGACGAGAGGCGGCTCAGGATTCTCGATCTCCTGCTGCGAAACGAGCTATGCGTCTGTGAGCTGGTGGACAGCCTGGGTTTGCGGCAGTATGAGGTTTCGCGGCATCTGGCCCAGCTCAAGAGGGCCCATCTAGTCAGTAACAGGCGCGAGGGCCTGTGGGCTTATTATTCTGTCCCGGATTCCGTTCGAAGGCATCCTTTTGTCGGCGAGCTTTTGGCCCTCCTTTCACAGTCAACCATGGAAGCTAGCGAAGCGAGAAATGATTTGAAGCGGTTGGAGAAGCGGCTCGGACTCAGGGGTGGGAATCTCTGCGTCTTGGGATTGCAGAGCTGATTTTTTTTGGCCCGTTGCATGCGAAAATGTGCATATGGAGAGAACAAGGGAAAACCGGTATTCGTATCAAGACAGGGCTCGGAGGCGGACCGCATGAACCTGGATCTGATCCCTCGCCGCATTCTTGCGATTTTTGCCCATCCGGATGACGAAACGTTTCTTGCGGGCGGCACGCTGGCAACATACGCCGCCCGTGGCTGCGAAGTATTTCTGCTCTGCGCCACCCACGGCGAATCCGGACCGCACGGAGACTACGAAGATTTGAGCTCGAGCGAATTCGCGGCCCTGCGCCAAAGAGAGTTGGAGGGTGCTTGCCGAGCTTTGGGGATTCGTTCTCCACTGTTCCTCGAATGCGCTGATCGCGGATTGGCGCATGACTGCTGGGACTCTGCCAGAGATGAGATCGTTCGTCTGATCCGCACAGTAAGACCGGATGTGGTCATCACTTTCGGTCCTGATGGCATTTCGGGCCATCCGGACCACGTCGCACTGAACAAGATCGTCACCGCGGCAGGCTTTTTCCACAGCGTCCGCAGAGGCCGAGGTCCGCCGGTTACGGCAGGAGATAGCCACGGAAGAAATGCTTTGGGGTGACGCGAATACTGCCAAGGTAGACAGGTTGAGAATGCTTGAAGAGCAATTACAGAGACGCCTCTCCCCAAATCCCTCGCCGACAAGTCAATCCGAGTTGACGGCACTGCTTCTCGCATGTGTTTCCAGGCTCGCGGACCTCACGGGCATTGACTATATGGAGGCCTGCACCGGACGTAGCCTGTCGGGTTGCTGCGGTAGCCGGGTTCCTGCTGATTTCCAGAAACTTCTGCTTGTCAGCTCATCCGCCTTGCTGGCGGCGGTTGAAGAGCTGGCCGGCGCTCTCAAGCAATCCGATCTGTTCCAGGATTTCGAACGGGCACGCGAGGCTTTTCTGAACGATCTCGAGATTAATTCGCTTCGCCGCGAGGCGGAAGCGGTCCAGAAGGATTTCCTTGCCGCGCAACGGGATGGGAGCCTATCGCTCGAATTGATCGACCGGGTGCGCTCCAGCCAGCGCAAGCTTCGAGACCACCCTCTTGTGGCGTGCTTTTCGCAAACCAGACTGAAGGTGCATGAGTTGATTCAATCGGTCAACCGGGCCGTCCGGGATGGCCTCAGCCTCGACCCGGCGCAGATTCTTTCCACATACAGCGGAAACTGTGGATGAACTGGCCATGGCTGAGCACGGCTGCATGATGGAAGAGCGTCGCAATGGCACCATCACTCAGAGCGGGGTGTTCGATGGAGCGACGGAGGGGGTGCGACAGCTGCCGACGGGGCAGGAATCGAATCCTGGACGAGACAACGACTGTGAGATCTGCCTGTCAGACTCAGGCTCATGTGCGACATGTGCACGCAGCAATCCGCGCGGCGTCGGAAGAAAGATTTAACCTTCCAGTTGCGTATTTGCGCAACTTGACCATACTTGCGAGCGCTCCAGATGCGCCTGGCCTATGTCACACGATGAAGGAGATGGAATGTACAAATCGTGTATTCGCGCCGTAGCGTTATGTTATGCCCGGTAAGACCATAGGAGTATCGAGAAATCTGGCGATTCCCGCTTTGCGCCGTTGCCGTCCTGCGCTTTTTTATGCAACATTTAGGTTAATTATCACTAACGACGCGCATTCCAGGGTCGTTTATCTTGTTTACGAAAAAATCACGCTGGTTTGAGGGCTAGGTGCAAATGAACGAGGCAAACATGCGCGTGCCTGCCCGGTGGGCCGGTTTCCTTCTTGTCGGATGCCGCCTGCTGGTCGGGGTAGTCTTCCTGGCTGCAGGCGTCCTCAAGATCGGCGACCACCAGGGCATGATGAATGCGATGAATGCCTACGAGGTCCTGCCGGACGGAATCATGAGCCCTCTGGCCTACCTCCTCCCGATATTGGAGATCATCGCCGGCGCGATGCTCGTCCTGGGACTGTTCACGCGGTTCGGCGGCGCACTCGCCTCCGCTCTGCTGTTGGTCTTCCTGATAGGACTCATCCAAGCGAAGGCCAGAGGCCTGGAAATTGACTGCGGCTGCTTCGCGATCGGAGGATCCGGTTCGCAAAAGGGCATCCCATGGTGGGATATCGTGAGAGACGTCGGTCTCCTGGCGGCCTCCGCATACGCTGTCTGGCGGCCCGCAGGGCCGGCCGCGGCCGACAACCTGATATTCAAGGAAACCGAAGACGAAGAGGATGATGACGATGAGCGATAAGAACGGCAAGGGCGGCGAGTCGGAGAAGGATGGCAAGAAGAGCGCGGGCGATCAGTCAGAATTGAGTCAGAGCAAGCCCGCGAGCCGGGGCAAGCCCTCCCCGCAGAATGCCACGCGATCGAAGCCCGGCCAGCAGAAAAAACTGGGCGGATCCGCGCGCCGCGCCGCCCGGCGTAGACGACGGATTATGGCCTACGGCATCCCATCGGTCATCGTCCTGATCATCATCGCCTTCGTGTATTTTGGCTCGGTGAGGGTGAACGGCCCGGCCCGCAACGCAGCCTTCGCAGAGGGGGAAAGTGTTCCTTCGTTCTCGGCGCCCGGGCTGAACGGCGGCATCGTTTCCTGGGACAAGGGGAAGCCCACCGTTCTTGCCATTTGGGCGGCCTGGTGCTCGCACTGCCAGGTTGAAATCCCCAAGCTCAACAAGATCAAGGACGACTATCCTGAAGTAAACGTCGTGAGCATCGTCACGGAGCAGGGACAGCAGCCGGGCCCAAAGCCCGCGAAGTTCGTTGCCGACAACAACATCAGCATCCCGGTTGCGGTAGACGACGCCGGCTTCACCCTCGCACGAGCCATGGGCATCCGTGGGCTCCCCATTTTGTACTTCATCAACGCCGACGGCACCGTCTTCAGGAAGATGGAGATTGAGCTGTCCGACACCACCCTGCGGGCAGGGTTTGAGTACCTGAAGTCGCAGGCCGGTGCCACTGCGGCCCTACCCTCGTCCAAGAAGGGCTAGCAGCCTGAGCGAGGCGGGTGAGCGATCTGTTCCAACGGCGTCCTTTGTCGCCCGGATATCGTGTGGCATTGCACGCGGGATACTGAAACATAGTCCTGCAGTACGTTACTTCGGCCTATTTCGGTTTTCTATGCTCCATTTCCCTCTTGTCAGGCACCGCCGCATCCAGAAAGCAGCGCTCCCCTTCTCTCTCTTTGGCAAAGCTCTCTGCGAGCTGTCTCACGGACTCCACCAATGCGCCTTGCCTGTTTCTCGGAACTTGGCTCAGCAATTTGAGATAAAACTGGTCGCAATTGTGGTCAATAAACTCCGCCTTTTGCTTTCCCTTGACAGTTATGCCTAGCTGCACGTATCTCCGATCCGCAGGGTCGGTGATGCGGGTCACGTGGCCAGCGCTAACCAGTCCGTCTACCGTTCGGCTCAGGGTACTGGTGTCCAGTCTCAACCGCTCTGATAACTCAACAAGACTGGCCTCTCCTGCCTCTGCCAGCTCCAGCAGGACGTGGCACTGGGAGGAAGTCACCCCACAGCGCCGGGCCTGGTTCTTGAGTTGCCACTCAAGCGCTCGTTCAATCGCTCTCAGGTGTTTTTGCAGTTTCCGGACTGCCGTGGGTTGCATTTTTGCCATCCTGATTGTGATACACAGTCAGAACCTCCGGTTTTGTCTGAGGTTCTGACTGTTAGAGCTTCGCACGACCCCGCCAGGAGGCGCCAGGCGTCGGCCCGTTTTTGAACTCATCATAATGTCGATCCCCCTCAGCCCGGGGGCAATACGGTCAGAACAGCTCGAAAATGTGGTCGCAGGTGTAGTAGAGGCCGACCGCTATAAAAACCGCGCCCGTGGCACGTCGCGTCCACCGTTCGATATCGCCGAGTCTGTTAAGGGCGGCGCTGATTGTCTGCGCCCCGGCGGCCAGCCCAATCGCAAACAGCGCCACCGGCAGTCCGGTTCCAATTCCGTACAGGGCCGGCAAGGCGATCTGCGATCCAGCTTTGAGTGAAAGGGGGATCAGGCTCCCGAAAAAGAGCGCCGCCGATACCGGGCAGAAAGAAAGGGCGAAAATCATGCCCAGCAGTCCCGCTCCCCACGTCCCCCAAGACTGGGCTCGATCGTGTAACGAGTTGCTCACGAGGGAGGTCGAGAAATTGAACCGGAGCAAGTCGAGCAGAAACATGCCGACCAGAACCAGAATCGGTCCCAGCAGACGGTTCATCCAGTACTGGAGAGCCAACGAAACCTGAGAGATCGCCAAAACGCTGCCGACGAGCAGCGATCCCAGCGCCGCATAGGTGAGGGCCCGGCCGAGGGTGTAAAGCAACCCGGTCCACAGAACCCGGGCCGGGGATCCTACATCCCGGCTGATGAAGGAAATCGCCACGAGATTAGTGGCCAGCGGGCAGGGGCTGATCGAAGTCAGGATGCCCAGCCAGGCAGCCGTTGCCGCTGGCAGAATAGAAACGTCCACTAGTTCTTCTCCAGATAGGCGCGGATTTCCTGCTGGACGTAGCGTATGAACGCCTCGTGCTCGCCCGTCAGTTCCCAGACGCGGCTCAGGTTGGTCCACTCCACCTGCTTGCCATCCTTCATCCGGACCAGCACGAGCGATTTGGTGAAAAGTTTGTAGTCCTGGGCGAAATGCTGGTTTTCGGGGAGTTCGACGTTGACGAGTCGGAACTCGAGCTTGCCGTCCGCTAATTCCCGGGCAAAGCCGAAGTCGATTGCCTCCTTGGAGTAGGCCTCGATGCGCCGGCAGGTGGCGCACCGGTATGTTGTATGGAAATAGTATGCGATGATTTTGTTGGCTTGCAGTTTCGGCGCCGATGCGGCAGGTCTGGATTCTCCGGCTGCGGGTTGCCGGTCCTGCGCGGCAACGGGATCAGGCGCCGTCCACTGTCGTGATTCCTTGACCGCCAGAAAAGCAAGGCTGCCAAAGACAAAGACAAGCAGTGCTGCTTTGACGAAGGATTTTGACTTCATTGGAGCATTCCTCAGTTGATTGACTCAGATTGTAGCCGTCCTGCCTCGCGAACGTGAGTGCATGGAAGCAATCCTCTCAATCCTGGAGGAGCGCATACGCAGCGCACGTTCAGGCTGTGAGCGCGCTCTCCAGCAGCAGCTTGCTGATGGAGAGGCGATAACAGGTTCCGTGCTCCTCGCAAATGACGCACTGCCGCCACGCCTGTCCGTCGACCACAACGCGGCGGTCCATAGCCATCACACCTGAACGTTCACCGTGATAGCTGAGAACCTTGCCGGCCATCGTGACATTGTCGGGTTGCCTGATGACCAGCGGGAACATCTTCCCATAGCAATCTTTTGCAGCGCCCCCCATGATCGATCCTCCGATGCCCTCGATGGTATCCCGGACCAACCAGGCGGGATGAGTTGTGTCGCGGGTTGACGCGCCCTTACAATCAACCCTTGGCCACCATCGCGTTCGTCAACCACGTGGTTACCTCGGCCGATGTGGGGATGCGCCCTGCGCACACAACTTTTTCATCTATTACGAGACCCGGCGTGGCCAGAATGTTGTATTTGTGGATCTGCGCGAAGTCAGTGACCTTGACAATGTCGGCCTCCGCGCCCAGGTTGTTAACCGCCTGGCGTGCGATGTCCGCAAGCCTGACACAGTTACCGCATCCCGGACCCAGTACTTTGATCGAAATCATTTCACCCTCCGATAAGGATTAGTTCTTAAGCTTGGCATATAAGGACTCGAGCTTTGCGTGGTAGACGGCCTTGATGTTTCCTTCTTCTTCTCCCAGCGGTTTCACCGGGATCAGATCCATTACCTCTTCTGCCGTCATGCCAGATCCGAACAGGGTTTTCCCGGCCCCGGCGACCATTTCAGCCACGCCGCTTTCCGCCTCCTGGCGAGACAGCCCGAAGGATTCGGCAATCTTCTGCAGCTCGTGCAGCTGGAACCAGAGATAGGTGGGGCCCATGGCGGTGAGAATGGCATAAGCTTCCAGCTTGTCTTCATCCACTTCCGGGCACTTGCCCAGGGCGCTCATCAGAGCGGATATCCCCGCTCTTTCCTCCTCGCTCAAGGCTCCGGAAAAGGAAATGGGATTAAAGCCTTCACCGATAATGGATGGGGCATTGGGAATCAGGCGCACGATGCGGTCAAAGCCGCCCAGCGCGCCGGCAAGTTTGGCGACGGACAGCTTCGGAGCCAAAGAGACCAGGATCGAACCAGGCTTCAAACAAGCCTTGATTTCGCCCAGGCAGCCTGGCAGTGCCGGCGGATGCAGTCCTGCGAAGACCAGGTCTTGCGAAGCAGGCGGACGGTTATCGTTATGTACGATCTGGATCCCCGGAATCCTCGCCTGAAGACGGTTCAAGACATCCAGGCTGACATCGCTGACAACTACCTTCGCCGGCATTTGCCCGGCCTTTTTCAATCCGCCCAGGATGATGTGCGCTACCCTTCCTCCCCCAATAAAACCAACTGTTTTCCCTGTCATGGTTTCCTCCTTGTAGTTCGTGCCATGGATTCACGGGGACGCGGCTCCCGGATCCGATAAATTGGCTTAGAGAATGATCTTGGTTTCAGGGTCGATAACAATCTTCGACTTGATCGAATTTGCTACCAGGCTGTATTTCACCGCGCTTTCGAGCGCCCGCTGCACGCGCTTGAGCATGACCTCCTGTTCTGCGGCTCCCGCGCGCACGACAATCCGGGGACGCAGCGCGACCTGCGTGAAGATCTCCGTCCGGTCAAGCTCGATCAGCTTGGTGCCCTCTGCGCCGCACTCATAGGACACGAGGTCCAGCTTGAATCGTTCCGTCGCCCAGATGAACATCATCATGACGCAGGTGTTGACGGCGGCAACAAAGGCGTCTTCGGGAGTGAGAACTCCTGCATGACCATGGGCGTCGGGCGGAGCGGAGAAGTCCATCTCGGGTCCGTTCCCCATCTGTATGTGGCCCCAGTGTTCGCCCTTCCATTGAACCGTCGTGTGATAGGTGGCCGTGCGAGACATCAGCGGACCTCCGCGCAGTACGAGGCGTATTCGCGGCCGAGCGCCAGCTTCCAGAAGGCCTCTTCGCCCTCGGGGATCCGGTTGTAGAGACGCACGGTCTCGAGCATCTCCGCCGCCGTCGCGTCGACCGCAGGCTTTGCGGCCTGGCGGAACATGTCAAGGATCAGCGGCAACGCGAGGACTTCAACTTTGCGCCCATCAATCTCGAGGACTTTGACAGGAACCCCCGAGCCGCAGGAGCAGGTGGCTACGCCGGGCACTTTTTCCTGAACTTCGGGACCCTCGCCGGCGGGCTCGCCGCGGCTCCTGTCCCAGCGAGTACCGAGCAGCCGGTCGACATGCCGGGCAATCTCCACTGCAACGGCGTTCACTGCCTCCATGCCTGCCTCGTTCAAGCGCCGCGCCGTTCCTAGTTCTCCTGCACCCGCAGGACAGAGTTCGCTCACCACGATGCCGGCAGCCGGTTTCGAGCTGTACATTTCCGTGCCCCGGGCTGCACATCGCTTCTCACAGCCGTCGACCGCAATCGTCGGGTAGAAACGAGCAAAAGCGCGATCCCCTTCTCCCCCGGCGAGGAAGAGCGGGAGACAGATTGTGACCGTCTCGTCCGGCCGCAAGGACTCCAGGACCTTGAGCGTGGCGAGCCGGGTGACCGTCCCCTCGGCCATCTCCTCGCCCGAACACGACACGAGACCTACCTTTCGCTTTGGCAATTCAGGCATCGGTCTCCTCCGCTGCGATTCCATCAACCAGACCAGACACCTCATAGGCGAGGGCCTTCGCGAGTTCCTGCCCGGCCTCATTGAGTTCCGCGATTCCGGCGGGCTTCAACTCGCGGTGCCTGCGATAGACATCGAGCACCTGGAGGGCATGCGCCACGGTACCGCCCGACTCGGTAACCACCTTGGCAGCACACGCAAGCTTGCAGCCGTCGATGGCGATAGCGGGGGATCCGGCCAGGGTCTGTTGTACCTCTTCGTCGCCAAGAACGACGAGCGCAAGCGGCACGAGCTGGGTGCTTTGCGGACGCAGGTCCTCTGCGACTATGTAAGCACCTTCGCGCGCGACGCTCCCGTAGGTCTTGCCAATACCGCTGCAGGGTACGATCAGGGCTTTGCGCGTCATTTCTTTAACTCCGCTTCAGCCAGTTCCTTCACCCGCTCGAGGTAATACGGCGCATCCAGCAGCCCGCCTTTGTCTTTCCCCCAGTCCCAGAGTTCCATGACCACCATCCACCCTCTGCCGTAAGGGTCCTGGTTGATGACTTCCGGAGCATCCTGAAGCAGCGGATTAACCTCTACGATTCTACCCTTCATGGGGCAGGGCAGGCCCACGTTCACTTTGACCGTCTCGATGCTTCCGAACTCGTCCCCCACTTCGAGTTCGGTGCCGACCGGCGCGACATTGGCGAAGGCAATGTCGCCGTTCACCTGCTGGGCAAAATCGGAGAGCCCAAGACGCGCACGTGATTCTTCCACAGCCACCCAGATTCCCGCGTCACTAAAGAGAAGCGTCTCGGGAACCCGGAAAATGAACTTGTCTACCGTTATTTCCAGCATGCTCGGCACCTGTGATTTGTGACCCGGACCTCATTCTCAGGCCGGATTTCCCTCTAATTGCCCCTCGGGAGGAGGAGCCTCAATGCCGGCCGTTTCCAGCCGGCAAGAGCCGTCGGCGACGGCCCCACGAAAACGCACAATATCCACCCGCATCACAGCATCCTCCGGGCAGCAGCGGTCCAGAAGATTGTGCAGCGCGTCGATCTGGGTCGTGACTGCGGGAGTGAGGGAATAAACGATTCGCGTCGCTTTTCGAACGTCGCTTACCAGCCCGGCATGCCTCAATGCAGCCAGATGGCGGGAAACCGTGGGCTGCGGAATCCGCAGCACCGCCTGCAGATCGCACACGCAGATGCTGCCGAGACGGAGCAGATTCAGCAGGCGCAGGCGAGTAGGATCTGCCACAGCTTTGAGTACTTCATCTAATCGACCAGGAAGCATGGAACCCTCCTTTCATTCGCCTAGAGGAATATGCAAATAAGCGGCCAGAAATTCAGATTTCGCGAAATCTAGTTATAAATGACTATTTATCTATCAGTTGCGCCTTCCAGATCCTCAATATACCTGGGTCCCATTGAAGTGAGCGACTCGCCATCTGACCACAAAGCGGGTTAGTTCACTCATGCCCGTCGACTGGATGACTTGTCCTTACTACATTGAATGTCTCTGGCTCAAGCGCTGCAAAATCAACAGTTCGACCAAGTCGCGACTCGGCAGAGAAGGATCCGACACGAATGGTGAATCCGCAGTGGGCGAAATTACCCAAATCAGTCGCCGGTTTTCCGCTTGCAGTGCTGGCATTGATAACGGCGGAATGTGTCAATTGTGCAATAAACATTTATTTAACTTATATTTAGTCTAATCATACATCGATTGGCAATATATTTGCATATGCGAATAGAAGGGTTGATTAAATACGAAGTCAGCCGACCAAATGGACCACTTGCCCGTCGGGAAATAGCTTCGAGTTCCAGAATGCCAGGAGAACAGATGCAGCCGGCTGAAATCGACGCCCACCCCAGACAACAGACGGATGATTCCTTTGTGACTCCCCCTGAGCCGCTCTCCCGATCCGACAGTAAAAGTCTTCCGATACTGTTTATCGCGCTCTCGGCCTGGACGGTTCTCTACACATGGCTGCCGGATCTGTCCTTGAACCTGGTGCAGATTATCGGCCTTAGCCCGGAGTCGCGGTTGGGCGCCGCGGTCAGCTTCTTCGCCCTGGAAGTTCCCAAAGTACTGATGCTGCTTCTCCTCGTTGTCTTTGCCGTGGGTGTGCTTCGTTCTTTCTTCACTCCAGCGGCTACGCGCCGCATTCTGCTCGGGAAGCGCGAGTCGGCGGGCAATGTACTAGCCGCGCTGCTGGGTGTTGTGACCCCGTTTTGCTCCTGTTCAGCGGTGCCTCTCTTCATGGGATTCGTCGGCGCCGGGGTCCCGCTGGGCGTTACATTCTCCTTTCTGATCTCGGCGCCGATGGTCAACGAAGTGGCATTGGTGCTTCTGTTCGGTCTTTTCGGCTGGAAAGTTGCCGCGATCTATCTGGGCACGGGGCTGGTGATTGCCACTGCCGCAGGCTGGACCATTGGTCGCCTCCGGATGGAGCGTCACGTCGAGGAGTGGGTCTTTCAGGGTGCGGCCGGCGATACCGCGGAGGTTGAGGAGAAGAAGAACTGGGACTGGCGAATTCACACGGAGCGAAGCGATGAATAAGCTATTGTCAGCACTGGCTGCTGGGTTATTGGTTCTTCCGATCTTGGCCTGGGGCCAGGGTAGGACAGCCAAACCTCCCGCTGCAAAACCCGCACCTACGGTGCAGGAACTCGTCCAGCAGGGGAAAATAGCTGAAGCCGTCCGACGGGCCTCGAAATCCCCGAACAATTTGGAGAGCACAGTCCAGAAACTCCTCGCCAGCGCGGACCTCAATGTCACAGCGCGCCAGATCGCGGAGGCGCAGTCGACGCTCGACAACACCCAAAAGTTCCTCGAATCCTACAAAAAATCCTATAAGAGTCCGGGGGTCCCGCTTGAACCGGTGAAGGGCCGCCAGTTGCGCCTCCAGGGCATCAAACTGAATGATGCGAGGGAGTTCTCCAAGGCAGTGACCGTGCTCAAGGAAGCCCTCGAGATCAGCGAGAAGACGAAGGACCAGACTCTCGAGGCGGGGGTGCACAACAATCTCGGTGTGGCCCTCCAGGCCCAGGACAAGCTAGAAGAGGCAAAGAGCGAGTTCGAAGCAGCCAGCCGGATTGCGGACGGGCAGAAAGACCCTTTCCGCACAGGTTCTTACACATTCAATCTCGGCGGGGTCCAATCTCGCTTAAACCAGTTCGATGCCGCACTGAATTCCTACAAGCGCGCCGAGGCCGAGTTCAAGGCTGCTTCGAAGACAAATCTAGAGGCGCGCGCCGTGCTGATGCAGGGAGTGACTCTCGGCAAGATCAATGCTGTCAGCACGGAGGCGCTCAAGTACTTCGAACGGGCTCAAAAGATGTTCGAGCAGGTGGGCGACCAGCGCAATGCAGGCTGGAGCTTTTACCTGATGGGCGACAATATCGCCTACGCCCAGAAGTTCGATGAGGCGGCCAGTTATGGAGAGCGCGCAATCCCTTACCTGACGGCTGCCGGAGACAAGCACGGCCTGTTGCTGTGCTACGAATTCCTGACCGACATGTACCAAAAACTCGGCAAAAAGGATCAGGCCGAGAAGTATAAAAAACTGGCGAGTGAGACAGCCAAAAACTGACGGAGCCGGGCCGGTTCGTCCAGGCCCTCATTTGAGCAGAGAAGAACTTAGCTCGCTTCGCTCGCCAACTTTAGGGGCAAAGGGGTCAAGGGAACAAAACGCCATCTGGAATCCTATATCCCTTTGCTCCTTTGTCCCTTGGCCCCTGGAACAAATTGAAAAATCGTGACGAAAGCCCGTTTTTTCACAATTAGTTGTGCGATTTCCGAAACGTTGAAGCTAGACGCTAGCTTTCTGGATGCTTTTGGTCTAACACGGAAAACTCCGAACGGCCTCATGTCCGAGGCAGTTGCAAACGGCGGCAATTACGCCGGAGCCTACCTCATTCCGGGATCGCGCTATTGTGAAAAAGGAGTTGTCTGGTGATGAATCGAATTGGAACGAGCAGGATCTGCAAGCTGCGGTGGATCCTTGTGCTATTGATCTTATTTGTGGAAAACCCTCCGGCGAGCCCGGTGATGAACAGGAAATCAAATGCGGGCGATTCCTCCGAGGCGGCAATCGGTGGCCAGGAGGCTAAGAGCAGCGCCGGCACCAGAAAGCCGGGTAAAATAATCATCGTCTACACCGGCGACCTTCAGGGTAACCTGGGCCCGTGTCGCTGAGGGAATCCTCCCATGGGAGGATTGGCCCGGCGGGCCAGATTTTTGAGAGACTACCGAACCTCACACGGCAACACCCCCCTGCTCGTGGTCGAAACGGGGAACGAGTTGAAGAACACCGAGTATCTCGACGATCCGCTCAACCGCTGGATCGTCACAGCCTTCGATCAGCTTGGAATTCACGCCGTCAACACCACCATTGCCGACTTGCGCCGGCTGCTAAAACTGGCAGAGTTGGGAACTGTCCCGGCGGAGCCCAAGAGTCATTATGTTGCGAGTATGATCCTTACAGGAGAAAACGCCGCATTCCGATTGAAACCGTACGCCATCGTGTCTGTTCGAGCCTCGTCTGCTGATATGGAGGTCCGCGTTGGGGTGCTCGCACTCAGCGCTACTGCCGGAGAGCTTCCTCCTTCCTGGAAAACGCTAAGTGTCGATGATGCAATGATGAAGTACCTGCCCCAGGTGGAGAAGGAATCGGACCTTATCGTGGTGCTGGCCCGCCTGCCGGACGACGAGACAACCCGGCTCGCCCAGCGCTTTCCTCAAATCGACGTCATTATTTCCGGCAGCGCGATAAGTAAAGGGCGGGATCTGCCGCGCGTCGGCGATACGCTCTTGGTGGAGTCCTCGTATGGCGGAACCTCCCTGGGCCTGCTCGCGCTCGAATGGGATGAGACAGGTAAGATTATCCGGAGTCAAAACGAGAGGGTTCCGATCCCCGCGATGATTCCCAATGCTCCGTACATGGCTGATCTGGTTGAAAAAGCGGAAAAGGAATCTCTTGTTTTTGAACGGGAGAAGGCGCGCCTCAATCCGCGAAAGGTGGTTCCGTCCATCTATGCCGGTGCCGGCGCCTGCAAGCAGTGTCACGAAAAGGCTTATGCTATCTGGGAGAAGAGCCGCCATGCGCGGGCGATGAACAGCTTGAAGCCGCCCGACGACTACAACAGAAACTGCGTGCAGTGCCATGTAACGGGGGCCGGGGTCGAACAGGGCTTCGTTGACATATTCCAGACACCAAAGCTGACGGGAGTACAGTGTGAGGCTTGTCATCAGCCTGCCGCGGATCATGTTCGAAGTCGCGGCACCCCTAATCCCGGCATCGGGGCCATGCAGCAGCTCCACCTGAAGGTGCGCGACAATACCTGCCGGCGTTGCCACACCGAGGAGAACTCGCCCAGGTTTGAATTCGATTCGTATTGGAAGAAGATCGCCCACTGACCCGGATTATTCGTGAAGAATCGCGAAGGCCGCTTCCTCGGACGCTGGTGAACGGCCACTGATGCCTATCAGGCTCGACAATTGGAGAAAGCGAAAACCATGTCAGGAGCGGGCGGCTCCGGACCCCTGCAATGAGGCTAAGAAATGATAACCAACTATGTGGACTACCATAAGCATCTTGAAGAACGACTGGCGCAACTGGGGCGTGACCTGCCCGGCCCAATGAGTGGCTTTGCGCGGCTGCACAAAAAGTCCGTCGAGGAGGGCGCGCTGAGCGCCAGGGTGAAAGAGCTCATGGCGCTGGCCGTCAGTATCGCCGTGCGCTGTGAAGGATGCATCGCCTACCATGTTCACGATGCCATCGCAGCCGGGGCGACGCGCCAGGAACTTCTGGAAACTATTGGAGTAGCTGTGATGATGGGCGGCGGCCCGGCCCTGATGTATGCCGCGCATGCGCAAGATGCCATTGAGCAGTTCCTGCCCCAAGCGGCGCCCGGGGAATGATGAGAAGATGGTGCCGTCCTTAAGCCCTTTTGGACGTGCCTCCCGCAATAGGAAGGACGATGATGAAGATCAAGAGAAGTTATTTGGGAGTTGCCCTTCTCGCGGTGATAGCGCTGGCCATTGCGTACCAGAGTGGCAGACCGAGGAAGGCTACGGACGAAACGGTCCCTTCAGATCCTTCCAAAACCAAAGTAACTTTTGTCGAACTGGGCTCTGTGAACTGCATCCCCTGCCGTGCAATGCAGCCGGTGATGCGGACGCTCGAGAAAAAGTACGGCGATCAGATTCGAATCGTTTTTTATGACGTATGGCAAGACGACACGCCGGCAAAAGCATATGGCATCCGCGTCATTCCGACGCAAGTCTTTCTGGACCACGATGGGCGTGAGTTCCACCGCCACGAGGGGTTTTATCCCTTGGAGCAGATCGAGAAGCTGCTCCTCGCCAGAGGTTTGAAAATCGTGAACGGCTCCTGAACCGCTGGGAAGAAGGGTTTATGCTCGATGGATTGCTGACACAACTGAGTAGAACGCTCGAGCAATCGCTGGCCGTGGCTTTGTTGGGAGCGTTTCTCTGGGGCGTGCTGAGCATTCTGCTCAGTCCCTGTCATCTTTCCAGTGTTCCCCTGCTAATAGGGTTTCTCTCGACCCAGGAGAATAAAACAGCCGGACGGGCGTTACGATTATCTGTCGTGTTTTCCCTTGGCATAATGGCCTCCATAGCAGTTATCGGAGTAATTACTGCCGTGGCAGGCCGGCTGTTGGGTGATCTGGGAAAGACCGCGAATACCGCAGTGGCGTTAATCTTTTTCGCTTTCGGGTTTTACCTGATGGACTTGCTGCCCATGAACTGGGGACTGCCGCTGGCAGCGGGACGGCTTCAGGGATCGGCTGCGGCACTGGTCCTGGGATTGTTATTCGGCGTCGCTTTGGGTCCTTGCACGTTTGCCTTTATGGCTCCCGTGTTCGGAGTGGCTTTTGTGCGAGCAAAAAGCGACTATGCCGGAGCTATGGGTTTGCTGAGTGCATTTGCCGTGGGTCATTGTGGCGTGATCGTTTGTGCCGGCACGCTCACTCAGGCGGTTCAAAGGTATTTACATTGGACACAAGACAATTGGGCGCTCAAATGGATCCGGCGAGCCTGCGGCTTTTTGGTGGTATTAGCGGGCAGTTATCTGCTCAGCCGCGGCTATTTATCGTAGCCGGCCGCGACTGACATCACAAATGGTTGACAAATTTGATATTTCTATTATATTGGAAGTGTCGTAGGATGTGATCGCAGTTCGCTTCTACATTTCGCAGGCAGAGGTCTTGCTGGAAGAAATGCCAGGGTAGGAACGAGGCAGTCAGTCACCAGTGCCTGTTTCGGATCTTGCGCTCAAAACTGAATTTGAAAGAGTAGAGGGCTACACGATGGATTCATCTGACATCAAAGAAATTGTGAAAGAGAAGTATGGCCAGGCGGCGGCCCGCGTGAAATCAGGCGGGGGCGGCTGCTGCAGCGCATCGAGCGCGTTCGGTGAAGAGGACCCGATCACCAAGGGGCTTTATGCCACGGATGAGACGGCCATGCTGCCGAAAGAAGCGGTGCTCGCTTCGCTCGGATGCGGTAATCCCACCGCCCTGGCGGAACTTAGTCCCGGTGAGACCGTGCTCGACCTCGGTTCCGGGGGCGGCATCGACGTTTTGCTGTCCGCCAGGCGAGTGGGTCCGACGGGCAAAGCCTACGGTCTCGATATGACCGATGAGATGCTTGCGCTGGCCCACGAGAATCAGCAAAAGGCGGGGATCGAGAACGTGGAGTTTCTCAAGGGGGAGATCGAAAACATCCCTCTGCCGGACAACTCGGTCGACGTAATCATCTCGAACTGCGTGATCAATCTCTCGGCAGATAAGGACCGGGTGCTCAGGGAGGCCTTCCGGGTGCTGAAGCCCGGGGGCCGGTTCGCCGTCTCTGACGTGGTTGTGCGCGGCGATGTTCCTCCCGAGATCCGGAAGAACGTCGAGCTTTGGATTGGCTGTGTCGCCGGGGCGTTGGAAGAGGGGGAATATCGCGCGAAGCTCGTCGCCGCGGGATTCGATGGGATCGATGTCGAGCCGACCCGGATTTACCGGGCGGAGGATGCGCGGGGATTCCTGAAGAACGCGGACCTTGACGCGGACTCGATTGCACCAGAGGTGGATGGCAAGTTCGCAAGCGCCTTCATTCGCGCCCGCAAGCCCGGTGCAGGCGATGTGCAGGCAACCAGAACCGTTTCCCTCCAGGTATATGACCCGGCCATGTGCTGCTCCACTGGAGTTTGCGGGCCTGTGGTGGATCCTGAGTTGCCGCGGTTTTCCGCTGACCTGGAGTGGCTGGCTGGGAAAGGCGTGTCGTTGGAGCGATTCAACCTGGCGCAGCAGCCCGAGGCTTTCGCCGCTAACGGGCAGGTCAAACAGGCGCTGGAAGCCGAAGGCACCGATTGCCTGCCGCTCGTTCTCCTGAATGGCGTCATTGTCAGCAAGGGAACATATCCAGAGCGGGAACAGCTGGCCCGATGGGCCCGCGTGCAGGAGGAAATCACCAAGTCCATCTATACGGAGGCTGTCGCGGAACTGATCGCGATCGGAGCGTCCATCGCCTCCAATTGCGAGCCCTGTTTCAGGTACCACTACGACCGTGCGCGGAAGCTCGGCGTTTCAAAGGAAGACATGGCATTGGCAGTAAACACCGCGCAGATGGTCAAAGACAGCCCGGCTCGCGCAGTGCTCGAGCTGGCGGACCGGTATCTGAAGGGGCGTGGGCCAGGAGCTGAATTGCCGATCGCCGGCCCGGGCGGAAGCGCTCGCAAATCCGGGTGTTGCTCATGACGGAAGCCTCCTGCTTACTCGACAATCCGACGCGATTCCTGCTCTTCACGGGAAAAGGAGGCTTTGGCAAAACGTCCTTGGCGTGCGCGGCCGCAGTGGTGCTGGCGGATCGGGGCAAACGGATTCTGCTGGTAAGCACCGATCCGGCCTCCAACCTCGATGAGGTCCTGGAAACCCGGCTGGGTTCCGAGCCGATGCCTGTCAGTGGAGTCTCCAATCTGGCGGCCCTCAACATCGATCCAGAGGCCGCCGCCCGCGCCTACCGCGGCCGCGTCGTGGGTCCATACCGGGGAATCCTGCCCGCGGCAGCCATCGTGAGCATGGAGGAACAGCTGTCGGGCGCTTGTACCGTTGAGATTGCGGCGTTTGATGAATTCACCAAGCTCCTGGGTGATCCACGCGCCACCGCCAGCTTTGACCACATCCTCTTCGACACCGCGCCGACCCCGGCCACACGCTCTTGCTGCTGGATGCGGCTGAGGCCTACCACCGGGAAGTATCTCGGACCACCAGCGAAACGCCCGAGGCGGTGCGGAATCTTCTCCCGCGGCTTCGCGACGGGCTGTTCACACGGATCCTCCTGGTGACCCTGCCTGAGGCGACCCCGGTGCACGAGGCGGCCCGGCTTCAGGAAGACCTAGTGCGCGCGGGCATTCAACCGTTTGCCTGGGTGGTGAACCAAAGCTTTGCGGTCAACGGATTTCTGGATCCGCTCCTGGTCGCGCGCGGCAGGCGAGAGTTGCCTTATATCTCCGAAGTGCGGGAAAAACATTCCCGACTAGTCACTCTGGTGCCCTGGAAACCGGAAGAGCCGGTGGGGCCGGAGAGCCTGCGTGATCTGATTGACGGAAGGCAACTCGTGATGGACTGATCCCATGGCTCATCCTGCAGAGATGGGAGTTGAATACAAACCGCCTGTGCGCGTCTCTCACCGCCTCGGTGCGAGACGCTCGTGCAGGCACAACGATTGGAGGGAACACGCGATGCCCGCATACGATTTCGTTTGCGAAAGTTGCCGGAACGAGTTTGAGATCTGGGGCACTCTGGAGGAGTATTTGAAGGGATTGGTGAAGAACTGTCCCTTCTGTGGGTCCAAAAGAATCGAACAGAAGCTGAATGCCTTTAAAGTCATGACGAGCAAGAAGAGCGGTTCAGGGGGACCTTCCTGCTGCGGTCCGAGTTCGGGATCCGGATGCTGCGGCTAAGGGCTCGCGCAAGAATTAATTGGCATTTTGGCGCGAGCGCCGGGTCAGCAGATGCGAGGCGCCGCGACGCAGGCGATGTCGGTGTACATCGTCGAGGAGCGGCAACGAAGCAGATGCCCACCCGCTGCCGCGCCCTTTAAGGCTGCGGCCCGCAGGCCCGCTGGCTTTGTTGCTCGCTCCTCACATACCACTCCGGGTATAGCTCGTCGCTCGCGCCTCGCCAGCGGGCCTGGGGGCCTGCAGCAAAATGCCAAGTAATTCTTGCACGAGCCCTAAGCAGCGTAGGATGGCCTTGTCCAATTCGTTTTTCGATGGTAAGGGAATCATGAAAGCCAGAGATGCTGATGTAGCGCGCTATGCCCAAATCTTGTCCGCCATGGGATCGGAGCCACGGCTCCAGATCATGCGGCTTCTCCTGTCGGCACACCCCGACGGGATGATCGTGGGAGATATCCAGTCTGAACTCAAAATTCCAGCTTCAACACTCTCGCACCACCTCGAGAAGCTCAAAAAAGTGGGCTTGGCCAGGGTTCAGAGAGAGCATTGTTGCCTCTGGTATTCTGCAAACACTGAGATTCTGCAAGAGCTGCTGGCATTTCTTTTCGAGGAATGTTGCTCCAAGAACCGTGCCGTGAAAGCGGAGAAGATATTTCGGAAATGTAAATAGAGTGATTGGCGTGCGACAAAGACAGAGCTGAATCTGCTTCGAGGTCCTGGGAAGATCCAGCCACCGCCAATAATCTTCTGGTTTCATTTTAGGTTCGCAGGCGCCATGCCTAGGAGAACTATCAAGGAGAGCACTTATATGCGTCAGGCAACTGATGATGGAAGTCAGAAACGTCTTAACATCTTCGAAAGGTATCTGAGCCTGTGGGTCGGCGCCTGCATGATTGTGGGCGTCATCCTTGGCAAGCTCATGCCAGACTCCATTGATACTCTGAGACGGATGGAATTCGGCCAGGGAAGCCAGATCAACATTCCGATAGCCGTGCTGATCTGGCTCATGATCATACCCATGATGATGAAGGTCGACTTTGCCGCCATCCGCAATGTCGGGAAACGGCCGCGCGGACTTCTCATAACGTTGTTCGTAAACTGGCTGGTAAAGCCCTTTTCGATGGCACTCGTGGCGTGGCTGTTTTTTCGCTTTGTCTTTTCATTGTGGATTTCCCCGGCGGAGGCAGATCAATACATCGCCGGCTGCATCATTCTGGCTGCCGCACCTTGCACCGCGATGGTGTTTGTCTGGAGCTACCTCACGGACGGAGATCCTGCCTACACATTGGTTCAAGTTTCAGTAAACGACCTGATCATGCTGGTCCTGTTCGCGCCGATCGTCCGTTTTCTGGTCAGCGGCGCCTCCTCGCTGGATGTGCCGTTCAGGGTCCTCCTCTATGCTGTCGCCATTTTTATCGTAATTCCCCTGACCGTCGGGGTCATCCTGCGGAGCTGGTTCATCCGCAGAAAGGGTGCCGAATGGTTCGAGCAAATCCTGCTGCCGCGGTTTGCGCCTGTCAGCATAACGGCGCTGCTGGCAACACTCGTATTGATTTTCGGGTTTCAGGCCGACAACATCACCCAGAAGTACCTGCATGTCCTCCTGATCGCGGTGCCGATTCTCATACAGGTTTACTTCAATTCCTCGCTGACATACGGTCTGATGCGCCTGTTCAAGGTTCCCTACTCGGTCGCGGCTCCAGGCGCACTGATCGGAGCGAGCAACTTTTTTGAACTGGCGGTCGCGACAGCCATTGCCCTTTTCGGGCCCGGCTCGGGAGCAGCTCTTGCGACAGTCGTCGGCGTCCTCATCGAAGTGCCGGTCATGCTATCCGTTTGCTCTGTCTGCAATCGGACCCGCCACTGGTTTCGAGCGGCTCAGCCGGCGGGTTAGCGGGGATGGCAGTGCCGGCGCACCTAATGCTCGAGCCTGATTCTCTTGGGCGCAGGATTGGCATTTTTCATGCCCGCGCCAAGTGGCGATTCGAACAGCACCTTGGGCTGGACCGGCAATGGTTTGCGAACGATGAGATACACGGGAAGCGCAATTACGCTAAAAAGGAAAATCAGCAATCCCCAGAGAGGCCCATTATTCCTCGCCTGCGCGGGTCATTGCTTACAATTAATGCGCCGATGATACAGAGCAGAATAACGACGAACCTGACGGATCCTTCGCTCATCTGAGATGCACCCCATACATCGGACAACAGAGGAGGTTTTCTATCGCCCTTGATTCACGCCTCAATTGCCAACGCTTCGGGCAGTTTTTCCACGAATGCGCGAATCTCATCTCGGACGCGGCGGTAGTGACCCAGGGCCTCCTCTTCTGTCCTGGAGTTCTTCGCCAGCCGGGGAGGATCGTCGAAACCGACATGCACGCGCTTGACCTTGCCGGGAAATACAGGGCAGCTCTCGTTGGCGTGGTCACAGACCGTCACGATATAATCGAACGGGATGTTCCGTAATTCATCCAGATGTTTGGATCGATGACCGGAAATATCCACGCCAGCCTCGGCCATGACCTTTACGGCGCAGGGGTTTAGCCCATGTGTCTCAATCCCTGCTGAATATGGCTCAATCACGTCACCCTTGAGCTGACGTGTCCATCCTTCCGCCATTTGGCTCCTGCAGGAGTTGCCGGTGCAGAGAAACAAGACCGTGATTTTCCCATCTGCCGTCTGCATAGATCCTCCGGGTCTTCCATCAAGATGGCTGTGAGCCGCCTGCCATCTTCAATAATGAGAGTGGTCTTTCCCGCTGAATCCGAAATCCACCCAAGAGCCCGCCGGACCAGGGGATCCGGCCTCCTGGGATGGTGAAGCTATCAAAGCGACACCACCCAGAACGCCAAGATTCACTGGGAATTCTCTGCTTTTCGATAGCAGCGACCCTGATGAGTGTTTCGATTCACCAAGGTCTGCTCAATGTCGTGCTGAATCTCAGCCTTGGTTTTACCCCACAACGGGCCCAGTAGTTGATCTTCAGGGGCCAATCCAAAAAGACGTTCGATTCGGATTGTAGGGTTGAGTTGTTCCAAGAACTCCACGACCAAGTCGAGATATTCCTGGTATTCGAGCAGTGGAAACGGATTATCTTGATATACCCTGCCCATGGCCGTGTACCGGACAACATGCAGGTGGTGCAGCTTGAGAAAATCAATACCGAGATCCGAGATCGCTCCCGCCATGGCAAGCATCTGCTCACGGCTTTCCCAGGGGAATCCAAGGATAAGGTGGGTGCAGAGCCAGATTCCGCGATTTCGCGTTCTTTCCACAGCCTCGAGCCAGCAGCGATAGTCGTGTCCGCGGTTTATGCGCGCGAGCGTTTCGTCGTAGACCGACTCCAGACCATATTCCAGCGTCACGAAACGCGTCCGTGCCAACCTCTCAAACCAGGCGATCTTGGCTTCGTCCACGCAGTCGGGACGAGTCCCGATGGAAAGTCCCACGACATCGGGATGCTCGAGCGCTGCCTCGTAGAGCGGAACGAGCCTCTCGATTGGAGCGTGGGTGTTCGTAAAGGGCTGGAAGTAGACGATGAACTTCTGGGCCTTGTAGCGTCTCCGCAAATATCCAATTCCAAGCACGACCTGTTCGGCAATGGGTCTCAGACGCTCGGCCGATTCCGGGCGGAAGGAATCGTTGTTACAGTAAGTGCAGCCGCCCATAGCAACAGTTCCGTCCCGATTGGGGCAGGTAAAACCGGCATCAACGATGACTTTGTACACGCGGCAGCCAAATCTGTTTCTCAGAAAGGGACCATAGGCGTTGTAGCGGCTCCCACCGAGAAAGGGGCCTGCGGCCGGAGGTAGCATGGGATCAGCCCGCATAGACAGTAATTATAGACCATTGTTGTTTTTCACAGGAGCGCTCCCTATAATGCCGCGACATTGCACACGATTGACGATTGTAGATTGACGATTGACGATTGAAAAAACCACGAACCTTTTTCAATCGTCAATCAGATTGAGGTGAATCATGCAAAGACTCTCGGGCCTCCTGGGGATCGTTACCATCCTTGCCATCGCCTATCTTTTTTCCTCAAACCGCAAAGCAATTCGATTCAAGACGATCGCCTGGGGATTGGGATTGCAATTCGCCTTCGCGGTGATCGTGCTTCGGACAACCGCCGGGCAGGTTACTTTCCGGTGGATCGGAGAAAAAATAACTCGCCTGCTCTCATTCGCGCACTATGGCTCTTCCTTCGTTTTTGGGCAATTGGGAACACCGGGGAACACGATTGCGATCTTCGCCTTCCAGGTCCTGCCGACCATCGTTTTTATCGCGGCTCTCTTCGCAATCCTCTACTACTTCGGCATAATGCAAATCATTGTTCTCGGCTTCGCCAAGGTAATGACTAGGCTCATGGGAGCCAGCGGCGCAGAATCACTGAACGTGGCGGCGAGCATATTCATGGGCCAGACTGAGGCGCCTCTCACCATACGTCCATTCCTGTCAGCCATGACCCGATCGGAGCTAATGACGGTGATGACCAGCGGCATGGCGCACGTGTCGGGCGGAATCATGGCCGCATATATTGCCTTCGGAGTTGAGGCGCGCCACCTGCTCACGGCAGTGATCATGACGGCGCCCGGAACGATCATGATGGCCAAGATGTTTGTTCCCGAGACGGATGTCCCGAAGACCGCTGGAACCGTTGCCCTTAAAATCGAAAAAACCGATGTCAACGTGATTGACGCCGCCGCACGAGGTACCGGCGAAGGCCTGCACCTCGCGCTGAACGTCGGCGCGATGCTCATCGCGTTTCTGGCGCTGATCGCGCTGACCAACGCTCTCTTGGGATTTATTCCTATTGGAGCCGGACGTCACCTGAGCCTGGAGTGGATCTTCGGGCACATCGCCGCGCCGCTGGCGTGGTTGATGGGTGTGCCCTGGAAGGATAGCTTTGCAGTTGGAAATCTCCTGGGTACCCGTCTCGCGCTCAACGAGCTGATCGCCTATGGGCAGCTCGGCGCGATGAAGGCAAGCCTCGATCCCCGGTCGTTTGTCATTTCGACCTTCGCGCTCTGCGGCTTCGCGAACTTCAGCTCGATTGGCATTCAGCTGGGCGGGATTGGGGCCCTGGCCCCGGATCGCAAGCACGATTTGGCGCTCCTGGGATTCCGCGCTGTCGCCGCCGGCACTCTTGCCAACTATCTCTCCGCCTCGATCGCCGGCATCCTCCTATAAAAAACTTGCCACGAATTCCACGAATTGCACGAAAAAATAATCATTGTTTTCGTATAATTCGTGGCGGATTTGGAATTCGAGCACGAAACCGGCTGCGGGGAGGATCAATGGCTACAACACAAAACGTGTACGCAAACGTAAAGGCACGAGAGTCGCCCGCGGCCGGGCGCCACGGCGTTAGCCCGATATGATGCCGAACCGAGTTCGTGTAAGATGGACTAAGGAGCGTGTGGCCATGATCAAAACCGTTGAGGCTGTGGTTGACGATCGAGGAAAGGTTAGGCTACTGGAACCGATACATCTTGGGTCGAGCCAACGGGCCCTTGTCGTGATTCTCGACGAACCAGGAGCTCTTGGTAACGAGACAGCTCTGCTCAGTGAGGCGGCACTCGAAGACTGGAGCCGGCCCGAGGAGGATGCGGCATGGTCTCACCTGCAGTCGGCAAAGTAATTCTCGTTCCTTTCCCGTTTTCCGATTTGTCACAATCGAATCTCCGACCGGCGGCCGTATTAGCCGACGCAGGTCGCGGAGATTGGATACTGTGCCAAGTCACAAGTAATCCATATGGAGATCCGTGTGCCATGGCCCGCTGTGCCCTGGCGGCGCGCAACTGTCCGGATCGCGCCGCCGTCGAGGCTCTGTTGAACATAGCTGGCCGACCTCCTGAGGGGTGGGCCGAAGCGGTTGCTGCCTTCGCAGAATCGCCTTCGGTAGCAGGGTGGGAGGAACTCTTCAGATTTACCCCCGATGACGTTTTCTACATTCAGGTCCGCAATACTGTTCAGATCCTCCTTCGGCTGGGCGTGGAGCCGAACATGCTCTTTCTGTGTGCGACTCGATACGGCTTGGTGCCAGATGCCATAGGACTTGTGCAAGACGGCCTGGTTGATCCAGAGACTGTCCTCCAGCGCGCAGAGTCTGCGAGCAGAGAAGCTCGGGGCTTGTGGCTAGGCCTCGCCGCCGAGGCTGCGTTCTCGCGTGGCGATCGGGAGCGCGCCGCCTTTCTTCTGGCCAAGGCCTTCACGGAGAGCAGCGCTGGATTCGAGCCCCACGCACACGCGATGGCAATTCGGGAATTGGCGGACGAGACTATGCATCGCCTTCTGGACAGCGTCAACATCCCCCGATATGACGACCAAACCGATTCTGAGGTTTAATATCGCGATCCTCGCCCCTCCATGGACTCACTGCGTGAAGAATGCGCGAGCCTACAGTCGCATCTTGGGTGGGAACACAGGCACCACACTCACTCCGCTTCTTGTTTTAAAACTCCAGGACGAATCCGGCGGTGGGGATGATCGGCAGAAGCGTGTCTTTCGAGAACGAAATCTTTCGGGTGGTCGAATTCACGCCGGAAGTATGATCGTAGCGGATGTTCTCCCTATTCAAAACGTTGAGTATTTCGAGGTACAGCGACAGCTTGCTGCGTGAGTAATAGAACGCCTTGTTGGCGCGCAGATCCACGCGGCCGTAATAAGGAAGATTTTCCTTGTTGCGCGCGGTGCCAAGATAGTAGTCGGATCCTCTTGCCTCGAAGTAGCCGGGATAAGGGAAATTGCTGCCAAATCGAGCCTTCACGCTGAGATTCCAGCTTTCCGAGAAGCGGTAGCTTCCATAGATATTGATCGTATGCTTCTGCTCGAAATCGCTGGGGTATGTTTCACCCGTGACAAGATCCTTTCGCTTAGAGTCCTCGTAACCATACGAAATCCATCCCGCGAGGCGGTTGGCGCTGCGCCTCTGCACGAAGACTTCGAGGCCACGCGAGTGCCCGCGGAGAGCGTTATCATAGTGAAAGTTGACGTCGGGAGCGGTGGTCTTGCCGTTGACGAGCCGATAGAGGTTGTTTCGGCTCCGCTGGAGGTCCGAATCGTCCCTTTCATAAACCTCGAAACGCAACCTCGCTTTGTCTCCTAGATTGTGCTCGTAGCCTAGTACGTAGTGACGCGCCACCTCGGCGCGCAAGCGCGGGTCCCCGTTGCGGCCCAGGACGGGGAGCACTTCGGGAAACTGGCTGAAGATTCCCCACCCGGCGTCGATCTTGCCGGTTTTGCCCAAACGCCATTCCAGTGAGGCCCGTGGGTTCACCACACACTGGCCGGTCAACTCCGTCTTCTCCACTCGGACACCGAGAATGGCCGCCAGCCTCGAGCCCGAAAGTGCCCATCGATCCTGAGCGTAGAAGGCCCGATGCTGGTGGCGGCTATGCACGGAGTCGTAGTCCAGGAACTGGCTGTGGCCGTAATCATAGCGGCGGTCCAACATCTTGTCTTCGATGAAACGCAGCAGGGTGCCAAACTCGAGCCGGTGCTGCCTGCTCGCCTGGACGCTCAGATCCGAGCGGAAGGCCAATTCCGTGTATTCCCCCCGCCCGAGAACCTCCCCGTTTTTGTTCTTGTTCAAATAAGTTTCCCGGATCAGATAGAGACGGTTTTCCCATAAAACCTTTCTGCTCGGCAGGTAACTCCAGGAGAGGTTCCCGACACCCACGTTATTCTGGCCGTCGATCAGGCTGGTGACGCCGCGATTCACCGGATTTCGTCCCAGCACCGTCCGTCCCCACACAAAACTGGCACCGAACTTCTGGTGGTCGGTCAGGTCATAAGCAATCTTACCCTGGACATCGCCAAAGCCGAGATTTACACCGGTCTCCGGCCCAAGCCTGCTCACAAGGTAATCGACATAGCTCTTTCGGGCGGACACGATCCACGAGCCCCGCCGGGTGTTGTCCATGGGCCCTTCGGCAACGAACGCTGCGTTGCTTCCGCTCACCGCGGCCCGCGCGTGCTTGTGGTCACGGCTTCCCTCGCGCGTCACAATATCCAGAAAGGAGGATGTGCGATCTCCATACTTCGCAGAAAACGCGCCCGCGAACAGGGCCATGCTCTCAACGAGGTCACCGTTCATCATGGTGACGGAACCCGTGGGCTCTTGCGTTCCCTGGATTGTGTGAGCCAGACTGTGCGTCAGGACGCCATCCACCACGATGCCGTTGCTTTGAAAACTGCCTCCGCGCACGGAGTAGAAGGAGTAAAAATCATCGCTGGAGGCGACGCCTGGCAGAGTCTGAACAGAGCGCAGCGGATCGTCGATCAGCACGCCTGCCAGGTTCTTGATCTCAGTACTGTTCAAGGTGAGCTGGGAGGCGGCGGTTTTTTCGACCTCTTCGAAGACCGGCGCCGTGACGTGAACCACATCGCTGATGGTCGCTGCCTCCTGGCCGAGGTAGAAAAGAACCTCCTGCGACTGACCCTCGGCGAGCTGAATATCTTTTTTGAGAAGACGGTAGCCGATCGTGGAAACGTAGAGAGTGTAGGAACCGGCCGGTATGCCCTCAATGCGGTATGTTCCCGCATCGTCCGTGACCGCTTGAAGATCTGAGCCGCGCAGGCTCACGCGGACCTTACGCAGAGGTTCACCGGCCGACTGGTCAACGACCTTGCCAAAGATTACCGCACCTTCGAACGCAAACGACAGGCTCGTAACCTGGATTAGAAAGCAGAGGACGAGAACGGAGATCGTGCAGGATTTTCTGCACCATGAGCTATTGAGCGGCGAAAAAAAGGGCATACACGTCGGCATCTTCTCCCACCCACGCCGACCAATCTAGCACATATGATTCTGTAATGGACTAATCCTTAATCTTTAAGGGAGCATCCATCAGGGGAGCGGTGGGTTTAACAACGCCGATCACACCACAGCCGATGCGCCCACCGGCATTGCCGACCGGCTGACTGAAGTCATCCGGGTTGGCGTGGAGGATGACGGCCCGGCCCAGAATCGGGGCCTGTGCGCCATTGATGGTGGCACCTTCGAGTGTGATCTCGAAATGGGCTTTGCCGCTGGCATCGGCTTCGATGTTGCCCATGTCCCCGGTGTGCTTCGTGACGTCCGAGGGCATACCGTGATGCTTGGTTCCTGCCGCGTCGTAATGGCTGCCGGCGCTCGTCGCATCCGGCGCACTGCAGTCACCATATTCATGGACATGAAAGCCGTGCTTGGAGTTGGGTGCCAAGCCCTCAATGTCCGCAACAACTTTGACTCCCTTGCTCTCCTGGGTGAAGCGGACAACGCCCTTGCAGGTGCTGCCGGACGCAGCATGAATGGCCGCGATGGCCTCCTTGACTGACCCGGCGACCTGGGCCTCCGCAGACGCCACACCCGCCAGGAGTAGCGTAAGGCAACTGATCAGAAAGATGCTCTTCTTCATGGGATTCCTCATCTCCGTTTCAAGCAAAACCACGGAGACACGGGGTTCCAAATTCTCTATGTCCTCAGTGTCTTTGTGGTGTGATTTTAGGTTTGGCGGGTAAAAGATATCACGGGCGCGGATGGCAATCCATACCATCCGCACCGGTTTTGATGGTTTATATCTTGATGCGATGATCGTCTTTGGGGCAGACCCAGTACATGCCGCCGGGGTTGTTGCGGTACTTCATGACCTTCGTGGCCACCATTGAGGTGCCGCACTGCGGGCATGAATGTTCATAGCGAAGCCCCTTATCGCCAAGGCTGACACGTGCCGTCTTCGAGATCTTCTCTGCCATGTCGTCGTCCTGCCTTTCTTTTATGAGTGCAAAAAATTGGGAAGTTTACTCGAAAATATTACGTTGTCAATGACGAAATCAAAAAATTCGTAATGCGTTACGGGTGGATACTCTGATGGTTCTTTGAGTCTTTGCGTCTAAGCGGTGAGATTCTAACCGCCGCTAAGACGCAAAGACACGAAAAGCCACAAAGTATCGCCGCTAATCCACCCAAAACTAAGAAGCTGTGAAAAAATCGGGGACATTCCGAATTTCCAGCTTTCCCCCGCTGAATAGAAAAGATCAACCGCTGGTTGATCCGTCCGAGTCCGCTGAGCAAGTCGGGAAATTCGGAATGTCCCCGATTTTTCTCCGTGGTTTTGTCATTGAATTCGGATGGATCCACCGGTGCGGGCAAGGAGCAGGTACGTAGCCTTTATCTTCAGCCCCAGGGCCTCGACTGCTGCGGCATATTGCTTCATCTGGCCGGCGTACCGCTCGCGGAAAAACGCTTCAGCCTCTCCCATATTGTCGGAAACCTGATCGGTCTTGTAATCCACCAGCACCCACTCCCCTTCTTCCTCGAACAGGAAATCTATCTTCCCTTCCTCAATTGCCGCGCCTGTGGAATCCCGAAGCGGGCGCACGAAGGGAAGCTCGCGATAGACTCTTCCGCCCGAGCGCACGGCTGCGCGCGCGCGTACGATCAGCGTAGAGCCCAGGCACTTGCGCATCATCTCCTCAAGCGCCTGGATGGCAGGAGCGTCAAGCCGGTAACGAACTCCTGTGTTCGCAGCGCACCGCGGAATGTCGGTGGGGTCACGAAAATCCGTGCTCTCCATTGCCTCATGGAAGGCAACGCCCAGCCGGATGGCGCGGCTGCGCGCCGTCTCCGGTGCGCGATCTTCGACAGTAGCCCCTTCGCCGGCAAGCGCCGGAGCCAGAGCTCTGCGCGAGAACGGTGTTTCAGAGACGAGCCTGTCCAGTTCCCGGTATTCACGTTGCAGAATCGCGCCCCAGTCCTCACGGCGCGAATCCGCCGCCGAGGGTGGGATCCCGCTCACGACGTCAAGAGGCCTGGTATCCAGGAAACGCGCCAGCGCGTTGTCGCTCATGAGCCTGCTGGTCAGGAAGTCCGCCAGCGGCTCCAGCCGGGTTCTGCCAAAGGAAGCTTTCAACCGCTCGCTGTTCTTGTCCATCTTTCCCTTGGTGTGAACGCCGATAACCAGGTGATCCCGAGCACGTGTCAGCGCGACATAAAGCAGCCGGACCAGTTCCGCGTTCTCCCGTTTATTGTCTTCCTCGACGAGCTCTTCCCAACCCGAAGTCCGCCAGCCGTCTTCTTTCGAACCCATCTTGAGTGCGAAGATTCCCAATCCATGCGGATCTGACAGAAAGCTCTCCGCACGCCGCATCCGCTCGGATCCCAGGCAGGCCACAATGACAATTCGAAAGTCGAGACCCTTCGCCTTGTGAATGGTCATGACGCGAACCGAATCGCTCTGCTCTTCCATAAGACGGCTTTCGCTCTCCGCTAGTTCCTCTTCGTCGATCGTGCCCAGCAAGGACACCACCTCGGAGAAGGTCATCTCCTGCTGCAGCGACCGGAGCTGGCGGGCCAGTTTGCCGAGATTTGCCAGCGATTGAAAACCACGCACCGCAAGCACCTCGCGCGCGCCAGTCTGCTGCAGAAGCGCCTCAAAGGTTTCCGATGCCGGACGCTCGTGCCTCCGCCGGTGCAACTCCCGCAGAATTTCGTATGGACGATGCAGCAACGAGCTATCCGGCACCTCGCTGCGATAATCCAGCGGGAGGCCGTCGATGCGTGCCCGCAGCAGGTCTTCATCCGAAAGTCCGAAGAAGATCGAGCGCAGCCCGCCATAAAGTGCCACAGCGTCGTTCGGATTGGCGATTGCGCGCAGGAGGGTGATAGCCGAGGCTACTTCGCTGCGAGCGTAGTAGAATTTGCCCCCTTCGAGAACGTAAGGGATGCCCGCCTCTCGCAGCGCATCTTCAAGTGCGTCAACCTTGGTCAGAACCGGCAGCAGAATGGCAATATCTCCAAATCTGGCGCGCCTCAGTGGTTCTCCACCGGATGAATCATCTACCCGCCAGCCGTTGTTTCCACAAATCTGCATGATGAGTCGTGCGATCCGAGCGGCCTCTTTTTTGAAGTATTCCTTCCCGAATCCTGCCAGTTCCTCTTCCTCATCCCGGTCGCCGAGGATATAGACCGAGGGCGGTGCGCTCTCCGCGCCGCGCGAGCCCGCGCCTCCAAACGGAAGGTAATTGCGCTGGTAATGACCTTCCTGTTTCATGACCTGGCCAAAGGCAGCATCCACGAACCGGAGGATGGAGGGAACAGAGCGGAAATTCGTGGTCAGCTCGAGCCGCTCGAGACCGAGTGCCTGCATCCTCACGTCCTCTACCGTCTCAAGATAGGTTTCGACGTCGGCGCCACGAAAGCGGTAGATCGACTGTTTAGGATCCCCGACTATGAAGAGGCGACCCGGCTCCGGTTGCAGCCGCTTCGGGTCGGTCTCATCCAGGTTCGTGCAGGAAAGAAGGAACACGATCTCGAGTTGGACCGGATCAGTATCCTGGAACTCGTCCACCAGCAGTGTGGTAAAGCGCTGCTGGAATTCCTTGCGCGCTGCTTTGTTCGAAGCCAGCAATTGACGGGCGTCCTCCAGCTGATCGTCGAAGTCCAGGAAGCCATTCGCGCGCTTCCGGCTTTCCCACTCGGGGAGAAACTCGTCGATTAGCCAGCGGACCAGCGCATGAAACATGCGTTGCCGCGCCGCCTGTGCCCGAAGCTCGGCGAGTTCTCCAACCCGGGAGATGAAGTCTTTGACACGCTGGACCGTGTCCTTCCCACCCGCCCAGTTGCTGCCTTTGCCTCCTCTCCCTGGACCCGGTGGGCCATTAGCGTCCTCGGGATTTTCGAGCCATGAGATCGTTTGCTCGAGCAGCGGAGCGAGCAGGTCCTCAGGATCCTTCGAAAGCCTTGGATATTGCCTGCCTTCCTGGAGCAGTTCCTCCAAAAGTTCTGCAATTTTCTCGTCCGAGGGCGGCGGCTCCAGCCTGAGCTTGTGGACCGCATATGCATGTTCGCGCAGTGTTCCAGCAAGATCTCGGATCTGGTCCAAGCTCATTCCCATCCGCAGGGCCCTTTCGAGGGGCTCCCGCCGCTCCGCCAGCGCGCGGTTAATCCAGGGCTCCCATGTCTCGCGGAAGAAGAGATCGCTCTGCAGATCATCCAACGCGGTGAACCGCGGATCGAGACCTGCCTCGATCGGCCTTTCCTTCAGCAGCGACACCGCGAAGGCGTGGAAGGTCGAAATCGACGCCGTCTCCAATTCGCGTAGCGCCGTGCGTGCACGTTCCCCTTTCTCATCATTGGTTCCGGCGTACCTCTCGAACATCTGCCTCAGGCGGACCTTCATCTCGCCCGCCGCCTTTTCAGTGAAGGTGATGGCACAGATACTGGAGACCGCAATAGGCGGCCCTTGCGGCCCCTTTTCCAATACCAGGTGGAGAATGCGGCCGACGAGAGTGCTGGTCTTGCCGGTGCCCGCCGAAGCCTCAACGGCAAAGGAACGATCCGCCTCCTCAATCGCCCTGCGGCGCTGGTCCCTGTCGGCGGTCATTCCGGTTTCTCCATCGGCTGATCAATCTGCACAAGTTGCTGAAAGCGCAGGACCGCCGGATCCACGGCTTTGCGCTCCTCCCGCTGCCCACGGTCCTTGCCGCAAATGGTCAGGTAGTCACAATATTTGCAGTGTCCCTCGGGCCTCACCGTTCCGTTCGTGCGGGCAAAGAAGACGCCGCGCTCGATCCCATCTCCCAGGATTTCGAGAACCTGCGGTAAGCGGCTGCATGCTTCTTTCAATTGTTCTTCGTCGAATGCACACTCAACAACCGCTCCGTCTTTCGGCTGCAGATGAAGATATTCCCCTTCGATACCGCCGACTTGCTTCAATCCGTCAAGCAGAGAAAGGGCGCAGCGGTATATCGCTACCTGCATCCTTTCGCCGGCCATGAGCAGGGGTCGCAGCTCTTTTTCCATCGGCTTCGGCAAGTTGCCGGTCTTGTAGTCGATGACGCGGGCCTGCTTCCCGTCGCGCGCAAGGTCGATGCGGTCGATGCGGCCGCGAAAAATAAACTCATGCTCGCCCGCCTTCAGGCGTAGCTCCGCGTAACTCTCCTTCGGATTGAACTTTCCGAATGGGAGCTCGAGGTAAGCAGGGAGCAGGCCGCTGCCAAGCCGGTTTTTCTCAAACTCCACCCAGTTCCGAAGCAGCCGTTCCAAAGCTTCACGCTCGATCTCCCAGAGCAAGGCAGGCATTCCCGCCGGCCGGGCGTCCTCCAAAGCGGGATGGGCCATGGCAAGAAGCGCAGTCTGAAGTTCCTCCATAGAGGCTGCAGCGAAGACCTCACCGGTTCGTTCGCTCAGGAACTTTTCGAGAATCGCATGGACGAGCTGCCCGCGCTCCAAAGGATCGAGTGCCAGGGGTATTTCCTGTTCTTCCCACGCCACGAGACCCATGACGCGCCTGAGATAGAAAAGGTAGGGGCACTTCGCATACTCTTCAAGCCCACTGGCGGAAACCGGACCCGCGGCGGGTCCCACAGTGCCGGCGACGCGACGCACAAGAGCCGGATCCGAAAGGCGGCCGTCGAACCGCGTGAGTCTCGGAAGCCAGCGCGACTCGTCATAAGAAAGCGGGCCGTTCAAGAGCTGCGGCTCTTCCCGTGCGAGGGCACTCAGCGCAGCTCTCGCCGATACCGAAGATCCGGCCACGAGTCGCAGGCGGATTTCGCCCTTGTCCACTGCGACCTGGTTTGCAGGAGGGGCAGGATTTTCCAGGCTCACCGAGCGGAAACCTGGAATAATCCCTTCGGCCAGATCGCGCAAGCCCACCGGCTTTCCTCGCGCGGCTGCCGCGGCGCGCAGGAAGAACTCCGATGGTATCCGCTCCCGGTCCGACCCCTCATCCAGCCGGGAGGTCAACAATACCAGCCGGCGTTCAGCCGAACGCGCGGCCATGTCAAACAGCAGCTTTTCCTCCTCGCCGCGCAGGGATTTGAGCGGCAGTCGTGGCGGGTACCCGATTTTGCGGCGCTCGGCATCGAGCAGCAGTGGATCCTGGCGAAGGCGCGCGGGAAATCGGCCCTCTTCGAGGCCGGAGACGATTACCAGCGGAAAGCGCAAGCCGCGCGCGGCGCCGGCAGAAATCAGATTGACTCCCCGGCGCATGAAACGCCCTTCGGGACACGAAAGCGATGCGAGCGACTCCTGCAGCGCAGCGGCCAGCTTTGCGCGCGAAACGCTCGGATCGATGCCGGCTTTGCCGGTCATGTCCGTGAGCAAACCGATCTCGTCAAGAACGGTTGAGAACGCAGACCAATCCCCCGCAGTCTTGAACAAGGGTTCGAGCCGCTGCTGCAGCAGCTGCGCCCAGTCGCGCCAGGATGCCGCATCCGGCCATGCTGATGCCGCCTGTCGGATGTGCTCCCAGCCTTGCCGGAGGGCACGGGCGGCTCTGAGCCGGCGCTGCGCCGCGGGCACTGACAGTGCCGATCGGCGATCGTCTTCCTCTTCCTGATCGGGCGCCGCGGCACGTGCTTCGGCCCCCCGCAGATCGCGCATCGCTTCGCGGATCAGTCCCTCGGTCCCTTCGTCCCAAGACCGGACGCCGGCCAGAAAACGCGGCTGGTTGGCAAGTGCGCGCCATTCCGCAACATCCCACGACGGAGCCGAATCTGTGGGAAGAGCGGCCGAAATCCATTCCATCGCCTTGAGGATCGCCTGCCAGGAAAACGACTCTGACTCTAGCCTGGCGATGGCCATCACCGCCCGCGCGAGCGGGCGTTGGGCGAAGGGAGTCCCTCCTTCAACAAAATAGGGAATATGCCGCAGGCGGAACGCCTCGGTAAGAATCGGGACCTCAGCCTCCGGCTGGCGGAGAACGACCGCCGCCTCGTGAAATCCTGCAATCACTCCGTCGTGCACGGCCCTCAGAACCTCACGGACGATTTCAACCGCAGTGCGCGACTCACCGGGCGCAGAGACAAGAGCGAAGGACCCGTCGTCCATCAAGGGACGCCTTTCGGCTGAGCCGGATTCCCCCAAGCGCAACTCCGGCATCCCGAATCCAAGATGCCACTGCCGGAGTTTCCCCAGATCACTTGCAGGCTCATCCGCGGCAAGCAATACCGCGTCGACACCCAACTCCTGCTCGCGTGCCCTGAGAAAAGGCCGCGCAAAGGCCGAGACCGCATCGTCCACAAACGGGATGAAGTAGACCATCTCCAGTGCATCCTTCAATCCTGCTAGGAGATCCGATTGCTGGCCGGTAAGGTCATAGATCCCATAGACATGCAACTGGCGACAGCCGAGGACCTTTGGAGCCTGGCGCGCGTTGCGCATGGCAGCCCGGAAATCTTCGTCAACGCCATGGAACTGCTCAACCCTTGCTCGGAAGAGCCGGTAGAGCAGCGACAGGCCAGAAAGGTGGTCGCTCCGGTCCGGAGCGTCGACGATGCAGCGGCGCACCCCGTCATCAAGATCGTTTGGGGTTACGCCTGCATCGCGCAGGTCGCGGAAAGTGTCGAGAAGCGCGTCGCGGAAGCCCGCGTAGCCGGTTACCGCGCGAAAGACCGAAGGCGCCTGAGATGCTAAGAGGGATTCCAAAATCGCCGACGCACCGAGGTGCGGAAGCCGCGGCTTATGGCCGCCGCCGGCAGGGAATTGGCCAAGACTTCGGCTAAGGTCCAGGAATGTGCAGAAGCGCAGATTTGCAGCGGCGCGTCCCCGCTCGGCGACACGGCCTTTCAGATAAGCTGCCAGCAGGTTCGAGCCGACCAGGACCGTTACCGGCGCGAGCGGATCGTCCTTCTGAAGCCAAGCGACTTCTTCGAGCCAGCGGCCTTCGAGCGCCGCAAAAGGACCGGTAAAAACACGATGCGCCATCGGTCCTTAGTCTGCCTCAGGGGCTTGGGAACTGTCACCTGATTTTCACTGCTGCCCCCTATCTCCCGTGAAAATCCCCCGAGGATGTCTCATTTTGGATGGTTGTGGCCCTTTAGATAAATGTCAGAGCCGCGAGCGTAGCGAG
>Ga0315277_10001436_pt1 | contig 34843 bp, 25 predicted proteins | sample YL17G05_15_MG_FD_203695 | JGI IMG/M metagenome (GOLD analysis project Ga0315277, IMG submission 203695) | Sediment microbial communities from Yellowstone Lake, YNP, Wyoming, USA - YL17G05_15 | ecosystem: Environmental > Aquatic > Freshwater > Lake > Sediment | place: USA: Wyoming | collected...
GTGGCGCTTTCAGGAGCGTCCCCGAACTGGAGACCGCCATCCAAGGCTGGCTCGACGAGCACAACGCCGACCCGAAACCGTTCAAGTGGACGGCCACGGTGGACGAGATTCTGCGGAAGGTCGAGAAGTACCGACGGACTTACGATACACTACACTAGATCGGTTTGTCAAGCCCCTCGGCCCACCGTACCAAGTTATAAATAGGCTGACAAGCATGCTCAAATTGTCCGACAAAGGTCGGACGTACGTACAAAGGGATGGGACATGGGCCTACGCCGAAAGTCCGGCAGGGCTCCTCAGGACCAAGCGACGAAGAGCTTGGTCAACCAAGGAGTCTACAGGATAGATGTCCAAGACCATGAGCTTGGCTTCTTTCACCGTCACAAAGCGGCTTTCTCTTTCTGGTCTGGCGTTCGATACATCCTGATCCTTTCAGTGCTGCTGTGGTGGCTCCCGACCGTCGGCCAGATGATCGCGGGTTACGTTGGCGGGAGGAGGACCGGTGCTCCATGGAAAGGCGTCATCGCGGCGGTCATCCCCATGGCGGTGATCTTCGGTGCGGCGTACGCGGTCGAGCATGGCTACATCGGGCTTGGGGCTGACTTCTTCGGTGCACTGCCTGCCTCGATCGTGCAGTCCGTCTCAAGCAGGGTCCCAGCACTCACTCCATATGTCGACTTCGTGGTGCAGTACATCGCCTCGTTCGTCATCGCGATGCGCACGACATTGTCCATGGGCTCGAACGGGTACATGGTTACAATCGTGTTCGCGTACATCGGCGGCGTCATGGCCGAGCAGGCTCGGCACGAGGTCGCGGCGTCAGGGGGACGCTCGGGCGCCAATGTCTCAATCACTCAACCGATATTCCATCACGCTCAGGAGGATGGCGAGATGATCAGATCCAGACGAAAAGAACCAGTGGAATTGGCGACGATGAAGAAGATACCGGCATCGAATGTGGCTGCGGCACACGCTGCACCGGTTGCCAAGGCAGACGAAGAGCTGAGCAAGGAGAATGTCTCAACCAGCTCCAAGGATGCCGAGAAGAAGCACACGAAGAGGCAGGTCGAACCAGCGAAGACCAGGAGCGAGCAGCAGGAAGTCAGGTTGCAGCACTACGTTGACCAGGCGCTGAGCAGGTACCAGGAAAAGCACCATCACTGAGTGGAGGTTCGACGAGCGGAGTCGGCAGTGCCCCCGCTCCAAATAAGGTGCCGCCATGTGCCTACCGAATGTTTTTCTAGACGGTCTTGGCATTCCACGGGCGTGATCAAGCCCGCGGTTTCCCTCCCTGACTACCATTCAATCCTCCGTGGGCGGCGGCTTCCGGGATTCCTGCGCTGCGCACAGACCGGACTGCGAATCGACCTCTCCGCAGACGAACCGACGCTATGGCGGTGTCATCGCGAGGGGATGAAGAGGCTCGATGCCGGACTGCGCGGCGACGGCCCTGTATCGTTGCTGCAGTTGAAAGCCGAGCTCGCGCGGAGACTTCTGAAGCCGTGCAGGCTCTGCGAAAGGCGGTGCAAGGTGGATAGACTGGCGGGGAAGACCGGCTACTGCGGTGTCGACAAGCCGAGGATATCGAATCGCTTCGTGCACATGGGCGAGGAGCCCGACCTGATCCCCTCATACACGATATTCTTCTCGGGCTGCACTTTCGAGTGCCTCTTCTGCCAGAACTGGGACATTAGTCAGCGCGAGACGGGGACGACTCTTCAGGCGGGCGCCGTGGCACGAGACATCGACGAGCACTTCGGCGATGTGAAGAACATCAACTGGGTGGGCGGCGAACCGACGCCAAACCTGCCGTTCATCCTCGATGTTTTGACGATGGCCAAGGAGCCGACCCCGCAGATATGGAACAGCAACATGTACATGACTGAAGAGGCCATGGCTCTTCTTCACGGAGTCGCCGATGTCTACCTGGCCGATTTCAAATGGGGGCCGGGCGATTGCTCGAAGAAATATTCCAGAATCCACAATTACTGGGAAATCGTGACACGCAATCATGTGCTCGCGAACGAGCACGCGGAGATCGTGCTGCGCCATCTGGTCATGCCGGGCCACGTAGACTGCTGCTCCCGCCCCGTCCTGGAATGGATCGCCGGCAACCTCGATACGAGCAAGGTGATCGTGAATGTCATGGACCAGTACCGTCCTGAATACAAAGCGCCAGGAATCCCTGGCATCGATCAGAGGATATCGGAATCGGAGTTTCTTGAAGCTTACAAGCTCGCGAGGAATCTCGGGCTTGAGGTCACTTGACGGCCGCTTTCTTGCCGGAGATCTTCTCAAAGAGAGCCTTGGACAGAGCCTGGAATGCCTCCTCGACGTTCTCGCCTTTCTTGGCGGAGGTGAAGAAATACGGGGCGTCGAACGCCTCCGTCGCCTGTTTGACCTCCTCCTCGCCGAATGCCGCTTTGTTCTTCAGGTCCATCTTGTTTATAGCGAACACCACGGGTATCTCGCCGACAGTCCTGAAAACCGACTCCACCCATCCATCCAGGTCCCCGAGAGTCTCCTCGCGCGTCACATCGCAGACGGCCAGTATCCCCTGGGCCCCGTGGAAGTATGCCTCGCGGAGCAGCTCCCTGAACCCTTTCGAGCCCATTATGTCCCAAATGGTCATGTCCATGGACACTGGAGATTCGCCCTCCATGGACATCTCGAACTCTTTCTTGGAGACCTTCGCACCGAGGGTCGTGATATACCTGTCATCGAACTCATCCAGAACGTATCTGCGGATCAGCGACGTCTTGCCGACCGCGTGCTCTCCGACCAAGCATATCTTCGACTTCATCAGTTGCGTTTCGGTCAATTCGTCGGCCTCCGTGCTTCAAGCGAGACAAGGGCGGTCATTTCGGTTTCATTCATGCCGCGTCCACTCCCTGCATCGGATTCGGTACTCGAATGACCTCCGAGTACTTAGCAATTTTGCAATGGTTCTCTTCCGTGAATCGCGACGCGGCCAATCACCGGCCGGACTGGTCGGCCAATCGTTATATAACGCCCCTCGAATGCAACCGCGTGGATGGCTTCGCGGCTTTCCGCTTCCTCACCGGTCTGGCTTTCCTCGGCTTCGCCTCATGCCGAGACTTGAAAACGCGCCGCGTTCCCGATGAGGTCTGGATCGTGATGGGCATCTTGGCCCTGGTTTTGCTCGAGGTCGAACTCGTCCAAGGGGGAGCCTCCTGGGAACATCAGCTACTCCTTGTCCCGACTGCGATCATCTTTTTCGGCGTCTTCTTCGGGGAGGAGATGTGGACCGAGGAAGGATTCAGATTGAGACCCATCAGACTCCTCGTCTACGCAGTTGCAGGCCTGCTCTTGGCGTTCCTCGCGTATCATTTCTGGAGCACGAGCGGCAGCGATTCCGAAGCCTTCTGGGGCCACCTGAGCATGCCCATAATGCTCGTCCTCGCTCACGTGTTTTACCAGTTCGGGTTGCTTCGCGGCGGGGCGGATGCAAAGGCGTTCATGTCGATTGCCATCCTCGTGCCAATCTATCCGAGCATTGGACCCGGACTACCGCTCGTTAGTCTCTCCCCGACCATCCAGCATGCCGTCGATCTGATGTTTCCTTTCGCGCTCGTCGCCCTCCTTGACGCTGCGCTCCTGCTTGTGTTCCTACCGCTGTTCTTCCTGGTATTCAATGCATTACGTGGAGACGTCAAGGGAATCCAAGCACTTTTCGGCTACCGAGTCGGCATCGACAAAGTGCCCAAGTTCGTCTGGCTGATGGACAGGGTGGAGAACGGCAAGCATCTCAGGATCCTTCTGCCCCGGAAGAGGGAGGACCGGAATGAACAGATCGCGAGGCTACGAGAGAAAGGCTTCGACCGCGTGTGGGTGACGCCACAGATTCCATTCCTCGTGCCCATGACCTTCGGGTTTGCCGCGGCCTTCCTTGTGGGCAACTTCATCCTAGGCCTGACGCTGCTGTTCGGGCGGTGAATGAGCGGGATTCCGGAAAAAGAAGCCTTTTATAGGGCCGATGTTCTACTTCCCGACAGCAGTGGTACGACGGTCAAAGCGGCGGTGATACACCCGGTCTCTTTCCGAACCCGGAAGTTAAGCCCGTCCACGTTCTCCGCTGTACTGTGGTGCGCGAGCACACGGGAAGCCTATCCCCGTAAGGGGCCTCCGGCAAGCGACCTAGGTACGCTAGCCGCCTACCCTTGTGGTAGGTGACGAAACGTACCGCTTTAACGGCCGTTTGTCGGTGGAACGCTGTCGGCCACTGCCTCGCGCTTCTTTCTCTTTCTGCTGAGGAACCTCTGGCCCGCGAAGATGAACATGGGTATCGCGATCGGGATGATCACGTCCTGGAATTCAGGGATGATCACGGTTGCCGACGCCTTGCTTTCCGCCAATTTATACCCACTCTGCGAAGTGTAGTTCAGGAACACCCAGTTCACCAGTATCGAGTTCTGTGCAGGGTTCTTGATCCGCACCGTGATCGTGAAGCTGTGCGCGCCCGGACCCACGTTCGCGAAAATCCAACGGTACGTCTGACCGCTCCACGAAGAAGGGGCGACGCTCGCTCCGAGATACGTCACGTCGGTCGGCAGCGTGTCGTTGATCCACACCCTCAGGGCGTTGGCGCTGCCCGTGTTGTTGAAGTAGATCGTGTAGGTGACGATCGCACCCGGGACCGTCACAGATGGCGATGCAGTTTTCTCAACCTTGATTGTCGGCCTCCGGCACGTGAAGTTCGCCCACGAAACGCTCCGCTCCATCCATCTGCCAAGCTGATCCGTGTAGTTGCCGAAGACCGTGTTCACTTGGAGGGTGCTATCCTGGGCATTTCCGTTCACCTGAGCGATAATCGTGAACGACCTTGGAGCTCCAGCAGGAACATTGGCGAATCTCCATCTGTAGGTGTTCCCGCTCCAGGAAAATGGAGGGACGCTGCTGGAGTAGAAGGTGACTCCGGCAGGGAGGGTGTCGTTGATCCACACCACCCTCGACACTGCATCGCCCGTGTTGTTGTAGTGGACGGTGTACAGGACGAAGTCGCCCGGACCAGCGGTCAATACGTTCAATGTCTTCACGACCCTGATGATTGGGCGATATCTGTCGTTGGGGCCACCTCTGGTCGGAATGCGGGACACATACCAATCTGAATTCGCATCCGTGTCGACTGGTTTGCCGTCGCTCGCCGCTTTGAATCGGGCCCAAGTCTGCGTCGTGCTGATCGAGGGATATGCAGTCGCATCGACAATCGTGTTAGCTGAATCCCTAAGGATAATGTTGCCGTTGGAACCTGGGAGGTCACCTGAGGGAACATTGACCGTGAGATACTCGGCGCCGCTCAACCACGATCCGACAATCTCCGTCGTGAATGTGTAGATTGTGATGTACTTGTTCCCTTTGATGATCTGCAGTCTCCACCCACTGAGAGCGACCGGAGAGGATGTGGGGTTCGCGAGTTCCACCCACGCAGCTCCTTTTTGAGGATATATCTCGTTGATGACAACGTTGTCGCCAGCAGGGGATCGCACGCCGTATCTCCCTCCCCTCGTGAGGAGAGGTGAGACTGAGTCGGTGTCGCGCAACCAGTCGGTCATGTAGACGATGACCCTGAAACCTGGCACGAGGCCGAACAACGTGGCATTCGCCGCCATCTCCAACCTGCCAGAGTCGATGGCAGCCGCGACATTTCCCATCCATTCGAACGGCACATTCGCATTCGGGCGGTACCTGAAAAGGCTCGCATTGTTGAGCTGCCCCTGGCGCCCATTCGCCACGAGCGCATAGTCGACACCATAGACTTGGCCTTCGATCTCCGTATAGAGACCTGTCGCAGTGCTGTTGTCCGCGTCGACGTACGCAAATGCTGTGTCCATGCCGGTGGGGACGTTGTAGGAGAAAGGCCCCACGTATCGCGACACAATCTTCCCTGCGTAGGGAGCTGGGAAATAGCTAGGGATCGTAGCGTTGAGCCAGAAGTCCGAGCCTGCGGGATAATCGAGAACGCCGTCCGCGTCAACATCGCCATTCGATTGACTGTCAGGGGTTCCGTCGTTGTTGAAGTCATCCGGAAGAGAATCCATTGAGTCGGGCACCGTGTCCCCATCTGCATCCGTGAATTGCGCTGGAATCGGCCTTTCTCTGAGATTGGGTAGGTCCTCACCGCCAAGCATCCGACCCTGAACCTTCATGTAGAAAGCGAAATCGGCAGTGACATTCAGCCCGACCTCCGCGATGTCGACGTTCGTGTTGATCGATTGCAAGCCTCCGGAGGAGCGCACATCCCATAGTCCGTCCCTTTGAACCTTCGCCGCGTCCCAGTCGCCAAACACCCCGTCGATCGTCACCTTGGGCGCTTGGCGGTAGTAGGTCCCCGAGATGATCGAGTCCCTGAGATCCACAAGCGAGTTTGTTGATATTGCAGAGACCTTCAACGTCAACGAGCTCGCGTCCGGGGCAGCTGAGAGGTGCGCAACCACGAAGAGCGAGACGCTCTCCCCCTCTCTAATCGTCAGGTCGACTCCGAGACTGCCGATTCCAGAGATGAACGAGGAGGTGTTGAGCAGCGTGTCGCTGGGCTCGTACGTCCCATCGTTGTCGTCAAGATGGAGGCTCAGCGTCACTGACTGGTCGGGCATTGAACCCTGCTTGGTGACATTGACCGCGCGGATCGTGCTCGAACCTGCCTCGGCACGCAGGCGCACATAGAGGAAAGCCTGATCGTCCACCGTCATGATGTCGCTGACGAGAGTCCTCTGGGTCACCGCAACCGTGGAATATGCCACACGTGCAACGTCATCCGCGATGTCGATCACTCCCGTGGTGTTCGCAGTTAGAACGATGATGTGGGCGTCGCCTGGTTCGGCAAACGGCATCATGAGTTCGAGCATGCCTCCCGAAGCCGCTGCCGCGATCGCATCCCTGTACAAGAACGCGGAGAGATTGTTCTGACCCCCGCCAAGCCCCGGATTCCATTCCGAGACTCTCGAAGCCGTCATCTTTCCAACATAGCCGCTGATTAGAACTTCCATATCGGCACCTATGCCGCCTATCGAATATCCGGTGGACGGTCGCCCGTCCATGTCCACCATGACCAGGACATAATCAATGAGGTCTGGTGCGGCGGGAGCATTCGGTGTGCCGAACATGACTCCATTGACCTCGACATAAACGGCGAGCTGCCCATCCTGCGATGCAACCTTGGTGGACACGATATCCAAGTCAGGGCGGTAGGAGACATTGGCTCCCCTCGTGTCCCTGACCGGGTCGTCATGCGACGGGATTCCCGCCCAGTCTGAGAAGCTGCCATCGACCGTCAGGACCGTCGTCTGAGGCCCGCTTGGGATGAGAGTTGCTATCAACGGCGCGATGAGGAGGATCGCGATTATGGCAGCGACTACGCCTGCGGACCTGAACCAGCCCCTTTCCGCACGGTAGATCGGCTGGAACCTGCCGCGCCTTCCGTTGGTGAAGCCGTTTCCGTTCACAAGGCCGTTCACATGGCCTATGCCGTTGACGAGACCGTTCACTCTTCCCAAGCCGTTGACCAGGCCGTTGGTCCTCCCGATACCGTTGACAAGGCCATTCGTCCTGCCGAGACCGTTGACCAGGCCGTTTGTCCGACCAATGCCGTTAACCAGGCCGTTGGTTCGGCCAAGCCCGTTGACCAGCCCGTTGACGCGCCCTTCCCTCGGCGTCCCTTTTGCGCGGGGAACGCCGGCCGTCCTCAGACCTTCGAGGGCTTTCCGCTCACCCTCCATCTTCATGCGGCGGACGTCTTTGGCGCGCGCCCTCGATGTGTCAGCCTCCTCGTTCCTGCCAAGCCTCTGCAAGAGCTCCGCCCTCGTCTCCCACGCGACATCGAGCCTCGAATCCGATCGAAGGAGACGCTCGTAGTAGCTGAGCGCTTTCTGGATTGCCGATATCTCCGCGGCAGGTTTCTCCGGCGGCGCCATCGCCGACCATCGTGGCGGTATCAAGGACGAGTCGGCCAGGGTCTCGGCCAGGTTCAGGACCTGCAGTCTGTACTCCTCATCCCTGGCGGGATTGATCTTCGCTGCCCTCTCGAGGCATTGCGCCGCCTCCTTGGGCCGCCCGAGCTCACGGAGAACGTGCGACTTCAGTACCCAAGCCCTTTCGAGCTTCGGGTCAACTTCCAGCAGTTCTTCGTAGTGTCTCAACTCCTCGCCGAGCTGGTCCTCTCTTGTCGGGGTCTTCTCGGCGACCCTCTGCCAGCGGGCGAGGAAGTCTTGGGAAACGCCTTTGCTTTCCTTAATCTCTGGGGCCGGGATTTCCCCAGGAACGGTTTCCTCGGCGGATGAATAACCGCATATGCCGCACCTCTCTGCCCCGGGAGCGAGGAAGGCGCCACAATGGGGGCAGACCTTGACCTCCTCCTTCTCAACTTGTGTGACGACTTCCCTGGGGAGCTCCTCCTCCACCGCCTCAGCCTCTTCGATCACTTGATGGCATGTGGAACAACTTTCGGCATCCTTGGAAAGGAATGCGCCGCAATTGGAGCAGATATAGAGCGCCGGCTGCTCGGAGACCTCCTTGGCGGGCTCCGCCGCTGGAGCAGGCGCCCCTTCTTCCTCCTCTTCGAACTCCGTGCCGCATTGAGGACAGGTCTCCGAGTCTGCACTGGCGAATGCGCCGCAGACAGGGCAAATGAACAGCTCCGCCTTATTGGAATACCATCGGTCGCCTATGGAGATCGACTCGGAGGCCTTCGCCCTCACCGCGGTTGCCTCCTCCAGGGAGAGCACGCATGATTCCGCAATCGCCTCCGGAGTGGCATCCGCAAGGTCATCGATCCGCGGGTACCTTGCGCGGACTCTCGCCGCCTTCCCGCGGTCGAGGTCGCAGGTCGTTAGTAGCCACTCTTCGTACAGCTCATCCATCTGAGGATACGATTATCGCCGGTATTCAAGCCATGTGTGGAAGCGCATAGGGCAAATGTGGAAGCGTATTTTACCTTGCTAGAACATTATATTGTCAATTTACAAGGGTACCGTAGGGATCCAGGGGGATTGACAACACCCCTTTTCCCCTCCCTTTCCCGATCCTGAGCTGGAGCTCCGTTTCCGTCCGTCTGAGGACCTGCGGCGACTGCCTTTCGTCCTCGAGGCGCGTCAAAATCCGCTCGACAAATGCCCTCGCCCTCAGATGCTGCTTTTCCTGCTTGTCCTTGAGCACATTGGTCGGATACAATCTCGTGAACCTTCCATCTATCGCGACCGTGACGAGACCGAGCTTCTCTAGTTCTGACGCGACCTTGCTGGCGGTCTGCCTGCTCGCGTTCATCGCCCCAGACAACTCGACCTTGGAGATGCCTGGCGACTCTACGATACTCCTCAGGGCATCACGCCTTTTCGAGGTACGAAGGGTGATGAAAAGATCCGCATCCGCCGGGTCAACGAAGTCCTTGGGGTAGTAGACCTTTTCGTCATGGCGGTGAACCACATATCCTCCGGAGACGAGACTCCGCAGATGCCAGACGACCGAGCTGGACGACATCTTTAGGTCGCTCGCAATCTTGCCGCCTGTCGTGAAGGGTCTTAGACTGAGATATTCCAGAATCCGGCGCCTGTGAGCGTTGAGGAGCGGTGACGTGGCGGGAGCGGGAGACTCCGCTGTCTCTTTCCCGTCAAGGGCGTCTTGCAGCGCCTTGCCAATCCCTTTGAGCATCCTATCCCTCTGAGTACTCCGCCAGAATGCTTTCTACAAGGTGCTCAGCCTTCAGCGTCTTGAAATCCTCGTCGCTGAGACCCTCGAGAGCCTTTTGCACGCTCTCTTGGATCCCCTTGGGGAGAGGTTTCTTCTGCTGCAGCACAGCTCTAATCTGCGACGGTATCTTCGTCGTCAACTCGCGCTTGTAGGCGTTCGAGTCGACTATCAGCCCGAGGCCTTTCATGATCTTGTAAGGATGCGAGAGTTCGCTGTGCCTCGTCGAACGGGCCTTGATGATCTTCAGCAATCGTATCACACTTCCCTCTGCCGCCTTGTACTTGAGGTGTATGACACAATCCGCGAGGTACATCGGTATGATGGTCTCAGGGCCGGTCAGCTCGCCCGGGCCGTGCTCCTCGAGCGTGCACAGGACTGTTCCGACCCTGCGGGTCTCCTTCAACATGAAACCTATGAGGTCCCTCTGCTCATACTGGTCCTTGGTCGACCAGAGCACAGGAGTGAGAGGGTCGACGGCAATCCTCGTGTTGGCGCCTTTCCAGTCCGCCACGAATGCGGGAAGCTCCTTGCGGATGAAGTTGCTGAACTCCCGCCCGGACGCGTCGATGAACACGAGCAGCCCGTCCTCGAGATAGTCCAGGATGTCCGACCAGCCCATCTCGATGGCCTCGCGGATTATCTGCTCCTTGTTCTCGTCGAGGGAGACGAAGATGCCCTCCTGCCCTTCCTGGAGCCCGCGCCTGATGAACTGAGTCGCGCAGGTGGTCTTCCCGGCCCCGGACGAACCGATGACGACCGTCGTGCTGTTCTCGTTGAAGCCGCCGTCCAAGAGAGGATTGAGGCCGAAAATCCCACTCTTAATCTTGCGCACGGCTGAATTATCCGGCCCTCGCTATATATCACTTTTCCCGCGGGAATCTCCTTCGCGACCAAGTCGAGTCGCGGCAAGATCCAGCAGAAGTTGGATGGAATGTGGCGGGGAAGAGAGGAAATCGCTCGCCATCAGCTCTTGGACGCCGCTCCACTTCTGATGTATTCCCGGAGGCGCTCGATATCCTTCTCGCCGAGACCAACTCCGAGGATGCCGTCCAACTTGAAAACGGGCCGACCCGATTCGAAGACCGCCAACGTCGGGACGACGTCGATGGAGTAGATGTCCCACAGGGAATCGTCCATGTCATCGAGGAGCACCGCAGTGATCGACCATGGGAATTCATCTTGGTGTCGCTCCATTATCGGCCTGAACGCGCGGCAGAAAGGGCACCAGCTCGCGTCGAACATTACTATCACCGGATCCCTTGCGCGAAGAACCTCCATCTCGAATCTGTCTGGCGTGATCGTCCTCATCGTCGTCGAATGCAGTCATCACGCAACATGGTCATTAACCTGCTTCGACGCAGTATCACGCAAGGTTTTAGTGCATGTCGCGCATTCCCCGCCGCTCCTCAATTTTAGAAGGGATGGTATGGCCAACTGGGTTTGCAGCAGCGACATCGAGGCGTACTTCGCCAGTCTCCAGAAGGAGGCGGACCGCTGCTACGAAGTCGGAAGGCTCGCGAGGGCGAAGGGGTTCGACCCGGAGTTGGACATAGAGACGCCTCAGACGAAGGACCTCGCGTCCCGCGTGGAGAGGCTCCTCAAGGATTATGGCGTCGATGACGTCGCCGACGTCATCCGGGAGCACAGCAAGAAGCATGACAGGGAGACGGTATCCATCATGGTCGCCAAGGATGTCGCGAGGCGCGGCAACGGCTCCAAGGAGAAGGCCGTCGAGAGGGCCGTCCGCGTCGGGCTGGCGATACTCACGGAAGGCATCCTTGTCGCCCCGCTCGAGGGTCTCGCCGATGTCAAGGTCAAGAAGAACAGGGACGGGACATCATATGTCGACCTCCTCTACGCAGGTCCGATACGCTCCGCGGGAGGCACTGCCCAAGCGCTTAGCGTCCTCATAGCGGACGTCGTAAGAAGAGAACTGGGCATAGGCAGATATCAGCCGACGCAACAGGAGGTGGACCGCCTCAAGGAGGAGATACCGCTCTACAAGCAGGTCCAGCATCTCCAGTACAATCCGACGGCCGAGGAGATCGAGCTCATGGCGAGCAACTGCCCCGTGAGCATCAACGGCGAAGCGACAGAGGAGATGGAGATCTCCGGGCACAGGGATCTGCCGCGCGTGGAGACGAACCGCCTGCGCGGCGGGATGTGTCTCGTCATCTCCGACGGCTTGTGCCTCAAGGCTCCGAAGATCCAGAAGCATGTGAAGCGGCTGAAGATAGACGGCTGGGAGTTCATCGACAATTACATCAAGGGGAAGACCGAGGAGACTTCGGACCGCCAGGACGAGGATATCGTCGTGGAGGCCAGCGACAAGTTCATTCAGAATATTCTGGCGGGGAGACCGGTGCTCTGTCACCCGAGCCGCGCCGGCGGCTTCAGGCTGAGGTACGGAAGGACGAGAGCGACCGGATTGGCGGCTGTCGCAATCCATCCCGCCGCAATGGCGGTGCTCGACAACTTCATCGCCGTCGGGACTCAGATAAAGACGGAGCGACCCGGGAAAGCCGCTGCCGCGACGCCCTGCGACACCATCGAGCCGCCAATCGTCCTGCTCAAGGACGAGAGTCTCGTGACGCTCAGCTCGCTTGACGAGGTGGAGGAGGCGCGGGAATCCATCAAGACCATCGTCGACCTCGGCGAGATACTCATACCCTTCGGCGAGTTCCTGGAGAATAACCACGTCCTCATGCCAGGAGCGTTCGGGCTCGATTGGTATCACGCGGAGATGGTGCATGCCGCGATCAGGCCGCCCGATGACTTGGGCGATTTGCCATTCCAGGATGCCTTGAACTTGAGCAGGAAGCACAAATTTCCGCTGCATCCGCGGTACAACCTGTTCTGGCATGACCTGACCGCGAACGAGATTCTTTCGTTGCGCGACTTCGTCGAGAAGAATGGTCATGTTGATGGCGAGGTGCTCAGGCTTCCGAACGACCAGAGATTCAAAGACATGCTCTGCGTGCTCGGCGCACTCCATCGACTGAATGACGGGAATATCGTCATTGACACCTACGGGCCTCCGCTCGTCCTCTGCCTCGGGCTCGAGGATCGCGGCGGGAAGCTCGAGAGGGTGCGAGACTCGCAGGCGAAGGATAGCCTCGCCCTGGTCTCCGCGTTGGCGGGAATCGAGGTGAGGGCCAGAGGCCCCACGAGGATCGGCGCACGCATGGGCAGACCGGAGAAGGCGGCGCCGCGCAAGATGAAACCCGCCCCGCACGCCCTCTTCCCGATCGGCAGGGAGGGAGGGCAGCAGAGGCTCTTGAGGGAGGCCTTGGCAAACGATGTCGTCGAGCTGGAGGTCGGTCTGAGGATCTGCAGGACGTGCGGCAAGAGGTGGTTCCTCCCGAAGTGCCCATGCGGCGGCCACACTGTGCTCAGGGACGCAAGATCCCCTCAGAAGATACCGCTCAGGGAGGTCTACGAAGAGGCCGCTGCGAGGACGGGGCTGAGAGGGAAGAACATGGACGTGAAATGCGTCCAGGGCATGATCTCAAAGACCAAGACTCCGGAACCGCTCGAGAAAGGTCTCCTTCGCGCCAAACACGAGGTCTTCGTGTTCAAGGACGGCACAACCAGGTTCGACATGACGAACCTGCCCCTCACTCACTTCAGGCTCTCGGACGCCGACATGACGCCAGAGGTGGCGAAGAAGCTGGGATACGAGAGGGACATCCAGGGCCAGCCAATCGTGGACGAGGGACAGCTCGTCGAACTGCGCGTCCACGACATAATCGTCTCTCGCGACTGCGGGGAGTATCTCGTGCGAGTCTCCCATTTCATCGACGATCTGCTCGAGAAGCTCTACGGTCTCCCTACGTTCTATGACGCCGCCGGGCCGGAGGACCTCGTGGGGCAGATGGCAGTCGGCCTCGCGCCGCACACTTCTGGAGGCGTCCTCGCACGGATCATAGGCTTCACTCCCGCCAAGGCCTGCCTGGCGCATCCCTATTTCCACGCCGCGAAGCGGAGGAACTGCGACGGCGACGAGGACTCCGTAATCCTCCTGCTCGACTGCCTGATCAATTTCAGCAGGGCGTTCCTTCCTGAGAAAAGGGGGGGTTTGATGGACGCGCCTCTGGTCCTCTCGACTCACATCGACCCGAACGAGATTGACAAGGAAGCTCACAACATCGACTTGAGGTCGCAATACCCGTTGGAATTCTTCCAGGCCACGATGAAGCACGCGGAGCCGAGGAAACTCGAGACAATGATGGACATCGCGGGCAAGAGGATCGGCAGCGTGCTGCAATACGAAGGCTTCGGCTTCACTCATGACGTCACGAGCATCGCCGATGCCCCTCTCACCTCTGCCTATGGCGAGGGCGGCATGGTGGAGAAACTCGAGGCGCAGCTCAACCTCGCGTCGAAGATCAGGGCGGTGGATGTGCCCGATGTCGTCACGAGGATCGTCGTCCACCACTTCCTCCCTGACCTGATAGGCAACCTCAAGGCTTTCTCCAGCCAGCAGGTTCGGTGCACCAAGTGCAACGCGAAGTTTAGGAGGATGCCGCTTAAGGGGCAATGTACCGTCCTCACAAACAAGGGACACGAGTGCGGCGGGAATCTCATGCTCACCGTGCACAAGAGCTCCGTCAAGAAATATCTCGAGGTCTCGAAGCGCATCGCGGAGCAGTATGGCGTCTCGAATTACCTGCGGCAGCGCCTCGACTTGGCCGAGGAGGCTATCGCCTCGCTGTTCACCAACGAGAAGGTCAAGGGCCTCAAGATCGACGATTTCCTGTGATGGCACGAGGGTGGAAAGGGCTCCGGGTAGAGGCCTTGGCAATGTGACGTGCTACCACATGTCCCGAAGGGTTATTGTCCATCGCCTCGATTCATGGAATGATGTTCGCGTCTAGAGCCGGCCACGTCGAGGTATCTGGCATACGGAAGATGTTCGAGTCCGCACCGCCGGGAGCAATAAACCTCGGGCTGGGAGAGCCGGATCTGCAGCCCCCGCCGAAGGTCATCGAGGCGCTGAAGAAGGCCATAGACAGCGGCATGAACAAATACGGGCCGACGGGGGGGATACCTGAACTTCGACAGGCGGTCGCGGAGCGACTGGCCAGGTTCGCCGACGTCAAGCCTGACACAGTGCTGATAACCACAGGCGCGACAGAGGCGCTGTGCGTGACGATGCAGACCCTCATAGACAACGGGGATGAGGTCCTCATACCGGATCCCGGTTTCGTCCTCTTCGGACCGCAGGTCAGGCTCGCTGGCGGGGTCCCTGTCACCTACTCGCTTGCCAAAGATAACGGATTCATTCCAGGAATCGATGAGTTGAGGTCGCTCGTGACGCACAGGACCAAGGCGATCATCGTCAACAGCCCGGCGAACCCGACAGGTGCCGTGTTCGACAGGAAGACCGTCCAGGCCATCGCCGACTTCGCGAAGGAGGAGGGCCTCATAGTCATCAGCGACGAGGTGTACGACGCGATCGTGTACGAGGGCGCACACGAGTCGTTCCTTGGCAAGTACGAGAACACGGTCTACGTGAATTCGTTTTCCAAGGTTTTCGCGATGACCGGGTGGAGGCTCGGGTACCTGACCGCACCCCCGGAGATGATCAAGCAGATGGCCAAGATCCACTACTACATGGTCGCGTGCCCGCCGACACCGACGCAGTACGCGGTCCTCGCGGGCCTGAGGGAGCCGGAGGACTACGTGCCGAAGATGGTCAAGGAGTTCGGCATCAGGCGGGAGATCATAGTCAAGGAACTCGGCAAGATGCCGGGCTTCCACTGCCTCAAGCCGAAGGGCGCGTTCTACGCCTTCCCCACATACGACTATGACATGGCCTCGGAGGAGATGGCCATGAGCATTCTCAGCGGAGGCGTGATCTGTACGCCAGGCAGGGCGTTCGGCGAGCAGGGGGAGAGGCACATACGCTTCTCCTATGCGAACTCGCAGGACAACATCAAGAAGGCGATGGAGCGAATTAGGCAGCACTTGGAGAAGGAGTTCGGGGGAAAGGTAAAGTAAAGCAACCTTCTTCTACCGCGCGATGCGGAGATCGACCGCCGCTGCACTGATTGCAATACTACTCATTGCAATGTTCACCAGGCTGATGCCCCTGTCTAAGTTTGTGTACTGGGGCTCGGACATAGGCGAGTATCACTCATTGACGGACCGGCTCATAGGCACGGGGCACCTCGGAACTGATTATTCTGGGTGGGGCAAGACCTATCCATACTTCCCAGGATTCTACTTTATTGTCGGCGGCGGGAGCATGATGGGCGTGGACAGCAACGCCGCGCTAAACCTGATACCGACGATGCTCAACGCCGTGGCGGTACTGCTCGTCTTCCTCGTGGCGGTGAGGCTGTTCCGCGACGACCGCATTGGCCTGATGGCGGCGGGGGTCCTCGCCGTGGCCTTCCCTTACATCTACACGAACTCGCACCCGATACCGTCTGCGATCGGCACGGTTCTGTTCCTCGCGTCGATGGTGCTGCTGGTCGGGTCGCAAAATGGGATGAAGAAGCTCGCGGCGCTCCTGCCGCTCGCCGCCGCGATCGTCGTCACGCACCACCTATCGACTTACTTCCTGATCATCGCCGTCCTCACGGCCCTCGTCCTGAGGAGCCTCCTCGCCAGCAACTTCAGATGGAGGAGCGTAGCGATCGAGGCGGTGTTCCTGGTTGCCTTGCTCGCCCTCGCACTTCCATTCTGGCTAGTCTACGCAACGCCGTTCCGGGAGAACCTCCTCGGTGACCTCGGGACGGTACCCTGGTGGGGGCCTTTCGCTGCTCTCGGCATCGCAGCCCTCGGCTGGCTGGTTGTTGTCCGCCTGAGGAGGAAATCGGAGTGGAGGTTCTCGCCGAGATATCCGACACTCCGGAGGAACGCGGTTATGTTCGTCCTTGCGATCGCGTTCGCGTTCGCGCTGATGAGCTTGTTCACCGTGATCAATGTCCTCGGCACAACCATCAAGATCCACCTTCAGGATGTCCTCTACATCAGCCCGTTCCTCCTGCTGATGGCGTTGGCCGCTCCAGGAAGGCGGCCACTGGACTTTGCGCGGGATGGGCACAAGCCGACCGCCTGGCTTGCGGCATTCACACTCTCGCTGTTCGCCGGGTCAATCATTGGCGAGCAGGTCCTCATCCCATACCGCCACGTCGACTTCATGATGATTCCTGTGGCAATCATGGTAGGTTCGGGAATCGTCCTGCTCCACGACCTCGCTTTCGCTGGGAGGAAAGGCGGTGCCGTTGTCGTGGTGATTGCGATTGTTCTCATCGCGAGCAACATGGCGGTTGCATATCCTCCGCAGGATATCATGGCGGGCTACAATGAGGGCACAGACTCGAAATCGCTTGTCGCAATGAATTGGCTCCCTGGCCATGTCGATGGTCTTCTTGCGACCGACCACAAGGCCTCAATGCTCTCCTTCGGATATGGCGGGACGAACGCCACATGGGACACCGCGAGAGAAACCATCTTTGCCACGAGCTTCACCAACGCCAAGTCCGAGATGCTCAGCGTGAACTCGCCGTCGGGACCCAAGAGGGTGGACTTCGTGCTCATGAACGTGGATGTGAGGACCGGAGCGCAGATGTTGCCCTGGGAACCCGCCATTGGCCTCAGCGTGCAGGCCCAAGCGAAGTTCAACGGGCTGCCTTACCAGAGGTTCTATGACGACGGATACACACAGATATACTGGGTGAACTGGGGCTACTCCTAGATATCGGTCTCTCTGCGAATAGTCTTAAGAATATCAGCGGTTGTCTGTTCTGGCATAAAGGAGCAGTGCCTGCCTGCGCATCGCGATATTCCATGACTTCCTGAGGAGCCTCGGTGGCGGGGAGAATGTCTCCATTTGCCTGGCCAAGGCCTTTGGCGGCGATCTGATCACGACAGACTTCGACGGCGAAGTGCTCAAGCTGGCGGATGCGGGGAATGTCAAGGTGATTGACCTGGGTCGATTGGCAAGCAGGCCGGTCCTTCGCCAGGTACAGGCCTCCCTCCGCTTTGCCGGCGCGGACTTCGACGATTACGACTTCTACTTCTTCTCGGGGAACTGGAGCAGATGCGCCGGCAAGTCTCACAGGCCGAACATCTTCTACTGCCATACGCCGGTCCGAGCGTTCTACGATTTCAAGACGCGATACCTCAGCGAACTCCCGCCACCGCAGAGGCTGCTGGCGAGGGCCTGGATCGCGGTACACAGCAGGTGGGACCGTGAAACGATCGGCCACATGGATCAGATCGTGGCGAACAGCGAGAACGTGAAGGGCAGGATCAAGAGGTACTATGGGCGGGAATCGACCGTGGTCAATCCGCCGGTCGCCACAGCGAAATTCCGATTCGACGAGGTCGGCGACTACTGGCTGTCGGTGAACCGCATTCGTCCCGAGAAAAGGATAGACCTGCAGATCGAGATCTTCAGGCGGCTGCCCGCGGAGAAGCTGCTGATTGTCGGGGATATCGCGCGAGAGGTGACAGCGCGCGCGGTCGTGTCGCAACTGAAAATCCCGACAAATGTGCAATTGACCGGTGCTGTCCATCAGAAGAGGCTGGCCGACCTGTACGCGAAGTGCAAAGGCTTCATCACGACCGCGGTCGACGAGGATTTCGGCATGACCCCGGTGGAGGCGATGGCTTCGGGGAAGGCTGTTCTCGCGACTGACGAGGGCGGGTACCGCGAGACCGTTATTGATGGGGCTACGGGATGGCTACTCCCCATCGATGCCGACGCTTTCGCGAGCAAGATCAAGTCTCTCGATGAGGGAAGACTCAAAGCGATGAAGGACAAGTGCATCGCGCGAGCGCGGGAATTCGATGAGGGGAGATTCATCGAGCGAATGAGAGAACTGATGATGTCGTCAATAGATAAGGAGAAATCCCGCTAGGCGTCATCGGATGGCGGGAAGCATATCTTACACTGCGAGTCGAGGCGGGAATACCGGTGATGGAATGCGCAGAACCTCTCGGTCCTGGTGATGTCCCTGCACAGTGCCTCTATCGCGGCTATCTGCTCCGGCCTCGGAAGGCCTTTGCTGATCTTGGCAGCGAGATCCTTCACGCCGTCCTCAATCTCGGGGAACATGCCGAGCAGCTCCTCGTCGACCGCCCTGCTGCGCGTGTTGTAATGGCTTATTGCTGCCTGCGTGATTCCCAGATGCCCCGCCACCTCGACCTGCTTCATGTGGTAGTCTCTCAGGAGGATCTGGGCGAGCCGCGCTCTAATCGCTGGGAGGAGCTTCGCCGCGACGAGTTCCGAAGGCTGCATCATGGGTTCTTATTCCCTTGTGCAATCAAGTCTGGTCTCGCTATTTAACCGTGACGCCTTCGTGAGCCTCCATCAATTCGCAAGGTCAGCGAAAGCAAGCAGGCGCGCCGAACCATCTATGAGGACTGCATCGACTGCGATTTCAAACCGTTGGCATGAAAGCAAGTCCAGGGACAGATAATCTGCGTCCAATCCTTGGGCAACTTCAGAATCAATTGCCATATCGTGATGCTGCCAAAAATGGAGTTCGCCTATCCAATGTGCGACCATTGTCCTGCCTTCTTGAGCGATTATTACCGAATCACGTCTTAGATGGATTTCATATGGAGAACCGCCAACTTCTTTCGGGATTATCAGGGCAGCATCGCCATCGCACGCCACCACGAACTTGGTCTCTCCAGTCAAATCGAGAACGGCGTCTATGAAGCCTGCAATGCCGCGCGCGACATTTCCAATCTCTATCCTCCTGATGCTTTCCCTTTGACACGCGAAAAAGGCGGTCACCGACGACAGCAGCAGTATTGCACCCAGCGCAACTGCCATCTTCGACGAGAGCCATTCAAGCATCGGCTATCCCGCCCATACGACCACATCGATGCCGCTGACGCATTCGACATGCATCGAGTAACTGCCTTCGAAAAGCGTCAAGCCCCCGCCATCGGTTGAGCTGATGGGCACGGATGGGTTACGCACGGTCACGAGCTGTTCATCACCGCCGGAGAGTTTGTAGCGTATGAATCGGGAATACGCATGGCCCGCCGAGTCTCCAAAGACAACGTACTCGATGCGGGTGAAAGTCCCGCCTTCGAACACAACATGTATTTCCTCCCCGCCAGAGCCAGCCTGCAGATACCTCTGTGCCGCCGTGAGCACACGCGCTATCTCCGCCCGAACTCGCTGATCTGTCTGGACATAGTCAACTGACGACCAGCCACTCATGACCGCCGGAACGACGAGCGCGATGGAAACCAAGGCGATCAGCAGTCTGAACGGCATGCCCAGGAGCGCTTTTTCGTCGCGATGAATCGAACGTGAGAGGCTTTTCGAATCGACGACAGCCATCGTCATTCAGTTGTCCTCTGAAACCAAGGTGCTTGCGGGCGGAAACAGCAGGCAGCGGTGATACGCGCCATCGCGTCGAGGCTGAGAGACCGATAGTTTATTGTGTTCCGAGAAACAAATGCCCTTCGGGAAAACCATGATACCGACACCCAGACCGGGAAACATTCCTGAATCGCCGGAAAAAACTGGCCCTCCGGGCAGAGGGACCGACCCGACGCCGCTCCTCTTCCAGTCCCTCGAGGACATCGAGGAGTTGAAGAGGCATGTGAAGGCACTCAGCGAGAAGACGAAGGAACTTGAAAGGCGCCTGCAGGCGCTAGAAGAACAGAGGATATGACGGTCGATGCCCGCAGCAGCGCAATTACTATGCATCAAAAGGCCATCTGGGTCAAAGGTGACGCGAGGGAATTCGTTTGAAAGCCAAACCGTCTGAAGGAATGGAGGGGACGAAGCCGGAACAGGCGAGACGGTCAGACAGAAGGATGGCCCTATTCCTGTGTGTGGTCTCCCTGTTTTCGATCCTTATCGTATCAGTAGCGTGGTACACCGCCACCCTCAATCCCGTCTTGCATGAGAAGTCCTGCCAGGGCTATCTCAGCCATGAATCGCCGTTTTCACATTTTCCAGTCCCATAGCTAGACGGGAATTGGACGCTGACAAGCACATGCTACGACAAGGACTTTCATCTGAGTGAAATTACAATGACCATGCGCAATTCGAACGGTAGCATTGTCAATCCGATGCGGCAGGTGATGCTCACTAACTTGACCGAGGAGAACTGGGCAATCTACCATGTGATGTACCTGAAAGTCGGCGACGAGGACTATGTACGTCAGGGGGCAAGAATCGTCATCGATGCGACAAGGTATCCGAGTGGATATAGGTACGAGTTGGTGAATCAGTACACCATTATCGGCAGCGGAGTACTCATTTAACATCGAAATCCGATTCGCGAAAAAAACTGCACCTATCGCGGCGCTCACGTTCGCACCGTCAACATGTTTAAGGACCATGCAGACCTTGGCTCGCAGCGCATGCGCCACGAGGATCTCCTCAGGGAACTCTACGGCCTTGAGCGCTTCGGGATGAAGCTGGGGCTCGCCAATATCACGGAGCTCCTCGGGCGGATCGGCGACCCGCACCTCAAGTTCCCGGCGGTGCATGTCACCGGCAGCAACGGGAAAGGCTCCGTCTGCGCCTTCATCGACTCGATTCTGAGGGAGGCGGGATACAACGCCGGGCTCTACACCTCGCCTCACTTGATACGATTCAACGAACGTATTAGAGTCGGCGGGCGGGAGATCCCAGACAGCGATGTAGCAAAGCTCTACGAGTTCGTGAAGCCGCACGCTGCCGCCATGACGGGTGAACAGAAGGCGAAGCAGCCGACGTTCTTCGAGATCACAACGGCCATAGCATTCCAGTATTTCATGGAGAAGAACGTGGATATCGCGGTCACCGAGGTCGGCATGGGGGGTGGAATGGACGCGACGAACGTCGTGCGCCCGGAGAGCTGCGTCCTGACGCGGATAAGCCTGGAGCACACTGAGCACCTTGGAAGGACCATCAGGAGGATCGCAGGGGAGAAGTCAGGGATATTGAAACCGGGCGTGCCCGCCGTCACTCTCGATCAGGAGGCACTGTCAACGGTCGAGGAGAGAGCGAAGGAGCTCGCATGCCCGCTCACCGTGGTCGGCCGCGAGGTCAAGTACGAGAGAACGGGCGGTGCTCTGGCGGGACAGTCAATCGATTGGGCGGGGAAATCGACGATTCGAGTCTCGACAATCATGCTAGGGGCCCATCAAGCGGAGAACGCCGCACTCGCTCTGGCGGCGGTGGAAAGCCTCGAATCGCGGGGGTGGAGAATCGGCGAAGACGCGAAGAGGGCGGGTATCGCCAAGATGCGGTGGCCCGCGAGGTTCCAACTCGTGAGGAGGACTCCCCCGGTGGTGATTGACGGCGCCCACAATCCCGGCGGCGCTCGCTGCCTGCGTGACTCCCTGCAAGAGTACATGCCGGGAAAGCGGGTCGTGCTCGCTATGGGCATGCTTGCAGACAAGGATCTCGTGGCCTACGCGGAGACGCTCGCGCCTCTGAGCGCGCATGTCATCGCAACCAGGCCCAAGAGCGAAAGGGCGAGCGCTCCGGAGGAAATCGCCACTGCATTCAAGAAGCTGGACGTCTCGTCGGAGGTGATTGAGGATGTCCCTGCCGCGATCCGAAGGGGACTGGACCTCGCGTCAAAGGACCGCCCGCTCCTAGTCACCGGCTCGCTCTATCTTGCGGGAGAAGCCCTGCAGCATTTCCAGGAAGGAACCGTTTGAACAGGAAGCGGCTCGATTCCTTGATGGAGGACCTTCGCCGCCGGTATCTCCCCTACAGGCAGCATCAGACGGACACCGCCCTAGGCAAAATCACCGCGGAGACCGAGGACCCGTTCAAGGTGCTCATCTCCACAATCCTCTCGCAGAGGACCAGGGACGAGATGACAGACAAAGCCTCGCATCAGCTCTTCGCGAAGTACCCCGATGCGAAGTCGATTGCAGGAGCACCCCTTCCCGAGATCATTCGACTCATAAAGCCCGTGGGATTCTACAGGCAGAAGGCGGTCAGCGTCAGGGAAGTGAGTCGAATAATCCTCAGAGAATATGGCGGGAGAGTCCCGCCAGTCTTCGACGAGCTCCTGAAGCTCCCTCAGGTGGGGCCGAAGACCGCCAACTGCGTCCTCGTCTACGGGTTCGGCATTCCGCGGATACCCGTCGACACTCACGTCCATAGGATCACCAATCGCCTAGGCCTCGTGAAGACGAAGACGCCGGATGAGACGGAAGCGGCTCTCATGAAGGTCGTGCCGAAAGAGTACTGGATCGACCTCAACGGACTCCTTGTCCGATTCGGACAGAGCATATGCAGACCGATAGGGCCGAAGTGCAACGAATGCAGCTTCAGACGCTTCTGTTTATACTACAAGACCGTCGTTAAGTGAAACTCAGGCACCTGCCTATTGCAGACCTGAAACGGACTCGTCACCCACCGCCTTCTCTTCTTCCTTCTCACTCACGATCTTCACGACCGCGGTGACGCGATCCTTTTCCTTCAACCGCATGATGCGGACGCCTTTCGCAGACCGCCCGGTCTTGCGAATCCCCTCGACCGGTATCCTGATGACCATGCCGCCAACGGTCGTGACGAGCAGCTCCTCTTCGGGGGAGACCTCGACGATGCTGACGACCTTGCTCTTCGCCAGCGTAATCTTTGTTGTCATGACGCCCTGACTGCCTCTTTTGGTCTTCCTGTATTCGGCGATGAGCGTCCTCTTGCCGAGCCCGTTCTCGAGCATCGTCAGGAGCTCTTTCCCGGGGTCTGTGGCCAAAGTCATCCCGACGACCGCGTCGCCGCTCCTGAGCTTCATCCCCCGGACGCCGGCAGCGGTCCGCCCCATGGTCCGCACCTGGCCCACGTCGAACCTGTTCGCGTAGCCGCCATTGGAAGCGAGGATGACTTCCTCGTTGCCTTCTGACAGGCGCGCGGCTATTAACTCGTCCCCGGGGAGTAGCTTGATCGCCTTGATTCCGCGAATCATCGGCCTCTTGAAAGCGCTCAGCCTCGTCCTCTTGATCTTCCCTTTCTTCGTCACGAAGAATATCGTGCGCTTCTCGTCAAACTCCTTGACTGGGATCATGGCCTGTATCCGCTCGTCCTTGTCGAGCCTGGGGAGGAGGTTGATTATCGGCCTGCCCTTCGCATGAGTCCCGCCGCTCGGTATCCTCCACGTCTTGAGCCAATAGCACTTGCCCTTGCTGGAAAGGAAGAGGATGAAGTCGTGCGTCGAGGCAACGAAGAGGTTGACGACATAGTCCTCCTCCTTCGTCTCCATGCCGATGCGGCCCTTCCCTCCGCGCCTCTGCTGGCGGTAGGTGTCAACGGTGAGGCGCTTGATGTAGCCCGTGTTGGTGATTGTGACGATGACCTCTTCCTCCGGGATGAGGTCCTCGATGTCCATCTCCTCGGCGTCGATCTGAATCTCCGACCGGCGCTCGTCCCCGTACTTGTCCTTGAGTTCGAAAAGCTCCTGCTTGATGATGTTGCGAATCTTCTCGCGGGAGGCGACGATCGAATGGAGCTCCTCAATCTTCTTCTTGAGAGCGCTCTGTTCGTCGCGAAGCGACTTGACCTCCAAGCCCGTCAGTTTCTGCAAGCGCAGTTCGAGTATCGCCTTCGACTGCTCCTCGCTCAGCAAGAACCGGTTCATCAGACCAGACCTTGCCTCGTCGGCGTCCCTTGAGCGTCTGATCAGCCGGACCACCTCGTCCAGGTGATCCACCGCGGTGATGAGCCCCTCGACTATGTGCTCTCTCTGCTGGGCCTTCGTGAGGTCGAACTGCGTCCTTCGCCTCACGACCTGCTCTCTGTAATCGACGTACGACTGGAGAGTCTCACGCAGAGTCAGGACCTTCGGCTCGCCGTTCACGAGGGCGAGGTTGATGACTCCGAAGGTCGCCTCCATCTGCGTCCTCGCGTAGAGCTGGTTCAGCACGACATCCTCTATCGCGTCCTTCCTGAGTTCGAGGACGACTCGCATGCCTGACCTGTCGCTCTCGTCCCTGAGGTCCGTGACGCCATCGAGCTTCTTCTCCTTCGCGAGGAGGGCGATGCTCTCCACGAGCGCCGCCTTGTTGACCATGTAAGGAATCTCCGTTATGACGATGCGGGCCCTGTCCCGCCCTGCCTCCTCGAAGTGCGCCTTCGCCCTGAGGCAGATGAGGCCACGTCCGAAACGGTACGCCTCGTTCACGCCCTGGATGCCGTAGATGATGCCGCCTGTCGGGAAGTCGGGGCCCTTGATCGGCCCCGTCTCGGGATTGAACAGGTCCTCTATCTGAGCCTCCGGGTTTTCGATGAGGGCGACGAGGGCGTCGACGACCTCGGCAAGGTTATGCGGAGGGATGTTTGTGGCCATTCCAACCGCGATTCCGCTCGAGCCATTCACAAGCAGATTGGGGAACTTGGCGGGGAGGATCGTCGGCTCCTTGAGTGTCCCGTCGAAGTTGTCCACCCAGTCGACGGTGTCTTTCTCGATGTCTTGGAGCAATTCCTCCGAGGTGCGCGACAAGCGGCACTCGGTGTACCTCATCGCGGCGGGAGGGTCGCCGTCAACGCTCCCGAAGTTGCCCTGACCATCGACGAGGAGGCTGCGCATCGAGAAGTCCTGGGCCAGGCGGACGAGTGCATCGTACACCGCCATGTCCCCGTGCGGGTGATATTTCCCGATTATTTCGCCAACCACCCTCGCACACTTCTTATGCTGCGTCCCCGCGCCCATGCTTAGGTCATTCATTGCGTAGAGGATCCTCCGCTGCACGGGCTTCAATCCGTCCCTCAAGTCAGGCAGCGCCCTCCCGACGATCACGCTCATCGCGTAGTCGATGTAGGAGCGCTTCATCTCCTCCTCGATCGGCTGCGCGACGACTCGCTTGTGCGTTGCCTGCTCCGTCCCGTCCGGCAAGTTCAGACCTCTAGATGTCCAAGTTGATTACTTCCTTCGCGTGTTCCTGTATGTAGTTCCTGCGCGGCTCGACCGCGTCTCCCATGAGTATCGAGAACAGCCTGTCCGCCTCGGCGGCGTCCCCGATCGTGACCTGCTTGAGCATCCTCCTGTCGGGGTCCATCGTCGTCTCCCAGAGCTCCTGCGGGTTCATCTCCCCCAAGCCTTTGTACCTCTGAATCGTTGGGTTGCCGCCGAACCGGGCCGCTACTTCGTCCCTTTCCCTCTCAGTGTACGCATAATGCTCTTCCTTACCCTTGCGCATCTTGTACAGAGGGGGCTGCGCGATGTAGATGTAGCCTTGGTTGATGAGCCCCACCATGTAGCGGAAGAAGAGAGTGAGGAGCAGAGTCCTGATGTGCTGCCCGTCCACGTCCGCGTCCGCCATGATGATCACGCGGTGGTAGCGGGTCTTGGCCACGTTGAAGTCGACGTCGATGCCTGCGCCGATCGCGGTGACGAGCACCCTGATCTCCTCGTTCTTGAGTATCTGGTCCATCCTCGCCTTCTCGACGTTCAGTATCTTGCCGCGCAACGGGAGGATAGCCTGGAATTCCCTGTTCCTGCCGAGCTTTGCGGAGCCCCCTGCGCTCGGACCTTCGACGATGTAGAGCTCGCTCTTGGCGGGGTCGCGCTCCTGGCAGTCTGCCAGCTTGCCGGGAAGGTTGAAGCCGTTGAGCAGACCTTTCCTCCTGGTGAGCTCGCGCGCCTTCCTCGCCGCCTCGCGCGCCTGGGCCGCCAGTATCGCCTTGGACAGGCATATCTCCGCTTCCTTCGGGTTCTCCATGAGACGCTCGCTCAGCTTCTCATAGACGATCGAGTCGACCGCACCTTTGACCTCGCTGTTCCCCAGCTTGGTCTTCGTCTGCCCCTCGAACTGTGGTTCGGGTATCTTGATGCTCAGGATCGCCGTCAGACCTTCTCGGACGTCGTCGCCCTCGAGCGCGTCGTCGCTCTCCTTGAGGAACTTCATCTTCCTCGCATGGTTGTTCATCGCTCGGACGAGCGCAGACTTGAACCCGATGAGATGAGTCCCGCCCTCGGCGGTGTTGATGTTGTTGACGTAGGTGTGTATGTTCTCCGTGTAGCCGTCGGTGTACTGCATCGCGACCTCGACCTGAGTCCGGTCGGTCTCCTTTGAGAAGTAGATCGGATCCGGATGCAGCGGCGTCTTGCCCCTGTTGATGTACTTCACGAATTCGATTAGACCGCCGTCGTACTGGAAGACCTCCATGCGGCCGTCCTTCTCGCGCTGGAACGATATCTTGACGCCCGCGTTGAGGAAGGCGAACTCCCTGAGCCTCGAGGAGAGAGTGTCGTAGTCGAACTCCGTCGTCTCGAATATCTCCTTGTCCGGTTTGAACCGGATGCAAGTTCCGGTGCCCTGCGCCTCCCCGACGACCCTGACCTTGTCGACGACGATCCCCCGCACGCATCGCTGCAGGTACTCCTTCCCGCCGCGCTTCACGCGCGCCTCGAGCCATTCGGAGAGGGAGTTGACGACCGACAGGCCGACGCCGTGCAGCCCGCCCGACACGCGGTAGACCTTGTGCTCGAACTTGCCACCGGAGTGCATCGTCGTCATGACGATCTCGACGCCGGGCTTGCCGTACTTCGGGTGTATGTCCACGGGGATCCCGCGGCCGTCGTCCGCTATGCTCACGCTACCATCGGTATGAAGCACGGCCTCGATGTTCTTGCAGAAGCCCGCCATGGCCTCGTCGATGCTGTTGTCCACGACCTCGTATACGAGGTGGTGCAGGCCCCTCTCGTCGACGCTGCCTATGTACATCGCAGGGCGCTTGCGGACAGCCTGCAGGCCTTCGAGAATCTGTATCTGCTGTACGTCGTAGGAGCTGTCTTCCGACATCTAGTTCGTGGCCTCTTCAATTGCAATCTGAGAGTCTTGCGGACCCATCCCGTCTGTCATTTTCCATAAGACCCCTTAGAATATAAAGGTTTTCGACCGTTCTTATATGGAGAAAAGGATGCATCGGAGGAGGGGCAAAAAGGGGGGTGGTTATTTATATACTCAGGAGCCTCACGGAACGCCTGTTTTCAAGACCGATAACATCCCGTGTCAGAGTCCCGTGGCATGTCTCATTTCAATTTCCAACGGACGCCCTCTTTCGCGTCCTCAAGCGTCACGCCGATCTCCTTCAGCTTGTCCCGAATGAGGTCAGAGACGGCGAAGTCCTTGCGCTTCCGCGCCTCCTCCCTGATTTGCACGAGGATGTCGAGAAGAGCGTCAGTCGGGACGAGCCCTTGCCTTCTGACCTTCTGGAACAGGCCGAGCACGTCGCCGAAGATGTCAATTTGCCCGAGGCAGCGCTGAGCGGCGGTCTTGCTCACACCAGCCTCGAGGCTCCTGTTGATCTGGGAGGCGAGGGTGAAGATGACTGCGATTGCCTCGCGGGTGTTGAAGTCGTCGTCCATCGCCTCCTCGAACTTCGTTTTCGCGGCGGTGACCGCCGCGTCGAGTGCGGCATCAGCGGTCTTCGGGCCGTCGGACCCTCTCTTCGCCGACTGACTCAGCACCTGGTATGTGTCGAGGAGCCTCTGATAGCTTCTCTTCGCCTCCTCCATCCCCTCGAGGCTGAAGTCGATCGGGCTGCGGTAGTGCGCGTTCAGGAAGAAGAAACGCAGGACCTCGCCGTCGAAAAGCTTCAGCGCATCAGGCACTGCCCAGAAGTTGCCGAGCGACTTGTGCATCTCCTCCCCGCCGACCATGAGCATGCCGCCGTGCATCCAGTAACGGACGAACGGCTTGACTCCGGTGAGCGCCTCGGCCTGGGCGATCTCCGCCTCGTGGTGGGGGAACATGAGCTCGGTCGCGCCGCCATGTATGTCGTACTGCGGTCCGAAGATGCTCATCGTGATGGCGGTATCTTCGATGTGCCAACCCGGTCTGCCCTTGCCCCAGGGAGAGTCCCAAGCGGGCTCGCCGGGTTTCTGACTCTTCCAAAGTGCGAAGTCGGCGGGGCTGCGCTTTCTCTTGTCGACCTCGACACGTGCACCAGGCCTCAGTTCTTCCACGATCATGCCCGAGAGCTTGCCCCAGCCGTCGAACTTGGTCACGTCGTAGAAGACGTCGCCGTCGACTGCATACGCGATGCCCTTCTTGATTAGGCCCTCTATCTGCCCGATGATCTCAGGGATGTAATCCGTCGCCCATGCGAAATGGTTCACCGCCGTGACATTGAGGGCTTCCATCACCGCCATGTATTCGACGATAAACTCCGCGACAAGGTCCCGCCAATCCCGACCCGAGTCGAGCATCCTGGCGATGAGGCGGTCCTCGACATCGGTGACGTTCTGCACGTAGAAGACTCGGTAGCCTTTGTGCCTCAGATACCGCGCGACCATGTCGAACGTGACGTAGGTCTTCGCGTGGCCCATGTGCACGTGGTCGTACGGCGTGATGCCGCAGACGAACATGTTCACCCGACGGCCGTGGATCGTGACGAATTCTTCTTTCTGGCGGGTCAGGGTGTTGTATATCTTCAGGGGCATTCTGGCGGTCGAATGATTGCGGGCTGTATAAAACTTCGTGGACTCCGCGACAATGGTCGCAACGATGCAGCGGGCATTTTATGGTGGCGGGAGAAGCCTCACTCCGAAGGACATGTAAGGCGATTCGCCTGAGGTCTGAGCGACGAGTCGTGTGTCTCTTGGTCAATTCGCGAAGGTCTGATGCGGACGATGAAAAGCTATTTACCCCCAGAAGTGCTCTCTTGATGAGGTCGAAGTCAGGGATGTGATTGCCGTTACGCTTCGAACGCAAAGGGGGCAAAGGACCCTGCTGACAGTCAGTGAGTCCTTGGCGGGGTTTGGATCTGACCCTGCTCGGGTTTCTCCGAGCTTGTGGTCCTTACTAACTCCACACGAACTCCACATCAACTCCACACCAAGTCCACCGGTCATAAGGAATTACCATGCTATTGACCTGCTCCAACAAAGCACCGTGCCTGGAAGCACCCGCACGATTCACTCCACGGATGCCGCCCACACCAGACTCCAGGAGATGACTCGAGCATGAGGATCAACAACATCTTCGGCACGAAGTTCAAGGGCGCGATCGGGAAGGACATGATAGCGTCCTCGTGGAAAGGGAAAGAGTACGTGAAGGCCTACACGCATCCCAGTAACCCCCGGACGGAGGCCCAGCAGGAGCACAGGGGCATCTTCGCGAGGGCGGTGGAGACCTGGCACAAGCTCAAGCTCTGCCAGAGGGAGTTCTACAACAGGGTGGCGGTGGAGATGACCGGCTACAACCTCTTCATCAGCAGGTACATCGCGGCGGTCAAGGACGAGCGCGAGCCGGAGGTCCCCTTGATCGTCTCGTGGAAACCCGAGGATGCGGGGCAGGCCCAAGGCTGCACATCGTCGGTCTTCCTCGGGCAGAGGCTGCTCTTCAGCCTGAGGTTGAGCGAAGGCGGGGGGGAGATCGCGCTCACGCGCTCGGACGCGCCGTACGAGTTCGCGTTCAGGAGAGGCGGCGGCGAGGACAGGGTGCGCCTGTCCGCGGACGCCCTGGTCCCTGGCGGATCGGTCACTCTGAGAAGCGATCAGGTGGGGATTGGGCTGGTCCTGTCGATCAATCCGCCATGAATGCGGTCGGTATGAGGACAACGGAACGCGCGCGTTTGTCGAGGTTCTCAGGCATAATCCCGCAGTCAATAATCTACCGCGCTTAGACGAATGCGGCTGGCACAACGGCACGACGCCGAGTGCCACGCGATTTACGGCACGAACATGACAGGCAACATCGACCTCTTGATCCTCATTGTCGGCCTGTGAATCGTCCAGCTGAGAGCGCATCTGTCCTCGTCCCGCGCAGTGAATGGAGACATTGACTCGGACGGTTGACAGAGAACCATCTTATACACCATGAACAGATAGGGCGGCTGGAGAGGGAACGGTGGCGGTTCGAGGCTGTCTCCGCGGGCATCGTGATACGCCGTCAGGCAGGGCGGTTGCTGTCATCTTCGCCTTATTCTTCGTGTCGGCATCCTTCCTGACGATTCAAACGCATCCCGAGAGCAACGATGCGAAACCTCTCGCGCCGCTCACCGACGAGACTGCGGTGCGCGCCCTCGACTCCATTGGCGGCTACTTCATCGAGAACAGGGGGCAGGTCAACGACCTAGTGAAGTACTACTCCACCGGGAATCCGACAGTCGCGTTCAGGGATGACGGTGTCATGTTCGTCGTGAGGAAGACTGTTGGCGGGCAGAGAACTAGCATGCCGCCGAATCCGATTGACCGATTCTCTGAGGCAGGCGAGGAGGCAGGCAGTGTGGAATCGCTCGCCTACATAGTCCGGTTCGAGGGGGCCAACAGGGTTTCGCCCGTTGGCGTCGACCGCCTCGGGTTCAGCAGCAACTTCTTCATTGGGAACAATCCGGACGAATGGCGGACAGGCGTGTGGAGTTACCGCGAGGTCGTGTACGAGGGATTGTACGAAGGTGTGGACCTAGTGTACCGGATGACGGAGGAGGGTGTGAAGTACGACTTCATCATCGGACCCGGGACAGACATGAGCTCCATCAAGATGTCCTACGAGGGAGCGGACGGTGTTGTGCTGGCAGCCGCGGGCGACTTGCTGATTCACACCGCTATCGGAGACATCGCAGATTCCGCCCCGACTGCGCACCAGGGTAGGGATGATGTGGAGTGCTCTTTCGTCCTGCACGTCCCTGACGCATATGGCTTCGTGTGCAACGGGGTTGATGAATCTCGTGAGGTTGTGATTGATCCCCTCATCTACTCGACCTATCTCGGCGGCGGCGCATCGGAGTTCGGATACTCAATCGCGACAGACTCCGCCGGCAATGCCTACGTGACCGGAGGCACGGGGTCGGCGGACTTCCCAGTCACGCCCGGTGCGTTCGATTCGATCCTCAACGCGGCCGATACATTCGTGGCGAAGCTCGACTCCGACGGCAGCTCACTCCTCTACTCGACCTATCTCGGCGGTGGCGATATTGATGAAGGATACTCGATTGCGACAGACTCCGCCGGCAACGCCTACGTGACCGGAGGCACTTACTCATCAGACTTCCCCGTCACCCCCGGCGCCTTCGATGCGACCCTCAACGGGTCGTACGATGCATTCGTGGCGAAGCTCGACTCCATGGGCAGCTCGCTCCTCTACTCGATCTATCTCGGCGGTAGCCTCGGCGGTTGCGGTGGTGATGTAGGATACTCGATCGCCATAAACTCCACCGGCAACGCCTACGTGACCGGATTCACGTGGTCAACAGACTTCCCCGTCACCCTAGGCGCCTTCGACACCACCTTCAACGGGTATTACGATGCATTCGTGACGAAGCTGGACTTCACAGGCAGTTCACTCCTCTATTCGACCTATCTTGGCGGCGGCGGTGAAGACTATGGACGCTCGATCGAGACAGACTCCGCCGGCAACGCCTACGTGGCTGGATACACAGGGTCAGAGGACTTCTCGGTCACCCCCGGCGCCTTCGATCCGACTTACAACGGCCCGTGGTTCGATGCATTCGTGGCGAAGTTGGACTTTACAGGCAGCTCACTCCTCTACTCGACCTATCTCGGCGGTGGCAGTGAGGATATAGGATACTCGATCGCTATAGACTCCGACGGCAACGCCTACGTGACCGGATTCACGTGGTCAACGGACTTCCCCGTCACCCCAGGCGCCTTCGATGCGACCCTCAACGGGTCAGAGGATTCATTCGTGGCGAAGGTGGACTCCACAGGCAGTTCCCTCCTCTACTCCACGTACCTTGGCGGTAGTGGTTGGGATGATGGGCGGTCGATTGCGCTAGACTCCGCCGGCAATGCCTACGTGACCGGAATCACAGTGTCAACGGACTTCCCCGTCACCCCAGGCGCCTTCGATGCGACCCTCAACGGGTCGTACGATGCATTCGTGGCGAAGCTGAACTCCACAGGCATCTCACTCTCCTACTCGACCTATCTCGGCGGCGACGGTGAAGATCGGGGATACTCGATCGCGACAGACTCCGCAGGCAACGCCTACGTGGCAGGATTCACGTGGTCAGCGGACTTCCCTGTCACCCCCGGTGCCTTCGATGCGACCTACAACGGGTGGTACGATGCATTCGTGGCGAAGCTGTGGGTCTATTTCCCGCCAAGTGCCTCCGGCCTGGGAGTGCAGGGCTTCACTTCCTCGCCTGGCATACTCCACATCACTGACGTCACCCCCGACCTTAACTGGACGTACAGCGACCCTGACGGCGACCAGCAGACTCGGTACTGGGTTATGGTGGGCACCATGTATGGTGGCGCGGAAATGTGGGATCCTGGGCAGCAGGCGGGAGATGCCACATCCATGACGTATGCGGGAGCGGCCCTGCAAAGGGGAGTGAACTACTTCTTCGGCGTGGCGGTGTACGACGGCTTCAACTGGAGCTCCTTCTTCGAAGTAGTGTTCCGACTGAACAGCATACCCAACCCGCCCACATTACCAGTCACGCCCGGCAATGCGTCCGTGATAGGCGCGAACCCCGCTCAGACCATGTCCTGGACCTCAGGGGGCGACCCGGACACTGGTGACGTGATAACCTTCGAGTGGCAGGTGTCGACTGACGGCGCCTTTGTGACAATCGTTGCATCTGGAACAATCTCATCGACGACTTCGTCCACATTCTCCACGAGCCCTTCGACCATATACTACTGGCGGGTCAGGGCGCATGATGACTGGGAGACCTCGACGTGGTCAGCCTATGGCAACACGCCACCGGGCTACTGGACATTTAGCACGTCACCACCGCCAAACACCCGTCCGACGATGGCGATCACACATCCCTCCGGTGGGGAGGTGTTCTACTGGGGTAGCTCTCCGACGGTCACATGGATGTCTTCGGACGCTCAAGACCCGACGACCGCACTGACGTTCTGGATCAACTACACGTCGAGCGCAGGGAGCGGTGCTGTCTGTGGTCCGCGGTTCGGTGTCCAGGACTGCGATTGGTCCATGCCGTCCATCACCGCCGCGGACGTAATCCTCAACGGCACGGTCATCGACACGGGAGGGTTGAAAGGCTACGACGAAAGCGGACCTTTCGCGATTATGCCACCGCCAAACACTCCTCCTACGATATCAATCGCCTCCCCATCCGGCGGAGAGGTGTGGATTCAGGGCAGCTCTCACACCGTTACCTGGATAGCCTCTGACAACGAGGACGCATCGTCAGCCCTCCTCGTCTGGATCAATTACACGTCCAGCGCGGGAGACGGAAGCATCTGCGGCCCCGTCGCGGGCAATCTTGGCTATTGTTCGTGGACCCTGCCCACCATCACCGCCACCGACGTCGTCGTCAACGGCACTGTAGTCGACACTGGCGATCTGAGAGGCTTCGACGACAGCGGACAGTTCACCATCAAGGCACCGCAACCACCACCACCGCCAAATGCTCCCCCCACCGCCACGATAACCTCACCCGTCGGCGGTGAGGAGTGGCTCAAAGGCTCCTCTCATGCGATCACTTGGACCATGCACGACGACGAGGACATCGAAGCCAACCTCACAATCTACATCAACTACACGACCGGAGGAGCCGCCAATCAGGCCGCGATGGCGCTGAAGGGGGACGTGTCGTTCGAGTGGACTCTCCCCGCCATCGAAGCGAACGACGTCGTCGTCAACATCACGGTCATCGACACTGGCGGCTTGAGGGGATGGGACGAGAGCGGACCCTTCAGAATTGTCAAGCCTCCTCCACCGTCATCGGTCGAGGCGAACTACAAGCCCCTCGTGGCATTGGCATTCGCCACCATCCTGGCGGTTGTCGGACTGTGGTCTTCCAAGAAGAGACCGGGGAAGGGCGGGAAGGACAGGATGGCGGTGATGAAGGCGTTCGCTGTCACCTCGCTGCCGTTCGTAATGGCGGAGGCAGTAACTGGTGTGGTGTCTTTCCTCACAGGGCAGCTGTCGATGCCGCCGCTGTTTGGCGTGGGCACTGCTGTTGACCTGGCGATTCTCTTGGCTGGAGTAGTCACCGCAATTCTCCGCACAGTGAGGACAAAACCATCGGGAGAGGGGAGAAGCGAGTAGGTCGAAGAAGCCATGACAGGCGTGAGCCCGTCGGATAACATTCTGATCGAAAGTCGAAATCCACAGCGTGCGATTGAGCTTGCGGAATCCGATTCATCACAGTTCGGAGAAGCATGCCCGGGGAGGGAGTTGAACCCCCAGGAAACGGATCTGCAGTCCGTCACATTGGCCGCTCTGTCACCCGGGCAGCGCGCGAATGATTGGCGGGACGATAGTT
>Ga0315277_10001437_pt1 | contig 34826 bp, 24 predicted proteins | sample YL17G05_15_MG_FD_203695 | JGI IMG/M metagenome (GOLD analysis project Ga0315277, IMG submission 203695) | Sediment microbial communities from Yellowstone Lake, YNP, Wyoming, USA - YL17G05_15 | ecosystem: Environmental > Aquatic > Freshwater > Lake > Sediment | place: USA: Wyoming | collected...
ATTGAGAAACTGAAAAAGAAAATCCTCGCGCTGAGCACCATCGTGGAGGAAAGCGTCCGACGGTCCATTCGGTCGGTGGAAGAACGCGACAGTTCGCTAGCGGAGCGCGTCATCAAAACCGACCTCGAGATTGATCAAGCCGAGATTGACGTGGAAGAGGAATGCCTGAAGATTCTCGCTCTCCACCAACCCGTCGCCATTGATCTGCGGTTCATCGTAGCGGTGTTGAAAATCAACAACGACCTCGAACGAATCGGCGATATGGCCGTCAACGTTGCCGAGCGCGCCGTCTTTCTCAACACGCAAACCAAGTTCGACATCCCATTTGGGCTTCGGGACATGGCCGAGAAAGCCCAGGCCATGCTCCTTCGAGCCTTGGATGCCTTGGTTAACCTGAGTTCCTCTTTGGCCCTGGAAGTCTGCGCGGCGGACGATGAGGTGGACGACCACTTCCGCGCCATGTTCGAGCAGGTGGTCGCCGAAATTCAAGGCAATCCACAAGACGCCGAGTGTCTTATCAATCTTCTATCGGTGTCTCGCTATCTGGAGCGGATTGCCGACCATGCGACCAACATCGCCGAAGATGTCATCTATATGATCGAGGGCGCGATTGTTCGGCACGGGGCCAAGGACTTCAAACTCCGCTCAAGCGTCGAGAACCGCAAGAGCCTCGGCGGCAGGCAAGAGGTTGGAGCCTGATGCGGTAACCCGGGCCTAACCATCTGCTCGCAGAAAGGAAACGTGACACTTCGATGGCGAAGGCGCGATTTTCCCGCAATGAAAGAAAGTTGAACCGGAGAGATTGTTGGAGAATCGGAACCCGAAAACAAAGGAGGACACAAGTTATGCGCGATCGGTTTTTGCCGGCTATCTTTTTGCTTGTCGTCGAATGCGTCTGGGCGGGTCAGGCCACCACGCCGACCGTCGTGGTTCCCCCCGATGAGATGCCCAGTCACTTGGTCAAGGTTCTGCGTACAACGAATAAGGCGCAGACGAACCGCTATGTGCCCAAGGTGTATGAATTCAAGAACGTCAATCCGTTCGACGTCGTCCGCTTCTATCGGCGGGTGATGGAAATCGAAGAGGGCCGGTTTGCGACATTTGTGGGACCGGATGGCAAAAGCGGCTTGGTGTTGGTCGTGGCGCCGGAGTATCAGATTGCTTCGCTTGACCGGCTGATGGCCGTGCTGGATCGGCCCGGTTTGACCACCTCGTCAGGAACGGACCGTAAGTATCTGCAATTGAAGCATCGCGCCGCCGACGACGTGGGACTTCTCGGCGCAATCTGGGGCGATACGGCGCATAGTGCCAGCCGCACTTCCAGCGGTTCGCGCGCCGGCGATGCGGAGATTGTCTGCGATCTCGAGACGAACGCCGTGTACATCGAGGGGCCGCCGAGTGTTGGCGAACGCGCCGAAGCGGTCTTGCGTCGTCTCGACACGCCGGCTCCGCAGGTCCTGGTTGAGGCAACTGTCTATGAGATTGATCTCAACAATGACGGCGCGATCGGGTTCGACTATTCTGCGTGGAAGAACGGCCCGGGTCGCAACCTGTTTGCTCTGGGCGCATTTGCCGAATACGAAAGAGTGGGCCAGCTCGCCGGCGGTGTGAACATTTATGACAGCGGCGTCGACACGTTCGGGCTCCCGCACAATCGCTTCCGTAGTCACGGTTACAACGCTGCCTATTTCCTCGATATTCCGTCGGCCTACTTTGATTTTCTTGTCACCAAAGGGGCGGCGCGCGTCGTAACCGCCGGACAGGTCCTTAGCAAAATTCCGACCACTTACAAAGCCGGCCTCAACGCATTCGGACAGGGCGATTTTGACCCCGAAGTGGACAAACCCTCCTTGGCCGCCGCTCCCGCCGAGTTCCGAGCTCACGACGAAGTGCTTTACTACAAAGTCGAAACAGGGCCGACTGCACGCGCTGGCGCGCGTTCGCCAGGACAGGCGCTCGATCCCTACGGCGACGATGTGAGCTATCCGGACAACCGTACGTTGGCAGTCGGAGTGGCGCTCCTGCAGGCCGCCGGCACAACGGTGAACCAGCGAACGATCGCCGCTGTGGACGTTGGAACCTTGCTTCAGGTGACGCCCCGAATCGCGGCCGAAAACATCGCGCTGCGTCTTCACATGGAAGTTTCCAGCCTCCTTGGCTTTGACGGAGCAGGAGCGCCGAGGATCAGTGCACGCCGCGCCGACTCCAACATTCGTGTGCGCGAAGGCGAGGAAGTGGTCTATGGCGGGATGGAGCGGACGTTGCGGCTCCAGTCCACTCGCAAGTTTCCCATTTTGGGCTCGATTCCCGTTCTCGGTTGGGCGTTCGGCGGCGAGAACAGCAGCGTCAAGAAAACCGTTGTCGTGAGCGTCATTCGTGCCACCCGAATGCAGAGCGGTCTGTCGCTCGAAGCGGACCAGATCGTCAAACAGGTAACCGGCAATGAGCAAACCGCCTTGCCGCCCGATGAATTCGGTTTCGACCAATGGGGACTTCAGGAACGGAAGTGAGACATGAGAGGTTAGAGGTGAGAGGCAAAAGGAGGTTCACGATGAACAAAACGAGTAACACAGCAGGCCGGCAATTTCGCGGTGTGGTGCTTGCTTTGGCTGTCACTTTGATTCTTTTCACTCAGGACTCAGCACTCAGGACTCAGCACTGCTCCTTCGCTTCCCAGTTCAATGAGAGCACCGGAGTCAACACCCGACGCGGCGATCCCAGCCCCACGCGCGTCGAAAGCCAAGTGGACGATTATCGGTTCCAGGACGAACAGATCAACATCACTCCCGAGACGGGTGTGGTGAAGGTTCTGCGCGTCAATCAGAAGAACCTGGTGAACGACTTTGTCACCGACGTAATTCCCGTCACCAACGTGAGCGTCCGCGAGATTCGAAACCTGATGCGCCAAGTCTGCGGCGCCGAAGGCGGGCGCGCCGAGGTGATCCGCGATAAGAAAAAGAGCGAGTTCTTTGTCCAGGTCATCTGCCCGAAATTTCAATTGCCTTACATTCGAGCGGCCATTGCCGCGCTCGACAAGCCCTGGGTGCGCGCGATTGACGACGGCTCGACGGCGGTTCACTACACCGCCCGGTTCCGCGACATCCGCGCCGTGGACCGGATCGCAACCTTCTACGCGGGCGAGGGGGAAAGCCAGATAGACCTCGCCAACAACGCCGCCTATCGCTGGGACGAGTCTTATCGCATTCTGCAGTATGTAAACGAAGGGGCCAAGGCAGCGGACGTTCCGGTTCACCAAGTCCTGCTCGACCTGAAGATTTATGAGATCAATGCCACGAACGACAAGAAGTTGGGCCTCGACTACATTGCCTGGAAGAATGGTCCGGGGCGCAATCTGTTCGAGTTTGTCTTGTCGGGCATGGACAGCCACGAGCAGTTCACCAATGTCTCGAGCATCTACAATCCGATTTTCCCCCGCCTCATCAATCCGAGCCTGGCCGATCTGCGGCTGGCTGCCGAATACACCGCCCGCCAAGCGAGCGGTTATGCCAACTATCTGCTGACGGCGGCGTATCTCGATTTTTTGGTCGTCAAGGGCAAAGCGAAAACCCTGGCTTCGACCCAGCTGCTCGCCACGAGCGGCGAGGGGCGCAATGCGGGGACCCAGCCCGCGCGCTTCGAAGCCGTGGATGACATCGTGGGCTTTGTAGCAAATCCGAATGATTCGGGTGTCGGCCAGGGACTTGGCGCCCGACCCACCCGTCTGGCGACTACCATGGGAACGTTGAACGTGGACGCCACAACTTCGCGGCCGATTTTCGACGCCGACGGCAATCCGACTTTCACACACAACAATCAGGCGGTGACCGTGGATACGCCCGTTCACAACCGCACGCTCGACTACAGCCTCCAGGGCAAGACGGGCATTTTCTTTGAGGTTATTCCGCACGTCGGCCTGGAGTCGTGCGAGATGGAAATCAACGCGGGTGTATCGTCCGTGGCGGGCCACGCTCCCGATGGATTGCCGATCTTGGCTCAGCGCACACTCTCGACTCAAATCGTGGCGCCCAACGGGCAGCCGATTGTTCTGACCGGTCTGTCGCGGAAAACACGGGTCAACAATAGTGCGCGTATGCCTCTCCTCGGCAAAATTCCCGTGTTGGGCTACCTATTCGGCGGCGAGACCGGAGCGCAACGCGAAACCCAGGTGGTCTTTGTTCTCACCCCGACCATCATCGCGGGCGCAGACTCAGCGATCGCCATGAGCACCCGGGCACGCGAGACGATTGCAGTGGCCAAAGGCGAAAAACCAATCCATCCGCCCCGCAGTCCGCTGGGATTCGACCAATGGTTACTGGATCGTGAGGCGCCGGCGCCTTAATAGGATGTTCCAGGTTTCAAGTTTCAGGTTTCATGTGATAGCTTTCAGGACTGAGGCTGTGGGAAAGTGGAAACCCACCGTCTGAAACGCCCTGAGACTTGAAACCTGTAACCTGAAACCTCGTTCATGTTCTATCCCGCGCCGCGCCGGATTTGCCGGAGATAATGAAAAGGCGGTAAACGTCACATTCCCAAGCGACTGCTTCGCTCTTGACGAAAGCACGATGTTGCCCTTTCTTTGGAGGCGTGGGATTCTCAGTTCGGCAAACATAGAAAATGGGGGAGAGAAATATGAGAAATCTATCGGGGATGAATCTGGCGATTGTGGTTCTGGTTGCCGCGGCAGGACAAGTTGCCAACCTGACGTTTGCGCAGACTGACAGTCCGCGCCACGTTTGGACATTCACGGGACTGGAACGGGTTCTGCGCGACTCGCCGCCCGGACCCAACACGAAAGCGATGGTTCGCGCGGCGCGCAACGAGTGGGAGTCTTTTCAAATCGCCCTTCGAAGCGCAAAGTCCGTGCGGATCAACGATATTGTTGCCGGTCCGCTGCGTGGGCCGTCGAATGCCGCCCTTCCCGCCGGCAATGTACACCTTTACCGCGAACACCAGCTGCACATCACGGTTCCCAGCTATCGCAACGACAAGTTCCAGGCCGGCTGGTATCCCGATGCTCTGATTCCGTTCCGCCATCCGATGACGGGTGAGCGCCTCACAGGGGGGCGGTTTCGCGCTGTCCCATTCGATTTGCCCGCCGACGAAACTCATGCCTTTTGGGTTGACCTGCACATTCCGCGCGATGCCACGCCGGGTCACTATGTGGGAGAATTCAACATCCAGATCGAGGGCGGCTCGCCAATGGTTGTTCCGGTCGAGATTGAAGTCTGGGGCTTCGCATTGCCCGAGCGAGCGACGATGTTCACAGAAATGTGCGGCACGCCCGCCGAACGCATGAGACGCTACTATGATAACCTGGCGAAGAAAGGCGTGATCGCCAAACCGCCCGATTATGGACCGATCCGTGAACAATGCGCCCGCCTGGAAACCGACCATCGCCTCAACAGCCCGCCGCCCGGCGAACTGGTCGCCGACCGGCCGCGGGAAGATGGTTCCTTCGATCTGACGCCGGAGCAGTTGGCGGGTTTACGCCGCTGGGCGGAGAAATACCACCTCACTATGGTTTCCGTGCCGCCGCCGTCGCGCCGCTTCAAGGACCCCGTCGCCGACCGCGACAGAATTCATCGCTGGTTGAAAAGCTGGGACCGCGCAATGGACGCCGCCGGATTGGGCGATCGTCTTCTCTATACCTATCTTCTCGACGAGCCGAACGACGCCAAGGCATACGAGACTGTTCAGCAATGGGGCAAAGTCGTTCGCGAGTCCGGCTCGCGCGTCAAAGTGTTGGTCACCGAACAGACCAAGACCCAGGACGAGGCGTGGGGCGATCTTTACGGGGCGGTGGACATCTGGGTGCCGCTGTTCCCGCTCTTCGATCCCGACACCGCCGCTGCCCGACAGAAACTCGGCGAGCAAATCTGGTGCTACACGGCTCTCTGCCAGGGAAAACAGCCAACGCCTTGGTGGCAGACCGATTTTCCGATTCTCAACTATCGCGTGCCCGCCTGGATCGCCTGGCGCTATGAGATGAAAGGAATTCTATACTGGGCCGGCTTGTCGTTCTGGTATCACGTCGAAGACCCGTGGACCGATCCGATGACCTATCAGCCGGGCGATCGCTCGCGCCCCATCTCGAAACGAGCGGTTTACAACGGCGAAGGATTGCTGGTTTATCCGGCGCGCGACGTGGGCTTCGACGGCGTCGTGCCCTCGATGCGGCTCAAGGCGCTGCGCGACGGCCTCGAGGATTTCGATTATCTCGCGTTATTGGAGACACGCGGCCTGCGCGAAAAAGCGCTCGAAATCGTGATGCCCGTTGCTGGAAGTTGGAATGAATGGGCGCAGGATCCCGCGGCCTACTTGGCGGCGCGCGAGCGGCTTGCGAAAATGATTCTCGAAGGCAAATGAGCGTTGAGAATCGCTGCTTCTTTTTTGGTGAGTGTCCCTCATGGCGCGTTGCGCCACTCAGAAACGAATGAAAACGCTCGTAGTTCCCACTTCAGTGGGTCGGTTCTTTCGCGCGCCCACTAAAGTGGGAACCACAAACCGGTTTTTGGGAGAGATGAATCATGAACAAAATTGAAGGGCGCGTGTGGCGGTTTGGCGATCATGTCAACACCGACGTCATTTTTCCCGGCAAATATACTTATACGATCAGCGATCCGGTCGAAATGGCGCGCCATGCCATGGAGGACGCCGATCCCAGGTTTGCCCGGAACGTTCGCCCGGGCGATCTGGTCGTTGCGGGCGAAAACTTCGGCTGCGGTTCGTCGCGCGAACAAGCCGTCGTCTGTCTCAAGGCGGCGGGAGTGGCGGCAATCGTTGCCAAATCCTTCGCGCGCATCTATTACCGCAATGCGATCAATCTCGGCCTGCCCATCGTTCAATGCGCCGAGGCAGTGGATGCCATTCAAGCCGGAGACACTGTGGCGGTTGATCTTGCCGCCGGGCGCCTCGAACATGCGGGCAAGACTTATCCTTTCGCGCCCTTGCCGTCCGAAGTGGCGGGGATCCTGGAAGCCGGCGGTTTGGTCGAATATGTCCGCCGCCAACGGAAAAGCTAGTTTCAGGTTTCACGTTTCAGGAAGGTGCCGTTCCTTTGCGTCTTTGCGCCTTCGCGTGAGAGAAAGTGCTCATCTTTGCTCAAGGAGCGACCAATGAACGAAACCCACCGACAAGAAATGTCCCGACGGGAATTCGTGCAGAGCAGCACACTCATTGGAACCGCGATGGCTCTAGGAAACGCGGGCTCAACCAATGCGTTCGCCGCCAAACCCTCCGAAGAAGAAGTAATCCCAAATCCAAAAGCCAAAATCGAAAATCGAAAATCCAAAATCGTAAATCAGTTTTGGTTCGACTGTCCCATGCGCTGGGCGCAACTGACACTAGTTGAAAACGATCCGGGCCAATATGATCCGCAGTTCTGGTTGGACTATTTCAAGCGCATCCATGCCGACGCCGTTTGCTTGAGCGCGGGCGGCTGCGTGGCTTACTATCCGACCAAAATCCCGCTCCACTATCGAAGCGCGTGGATGAAAGACGGCGACCCGTTCGGCGAATTGGTGGCCGGCTGCCGCAAACTGGGCATGGTTGTGATCGCGCGAACGGATCCGCATGCGGCGCACCAAGATGTCTATGACGCCCATCCCGACTGGATCGCCGTGGATGCCCAAGGCCGCAAGCGCCGCCACTGGGCGTCGCCTGACCTATGGGTCACCTGCGCTCTGGGTCCCTACAACTTTGAATTCATGACCGAAGTGACCAAGGAGATTGTGTCGCTCTACAAGGTGGATGGCGTTTTTTCGAACCGATGGGCCGGATCGGGCATGTGCTATTGCGAGCATTGCCGGCGCAATTTCAAGGCGGCCTATGGCATGGATCTTCCGCGCACCAACGATCCCCAGAATCCGGCGCGACGGAACTATATTCTTTGGCACCAGCAACGGCTATTTGAACTATGGCGGCTATGGGATTCCGAAATCCGCAAGATCGCCCCCAACGCACGATTCATCGCCAATGCGGGCGGCGGGGCGCTCAGCTCGCTCGACATGAAAACGATTGGCGAACTGGCCGAGACGCTTTTTGCCGACCGGCAGGCGCGGCGCGGTCTGACGGCGCCCTGGGCCAACGGCAAGAATGGCAAGGAATATCGGGCCACTCTGGGGCGCAAACCCGTCGTCGGCATTTTCAGCGTGGGCTTGGAGGAACCGTATCGTTGGAAAGATTCCGTCCAAAGCGCCGCCGAAATCCGCATCTGGGTCGCCGACGGCCTGGCCAATGGGTTGCGCCCGTGGTTCACCAAGTTCTCGGGCATGCTTCGCGACCGCCGCTGGCTCAAAGTCGTCGAGGACATCTACAATTGGCAATATCGGGCGGAGCCATACCTTCGCAACGAAGAGCCGCTCGCGCGCGTCGCGATGGTCTATTCGCAGCAGACGGCCGCCTTTTATGGCGGCGAACGGGCGCAACAGAAGGTCGAGGACCATACCCTTGGAATGTATCATGCACTCATCGAGGCGCGCATCCCCTTCGAGATGGTGCACGACCACCTTCTCGACGCCGACCACACGGACAAGTTCAAGCTGCTCATTCTGCCCAACATCGCCGCCCTTTCCGATGAGCAGTGCAATCAACTGCGCCAATACGTGAAGCGCGGCGGAAGCCTTCTGGCCACCTTCGAAACCTCGCTGTATGACCAATGGGGAGCGCGGCGGCCGGATTTCGGATTGTCCGACCTGTTCGGCGTGTCATTCAAAGGCGGGCCGGAAGGGCCCATGCAGAACTCCTACCTCCGGCTGGAGAAAGACCCGGCGTTCGGCAAACACCCTGCGATTCTGGCCGGCCTCGAAGATGCCGAGCGAATCATCAACGGCGTCTGGCGATTGGATGTGAAGGCGAACGAGAAATTCCCGAATCCTCCACTGACGTTGATCCCGTCCTATCCCGATTTGCCGATGGAACAGGTTTTCCCGCGTGTTGAGAAAACCGATATTCCCGAAGTGTATCTGCGCGCTTTGGGCAAGAGCCGCATCGTCTATTTCCCTTGGGACATAGATCGCGTTTTCTGGGAAGTCTTGTGCGTAGATCACGGCAAACTGCTGCGGAACGCGGTCGAGTGGGCGGCGAACGAAGAGAAACCGGTCGCGGTGACCGGTCCCGGCGTGCTCGATGTGACCGTGTGGAGGCAGCGAGGCTCGATGACGGTTCATTTGGTCAATCTCACCAACCCGATGATGATGAAGGGGCCATTTCGCGAACTCATCGCGATCGGCGAACAGAAGGTGCGCGTGCGCCTTCCGGACGGCAACAAGGCGAGAAAGGTTCAACTACTGGTTAGCGGGCACGCACCGCGGGTCGAAGAATCGGCCGGACACTTGGCCCTTACCGTCCCAACGATTCTCGATCATGAGGTCGTTGCGATTGATTTCTAAAGTCTGGACTCCGAACCCGTCATCTCACTTCCGTTTTTTTGCCCTTGACCCGCACGGGCGAATGGACCAGAAATTACGTCGTCGGTCACGCAGGGGATTATCAAGCACAGTCAGGAGGAGGTGGTGGCTTGGGCGGCAAGGAGCACGGCCCGGGCGATGCGGCTGCGGCCATAGGCATTACCGCCATTCATCGGCTAATTTTTCTCGACGCCGCAGCGCGTGAGTTGAATCGAAGTGTGCGCACGATGTGCAGCACTATGTGCTGAGAAATCCATATGCAGAAGTGCTTCCGAATCCATGGGAAAGGAAAGGTTCAAATGCGACAGAATAGGAGAACGAAAGGTTTTACGCTGATCGAACTACTGATCGTGGTGGCGATCATCGCCATTCTGGCCGCGATCGCCGTGCCGAATTTCCTGGAGGCACAAACTCGTGCGAAGATCAGTCGAGCGAAAAATGACCTGCGTGCGATAGCCGTTGGCCTGGAAGCGTATCGGGTTGATCTCAACTCTGTGCCACCTATAGACTCGTGGGAGGGTTGGCCCGGTCAACCCCAGAAGAAGTGGGACGAGCCCGGTCCTTTCTGGATATGGCTCACAACTCCGGTTGCCTACTTAAGCTCGCCGCTCAATGAGGTGTTCGTTCATTGGACAATCACCGGAAATCCTATCTGGACCACGGCGGAACTCGACAAGCGGTATCAGGTTGGCGTGGGTGAGCTTGGCATGCTGAACTCGGACTGGCTAGTCAGTGAGTATTATGTGATCTGCTGCTTTGGCCCGGATTTCTCGGATGACACAAACGCCACGGGGGAATATCCGTACACAGACCTTGCGATTCCGTACGACCCAACCAATGGGACGGTCAGTCGCGGGGACTTCTGGCGGCATTCACACCGCACTCCCACGAACTTCCTGAGCGACTTCAATCGCAACGTCGGTCCCGCGGGCCTCACTCCCTGGTGGTAATGCGGGCTGCGCGCCGTTCTCGGCGGGGAGCTGTGAACACTGTCAGGAGGTGGTCGTGGTCCGGGCAACCAGGTGGACGGCTCAGAAGTCTGTGCGAAAGAGAGGTCTTGGATGCATCACAGTGCGAGAGGGGAAGGATTCACACTAATTGAATTGCTGATCGTGGTGGCGATCATCGCCATTTTGGCAGCGATTGCTGTGCCCAACTTCCTCGAGGCGCAAATGCGGGCCAAGGTCAGTCGGGTGAGGAGTGACCTGCGGACCTTGGCCACGGCACTGGAGTCGTATCGCGTGGACTACAACTCGGTGCCGTGTTGGGACTCCTTTGATAGTTCTAACCAGTTTGACCGGCCGGGTCCTTTCTGGAGAGCGCTCACTACTCCCGTTGCGTATTGCTCGTCGTTGCTCCGAGATCCGTTCGTTAACTGGACCATCCGGGCAATGCCGGGTAGCTATACTGACATTCTGGATGTCTGGTATCAGGTCGGCGTGGGGACTATCGGTATGACCAACAGCGACGGGATAGCAAGCGATCTGTGGTGCGCCTCGAGCTTTGGCCCCGATTTCAGCGATAACATAGACCTGATGGGAGAGTATCCGTATTCGGATCGCGCTTGCCCCTATGACCCGACGAATGGAACCGTGAGCCGGGGCGATATTGATCGGCATTCGGGGAGGCTTCCCACGAATTTCTTGAGCGACTACAATCGCAATGTGAGTCCCGCCGGCCTCAGCCCGTGGTGGTAGTCCGGTAGATGGGCGGGTTGAGAGAAGTGCCGAGTGCCGACTGTTGGGTCAACGGGAGGCCGCAGCAAAATCCCAAAGCAAGACCGCACTTCTGATCGGTTGGAATTCAACAGGCAACATCGGCCTTGATTTCATCGTTCATCGTTCAAAAGAGAGAGGCGCCCCAACCCGACGGGGCGCCTCTTCACATTGGAGCATTCCTTGCTCCTACCACTACTTCCGCGGATCGTTCCTCTCGGCCGGTGATTCCGCGGGGCGAAACAATCCAAATTCCGAAATCGGCTCTTACGCCCACCACATCGCGCCCGGTTTCTCGCTGAGGATCAGTCCCTGCAAGAACCGGACAGCCTTCATGAAGCCCTCGTTGGTGGACATCAGGCCATCTTCGTGCTCGATGCTCAAATACTCATCGTAGCCGAACGCGCGCAGCGTCGAGATGAAATTGCTCCAGAATTCCGCGCCGTGGCCATAGCCGACGGTGCGGAAAACCCACGCGCGCTTCTGCACGTCGCCATAGTGCTTCGTGTCCAGAACGCCCGTAAAGGCCGTGTTGATCGGGTCAATCTTCGTGTCCTTCATGTGGATGTGGAAGATCGCCTTGGCCTTGCCCAGTTCGCGCACGGCCACGATCGGGTCAATGCCCTGCCAGAACAGGTGGCTGGGGTCGAGGTTGGCGCCGATGTTCTTGCCGCACGCGTCGCGAATGCGCAACATGGTTTCCGGACTGTAAACGACGAAGCCCGGATGCATCTCGAACGCGATGCGCACGCCGTTATCGGCGGCAAACTTGGCCATGTCTTTCCAGAAGGGAATCGCCACTTTGTCCCATTGCCATTCGAGAATCTCCAGGAAATCCGGCGGCCAGGGACACGTGACCCAGTTGGGCTTCGTGGCGTTGGGGCCTTCGCCGGGGCAGCCCGAGAAATCAATGACCGTCTTGACCTTGAGCAGCTTGGCCAGTTGGATCGTCTTCTTCAGCGTGTCCACGCTATTTGCGGAGAACTTCTTGTCGGGATGGAGCGCATTGCCGTGGCAGCTCAGGGCCGAAATCTCCAAACCGCGGCTCTTGATCGCGTCCAGGAACTTCTTGCGCTCATCTTCGCTTTTGAGCATGGCGTCGAGTTTGCAGTGGGCATCGCCGGGATAGTTTCCGGTGCCAATCTCGACCGCCTCGAGGCCAGCCTCTTTGATGTAGTCGAGCGCTTTTTCGAGAGGCTGTCCGCCGAAGAGAACTGTTAGTACGCCCAGTTTCATGATGTGCCCTCCGGTTTTCTTTGGGATTTTTTTGCCTACGCACGTGGCCGGATCGAAGATGCCCGGCTTTCAGCGACAATTATGTCACTCACCGCGCGAGGCAACCCTCATGGGTTTCAGAACGCCTTTCTGCCTAGCAGAGGCTTGCCGCAGCGGTCAAGTCCTTTTTCGGGACAGTCAGCCACGGATTTCGCGGATTCGGTCTCCCGGCGGCAGCGGAGACAATCGTGACCGCAGAAGCCGTTCCGGCGGAATCCGGGCAGAGCGGCAGGGAATGCGGGAACAATACAAGAGACCGAAGCGGACAATCTGCATTGGGCGAATCTATAATCTTGTTTTTTCCGACAAGATCCCGTAGATCCCAGGTTGGAGTCTAACCGGCATTTCTCACCGTCGCTGTAGCCGCCGAAGTGATGAGGCGGGCAGGTTGCGGGTGGGAAAGCGTCCGCCTCATCACTTCGGCGGCTACAGCGTGTCGCCTCTATTATTGATTGGTGAGAAATGCGGGCCAACGCTGCATGTTTCTCCATAGCAATGGAGGTTTGAACGCCAATCCATATCGGAGGACCCCGATGCGCATGTCGTTTCTCTTGCCGGTTGCCCTATGGCCATTTTTGAGCGTTTTATTTGCGGCAATCGCTGGGCAAGCACTGCCGCCTTTGGCAAAGGCCGACTACCCGGTTGTGGCGAACTGCAATTATCCCGACGACCAAGCGGCGCAACGGGCGTGGAAACCCATGGCCGGGTCCGCGCCGGTGTCCGTCGTGGAGGTCGGCGGCAGAAGAGCATTGAGAATGCCCTGCAACTTTCGAGGGACAACGATGGAACGGGCCTCGTGGGACCTTTCGATCCCGCTCGATCTCGTGCTCTGTCAGGGCATTCAATTCCAACTGCTCTGCACCAACTCATCGCCTGTGTCTCATTTCAGTTTCTACTTTCAAAGCGGCAACGGCTGGTATGCCGCCACTTTTCATCCCACAGCGCAAGCCGGTTGGCAGACGATCACGATCGAAAAAACCGATACGAGCATCGAAGGAACACCGTCGGGATGGGGAAAGATTGATCGCCTTCGGATTTCGGCGTGGCGCGGCCAGGACATTGACACCGAGTTTTACATTGCCGACATCGGGACAATGGGCGCAGACGCCTCGATCGTGATAGTCCGCGCCGAATCGGTCGCCGCCAAATCGCCGGGCGAGGCGCGGGCAATCAGTCAGTTTTCCCAAACCGTTGCGAAGGCGCTGGACGATCTCGGCTTGTCGTATTTGGTCATTAGCGACCGCGATGTGAATGCACAGCGACTTCGCGGGAAGCGGATTGCGATTCTTCCCCATAACTCGAGCGTTCCGGACGAGACGGCGGACGCACTGATTCCATTCGTCCAAAGTGGCGGAAAGATTGTCTCCTTCTACACTCTTTCGCCAAGACTGCGCCCGACGCTTGGAATCGAAAGCGGCAGGCACATTGCGCAGAAATACGATGGCTACTTCTCCTCGATGCATTTTGGGGATAATGCTCTGGCCGGCGCGCCGCCGATTGTGGGGCAGAAATCCTGGAACGTCATGGAAGCAAAAGCCGTCCCAGGCAGGAGCCGTGTAGCCGCCTATTGGCATGATGAGAAAGGACAGTCCACCGGACACGCCGCGGTCGTCGTTTCGGACAATTGCGTTCACATGACGCATGTTCTCTTGGACGACGATCCGAGCAACAAACGTCAAATGCTTCTCGCTATAGTCGGCCATTTCATGCCGACGTCGTGGGAACAGGCCGCCGGGGCACAGATCGCGCACATCGGCAAGATGGGCCCGTATGGCGACTTTCCAGAAGCGCAAAGCGCCATCCGGCGCATGGCCGAACTGAATCCCCGTGTGTTGAACACGATTGACAAAGCCGCCAAGCTGCGAAGCGAGGCCATGGATTTGACGGCGGCGAAAAAGTTCGTCGAAGCGATGGCAGAAGCCGGCGAAGCGTCCAACCTGATGCTTGATGCCTATTGCACGGCCCAGAAACCGAAGCCCGGCGAGCATCGCGCCTTTTGGTGCCACAGCGCATTCGGCGTCGCCGGAATGGAGTGGGACCCGGCGATCCAGAACCTCGCCGACAATGGATTCACGGCGATTCTTCCCAACATGCTTTGGGGCGGCGTCGCTTACTATGAGAGTAGAATCCTCCCTGTCGCACCCGAGATCAAAGAAAAGGGAGATCAGATCGCCAAGTGCGTGGCAGCCTGCAACAAGTATGGCGTGCAGTGTCATGTGTGGAAAGTGAATTGGAACATGGGTTGGGCCACGCCGAAGGAATTCGCCGCGCAAATGCGAAAAGAAGGTCGGACTCAGGTGCGCGAGGACGGGACACCCGAAGAGCGATGGCTTTGCCCGTCTCACCCGGAAAATCAGAAGTTGGAAATCGCTTCGATGGTCGAGGTCGGAACCCAATACAATGTGGATGGAATCCATTTCGACTACATTCGCTACCCCGACGAACGCGGTTGTTTTTGCGATGGCTGCCGCAAGCGTTTCGAGAAACTCGTCGGAATGGAAATCAAGAATTGGCCCGGCGACCTGCGCAAAGACACGGCGTTGCGCGAGAAGTGGTTCGACTTCCGGCGGAATAATATCACAGGGGTTGTGGCGGCTGTGAGCGAGGCCGCGCGAAAAGCCCGCCCAACCATCAAAATCTCGGCGGCGGTCTTTCGCAACTGGCCAACCGATCGGGACAAGATCGGCCAGGATTGGAAAGTATGGTGCGAGAAGGGCTATCTCGATTTCGTCTGTCCGATGGACTACACGCCGAACAACGCGGAGTTCGAAAACCTGGTTTCGCTGCAAAAGGACTGGGCCGGCAAAGTCCCCTGCTATCCCGGCATCGGGCTGGGCGTTTGGTCGCCGCGCGGCGACATCTGCAAGTTGATTGACCAAATCAACATCACCCGCCGCCTCGGGACCGGTGGTTTCACCGTTTTCAACTATGGCGAATTGGAAGCGCGCAGTGTAGTCCCCTTGTGCGGCAAAGGCATCACGCGGCGAGAAAAGAGGTGAGAGGCGAGGGGTTGGAGGTGAGAAGGAAGCATAGAGAATGGCCGAACCGCGGCTGTTCGATTTCACGACGCTTCCGCAAGCGTCCGGCACGAGAAACCAGTTGACCGAGACAAGGCCGGTTCTCTAAGAATTCGAAACCTTGCCCAATGGCAAGCCAGTCGTTTTTCTACCTTAACTTCAACACCGAGGGGGGTGCTGAATGGCGAAGAGGCGGGTCAAAGTTTGTCCAGCTCTGCACGGTCGCATGCGCATGATTGAACCGCTTCGGCTGGAGGGCAGAGAAACCGTCCGCGAGATGGTGGACCAGGTGTTTGCGGCTTCGGGATTTAATGGCCGACGGCTGGCCGAAGCCTGTCATCTCTATTCTCGCATGTTGCGCGAGAACGTCACAGTCGCGTTAACGCTCGCCGGCGCTATGACGCCGATCGGGATGAGCGGACCCATTATCTCGCTTATTGAGAATGGATTTGTGGATTTCATCATATCCACCGGCGCCAACATTTACCACGATTTGCACCGGCCTTTTGGATTCCCTGTTTTCCAGGGCGAATTTTTCGTGGACGATAACGAGCTGCACGCCCAGGACATCGTTCGCGTTTATGATACTTTCATTGCAGGTAAAGACACCCTGATCGCAACCGATCGCGTCATTCGGGAAGCAATCGAGGCGATGGACCGAAGCGAGCCCATTTCGACCGCTGAGCTTCATCGAGTCATTGGCCTTGATGTGGCGCAGAAGGCGCCACACCCCGAGAGGTCGTTTCTGGTTGCCGCTGTGCGATATGATGTTCCCGTTTACTGTAGTGCGCCGGGGGATTCGTCCATCGGCATGAATCTGACCATTCCCCATCTGTTGGGCAAGCCCATTCAGATTGATCCGGTGCGTGACGTCATTGAGACAACGGCCATTGTTTGGGCCTCCGAGAAGAATGGCGCGATCGAGATTGGAGGTGGCCACGCGAAGAATTTCTATATGCAGACCCAGCCCACTCTTTCGCAAATTCTCGGGGACACATCCAAGAAGGGACATGACTATTTCATTCAATTGACGACCGACGCCCCTCACTGGGGAGGACTGTCGGGGGCGACGCCTCAGGAAGCGCACTCATGGGGCAAAGTGAGAGACGCCAAGCGCAACAACGTCGTCGTTTATAGCTGCGCCTCGATCACGTTCCCGCTGATCTGCCAGTATGTGCTGACGACCAATAAGCCGCGAAAACCACGCCGTCTCTTCCGCCGGATTCCCGATTTTGTGGCTGGCCTGACTGCTCGCGTTCGAAAGGACAAAACCCTTCGGCGCACGAATGAGTGAAGCGCCGGCGATGCACCGTTGTCCTGAGGTCTATGCCACCATGAAGTGGACAGATAGCGAAGACATCGGCGAAACGCTTTTCGCACGTTTTCCCGACGTGGATCCCCTCACCGTGCGGTTCACCGATCTGCATCGGTGGGTATGCGAACTGGATGGCTTCGATGATGATCCGGCGGCGTCGAGCGAAGGGAAACTGGAAGCGATCCAAATGGCGTGGTATAAGGAATACCACGCTGGGCATTGATGGAAGGTTTTTTGGGGACAGTCGTTCATGGGGCTTCGCCGCACCCGGAAGGGATGAAAGGTTCATAGTTCCCACTTTAGTGGGTCTATTCTTCCTCTGGCCCACTGAAGTGGGAACTACAAACCGAGCGCGAACAGACTTGACACAGCGGTCGAGCCGGTTTACGCAACACGCGATTTTCGTAACGGGGGTAAGGAAAAGATTATGCAAATCAGTTGTGGCGACATCCGGGCCAATATGAAGGTCGAGATGGACGGCGATGTTTGGGTGGTCGTGAGCGCCGAACACTATAAGCGTGAGCAGCGGCGGGCCATTGCCCGCATCCGCATGAAAAGCGTCAGCACCGGCAAGGTGATCGAACGCAACTTCCAGGTCAGCGAGCAAATCGAGCAAGCCGAACTCGACCTGCGCGACATGCAGTATCTCTACCGGGAAGGCGATTGGCTCGTGTTTATGGACGAAAGCACGTATGAACAGTTGCACATTTCGGCCAAGCAGTTAGGCAGCGACGCCGGCTATCTCAAGGAAGGCTCGACCGTCACGGTTTCGATGCACCAGGGTCGTCCCATTGCCGTCGAGTTGCCGCCCAAGGTGGATTTGCGGATTATCGAAACCAATCCGGCCGTGCGGGGCGATACGGTACAGAATGTGACCAAAGCGGCCAAACTCGAAACGGGGCTGGTGGTCCAGGTGCCGTTGTTCTGTTCCGAAGGGGATGTGGTTCGCGTCAGCACGCGCGATGGTTCTTACGTCGAGCGGGCGTGACGCGTAGGATGGGTTGTCAACCTGTCTCGCTGGCACGCTTGATAGTTTCTGCCATTGCATTTCGGACCCAAAGGCGAGGTGGACGCGGCGGGTCATGGTTGAGAACGCGAACCCACCATGTGGAAAGCCATCCGAACAATCTTGGCCGCTCGATGCGTCGAGATTCTCCTGTTTGTTCTTCTCTGGCTGACCTACGCATACTTCTACCAATCCTCGCAGCACAACGAAGCCGCGCGGTTCGATCAGACGCGCTCGATCCTTGAGGACGGCGTCCTCTATATTGAAAAGTATCGCTACAATACGGCCGACGTTGTGGCGATTGCGCGCGACGGCGGCCCGCCACACACCTATCCGAACAAAGCACCCGGCACGTCATTCCTGGCGATTCCAGCGTTTTGGCTGTGGAAGCATGTGTTGAAACTGTTCCATCTCGAGGAATGGGTCTATTGGCACTTCGTTGCTTATCTGACAACGCTCACGACCGTATCGCTGCTTTCGGTTCTCGCCGCGCTCGCCATGTATGCCCTGTTGAGGCGTGTCACGGGCGACGTGGTGTTCTCAGCGCTGACGGTCGTGGCGATCTGGCTGGGAACGATCTGTTTTCCTTTCTCGACGTTGTTTTTCAGCCACCAGCAAGCCGCAGCCCAATTGATCCTCGCGTTCTATTTTCTTTTCAAATTGAGGTGGGACGGCGTGGGCGGCCGTGTCCGATGTTCGCTGACGCGCGCCGGCGTGGCGGGCTTATTATGCGGATTCACACTGGCGACCGAATATCCGACGATCCTTCTGGTCGGGTTGCTTTGCGCTTACTTCGGTGCAACACTCGTCCAGAGCGGTTCAACGCTGCGGATTCGATTGGGCCTCGGCGGTCTTTTCTGCGTGGGATTTTTGGTCGGCCTCGCTCCCCTAATCGCGTACAACGTTGCGATCTCCGGCGAAATCTTCTTCACTCCTTATGAAGCTTACGCCCAGCCAGGCGCGGCGTCGCCGTTTCCGGGCCATCGCCAGGGCTATGTGGGCATTCATTGGCCGGGCTGGCGAAACTTCGTGGCCGTCCTCGCGGAAATCACCGTTCGGCCCCAGCGCGGTCTGCTCTACATCGGAGTGAGCGGCTGGCGGGTCTATGCGTGCAATCCGGTGCTCTGGTTGGCGTTGCCCGGACTGATCTGGCTCTTTCTTCGCAAGCCATATCGCCTCGAAGCCGCTCTGATTGCCGCCATGACGCTGGCCTATTTCATGTTCAACGCCTGTTACGGCGACAGCATCGTCTATTGGGGCGGGGCGTGGTCGGTCGGTCCGCGCCATCTGATTCCTCTCTTGCCGTTTTTGGCGCTGCCGCTGATCGAAGGAGCGCGACGCCTGTGGTTTCTCTTCTATCCGCTGTTTCTGGTCTGCATTTTTTACATGTTACTTGCGACGGCGGTGGAACCGCGCGTTCCTTACGAATACGCAAACCCGGCGCGCGACCTTTTCGCCGACAAATATCTGCGCGGCAACCTGGCGCTCAATCGCCTCGGTCTTTTCGACCTCCAGCAGCGGTCACTGACGGCCAATTCGACAGCGTTCAATTGGAGCAAGTTGATCGGCCTTCCGGGCAGCACCCAGCTGATTCTTTTGATGCTGTTTTGGCTCGCCGCGGGAGGAGGCCTGATTTGGGCCATTTGGTCGAACAGGGAGAAAGAACGCGAGAACCCGCCATCGGCAGTCAGCGATCGGCCGTCAGCGATCCGTGGTCAGCAAACGGCGGTCGGCAATCCGAGACCCGCAATCCGCAATCTTCTGCGGCCTCACTTCTCTCCGTGGGCGGCAACCGCCGTGTGGGCGATATTCGTTGGCGCGATCTCCCTCGCGCCACCGCTCCACGCCCTGCATCTCAAGCGCGAACTGGCAACCGGCGGCGGCCTTTTGGGCAAATACTATTCCAACATGCGCTGGCAAGGATCGCCGGCCTTTGTTCGCAAGGACCGCTGGATCAATTTCGATTGGACGATGGACCCACCGTTCGCGGGCCAGTTCAGCGTCGAATGGGCGGGCACAATTCGCATTGATCGGCCGGGACAATACCTGTTCGCTACCGAATCCGACGATGGATCGTTTCTTGCTCTGGATGGCAAAATCATCGTGAACAACGACGGCGCCCATGCGCGTCGCAAGATCGTCGGTCGAACGGAAATCACACGTTCCGGTCGCTATCCGCTTGCAATTCGCTATTTCAATGATCAATATAACGGTATGGTCCGCGTGACCTGGCAACCGCCTGGTGAGGCGGAACAGTTGCTTCCACCCGAAATCCTCGGCCCGCCAGACGCTGGGGGAGAAACCAAGTGAAAATCCTCTTCGTGAGCCACGAATACGCACCGGTCGGGGGCGGCGTTGGTGTGGCGCTCAGCCATCTGGTCCACGAGCTGGGCTCTTTGCACGACGTGGTGGTCCTCACCTCGGGCGCACCGGGATTGCCGACCATCGAGAAGCAACAAGGCGCGACGATTCACCGCGTGCACACGTTTGGGCGTCGTCGCCCGGGAGGCGGTTCCATTCTTTCGATGTATTCGTTCCTTTTTGCGGGCCTGCGCGGCGGCAAGCGCATCTTGCGCGAAGAACGGTTTAACTTGATCAACACGTGGTCCGCCGTCCTGTCGGGTCTGACAGGCGTTCGGTTGAGCAAGAAGGCCCAGATTCCCCATGTCTTGACTCTGCTTGGCGAGGACGTCTATGACCCGTCCGGACGGTCCTCAGCCCATCGCAACGTTTTCTTCCGGTCGGTCGTCCGACGAGCGATGGAAGCGTCCCATCGGGTCACAGCCTGTTCGAGCGATGTGCGCGACCGTGGCAAAGCGATCTTCCCGCGCGAGATTTCGATAGATGTCGTTCCTTTGGCGATTGCGCCACCGCGCTACCGTCCCGCGGACCGCCTGCTGTTGGGGTTGGACCGCGATGCTTTTTACTGCATCACTATCGGGCCGCTGGTTCTTCGCAAGCGCTTGGGGTTATTGTTGGACCTTTTGGTGCGGTCGTCCGATCCCAAGACCAAGCTCTTAATCGTGGGCCAAGGGCCTGAGGAGAAAAGCCTGCGGCGGCACGCCGAAAAAATCGGCCTGGGAAAGCGTGTTGAGTTTCTGGGGCCATTGCCGGATGAAAAGAAATTCCAGTATCTGGCCAACTGCGATGCGTACGTCAGCGTCTCCTTGCACGAAGGGTTCGGTCTGGCGTTACTCGAAGCGATGGCGTGCGGACTGCCGGTTCTTGCTCCCGTCATGGGCGGCCAGCGCGACTATCTCATTCACGGCAAGACCGGCTTGGTGCTCGAACCCGATGGCGAGGATTTGTTGCGGCGGATCAACGAGTTGCTCGATGCGCCGGAGAAGGCGATTGAAATGCGGGAATCCAGTCGTCGCCAGGCCGAGTCATTTTTCGCCCCGATCGTAGCGGAAATCTGGGCCGAAACGTTTGAGCAGTATATCAAGGAGATATTCTGAGAATCTTGCGGTAGGCCGCCAGAGTCAGTTCGATCGTTCGCTCGCTGGTGAAGTGTTCGCGGACGCGGCGCGCGCCGTTCGCCGCCAGTTGAGACCGCAGATGGCCGTCACGCGCCAGCCGCACCGTCGCGCCGGCCAGCGCCTCGCTCCGGCGCGGCTCGACCAAAAGCCCCGTCTCGCCGTCCACAACAATATCGGGCACACCGCCGGCCCGCGTGGCTACGATCGGCAACTCGAGCAACATGGCATCCAAAAGCGACGTGCACAACCCTTCCATGTGGGAGGAGAGAACGAACAAATCGGATGCCGCCAGATAGGATTCCACGTTGTCGCGAAAACCCAGCAACCGAAAACGCTCGCCCAATCCTGCTTGAGCGATTTGCGCTTCGAGGGATGCACGAAGTTCGCCTTCGCCGAGCACAATGAATCGAAGCCGAGGCTCTTCGGCCATCGCAATCCGGGCGGCGCGAATCAATGTGGCGTGATCCTTGTGATCGGTCAGCGCGCCAATGTTGCAGACGAGGAACTCGTTGTCGCCGACGCCGAGCTCGCGGCGGGCGGCCGGACGATCGGTCCGATAGGCGAATTTCGCCGGCTCAACACCGCTGGGCACCAGGACAATGCGGTCGCTTGCGACGCCGCCTCGAATCAAAACATCGCGCACCGCCGTCGAGATCGCCAGGTAGTGACAGGCTGGATGCAGATACTTGCGCCGCGAAAACCAATTGTCCCGAATGGGGAAATCCACGCGTCGGGAAACAACAATGGGGCGCGGGCTGGACCTATCATAGCCAAGCCAGGCCACGGCATGTGCCAATGCCGAGTGGGCGTGGATCAGGTCGGCCTCGCGCGCGTCGGCAATTCGCCTCAATCGTCGCCCCGCAAACCAATCCCATTCGCCGAGCGACGAATCGCGGACGACTTCGATCGAGGCGCCGGCCAGACGTTCCGCCAAGCGACTGCCGTTTGGCGCGACAACTGTGACACGATGGCCACGCGCCGCCAGTCCGCGAACAAGCGATTCCACCTGGGCTTGTCCGCCGCGCCAGTCGCGCGCCGTATCCACATGAATCAGTGACAAACTTCGCTCGCCCATCGTTCAGACACCGGCACACCAACATCCGCAATCCGCAATTCAGACACCCAATTCCGGCCAGCGCCGCTGAATCGCTTCGAGGACATCAGCAACCGACACGCGCTCCATGCAGCGATGGTCAATCGGACACTGGCGCAACAGGCACGGTGCGCAGGCCGTTTCGCGCCGAACCACAACGGCGTTCTCGCTCCAGGGCGCTGTCTTGACCCAGTCGGTCGCCCCGAAGATCGCGACCGTTCGCACGTTGAGCGCCGCGGCCATGTGCATCGGTCCCGAGTCGTTCGTTACAAGAATCGTCATGCGTCGGATCAGCGAAACCAGGTCAATCAGCGGCACACGGCTCGACAGATTGTGCGCTTTGTCTCCAACAACGTCGCAGATTTCCTGGGCCGCCGAATGCTCGGCCTGTGAGCCGGCGAGCACAACCACGCCGCCTGTCGCCTCGATCAGACGGCGCGCGATCTCGGCAAATCGCTGCGGCGGCCAGCGTTTGGCGCTGCCATAGAAGGCGCCCGGATTGACGCCGATCAACGGCGTGTTGGGGGCGATTCCTTCCGCTTCGATCAAACGATCCATGCGCTCGCGCGCTTGCGCATCCTCTTCGAGAACAAGCGGCGGCAGCGATTCGGGCACGCCGCCCAGCGCGCTCAGCAAATGGAAATGATAGCGGACCTCATGATCGCGCAGCAAAGCCGGTCGCACGCGAACCCGATCGGTCAACAACAGCGCGCGGCCATCGCGCGCGTAGCCCACGCGCCGCTGCACTCGCCCGAGCCGCAGCAAAAGCGCCGCCGCAAATGAATTGGGAAACGCGACGCCCAGATCGAACCGCTCGGCGCGCAACCGCCGCGCCAGCTGCAACGCACTTCCCCAGCCGCCGCGCCGGTCTTCCTGCCACACCTCGTCAATGTCCGGATTGGTCCGTAGAAGCGCCGCAACCCCTGGTCGCGCAATGGCTGTGATGCGCGCCGCCGGAAAGCGCCGGCGAATGACGCGAATCGTCGGCGTGGTCAGAATCGTATCGCCCACCCAATTCACACATTTCAGGACGATCTTGTTTACGGTCTGGACCGACAATTCGGAACCTGCCTGTTCATCAGAGGTTGACCTATTCTCTTCTACTTTCGCTTTTTGCCTTGCTCCGCTTGTTGCCGTTCCCAGAGCTTGGCATACTTCAGAAACACACTGTAGGCTGCGAGCGAGCAAATGACCAGACCCGTCAAGCCGTCCAGAAAACCCAGTTGCAGAATGTATTGTCGAAGAAAACGCCACGTGGGACGCAACGCGAGATGGCGCCAGCGCACCCGCGATGTGTGTTTGGCACGGTCGCCCGCCGCCCAGGCCGTATAGCGATCGAACTTGCGGAGATATTGGTCAAAACTGTCGAATGTGTAATGCAGAAGCTTGCCTCGAAGCCAACCGACTCGGCCGCTCTCGACGATCACATCGGCATGGACCTCGCGGTCCTGATAGCGTCCCAGATCGCGCCGGAACAGCCGCAAAACGGCATCGTGTTGCCACCCGCAAAAGCGAATGCGCTTGCCGAGAAAATGATTCACCCGCCGGATGCGAAAACCATCCTGCCCACGATTGTTTTCCAAAATGCCGAGAATCTCGTCGCGAAGTTCGGGCGTCACTCGTTCGTCGGAATCCACGATCATGACCCAGGGGTGGGCTGCTTGCGGAATCGCCCAGTTTTTCTGCGTGGCCGAGTTGGTGTATTCGTGCTGGAGAATGCGATGGGCAAACTCACGGGCGATCTCGACCGTGCGGTCGGTCGAAAACGAGTCCACGACCACCACCTCGTCGGCCCACCGCACCGATTCGAGGCAGGCGCGGATGTTGCGTTCCTCGTTGAACGTTGGAACCAGGATGGATATCTTTTCGCGCTGTGGCATCTTCGGCGTTGACGCTTCAGGACATTCGGTCATAGCTAACGGTCAAAACATCGCCATTGTCCTGAGCGATGCAAAACGGTGTCAACATGGAAAGCGTGATTCACATTCGCCTGTCCGCAGTTCGGCAACGGATCGAGGCCGCCGCTCGACGCGTCGGTCGCGACCCCGCCGAGGTCCAATTGATCGTTGTGACCAAGAATCGCCCGGTTGAACAAGTCCGGGAAGTGTTGGCCTACGGCCCTTATTGTCTGGGCGAGAACCGCGTCCAAGAAGCGCTCGAAAAGATTCCACAACTCCCGCCCGACACGGTCTGGCATCTGATCGGCCATCTGCAGCGCAACAAGGCCAAGCCGGCCGTTCGGTATTTTGCGCTGATCCATTCTCTCGACGGCGAACGGCTGGCGGAGGCGCTTCAGCGCGTCGCCGAAGCAGAGAACCGAACTGTCGGGGTCTTGCTTGAAGTGAACATTGCGGCTGAGGAATCGAAATTCGGCCTTAAACCGGACGAGGTTGAACCGTTGTTGGCGACAGTCACGCGGTCGTTCGATCGTTTGCGCGTCAACGGGCTGATGACGATGGCGCCCTATGTCTCCGATCCCGAAACAGTGCGACCGGTGTTTCGCGCCTTGCGCCAACTGCGCGAGCGCATAGTCTCGCGAGACTATGATCTCCCGCATCTTTCCATGGGCATGACGAACGACTTCGAGGTGGCCGTGGAGGAGGGCGCGACGATGGTTCGGATCGGCACGGCGATCTTTGAAGGATGAAGGATGACGGCGGAAGAATGAACGATGAATGATGAACGATGAATGAAGAACCAGCGATCTCGGTTGATATGTTTGCGCAAGCACCTCGGTCACAACGACGCGAAACGGTTCTTGCGTTGGCAGTGATCGTGGTCGTTGGCATCTTTTTCGGCCTGCCGTCGTTGCCCGAGCCGTTCGGCGTGGATCAAGGGATTTATGGCTATATTGCCGAGAGGCTTCTCGATGGCGCCGTCGGCTATCGTGACGTATTCGATCACAAGCCGCCGGGTATCCATGCGGCCTATGCCACGGCCTTCTCGGTCTTCGGCCACAAAATGTGGAGCGTGCGGCTGCTCGATCTTCTTGCGGCCGTTGCAACGGGGTCGGCCCTTTTCCTATTCGGCGTGCGATGGATTGGACTTCGAGCGGGTCTTCTCGCCGGCTCACTTTACGTGGCGTATTATATGGCAGCCTTCGACTGGATGTCGCGCGCGCAACCGGAGGCCGGGATCAACCTGATGTTCGCCGGCGCGCTTGCCTTGGCCGCAGGGCCGCGAACGTGGTGGCGCAGTCCGGCGGCAGGCTTTGCCTTGGGCATCGGCTTCTGGTTCAAACCGACAATCGTCGCATTGGCGCCGGTTTGGATCATGGTTCTCGCGTGTCGTCCACTCGGCGAGCCGCCGGATCGCTGGAAGCAATTCCGACTCGATTTATTCCTGGCGATCTCCGGCGCCTTCGTGTTCGGCATCATGGTGATTCTTCTCTATGTTGTGAAAGGCGCCTTCAGCGAGTTCTATGAGGCGGTCTTTCGCTTCAACATGCGTTACCATAACCGCCTGCAACTGCTGCGCGAATGGCGACAGATCGGACAGGCGATCTTGTTCATCATTCGTCCGCTCTTTGCCTTGGCGCTTCTTTTGGTTCTGGCCATAGGAATCGCCGGAGTGCAACGGCGACGGCGTCCGGCGATACTTGGTGTCGCGTGGCTGCTGCTGGCGTTTGCAACCGTTTTTTGGCAGGCCAGCACCGCCAAAAGCCACTACGCATTGGTTCTCCCGCCGATGGTCTTTCTGGCTTCGCTCGGACTGGATGGCGCAATTGAAACGATGAAAACGATAACAGGCCGCCAGGCGCGGTGGCGCGGCGCACTGCTCAGTGCGGTGGTGGCCGGTTGTTGTTTGGTTCTTCTGAATCTTTACGGTCTTTCCGCCGACCGCTGGGCCAAGTTCATTGCGCTGGCCGGCGGCGACCTGCCGCGCGAGAAATACTACGCCACGTTTTGGCTCAAAGGCGCTCCGGGCCGCGGCGGCTATAGCGTCGAGGATCTCCGTCAAATCGCCGCTTATCTCGAAGAGCAAACGACGCCGGACCAAACGATCTTCGTTTGGGGATTTCGCCCACTGATCGCCTATTTGGCTCACCGTCGCATGCCGACGCGCTTTGTTTTTCGCTATCCGCTGACGCGCACGAATGATCCGCGCTGGTGGGCCGAGTTCCTGTCGGACCTCGAGCGCGAGCGGCCCGCCTTTTTTGTTGTCGTCCTCGACGATCGCGGTCGTTATCATCCTGAAACTTCAAAAGAAGCGTTGGAATCGAATGCCGCCCTCAGTCTTTTCCTTCACAGCCGATACGAACTCGACCGCACGATGACTGATTTCGAGATCTATCGGCTTCGGAAGACCAACAACTAGGAATCTGCCACAGATTCACAGAATAATGGATGGAACCGAGGCAACTCGTCTGCGGTTTCGTTTCATTAAGGTCTTGCAAGCATGCGCGTTCCGGCCCAGATTCTCTTTTTCGGTGTTCGGACGGTGGAATAGAAATGGCGGGTTCAAGTCGTTCCAAGCCTTTTCGGCTTCCTTCGCTGCCGCAACGCGGCGGGCCATCTGTCGAAGATGAGGCCGCGCCCGTGGGGATGGTGTCGGGCATGGTTTGCGTGCGGTGCGGACGGACCTTCGGGCGGTTGAAACGCGCCCTGTGGTGTCCCGGCTGCGGCATGGAAGGCATCCTCGATCTGCAATATGACTATGATACAATCGGCAAGGTTCTGACGCCGGCGCGGTTTGGACAGACAGCAGCCCGAACGCAATGGCGCTATCTGCCGCTTTTGCCCGTACGCGGCCTGACGCGTGTGCCGCCGCTCGAAGTGGGTTGGACGCCGCTTTACGACGCGCGCGACCTGGCCCAAACCGTCGGCATGGACCGCATTTGGCTGAAGGACGAAAGCAAGAATCCTACGGGTTCGATCGAGGACCGCGCGACGGCGGTTGCCGTCACCTGCGCGCTCGAAGACAACTATGCGATGTTGACGTGCGGTTCGACGGGCAACGCGGCCCTTTCGTCGGCAGCATTGACGGCGGCGGCCGGTTTGCGGGCAACGCTCTTCGTCAGCCGCGAGGTTTCGGACGGCTATGTGGCTCAGTTGCTGCTGTTCGGCCCCGAGGTGTTTGTCGTCGAAGGCAGTTACGAGGACGCGGTGCAGTTGAGCCTGCGCAGCGCGGAAGAATATGGCTGGTTCAATCGCAATCGAGCGGTCAATCCCTATCTCGTCGAGGGCGTGAAGACCGTTGCGTTTGAGATCGCGGAACAGATGCACTGGGCGGCGCCCGATTGCATCGTCGTTCCGGTCGCCGAAGGGAGCACTATCGCGGCCGTTTGGAAAGGCTATGGCGAGATGAAACGGCTGGGATGGATCCACAGTCTCCCCAAGATGATTGGCGTTCAGGCCGAGAGTGCGGCGGCGCTCTACGCGGCGTGGAAGGAAGGACACGATCCGGTGGCCGTGCGACCGCAGACCATCGCCGAGTCTCTGGCGGTGGGTGTGCCGCGCGATTGGCGCAAGGCGGTCGGCGCGGTGCGCGAGTCCGGCGGCATGCTGGTCACGGTTTCCGACCGCGAGATTCTCCAAGCGATGCACATTCTAGGCGAACGGAGCGGCATCATGGCCGAACCGGGATCGGCGGCTACCCTGGCGGGCCTGGCTTCGTTGCTTCGCTCCCGCCAAGTGCCGCGCACAGCTTCGGCGGTGCTATTGATTGCGGCCGGTGGGTTGCGCCACCCCGCGGCGGCCATCGCCGCCACAGGCACAGCACGCACGCTCCCGCCCGACTTCGATCGGGCGCGAGCGATCCTCCAGCGGTCGCTTTCCCGCACTCCTTTTGTATGAAGGAGAACACCGAGTTGAACAATGAATGATGAATGAGGAACGTGAAACGATCCGTGGCTTTTGGGGTCGAAGGAGGCATGGCAGCATGAAGTGCAAAAGCGGTTATCTCCTCATCGGATTGGTGTGTCTCGCATGGGTTGTCGCGGGCGTTGGAATTGCCCACGGCCAGGAGATGGAGAACTTCGATCTACTTGGACAGGTCGGCGGTTCTTTCAAGACGTTTGTCGTTTCGAACAACAAGGTTTTTTTCATTGAAGGATCATCGCTCGTCATCGTGGACGTGAGCGATCCCGCACAGCCCATCGAGCTGTCGCGACGGCGGTTGGAATTCGATGCGACGCCCGGTCCCATCTCGACCGCCGGCGGCGACTATCCGGATTATCTCGGCTACATCCTTTCGTATGGCCAGTATCTCTATGTCACCACTACCGATCGGGGGTTGCAGATTTACAATGTCTCGGACTCGCGCGCGCCGGTTTATGCGGGGCGACTTGCGGCTTACGACACTTATCAGCCCCAATCTCTCACGATTGACGGCAACCGCCTTTACTTCGGCGGCAATTCGCTGCACGTTTTTGACCTGACGCGCCCAACCACGCCAACCGAGATCGCCAATCTTCCCTATGTCTCAGGCAAAATGGCGGTCAACCAGGGGCGCGCGTTGCTCACGGTCGGTCCTCTGTATTCCGGATACGGCAGCCAGGGACCTTTGAAGGTGTATGACCTGCGCGACACGTCTCACCCGGTTTATTTGGGAGAACTCGATTATTCGCATCCGACGGAAAGCGCCAACTATCACTACGCTGTCGCCATGCAATGGCCAAAAATCGCCGTGGTGAACAGTTGGACCTATTGGGGGCATTGCGGTATTCCACCCTTGCCGTGCACCCGGACGGCCTATGGACTGAATCTCTACACGCACACAAGCGGCACGTCTTGGACCCGCGTTCAGGGCAATACATTTGAGGCCGATCTCACAATTGCTCTCGGCTCCAACGCCCTGTTTGTCCAACCACCGGGTTATGTTTCTCCTTTCGATGCGATTCGAGCCTATGACACGAACACGCTTCAGGAAGTCGGCGTTGGCCCAAGAATGAAATGCGATTTTTTGTTCGCCGAGGGAAATCGCCTCTACGCTCTGAACTCCGGCAAGATGGACATACTCGATGTCTCATCGCCCGCCAACATCAGCTCGCTTGGGAGTTGGGACTCCCTGGGCGGCAGCGTTGTGGCAGTAGGGAATGGCCGCGCTTACGTTTTCGGAGAAGGCAAACACATACTTGTGGCGGATGTGCGCAACCCGTTCGCGCTCCGTCCCACCGGAAGAGGTCCCATCGTGGGCGCACCTCACGAGGCGGCGGTTGTCGGCCGGTCGCTCTATGTTGTTGACGCCTCCGCGGGCTTGTTCGTTTACAGTCTGGCCAACCCCGATCGGCCCGAGGAAGTCCTGATGCTGTGTCCCATCTATGACCAATATACCGGCGAATCGTTGGATTTTGAAATCGCCGGCAACAGAGCCTACGTGGCGATGACGAATCAGTTGCTGCGCATTTTCGACGTGACCGACCCGACCTCGCCCGTGGCGCTCGGAGGTCTGCCTTACGGTTCCTATGGTGGGAGCGCTCGTGCGGTTACTGTCGTCGGCGACTATGCTTATCTCCTAAGCGGCAACACGATTCTGATGGTCAATGTGCACTATCCCGACGCCCCGTGGCCGGTTGGATCGTATGCCGTGCTTGGCGACATGAGAGACCTCGCGGCTCTTGGGAACTGCTTGTTTGTGCTGGCGTCGCCATCCTACGGTTCAAGCAATTCGAGCGCCATTGTTGACGTCAGCAATCCGACATCGCCAACGAAGATCGCGAATTTCGGCGACGGCGGTCGCATGGCGTTCGGAAGCGGCTCGCTTTTTGTATTGGCAGGAGACCTCCGTGCTTTCAACGTGTCCAATCCCCACAATCCCTGGGAAGCCGGTTGGATCGCGGCCGGTTTCGACAACCTTGCCACGTCGGGAACGCAGGTCTATGGGATTTCGCCGAACCTTGGTCTCTGGGTCGCCGAGTTCACGCAACCGCAACCGATTGATCTCCTACCCAACAACTTCGCTTTGGCTGCCCCGGGGTCAGCACCCGGAGAGCCGATTGACTTCCTCGGTTCGGTCCAAAACCTCGGGCCCGCCGCCACCACGCAATCGTTCTGGGTCGCTTTCGCGGGCATCCCAACGGATCGAACGGGACCGGCTCTGAGCTTGTGCGATTCGTTCCTGGTGCCTGCTGGATTGGCTTCGAATGGCGCTGTGACTCTCGCCGGGTTGGGAAAGACGCTCTACGGCCCCGACCGCGGTATCCTGCCGGGCAAATACCAAGTGGCAATCGTTGTGGACCAACCCAATGAGATCGTGGAAACCCGCGAACACAACAATATTGCGCTGGCGCCCGGCGAGTTCACGGTTTGGCCCTCGCTCAACGATCTTCGTCCGGTCGCCCTTAGCTATTCGCCGACAATAGTGGGCGGCGGCAGTTCCATTACGTTGTCGGGACAGGTCGAATACACGGGGACCCGGGCCACCACAAAAGGGTTCTGGGCCGAGTTCTGGTGTTCGCGAAATGCCGATTTCAGCCCGCCGCGCTACCTGCTGTGCGATTCGTTGTTCGTGGGACCCGGTTTAACACCAGGCACGCTTTGTCCCTTCACAATCACTCGCACGGTTCGCAGCCCGGCGCAAGACTTGCCGATTGGATCGTATGTTGTCGCGCTGTGGGTGGACCGAATTGACAATATCCTCGAAAGAGACGAAGCGAACAATACCTATTGGCGATCCACACAGAGACTTTCGATCAAAGATTCCCGCTCGAACGCAAGCCATTGGGAGATGTATCGGTAGAAAGAAACAATGAACGATGAATGATAAGCGATGAAAAGGACTCGCGGGATGATTGGCAAAATGCGTATCTCAAGGATGAGTTTCCGGCCCCTGATTTCCCGAGGCTTGGTGGGGTTCCTGTTGGGCAATTGCTTGGCGATCACTCACTATGTCCGCGCGGCGGAGGCGCCAACACCGTCCACTTCACCAACCGTCGCTGTCACATCAACCACGACGGAAGCGAGCGGACCAACCTCGCCCGCTTTGGCGAGCGACCCCGCGGCCGTGAAGTGGCTTCGGGCCATGGAAGAACGCCATCGCGACCACCGGCGCGCGTCGGGCGAGTTTACGCAGGTGCGGAAAGACCCGGTTTTCCTCGAAGACATTCATGCGACGGGCAAGTTCTATTATGAACGGCCCAATCGCTTCCGATGTGATTACAATCAGGACAAACCGGAGCAAGCAAGCACCACTCTTGTGGATGGCAACCTCGTTGCGGAATATTTCCCCGCCCTCAAGCAATTGGTTCGCTGCCGACTCAATCCGAAGACCGGCGGCATTGGCGACGTCAACCAAATGCTTCTCGCTTTCGGGATCGAGACCAACAAAGTCCTCAAGCATTTCACCGTCACAAGCGATCCCGAAACATCGGCCAACCTTGTTCGCTTGACCTTTGCGTCCAGAGCGCCGCGCCAAGAACGGCCATTTGAGCAATTCATCCTCGAGATGTCGAAGCCCGACCTCACGCCCAAGCGTTTTGAGATCGTCGGCCAGGAAGGCGACCGAACGTTGGTCTCGGTTACGATCATCACGTGGAACCCATCGCTGGCAGCGGATGTATTTCGCTTGAACGTTCCCAAAGACGTTGAGATCATCGAAGAAGAGTAGATGGGAAGGGCAACCAGGATGCACAAAGCATTCATTGCGGTGTTATTCGTTGGGGCAGTCGGGGCGTGCGTTCGCATTCCGCCGGCGCGCGTGTTGCCGCTCACGATCCATTCGCTCTATATTCCGACGTTCCAGAATCAATCGTATGAACCGGGAGTGGAGGAAAAGCTCACGCGCCTGACGCAAGAGGAGTTTCTCGCGGATGGTCGGTTGGACATCGTCAGCTCCACGAACGCAGACGCTGTCTTGGTGGGCAAGATCGAACGATTCGAGGTTACTCCGAACCGGTTTGGACGAGACGAATTCCCTCTGAGCAGTCGGATCACAGCCATAGCGGATGTCTCCCTGTATGATCCGGCCGATCGCCGGAAGGAAAAGCCGCTCATGACATGGAACAATATTGACGTTGAGTATTCGTTCGTCAGCGATGCGCGGCGCGTGATCGAGGTGATTCCGGATGACGCACACGAGGAAATTCTGAGATCTCTGGCTCGACAGATTGTTGCATCCGTGGTCACGCGCCGACCGACCGACCGCGCCGATCTGAAAGGGACGCGGGGTGCGGCGCGAGCGGCTCCGCCGCAAAAGGTTCTGGGACGCGAAAAAGTGGACACGCGGTTTCAGGACATCCGCACGTCGGAGTCGCAACCGCTCGAAGAGCCGGAGACACAGAAGACGCAAACGGAGGAAAACCCGTAACGCGGGCATCTTGTCCGTGGATTGACGTTGTCCAACGATTGCTCGGAGTGCCGGTTTGCGCTTACCGACTCGCAATCAGTAGTCCGCAAGGGGCTTCTCAAAGGGGCCGTAGGGCCGTGTGGAGAAAGATCCAACGCAATTACCTGCCGATTCTTTCGGGACTCATCTTTGTTTTTGTCACGAGTGTGATTGTCGTCGAGATTGACCGGCAAGTCTATCAGGACAAGAAGAAACTGATCTGCATCCGCAACTGGGAGCGCATCTGTCCCCGCTCGCTCTTCGAGAAACTGGATCAGACCGCTTTGAACTATTTTAATACCGTTGATCGGATGCGCAATGTCCCCGCCGAACGGTCGCAATTGATTCTGGAGGCGCAACGGCTGCAAAAGGCGTTGGATGATGAGACGAGCCGCATGTTGAACCAGGACAACTGTCTGATCCGCATTTCCGTGTTCACGGTGCAGCACCGCGACGGCAAGCCGATCCGCGAGCCGGTTGTCTCACACGAGGTGGACAAGTATGGACGGCAGAACACGTTCGCCAATAGCCTGGTCCTGCAGCGGTTCGGCGGCGAAACGATGATCCCTTATCCGTCGCCGTTCCCACCCTATCCGCGTGTGGGCGAAGTCATATTTCACTACACCACGCCTCTCGATTTTCAAGAGATCAACGATCTCACATCCCGCTATCGGCTCTATCTCGTGGGCGTGGTGCTTGTCCTGGGGCTGCTCTACTGGTATATTCTTCGTCATCTGATCATGCCGATCAAAATCGTCACGGAGTGTATTGACCGATCGAAAGGGGCAATGCCCAGAGTGTTGTCCCATCCGCATACGCTGTTGGAGGCGGCTTACAACGATTTGGCGCGCGATGCGCTGCTGAACGCCGTCACGCGAACGATGGCCGAATATATGTCGGTGGATCGGCTGGTCTCGCGCGAGGAGATCGTGAGTAACATTCCCGATCTCATCGCGCCGCATTTCGGATTCAAGGCGGTTTACGCTCTGGAATTGGTCATCGGGGAAACGCCCGAATCGCCGGTGCGATGGTGCCGATCGGCCTTGGATAATGCCGGTGACGCCGCTTTTTCCCAACCGACGGAAACCGACTGGCTCGCGTTGGGACGGCAATTCGATCTGGACTGGAGCCAGACAATTCTCGATTTTTCGGTCGGCGACCACGCCGCCGCGCGGCCCTATTTTGCTGTGCCCATTGCCGCCGACCGCGAGCAACGACGGGCGACTTTTTTGGTGGCGACGCCGCGAGGTTCGCTCAGCCCCGACAACGTGCGCTGGCAGCGGGAGACGTTGCTTCGCCTGGCCCATGCCGTCCGTTCCGGGCTCGAAACCCTCGACATGCAGCGCGACTTGATTGTGCGCGAGAAAAGCAAGGCCAACATCAGTTTGTCGCGTAACCTGGGCCACGATCTCACCAACGTCATCGCCACGAGCAAGCTGGAGCTCGACACCGTCCGGCGTTTCCTCAAGCTGCCGCCCGACAGTCAGGCGGTGCCCGATCCGAAAGTTCGGACCTTGTTCACCGAATCGCTCCAGGGATTGCTCAACAACACAAAGTTCTTGCAGGAGATCATCAACATCTATCGCTCGTTCAGCTATATGCACCATCCCCAGGCGGAATGGATAGATCCTAACGCGTTGGTGGACGAAGTGGTCGAATTGTTCCAGCTGTCCTTGTCGCGGCGCATTCGCATTTATCGCTCTTACGGAAGCGACGTCCCGCAGAGCTATTTCGAGCCGCGGTTGCTGAAGCTGGCCATTTTCAACCTGCTGACCAATGCCACCGACGCACTCAAGCACCGCGCGATGCGCGAGAGCGACTACGGCGCGGCGCTGTGGATCACGACCGCGTATGACAGGGCCGCGAAAGCGATTCTGTTCACCGTCCGCGACAACGGCTATGGCATTCTCAATCCGCGCGGCGAGTTGGCCTCGGCGGACGAAATTCGGGCGATTTTTCAAGGCGGCTTTACGACCAAGCGCGAGGGAATGGCCGAAGGCCTGGGTCTCAACTGGGTGCGTCAGATTATCTATGGTTTTCACCGCGGACAGTTGCGGGCACGCAACCATCCGGAAGGCGGCGCCGAGGTCTCGCTGGTCTTGCCGCGCTATGAGAGCGCACCCGATTTTGAAGGGTTGGGAGGCCCCGCCGAAGAGCAGCCCGTTGCCGGGGAGAAGCCGGCCCACATTGCCGAGGGTAAATCGTGATGAAAGCCATTCGTGTCCTCATTGTGGACGACAATGCCATGTATCGCGA
>Ga0315277_10001438_pt1 | contig 34808 bp, 21 predicted proteins | sample YL17G05_15_MG_FD_203695 | JGI IMG/M metagenome (GOLD analysis project Ga0315277, IMG submission 203695) | Sediment microbial communities from Yellowstone Lake, YNP, Wyoming, USA - YL17G05_15 | ecosystem: Environmental > Aquatic > Freshwater > Lake > Sediment | place: USA: Wyoming | collected...
CAATCTACATGGAGTCTCTCCGACGAAAAAAGGCGAGGCTCTTGGAATATTTAGATGCAGCCGCTTGAGTCGCTTTGCGCATCTAGATCAATTTACTTGACTGAGCATCTCAGATGTCTTCGGGCCTGAATGACAACATAACCACATCGGCACGCATGAATTTATGTCGTTGCACATAGAGTAAATCAACCAGCGGTAGAGTTTGTCTTACCCGCCATTGACAGCTGGAAAATCGGAGTGTCCCCATTTTCCTTACCAGTTGACGTTCGCTTTCTTGAAGTCGCCGGCGCGGAAGTAGCTGAGCTGCGACAGATCGATGTATTTTCGCATTGCCGCCTGCAGCTGCTCAGGCGTCAGAGACATCACTTTCTTTTCCAATTCGGAATCGAAGGCCATCGTACGGTTCCAGAAACGCTGGTTATTGATGCGGTTGACGAGTTCCCGGTCCTGTGCCCGGCTCACCTGCTGCGACTGGAGCCAGCTCTTCTTGGCGGCTTCGACTTCCTCGGCCTTGAAGCCCTTTTCGAGGATCTGAGTCATCTCATCCTTGAACGAAGCCTCCACCTTCGGCGCGTTCTGCGGCGCGCATATGGCGAAAGCAACGAAGATGGCGCCATCGTCCTGGGTCGGGACCACGAATTGCCCTCCGACGCCGTAGCTCAGACCCTCCTTGCCGCGGATGCGGGCAAAGAGGCGCGAGTTCATGCCGCCGCCGATAATATAGCTGTTGAGCATCATGGCCGGATAATCAGGGTCTGTATCGGTCATCCGGACCTGCATTCCCGCAGCCCACATGGCGTTAGCTTTGTCCGGCGCCTCAAACGCTTCGGCTTTGGGCATGATCTTTTGATACTTGCCCTCCACCCGGGCATACTTCTTTGGGCTCTTCCAACCGCCGAACAGCTCGCTGATCTGTTTCTGTACTGCCTCGGGGTCGAAGTCTCCGATAAAGGTAACCTCACCGTTCGATGCACCGTAGAAGTCCTTGTGGAACGCCTTCACCTGATCAAGGGTAAGTGTCCGGATTTCCTCTACACGCTCTTCCAGAGTTGGCGTGTAGCGCACATCGCCCTTTGGGTAAGGGCTCAGGTGGCGCTGCAGGGCAATCGCCGCCTTGAACTGAGGCTCGCTCTTCTGGTTTTCGAGCTGCGCCAACTGCTGCTGCTTGAGTTGCTCGAATTCGCTTTCCGGGAAGGAAGGCTCCTTGAAGACCTCCGCGACAAGATCGAGCACCGGCTTGAAGTTCTCCCGTGTCGTCTGGATACTTGCCGTCGCGCCGGAGCCGCCGCCTGACACCGATACCTGGGCCTTCAGGCGGTCGAATTCATCCTTGATTTGCTGCCGGGTGTGCCGGCTGGTGCCGCGCATCAGCATCTGTCCGGCCATCATAGCAGGCGTGGACAGCCCTCTGAGCGAATTCTCGTCGCCAAACCTGAGGTTTATCATCGCATTGACTTGCTCGCCCCGGGTTTTCTTGCTGAGGAACGTCAGCTTGAGGCCGCCCTTCAGATCGGCGCGGAGGGTCCGCTTGTCGATATTCTCCGGTGATGGGTCGAACTCTTCCCCCTTCGAGATAACGGTGTCGCCCTTGTAATCCTTCAGCAGCGCGGCTACGTCGGGGGGCTCCGGGACCTCGGCGCGCAGCGGGTTCTTGTCGGGAATGAACTTTCCGATGGTACGGTTCGAGGGGATGAGGTACTTCACAGCTGCCTGCTGGACCTGCTCGCGCGTGACCTTGCGGATACGGTCGCGATGCAGGAACAACAAGCGCCAGTCACCCATCGCCTGCCACTCGCTCAGGTTGAGCGCGACCTGCTCCGAGTTATTCAGCATCAGGTCGAAATTCTTCAGCCGCTGGGTCTTCGCCCGGTTCACCTCTTCATCCGTGAAGGGCTTTGTATTGATCTCATCGATGGTGGCCAGCATCGTATTCAGAGCGTCATCGAGCGACTTCTCCATGCGCACGGTCGCCGTAGCAATCATCATGCCCGGTTCCATAAGCTGATACGCAAACGCGCTCACGCTGGCAGCCTTCCCCGGTTCGACCAATGATTTGTAGAGGCGCCCGGAAGGCGCATCTGAGAAAATCCGCGAGGCCATCTCTATGGCGGGGTATTCCTCATGCGACCCGGCCGGCAGGTGATACGCAATACAAAGTGCCTGCACATCTCCGACGCGACGCAGTGTTACGGAGCGCTCGCCGTCCTGCGTCGGCTCGGATGTGTATGTCTTGCGGACCTGTCGCGCCGGTTTGGGGATCGGGGAGTAGTACTGGTGGACCAGGGCGAGTGTCTTGGCCTCATCAAATTTGCCGGCCACAACCAGAACCGCATTGTCTGGCTGGTAGAAATGATGATAGAAAGCCTGCAGCCGGTCGATGGGGACCCGTTCGATATCAGAGCGCGCGCCGATTGTTGATTTACCATAATTGTGCCAGAGAAAAGCAGTTGATACGACGCGCTCTTCAAGGACGCCCTGCGGGTTGTTTTCCCCGGCCTCGAACTCATTCCGTACGACGGTCATCTCGCTGTCGAGGTCTTTCTTCGCGATGAAGGAGTTCACCATGCGATCCGCTTCCAGCTCGAGCGCCCACTTCAGGTTGTCCTCGGTGGCCTGGAAGGTCTCGAAGTAGTTGGTTCGATCCATCCACGTGGTACCGTTGGGCCGGGCACCGTGATCCTGCAGCTCCTTCGGGATGTTGGTGTGATTCTTCGAGCCCTTGAACATCAGATGTTCGAGCAGGTGCGCCATGCCGGTCTCGCCGTAATCCTCGTGGCGCGAGCCGACCAGGTAAGTGACATTCACCGTTATGTTGGATTTCGTCGGGTCCGCGAATAGAAGAATGCGAAGTCCGTTTTGCAGGCGGTACTCATTGATGCCTTCGACGCTCGTCACATACTGCACGCCGGAGGGCAGCTGGACCGGCGACTGTTGCCCGAAGCCAGACGCAGCCGCCAGAAGAACCAGCGCAAGCATCATGCTGATGTAGAAACCACGTTGGCGCGCAAACATTTCGATTCTCCTCCTTTATTAAATGGGGTTCCTTCGCATCCTTCGAGGTCTTTGCGAGCTGAAATCACAAGCAAACCGCAAGCCCGCAAAGACCATCAAATGGGTTCTTAATATACGCGGGTGGCCTTAAATGTGACCTTAGTCTTTACGGTCCCATCCTTACTGAGGTCCGTTCGCGTACCGTTAATGACATCTGTACTTCCTTCCTTTCCCGGCACACCCTGAAAGATGATCATTCCCTGAACGGAACCATCAGTGCTTGTATAAATCCAATCGGCCACGAACATGGCGGGGGAAAGCTCCGGAGCCAGAACTCCCCGCAAACGGGCTTGCTGGATAGACTGGTTCAGACCTTCCTGATTTTGCTCAAGGCCGATAAAGTGGAAACCATCGAACATACGCCATGCCCACGTGGCCGGGCCGCTTTGTCCCGTGTAGGTAACGGTCCAATTCTGTACCCCGGCATCTGCCGGCAAGGATGAATACTGAGTGCCATCTCCGCGCAGCGCAACCGCGCTGAAGGTGCCTGTGCTGCTTGTACCGGATATCCTTAGAGTCCCAATGCCGCTGAAGCTGTTCCAGACACTCCCAAACAGGGCGGCTTCATGCACGAATCTCGCCATATGCCCGCCTGGCGGCAGTGTGAATGTCCGAGACACTGTGCCGGGTACACGGCTGCCGTTCTGATAAAAATCAACGTTGAAAGTTATTGAGCTGCTCCAGGGATTGGCAACGGCTATTCCAGTGTAATCCGTGGCGCTCCGTTTCTCAACGGACACCGTCCAGCTGGAGTTGGGCTCGGCCGGCAGGATCCCAACGACATCCGTTGCCACGCCCCCGTCGGTGACGGTGAAGCGCAGGGATGAACTGATATTGCCGATGCCGTCGCCCGTGATCTCGACCCAGCCGGTTTTCAAGTCACCGGTGCCCGTAATGGCAAAGGTTTTCTCCTGCGACGCCAACAACGTGAAGTAGAACGAAGAGCCATAGTACGGAGCTTTGTTTGTAGCTGGATCAGTATTAGTTGCGCCAATCCCTTCCACATTAGCGGATAGAAGCGCTCCGTTGTCATCGCGCAGATATACATAGATTGTTCTTGAGGCTACCGCTTGCGGGTCACGAATGGTCAAGTAGCTCGTGTAGCCGCCGCCAAAAGCCACATGCGGAATCCTCCACCAAGTCCAGACTGCCGCCATAGCGTTTACTACCAGAAAGCAAAAGATAAGGGTAAAAATTACAGTTCGCATTTTAGATTTCATTCTGGCAACTCCCGATGACTTTCCACCATTCCTGCCACCCGACCCGAGATTATTGAGTATCCTCTAATAGAGCGGGAGCGAGGTCAAGCTGAATTGAATCACCGCAGACCCAGAGGACACGGAATGCATTGTAATGAAGGTGAGCACTCCCTCAGAAGTTGTGAAAAAATCGGGGACATTCCGAATTTCCCGACTTGCTCAACTGAATCGGACGGATCAACCAGCGGTTGATCTTTTCTATTCAGAGGAGGAAAGCTGGAAATTCGGAATGTCCCCGATTTTTTCACAGCTGCACAGTTACGCGCGGGAAACAGGTCCCGTCCGGCGGCCGGGACCTACTTCACATCCCAGACGGTGCTCAGGACCGGGCATTGAAGTGGGCGCCGGCGGCCCGACGGCGCTCTTTCCGCGCATCCGTTTTTTGATGCAAAACTAGTACAAAATGGGAAAACCTGCTTTACATATGCTCTCGGGCATTGGCAGAATAGGGTGCAAGTGATCCTCGTGAGGAATCGGACTTGAGAGCTGCAAACCACAGTCGGTACATCGTTAAGTCCTTAGTCCACGCCTCAGAAGTCCTGAATTCGTTCCGTTCGCCGGCGGAGGTGCTTCGGCTCCGTGACGTGGTCTCACGAACCGGGTTTAACAAGGGGATGTGTTTCCGGCTGCTCTACACCCTGCACCACTGCGGTTTCATCGAAAAGCTTGGAGAAAACAGTTACCGTTTGACGGCCGAGCTGGGCCGGCGCCAGAAATGTCGGCTCGGTTATGCTGCGCAGGGCCAGGACTCCTCTTTCCCCCGTGAGGTTCAGGCTGGGTTGGTGCGGGCCGCGGAGGTGGAAGGGATCGAACTGATTGTGGTGGACAACCGCTACAACCCGAAGGTCGCTCTGCGCAATGCCGACCACCTGCTGCGCGAACGCGTGGATCTGGTCATCGAGTTTCAGACCGACGAGGCCGTGGCCCCCGCAATTGCCGCGAAATACCTGGAGGCGAACATACCCTTCATAGCCATCGACATCCCGCACCCAGGGGCCACCTACTTCGGCGCCAACAACTACGAAGCTGGACTGATCGGCGGCCGCCACCTGGGACGGTGGGCGCGCAAGTACTGGGAAGGGGAGGTAGATGAGATCCTCCTGATTGAACTTGCGCGTGCGGGCTCCTTGCCGCAGGCGCGCATCCGGGGCATGCTGGCAGGGATTCACGAGGTTATCCGGGATGCGGAGCAACGCAGGACTGTATATATCGACGGGGACGGGCAGTTCCAGACTACGCTGGAGCGGGTTCGCAAGCATCTGCGCGAGTCGAAGGCCCGGCGCATTCTGGTTGGCGCCGCAAACGATCCGAGTGCCCTGGGGGCGTTGCGAGCCTTCGAGGAAGCAGGGCGGGTGCGCGAATGCGCGGTGGTCGGGCAAAACGGCGAGCCGGAGGCGCGCACGGAGCTGCGCGTGCCGCATACGCGACTGATCGGGACAATTGCCTACTTCCCTGAAAAGTATGGGGAGGGGGTGATCCGGCTGGCGCTGGACATCCTGTCGAAGAAGGTGGCACCGCCCGCAGTATTCATCAAGCATCAGCTGCTCACACCGGAAAACGTCGACCATCTCTACTCAAACGACAGCCTCCTCGGCATGGCAGGAACGTCAGCTCAGGTGGCGTCTCGTTAGCCATTTCTGATTGGCTGAAACAGAAAGCCTTGTCCACATTGCATTGCCGTCTCGAATGGCGATGCGGCAATCCATCTCTGGATCCTGTGATCTTTCAGGCCGAGCAAGACAATCACGAACCAAGAAGCATTTGCCTCATGTTTCTGATTGCATAACGGCGGCCGAGCGCCGATCTGAAACACCCTGACTTCTCAACTCGCACATTTCCGGCGCAAGTGTTTTCGTTTCAAGAAAATGCCGTCACTGATGACTAAGGCCGGACGTTTCAATCTGCAAAACCTGCAAAAAATGGAAAAACCTGATTTACATGCCCTGTCAAGCGCTCATAAAATGGAGTGCATTTAATCCTGCCTCGGCGAGGCTGGCTCGCAATGCGCAGCAGCACTTCCTGATCCGGAGGCAGAGAAACCCAAAGGCTCGTAGGGGCAAGTCCCGCCGCTGCTGCCGGCCCAGCATTGGGGGAAAACTCGAAGCATAATCTGGGATGCTTTCAGTCCAGAACGGGAAGTAAGCTGCCAACCGCAGAGCGAGTGGCTTTAGGAGGCCTGCCAGAGGGAGGCTTTGGGCTTGGTAAAGCACCGGAGGCAGCCACGAATTGCACGAAATTGCAGCCGACAACTCAAGTTTCGTGGAATTCGTGGCTGATTCTCTAATGCCGCCGGAACAGGAGACCTTTGTTGTCTCTCACCGCCCGAGGCGGCCATTTACCACGGCGGAATTAATGAAGCAACGGAAAATCCGTAACCATGACGGCACTGAAAATACAGGAAAGAACTTTAAGGAGGCTTGAATGGTAAAGCGTCTGCCAGTTTTCTTCGTTATTTTCTTTTCGTGCTCAATTCTCGCTCTTGCGCAGTCCAACAGAGGCGGAATCAGTGGCACGGTCTTCGACTCGACGGGTGCGGTAGTCCCCGGCGCAACGGTCACCATCACGAACGTTGCCACCAATCAGGAAATAAAGGTAATTACGTCGGAGGCAGGAACCTACAGTGTTCCCCTGCTCGAACCGGTCACCTACAACGTAACTGTGGAGCTGAAGGGGTTCAAGACGTGGGTGAAGAAGGACGTAAAGGTCGACACGGCCATTGTCGCCACAGTGAACGCGACGCTGGAAACAGGGGAGTTGACCACCCAAATCGTCGTTCAGGCGGAAACGGCGGCGGTCAACACCGAATCGGGCGTCGCCGCCGACACGATCACGGAGCGACAGATCCGCGACATTCCCCTGGTGAACCGCAGCGTGCTGGATTTGGCTTTGACGCTGCCGAACGTCTCGGGGGACGCAGGCACCGAAAATCCCGCCATCGTCGCCGTCACTACCTGCCCCGGCTGCAACCTGAGCCTGAATGGCGGACGTCCCATGAACACGCTGATGATGGCGGATGGCGCCAACAATACCGGCGTTAGCTTGGCCCGCACCATGGTGAGTTTCTCACCCGAGACTGTGCAGGAGTTCACCGTCCAGACTTCAACCTATTCCGCGGAGTTTGGCGGCACCGGCGGCGGTATTATCAATGCTACCACCAAATCCGGCGGCAACCAGTTCAAGGGTACGGTACTGTGGTATAACCGGTACCCTGGGCTCGCCGCCGCACCCTGGACGATGGCAAGCTCCAACCGGCCAATGCCCACCCTGAAATACAACTACTTCTCGCTGGCCGCAGGCGGTCCGGTTTACATCCCGAAGATTTACAACGGAAAGAACCGTACATTCTGGTTTGCCGCGTTTGAGCCGAATTACCGCCGCGACCACCTCGACCAGTATGGCCTGCTGCCCAACGATGCCATGCGCAAGGGGGATTTCAGTGGATTGGTAAACACAACCAGCGGCTGGCTGCCGCAAGACGTGGTTCAAAAGTTCCAGTCGATCGCTCCAAGCGCTGTGACTGCCAGCGACAGCACGATCTACCAGAATTACAACGTGGTCAGCGGCAACCAATTCACGCTTATCCCGGCGCCGGCCGGCGGCAAGACCTACGCCCCTTTCCAGGGCAATATCATTCCGACTAGCCTGCTGGATGCCTCGGCCCAGAAGGCGTTGAAGTACATCATTCCAGCCTCCTCTTACTATCTGGACAGCAATGGCAGGATCTCGAACGTGGTGGTCCCGCGCTTGCTACTTCAAAACGAGAAGCGATACACGATCCGCATCGACCAGGTAATCAACAGCAAACACCAGATCTTTGGCCGCTACACAGCCACGCCCATCGTCAAGACGCAGCTAGCGCCCGTCAGTCCGACCACGAACGGGGCCGAATATAGTTGGGCGAGGCAGGTCATGGTGGCTGACACGCATGCCTTTAGGTCAACCATGATCAATGAACTGCGACTCAACTATACTCGAGGCCGGTTTAGCAGCACCACCGCGCCGGAATACGACGGCGTTACAGGGCAGAATCTGAACACCGAACTGGGACTCCCGAACATTACCAAGGGCGGTGTGCCTTTATTCGGCGGTCTCTTCCCCGGCTCTTCGCTCGGCGGCGGCGGTTCGACCGCTACTGGGTTCGGTTCGGGCGGTTCCACGCAGGCGGAAGATCGCGAAGAACGCTACGGAATCACGGATACCTTCTTCTGGCAGCGCGGCAGAATGAGCTGGAAATTCGGGGTCGATCTTTCAAAGGCAATCCAAAATGTTACTCCGCTGTACGCGGCGTTAGGCGGCAACTACTCCTTCAGCAGCATCCAGACCAATTCCCTGGGCACGTCCGCCGGCACCGGAGGCAGTCCCTTCGCCAGCTTCCTCCTGGGGGTCCCCAGCGGCAACATCACCCTGCGGAGTACCCTGATTCCCTATTACTACCGCTGGAACAGCATAGCCGCCTTCGCTCAGAATGACTGGAAGATCAGGCCGAACTTGACGCTGAATCTCGGCCTGAGATACAACCTCGAATTGCCGCGTACAGAGAAATACAACAATCAGGGTGTTTTCCGGCCCGACCTGGCGCAGTCGGTAACACTGCCCAGCCCCCTGACTCTCCAGAACGGGCAGGTCATCACATCCACGCTGGCCCCGCCATTTGTTTTCGCCGGCAGGGGAGGCAACTCGAAGTACCTTACCCCAACCCAATACCTCAACGTCGAGCCGCGCTTCGGGTTCGCCTGGAGCCCCGGTTTCCTGGAGAATCACCACGTGACGATTCGCGGCGGCTACGGCCTTTCCCACGCCCCGATCAGCGGGATGACGCGCCTCCCGCAACCGGACTTCGGGGCAACCCAACCGTTCGCGACCACTGTCCCTTCGGCCACTGTGAATCCGAACTACGTGATGAGGCTGGGCGAAAACCCGCCGCTGATCACCCCGACGACGCCCGGCCAGGCGATCAACGCGCCTTCGAACGGCGTGGTCACCACAAACAGCCTTTATTACCAGAGCGGTATCGGGGGATTTGCCGTCTCGCCGAACTACCATACACCATACATTCAGAACTGGAGTTTGATCGCCTCTTGGCAGATGAATCCCACCACCTTGATGGAGATCTCCTATGTGGGCAATAAGGGAACCCATCTGTTTATGCCACATGAGAATGTAAACCCCAAGAACGTCTCCTTGCTCGCAGCCCAAATCGCAGCCAACGTAAACACCGCTGCCACGATCAACGACCCTCTCGGGCGTCTCAATCCGGCAACGGGCAGAGTTCTCACAGTGCAGAATGGAAGCCTGGGCAGTCCGTATCTGGGCTTTTCCACGCTATACATGTGGTATGACTCCTCCGCCAACAGCATCCGGCACGCGGGCTACGTCAACGTGGTTCACCGCGTGGCCCGAGGATTGACCTTCAGCGCGAATTACACATATTCAAAATCGATGGACGACGCGTCCAGCTCGGGCGGGGACAAGAATATCCTGACTCCCGTCAACGGGCAGGTCGATGGCCAGGTGTCCTTTGGCGGGACGCGACATAACGACCGCTCCGTCTCCACCTATGACATGCGGCACGTGATCAATGGCACCTATGTCTACGACCTTCCGCTCGGGCGAGGCCGCGCGCTGGGCGGCAATCTGTGGAAGCCGCTTGACTACATCGTAGGAGGGTGGACGGCCTCCGGCTTGATCCGTCTCAGCGGCGGGTTCCCGATGATGGCGACCCTGAGCGACACGAACCTGTTGGGCGACCTGACCCATACCATTCGGCCCGACCTGGTTCCTGGTGTACCGCTCCTCAATCCACTGTGGAGCCGCAGTTGTCCAACTGGCAGCGGCTGCCAGCCTTACCTCAATCCGGCAGCGTTCATGCGGCCGGCGCTCGGCTCTTTAGGCACCGCTCCGCGCACCTTTGACGGCGTTCGCGGCCCCTGGGCTCAGTTCTTCGATGCTGTCATTCAAAAGAGCTTCAGGATCGGCGAGAACCGCAGGATCCAGTTCCGCGCGGATTTTCTAAACGCCTTCAATCATCCGGTCTTCCGCGTATATCCCAACAACTCGGGTGGAACGGATATCTTCAACAATGCGCCGAGCACGGCAGTACTCTCGGCCTCGGACTACAACACCTGGGCAACGGCCAATGGCCAGCCCCTGGCATCGACCACCGCTGGGACAGCTCTGCTGAACCAGATCAATGCCATGGTCAACACCTACCGTGCCGGCGGGACGGCCTCCGGCGCTCTGCCGCTCGACTTCTTCCGTGTGAAGCTTCCTACGAACTTCTGGGGACCGGCCGCGGCCGCTTACAACATCACCACGATCGACGGGTACAAGCTCTTCCGGTTGAGGCAACAGTGGAACACGGCCGGCGGCGACCTTTACCAAAGCGGCTCGCCGCGCTACATCCAGTTTGGACTGAAGATATTCTTCTAGTCCTTTTCCATCTGGGGAGGGATCTGATCCCTCCCCAGCCCTCCCACCACGCGCCGCCGGGTGATTCCAATGAAGCTCCTCACAATCAGGTCACTGGCATGTCTCCTCGGGATGATCGGCATCGTGACTGCCATCCAACCACAGGCCGCAAGCGAGGATGAGATCCTCTCACTTGCCGGCAGCTGGACATTCTCACTGGACCGCGACGATGCCGGAGTGAATGAGCAGTGGTTTCTGCGCGCTCTGCCGGAGCGCATCAAGCTTCCCGGCGCTTTGCAGGAGCAAGGCTATGGCAACGAGGTGACCGCGAGCACGGATTGGACGGCAACACTTTACGACAAGCGCTGGAACCTCAAGCCGCAATATAAGAAATACGCTCAGCCGGGAAACATCAAAATCCCGTTCTTCCTGCAGCCCGACAAGCGCTACGTCGGAGCAGCGTGGTACCAGCGCAACATAGAGATCCCCGATCGTTGGAAGGGCCGGCGAGTGGTGTTGACCTTGGAACGGCCGCACTGGGAGACGCACGTCTGGCTGGATGGAAGATCGATCGGCTCGAACAACAGCCTGTCCACACCGCACATCTACGACCTGTCCGCAACGCTTGCTCCGGGCACTCACAAGCTGACTATTCGCGTGGATAATCGAATGATCGTGGACGTCGGGCTGGACGCACACAGCGTGACCGACCACACGCAGGGCAACTGGAACGGCATCGTCGGCCGTATCGAGCTGTCCTCAACCAGCCCGGTGTGGATCGAAGACGCGCGAGTGTTTCCAAACGTCGCGAAGAAGACGGCGCTCATCAGGGTAAAGATAGGCAACGCTACCGCAAAGGCTTCGTCGGGAACCTTGACGGCAGGTTCGCGGAGCCTGCCCGTGAAGTGGGACGCACGGGGCGGCGAGGCTGAGATGGAAATTCCCCTGGGTGAGAAAGCGGAACTTTGGGATGAATTCCGTCCCACACTGCAGCGGCTCGAAATCCGTCTTCAGGGAGAGCAGGTAGACGACCGGCGCACGCTGACCTTTGGTCTGCGACAAATCGGGACGGAAGGCACACAGTTCACAATGAATGGGCGGAGGTTTTTCGTCCGGGGAACGCTGGAGTGCGCCGTCTTCCCAAAAACCGGCTATCCGCCGACCGACGTCGAAACCTGGCGCAGGATCGTCCGCATCTGCAAAGAATATGGCTTAAACCTCATCCGGTTCCACTCCTGGTGCCCGCCCGAGGCGGCGTTTATCGCGGCGGACGAACTCGGCTTTTACTACCAGGTCGAGTGCGGCATGTGGGTGCGGCGCGCCGGTTCGGTTCTCGGGAAGGGGAAGTCCAACGACCAGTGGCTCTATGATGAGAGCGAACGCATCATCCGGGCCTATGGCAACCACCCGTCATTCACCATGCTGGTCCACGGGAACGAACCGACCGCCGATCTCCAGTTCCTGGCAAACTGGGTGAAGTACTGGAAGGCGCGTGACCCGCGCCGCCTCTATAGCAGCGCAACGGGCTGGGCCATGACCGACGAGAACCAATTCCATGCAACCATGGCCGTGCCGGGCCGCGATCAAATGCGCGTGCGCGGAATCGGGGGCTGGAACGGGAAGGATTACCGCGAAGCCCACCAAGGAGCAAAAGTGCCGATCATCTCGCACGAGATCGGTCAGTTCTGCTCCTATCCAGACTTCGCGCAGATCTCAAAATTCACAGGGTATCTGAAGCCGAATAATCTCACGATTTTTCGCGATTCGCTGGCCGAGCACGGGATGCTCGATAAGGACCGGGACTTCGTCCAGGCTTCAGGGCACCTGCAGACGCTGTGCTATAAGGAGGAGATCGAAGCCGCTCTGCGCACGCCGGGACTGGGTGGGTTCGAATTGCTCGACCTGCACGATTTCCCCGGACAAGGCACTGCGCTCATCGGCGTGCTCGATGCGTTCTGGGACTCGAAGGGCTACGTGACACCTGCAGAATACCGCCGCTTCTGCAACACTACCGTGCCGCTGGCCCGCCTTTCCAAACGAGCGTGGACCACTGATGAGACCCTCACCGCAGATCTCGAGGTCGCTCACTTTGGCCCTCTCCCAATGGAGAATGCCGTTTTCGAATGGAAACTGGTGGCCTCAGACGGGAAGATGGCGCTAGGAGGCGAAATCCCGATGCCGCGACCCATTCCGCTCGGCAATGGGATCCCGGTTGGACGACTCACGGCCGACCTGGCGAAGCTTTCCGCCCCAGCAGAATATCGTCTTGTTCTCGGCATAAAAGGAACACCCTACGAGAATGATTGGAGCCTGTGGCTCTACCCGGCGAAGCTCGACTTGACTGCGCCGCCGAATGTGCTGGTTTCATCAAAGCTCGACGACCAGGTCCGTGCCCGGCTGGAAACGGGCGCAAGGGTCCTCCTGTTTCCCTATTCCCAGCTCGCATGGGCTCACCCACCAGTCTCCTTCACGCCGGTCTTCTGGAACCTTCAGATGTTCCCCAAATGGAAGGAGCAGACGCTGGGCCTCCTCTGCGACCCCCGTCATCCGGCCTTTCAGCGCTTCCCGACGGAATCTTACAGCGAATGGAACTGGGCGGATGTTCTGTCCCGCTCGCGCGCCATGGTGCTGGACGGCTTGCCCCGCGACCTGCGCCCCCTGGTGCAGGTTATCGACGACTGGAACCGCAACCGCCGGCTCGCGCTCGCGTTCGAGTGCAAGGTGGGCAGCGGCAGCCTTTTGATTTGCTCCGCCGATCTCCCGCGCCTTGTGGAGCGGCATGTTTCCGCCCGGCAGCTGTATCGCAGCTTGCTCGATTATGTCGGCGGCGACAAGTTCCGGCCCGAGGTTAAGCTAACCGTCGATCAGGTCGGATCCTTGCTCGCCGATACTGACCTGATGAAAAGACTCGGTGCGCGGGTCTTCACTCCTTCAGCGACTGATCAGGCGCAGAAACCGGGTGAGATTTACCTGCGCGAAGATGCCGTAGCAGTGCGCGCCGGCGCAGGCCGGCCGCTGGAGAACCTTCTGGATGGCGACCCGGGAACCTCCTGGTTGACAGCCGGCGATAAAAGCTTCCCGCACGAAGTGGTGGTAGAGTTGCCCAAGCCGGTGCGCATCGCTGGAATTCGCTGCCTGCCGGCTCAGGACAGCTATGACGGGGCTATCCGGGATTACGCAGTTCTGGTAAGTGAGGACTCGAAATCCTGGCGCGAAGTGGCGCGCGGAGTTTTTGATCTCAGCCTGGACGAGCGTCAGGTTCGATTCACGCAACCCCAAACCGTCCGCGCCTTCAAGCTGATCGCTTTATCCGGCTATGGGGACAGGCCGCTCGCCTCGCTCGCCGAGCTGTCGATAATCGAAGCGAAGTAGGTCCCGGCCGCCGTCCGATCCAGCGCTGCCCGCAGACCGCGCGCCAGGTCCTCGGTCCGTCCCACGCCCCAGTAGTGTAGGGACAAGATTCGGGGTTGCTCCCCGCTTATGTGTTGGTGGATAGCGACAATATAGATGCCGGTGGCACGCAGGGCCTTGAGGACGCTCTGCAACTCGCCTTCGAGCATGGCGAAGTCGCCGTCCACCACAGCCTTTTCGTCCGAACCGGCGAAGGCCGCCCAGGTATTGACGCGATCCGCACCATCCGCAGAGCCTCGGCAACCCGGTCGGATCGTTCGCGCCTGGGCACACCGGCGGACGCCAGAACGAAATCCAGGTTGCCGGCAACCGTCAGGTGCGGCCACAATGCGAGGTCCTGAAAGACGAAGCCAATCCTACGCGCTCGCGGGGGCAGCAGGTTGCATCTATCTGCCGCGACGCGTTCGGTCCCGATCCATATCTCGCCTGTGTTGGGCGTCTCCAGGTCTGCAATGAGGCGCAGCGTCGTTGTCTTCCCGCAGCCGCTTGGGCCGAAAAGTGCGACGATCCCGCGCGCGGGAATATCGAGCGAGGCACGATCGATCAACGTCCGCTTCCCAACCCGCTTTGTTATGCGGATCAGCTTGACTTCGTCGCCCTGCAAACCGCACTTAATATCCGTCAACGGAGCCCCTATTCGCCGGCAGACGCCACTTCCTTTTGGCAGTAGGCGTACAGGGCGTCATACACGATGAACTCCCGATCCGGAATCTGGTGGTCGTCTTTCAAGCCGATCAACCCGAACCCGATGGCAATGGCTTTCAGACCGGCTGCTTCCGGTTGTCCATACAACCCACATCGGACTTGGGGCAAACGACGTGTTCTTCGTCCGGGACAAGCGAAGCGTGAGGTGGACTTTCTCTTTACGCGCAACGCCAAACCCTGGATGCTCGTGGAAGCAAGATCCAACCCGCGCTTCCTGGACCTCCCTGGCATATTTTCACAAATGCCTGGGCACCGAGCACGCATTTCAGGTCGGGTTGGACATGGATTATGTCGACCGTGATGCCTTCAGCATCCATACACCCGTAAAAACTCACTTTGATACCTAAATGAGTATAATCTTCCCGAATCTGGGGAGAGGCGATGGCTTTTTTCTACGCGCCGAAGGCAGGTATCGATAGGAAACGAATCGCTCCTTGGGCCGTGGAGTGGATGGACTCAAACCTCGACGCGTTAGATCATGTCCTTGTTGAGTTCAAGATCCCCGGCGGCCGGCAGGTCGACTTTCTCATCCTCCGGGAGGATGGTGCTTACTGCATCGAGGTCAAAGATAAACCATATCGAAGGGTATCAGTGAACGGCCCGTGGGTCTACAGGGACGGTCCGACCGGGTCTTTTTTCGACGATATCAACTCTTCCGGTGAGAATCCGTACACTCAGGCTACGAATACTGCCGATAGTCTGCGCGGCTGGATCTCCGGACGCGAAGTCGCCAATGCGGTCTTCCTTGATCGCGAATCAAAGATTAAGCGCAATAATTACCGCCAAATCGAGTTCCTCAAGGTTTATCCCGTTGTGCTCATACCTGAGACGCCGGAACTGAGCTCCCTAGAGCGGGACACTCACTGCGAAATCTGTAACGGCCCTGCACAACTCATCGGGTGCCTCGCTAAACGGCGCTGGAAGTCGTCGTTCCGGCTTTCCACCGACGAGATTGCCAGATTTATTCAGGCGCTTGATCTGGAGAAGGTATCTGTTCTGAAGTTGGTTGATCGATCATCTGAGGGTCTACCCCCTTCGATCGCGGGCTATGAAGAGTACTGCCGGAAACTGATTGATGATTTGAATGTACAAGAACCGCTCTTGGAATTCTATGTTCCTAATACCGTTCGTGAGATCAGGCAGGAATGTCCTGATGGAATGCCATTGACCAGCGGGCCAGCCAATCTCAAGATCGAGGAGACCACCGACTTCATTCCGACGCGGATGCCTCAGGCGCGGATCCTTCTCCAAGCGGAAGGAGGGATCGGAAAGACTACGTTTTGCCACTATATGTGCCGCAGGGCGGCACAGGAGAAACTGATAGAGCCATCTGCACCTCTTCCTATCTATGTGCCACTTGCCGACTACCTTCCGCAAGGCGGAGGACTGCCTGAGCTCATCTCAACCTCGACATTTGTCTGTGGCCTGAATATCCGGGAAGACAAGGAGGACATATTTCAGAAGGCAAACCTCCTGATCTTCCTGGACGGCATCAACGAAATCGGCGAGCAGAATTACAGGATATTTCTTGCGGAGGTTCGCAGATGGCTGCCGCTGCTGGGACGTAGCATCATATTCTTTACGACGCGTGCTACAGACCGCAAGGAATTGTCTCTGCCCGGGCTACGCAGGTTCGAGATCCAGCATTTTGATCAAAACCAGATCCGCACCTATTTCGAGAAACGCGGTCGGACAGATCTCCTCGAAGCGATAACCGCCGCGGGCGCGAGTGAGATGCTTCAAAAGCCGTTGCTTCTTTCGCTCGCGCTAAAGCTCGGCCGCAGTTTCCCGGTGCCGAAGGGCAAAGGCTGGGCCGGATTCTACCACGCACTATTACAGGAACTCCTGAAACGGGAACTGGCAAAGTCGAATCAGCCCTCGGAGTTCGAAGTCCTATGGGACGATCTTTGCGAGCTGGCCAACAAGATGTCAACGGAACTGGGAGGGGCCAAGCAGGAACTGTCGAGAAATGAGGCGAGCAATCTAATCAGTGACCGCCGATTCGATCCTGCCCCGGAACACGCCGCCGCATGGCTACGCCTCCTCTCGTCTGCCGGGATCCTTCGCGCATTGCCGCAACGTGATACGATTAGATTCTGCCATCCCCTCATCTGTTCCTTTTTCTATGCTGCCTGGTTGACCGACCCACAACGAGGCAATGAACTGGAGAGTCGCCTGTCCGAATATGCCGGTTCATACGCCATCTTCCTCGATTTTCCTGAGTTGTCATCCTGTTTCCTCTTCCGTGCATCTTTGTTGTGGCAAGACACATTACGCTTTGTGTTTGAACTCTTGCTCAGGCGTTGCCGGGAGCCCATCGGGCGCGAGCGGCTAGAGCACTTGTTCTTTTCGGACCCCCTTATGGCCGCGGAATGTCGCCACCTCTTCGACGCCACAGAGTTTCAGAGATTGCTGAATGTTAGTTTGGGCGTCTCCGGGTACGATGGATCCAGGACGTTTCCACCCTACACATTTCAGCCACAATGCAAGAAGATTGTGCGTTACATAGAAGACTCTGATGGGCAAGCCCGATTTGTCACATACCAAGAAGCCAATGCGCCTGCTCTTGTTGCCGATGAGGTCGCGTTCTGCCTCGTCGTTGATCACAGCCTGCGAGAACAGGCTCCTCGACTGATGGAACGTCTGTGCCGAACAATGCAGAGAAACGGTATGCCTTATTGCCCATCAGGGGAAACTCGCGCATGGGGGGGAGGTCGATTCGACACACTGATGAATCTCTGTTCGACTGCAGACTTGGTCGAAGTATTCCATCGTATTTGCCGGGATGGCACAGTACAGGAATGCCGAAATGCAGCCGCGGTTTTCAACTACTTGACGCTTCAGAGTTTCTTCGAGGGCATGGGGCAGCAATTCGTACAGGTAATTGAAGACCACGGCGATGAAAATGGCGAGTACGAAATTGTTGATTCGTGGGATGCCTTTCAGGACGCGCTTCCCCGCCTGGAGTTGATGAAGGTTTATCATGCGACTCTTCCCGAACCTCTGCCCACACGGCAGCTCGAGGCAGAGCTTCGCGTGCTTTCCATTTTCGAATCCTGCTTTGTCATCCAACCTTTTGTTGAAGCGTTTGGCAGGACCGACAAAGGATCGAGCGAAACGGAGATTGACCCGGTCGTCGATGGGCTCGTCTCGTTCGCGAGAGAAGTCATCGATCTAATCGTTTCTAACCCAAGCCTTGCAGCAGTTCCGGCGATGGAAGTACTCAAAAGGTGGCATCGCGGCGTCAGTGAAGAAAACGGCGAGGCGCGCGTCAATTCTGAGGAACTAGAGTTGGTCAAGTGGGGTTTCGCCGTGTTATCGCCCCGAACACATCAAATGAGGCAGGCGTTGGTGAGCATGCTGGATGATCAAATCCAAGCAAACGAAGCTGCCGAGGCAATCGTCCGCCTCAAATTTGAAGGACTCTGGCAGCTTGAGACCCGCTTCTGGAAACGGCTCGGGGATGTGGATAGGGCCGGGGTCTCCTTCACGGGCATGGGAGAGAATCAATCGGAGCAGAGAGAATGGTTCGATAGGCCCCTGGAGGTGTTCCTCGATGCATTGCCTTTACAGCCTACGGATTTCAGCAGGCCGGAGGGTCGCAGATGCCTGGAATGCGAGCTTTCCTTAGGGGGACCTCCAGAATTCCTGCGTGCCGCGCGATTGCTCCTGGAACGCCCATGGACGACATTGCCGTGACAGTGTTGTTATGGCTGCGGCGATTCCGCACTGCAGAAAACTCCGTTCGGTTCCCCTCTATTACCATCGAAGAATCTGGCTGGCTTTGTACTAAAGGCCTTCTGGTCGGGCTTCGATCTGGAAATGGCTCCCGTCCTGCCAATTCTTCCGCATGGCATGGCATCAACACACGATGGCTGGGGATTTTATCATCCCAATTCCGGGCCAACCGACGTCCCTTCCCCAGGAGCTTCAGAATCAGCCGAACCATGGTTGTGATCTCCGCCGTCAACACGGTGAACAGGCACCTTCAATGCTCGCAAGCTTGGCCCTTGCGCCACAGCAGAATGGCCGTGGTAGACCACAAAGAGACATAGTATAACTGGCAGTTGATATAAACCATCTGTAGGTTATATTTGTATTGACACGAGACGACAACGAGGTTATATTGAGTCTGGATCAGGCGGAATGCCCGATGATCCAGAAAGGTGGTGACCGCTCGAATCATTTGCTGTCGTCTCAGAAGATGGGATTCTCCTATAGGGGCACTGATCAGCACGCGCAGATGCGGTCGGCCTGTCCGAATGGCTATGCGTGAATCTTCGCTGGAAGATCGCGCCGGGTTACTGAATGTAACTCTCGGTTCCCTGACGCCTGTTCGGTTTGATCGATCACGCAGTGCGGATCTAAGGATGTCTCGTGACATGCAGTAGGCGCTGAATTCTGCTGCATTCGCGGATGAGCTTCACGTCAGAGACTTGACGTGTTGTTCTTTTCTTTAAGGGTGGTGGTCGGCGAGGCAGTGCCCCGCCAGCCGAACACCCTGCTCTGGCTCACAAAGCAAGAGAATCCCCAAAGAAAGGAGGTAAAAAGCAATGAACGACAGCGATAGAGCGGCATTGGTCGAAGAGGCGTATTTGCTCATAGAGCAAAATCTCCTCCTCAGCAATACAGAGCAGCGAGGTCAGCTGCGGTTGGTTCGCCGACAGATCGTGATTGCAAGGAAGTTCAAGCAAGATGGACGTTGTGGCCAAATTGGATTTTCCAATTTCCTTAAACAGTCCATTTTTTTGATCATCAAGCTAATCACTGAACTGTTCAACAACCACCGCAGCTGATTCCTTTTTTCAGGTCGTTCAGAGCTCTCTAAGACTATGAATCACAATAAAAAAACTGAATTCAGGCGGGCCGTCGGTAAAGCCCTAAAGCTTTTGCGCACCGCAAAAGGAATGAAGCAGTCTGAGCTGGCAACGAAAATCGATGTCCAGAAAAACTACGTTTCCATGGTGGAGAATGGCCACCGGGAGCCGAGCCTATCCTTCCTTCAGGCTGCGGCGCGTGCTTTGGGTGCTTCCATCGATATGTTCTTTATCTTCACGAGAAACAGTAGTGAGCTTCCAAATCAATCCGCGATAGACTACGCGCGACTGCAGCAGATTCTTCTCCAGTTAGCTCAATCCGCACATGAAGAGAAGCCGCGATGATCCGCATCGAAAGCGTACCAGCGCTGGCGACAATCTTGGGAACTACGGAGGGAAACTTATATCGCCTGGTACGCCAGAGAGAAAGACTTTATAAATACGATTTCATCCTAAAACCGAACGGTGGGAAGCGAGAATTCTATAAGCCAAAACCTGTCCTAAAGGATGTTCAACGTAAAATTGACAAAAAGCTCCTGTCCAAATTTCGTGTCAACAGTCTCGTCTACGGATTTGTGAAAGGTCGCAGTATTTGGAATTGTGCGCGGGTCTTGGTATGTTGCCCTTGTTTGCTTTGGTTTGATATCCAGGCTTTCTTTCCTTCCATCACATCCGCCCGAGTACACAGGTTTTTCTCCCGCATTTCCAAGTCGAAGGTTGCCGATGTTCTGACTGATTTGACAACATATAAGGACCAACTCCCGCAGGGACCACCCACAAGCCCACGACTCTCTAACCTCACTAATGCCTCCCTCGACAATCGGCTGGGTGGGCTGGCCCGTGCACACAACCTAAAAGTGGCGCGCTACGGCGACGATATATACTTCGGCGGGAACCGCTGGATCCCCAACCTGCAAAAGGAAGTGATCAAGATCGTGAAAGAAGAAGGCTATGTAATTAACGAGGAAAAGGCCAAAAAGGGAGGGGTGCGGTTTCAGAGCGAACCGCAGGTGGTTCTTTCAAGCCTTATTGTGAATCAGCAGGTTAGCATTACTTCCGATTACTACGACGAGGTTTGGGCCGCGCTTGAGTTTGTCCGTCGATTTGGCTGGGAAGCAGCGATGGCCGCTAAATTCGTCAAGTCGCGAGAATCGATCCGAGGCAAAATAGGACACGTTCAAATAGCCTCTAAAATCAAGGGAGCCAAGCTTCTGCGCATGTTCAAATTGCTTGCAGATGGTTCCCTGGATGGGACCAGGAGCCAGCAGGAACAAGGTTAATGACCCTAGCAAGTGTCGTGTGAACCCTTCTCCCGGATGACCTTATACTCGGGGCTGACATGGATCATACCTTAGCGCAAAAGCAAGCCATTGAGATCATTGATCAAAACTTGCAGATCATTGCTTGCGCGGGGTCGGGTAAGACCCGCGTCGTCGCAGCCCGGGTCGTCAACATCCTCCGTCAGGAGGGGCCGAAGGGAATCCGGCCCGAAAACATTGTCGCGTTTACCTTCACCGACAAGGCCGCCGCTGAACTGAAGGACCGGATTACTCGGATGTATCGGGATGAGTTCGGCCACGTGGAAGGGCTCGCCGGAATGTATGTCGGCACAATCCACGGATTCTGCCTGGACCTTCTGCAAAAATATGTCCCCCATTATCTGAAATTCGATGTCCTGGATGAGGTCCGCCAACGTCTCCTTGTAGACCGCAACTACCAGAAGTCCGGAATGTCCTCGCTGGGACTGAAGCGATGGGTGGAGTCTGGCCTCTACGTAACGATCCTTCGGGTGCTCCGCGAGACCGATTCCGACCCCAAAGTTCTCGATCAACACCCCGCAAAGACCGCGCTTGAAAATTACCAGCAGCTGTTGGAGAACCATCGCTATCTGGACTACGACGAGATGTTGCTGCGGGCAGTGGTGGAGCTTGAGAGCAGTGAAGAGCTCCGCGAAGCCATACGCAGCCGTGTGAAGTACCTCACGGTTGACGAATACCAGGATGTAAATCCCATCCAGGAGTTCCTGATCCGCCAGATTCATGACCTCGGAGCCAATCTCTGCGTGGTCGGCGACGACGATCAGAACGTCTATCAGTGGCGTGGCAGCGACGTCCGGCACATCGTCGAGTTCAGCAAGAGATATCCCGAAGTTGCTCAGGTGCCTCTTACGGTGAATTTCCGCAGCAGTCCGGCCGTGGTGGACGTCTCGCGCGAAGCCGTCAAGGTAAACTCCAACCGGCTTGCCAAGGAAATGCAAAGCGGAGGCAAGCAGCAGTTCGAACGGGGAGACCTTCTCTGCCTGAAGCTTAAGGATCCCCAGGCCGAGGCCGATTGGATTGCCGACAAGATCCTGGGGATGCGTGGTCTTTCTTATCTCGATGACAATCGTGTGCGCGGGCTATCCTGGTCGGATTGTGCGATTTTGCTGCGCAGCGTCCGCAGATGTGCGGAGCCGATAGTGTCCGCCCTGAGAGCCCGGGGCATCCCCTATGTCGTTTCAGGGATGACGGGATTGTTCGATACGCTCGAGGTTCAAGCGGCTGTCGGCATCTTCCGATTCATGATCCAGGTAATCGAGCCCACCGATCTCCGGCAACTCTGGCACCAGGCCGGCCTCGGACTCACTGATGAGGATCTAAACCGCGGGATCGAATTGCTCACCGCGACACGCACTTTCGAGCCTGGCAGGCGGTTCTCGGTGTACAATCTCCAACGGACCTATCTGGACTTTCTCGAAACCGTCGGTTTGCGCGAGGAGCCAATTCCATCGGATCGCGGCGAGGTCGTCTATTACAACCTTGGAAAGTTCAGCCAGGTCATCACTGATTACGAGGAGATCCACTACAAGAGCAAGCCGGAAGAGAAGTATCGGTCGTTTGTCCAGTTCCTACTTAACCAAGCGCCCGGCTACTATCCCGAAGGTGGACAAGATGTAGCTTACGCCATTCCCGATGCCGTTCGCATCATGACAGTGCACCAGGCCAAGGGAATGGAATTTCCCGTTGTCTTCCTGCCGTGCCTGCAGAAGAATCGCTTCCCCTCAAAGAAGCAACACAATCGGGTCTGGGATCACATCCCCCGAGAGGCGATCCGCAATGCGGATCGGTATGATACGGGAATCGAAGATGAGCGCCGCCTGTTCTATGTCGCAATGACCCGGAGCGAAAAATATCTCTTCTGCTCGTGGGCGCCGGATCCGGATAATCGGCTCTACAGAAAACCGTCCCTGTTCTGGGAAGAATTGACGCGCAAGGAGCAGTTCCTGACTCGCGATCCGGGTCCTTCCGAGGGCAAACGTCTCCAACCCGAACCGCGCCGCCCGCTGGTCAATGTGGAGCTCTCATTCAGCGACCTCAAGTACTTCTTTGAATGCCCCTACCAGTTCAAGCTTCGCTTCCTTTACGGATTTAACCCTCCCCTGCATGAAGCGCTCGGTTACGGCCGCTCGCTGCATAACGCGCTGGCCGAAATCCATCAGCGAGCCCTCGCCGGCAGCCGGATAACGGACGAAGCCGTTCCGGGTTTGCTCGATACGCACCTCCATGTGCGTTATGCCTACCCGGAATTGGAGGCGAATCTGCGCCGCTCAGCTGAGGCGGCCCTCGACCGCTATTTAAAGGAACACGGTCCGCAGCTGGACAAGCTCCTGCACGCCGAAGAGGTGGTCGAGCTGACTCTTGAAGACGGCATCGTCGTGCACGGACGCATCGATCTCATCAAGAGGACGGACACCAACGAGGTTGTTGTGGTCGACTTTAAATCGGTTGAGCGGGCTCAGGCCGAGGAGATCACCCGGCTCCAGCTTCATGTCTATGCGCTCGGCTACGAACAGCGTTTTGGGCGGAGACCGGATCTGATCGAGGTACATAACCTCGACCATGGCGGCTCGGTTCGAGAATTGGTTGATCAGCAGATGAGCACTGAAACGCTGGCAGCCGTAAAAGACGCGGGCCAGAAGTTGCGCACAAACGAGCTCGGTCGGCTGGTACAATGGTGCCAGAATTGTGCCGCGTGCGACCTGTGCGGCATTTGTCGCGCGGCGGACTCGGTGAAATCGGCGTGACCGGCAGCAAAAAAACAGGCCGCGGATTACACGGATTTCACGACATCATAAGAGTATTGCTTGTCATTGACCCGAGGCAAACGCAATCCGGGGAGACCAGGAATGACGAAAAAATCCAAGGATCCAACCGGCAAGGAAAAGAAGGTTACTCGATACGTGCACGATGATGTGAAGGAGCCGCGGATGCCGGAGACGGGGCATACGTCGCTTCTGCCCGCCGAGGAGCAGGTGGTCACGCTGCCGATGGACAACGGGTGGACCAAGGCCATCGACGTCGGCAAGCTTCCGGATGATGATCGTCCCGTGGTTGTCGACATGGACCCCGCGGCCGATCCGGTTCTCTTCTGGGCGGGAAAGCGGAACAAGCGCGAGATTCCCATTCTTCCGCTCCAGCGCAACGAAATTGTTTCGGAGTCGCGCATCACGCAGATCATCGAGCGCGCGCGGCGCGCCGCCGATGAGAAGCAGCCGCAGAGATCGCTCTTTGCCGATCTGGAGAGATCCCTGCGCGATAGCGAACGTAACAAGCGTGTCGAGTTCTACACCCACGACGAAGGCTGGAAGAACAAGCTCATATGTGGCGATTCGCTTCAAGTGATGGAGTCGCTGCTGCACTACGAAGGCCTTCGCGGCAAGGTGCAGATGATTTACATCGACCCGCCTTACGGCATCAAGTACGACTCAAACTTCCAACAGCGGGTTGACTCCACCAAGAATGACGAGAAGGACAAATCGGACGACGTCCTAACAATAAAAGCATTCCGGGATGCGTGGATTCTTGCGGTACATTCCTACTTGAGCTATTTGCATGAGCGGTTTTATTTAGGTCGTGAGCTACTGAACGAGAGCGGCTCAATCTTCGTGCAGATTAGCGCAGAGCACTCACACGAAGTCAGGGAGTTGCTGGATGAGACTTTCGGCAGAAACTCCTTCGTTTCCCAAATTGCCTTCATGCGTGCTGCCGGCAGAAGTGCATCATTCCTTGACGATGTGTACGATCTGCTTTTGTGGTACTGCAAGAATCCAGATGTGGCGCAATACAGACAGCTTTACCGCAAACGCACCAACCCTGAGCTTGCCGCTTTCGATTTCCTTGAACTGAAAGATGAAAGCTGTGTCGCCTTGACCAACGGCCAACTTGAAGGCAATGCAGTAATGCCTCCTGGGCGGCGTTTCATGTTTATGGATCTAACAAGCCAGGGTGAGAGTGAGGGCGGAGGATATCCTGTGGCTTTCGATGGCGAGCGGTTCGTCCCGAGGAAAGGTCGGCATTGGAGTACCACCGCTCAGGGGATGGAGAATCTGATCAAGTTGGCTCGCGTAGGCCGCAAAGGCGATAATATCTTTTTCAAGCGCTCCGCGGAAGATTTTCCTCTCCGGTCATTATGGAACATTTGGGATGACACGGTAGTAAGCGGCTTTCGGCGTTCGCAAGAAACTCATTATGTCGTGCAGACACCTCCAAAGGTAATCGAGCGTTGTCTGCTTATGACGACTAATCCTGGCGAACTCGTATTCGATCCCACCTGCGGGGGAGGGACTACTGCGTATTGCGCAGAGGCCCTCGGCCGACGCTGGATCACCTGCGACACCTCGCGCGTAGCCATCAACATCGCAAGAAAACGATTGCTGTCCGCCACGTTCGATCACTTCAAGACTCGCAATGGGAAGATAGCGAGCAACTTCATGTACAAGACCGTGGACCGGATCACGCTCAAGAGCCTCGCCTATGACCTCGAACCCGAAAAAGTCGAGTTGGTTGATCAGCCGGAAATCGACAAGGACGCGATTCGAGTTTGCGGGCCGTTCGAGGTGATGTCGATTGGACGTTACTCAGTCGAGGATTGGAAGGGATATCTCGTTCGCGAAAGTGCAGCCGGATCGCTCGAAGCCGCCAAGCTGGAAAACTACATCGGCGTCATCTGCCGCCTGTACCGGAAAGATGCCGCGATTCAGGGGGCGCGCGGGCTCGTCCATGCAATCGCGGAATCAGAAAAGGACAAGATCGCCATTTCAGTCGGCCCACTTTCGGGCCGCGTGACAGCCAAACAAATCAACGACGCCGTCCAGGATGCTTTAGCTTCCGGCATTCTGGAAGTTCACGTCCTCGGCTGGGCGTTTGAAGCAAACGTCGGCGAGGTCAAATCGCATCTCGAATCGCGCGGCAAAATAAAGATCCAACTCATCATGATCCGCCCCGACACACTGGCTGAAGGGCTTAAGATCACCCAGCCGGAGATGCTCTTCTCTCCTCTCGGACTTCCGGACCTGGAAATCCAGATTCGCAATGGTAAGGGAAAAGCAAGGGAGGCGGTTGTGACGCTGAAGGGCGTCGGAGTCTTTGAGCGGAAAAAGCGCACAACTGACTATTACCGGGCGGATTCGGGCTATGTGGCCGCGTGGTATCTCGATGAGGACTACGATGGCGACTGCTTCGTCGATTGCCAGATGTTCTTCGATTTCGCGAGAACACCAAATCTGAAGGCGGCGCTTAAAGCCGAAGTCGACCCTGAGGAGTTCCGCCTCCAGTTGACATCGCAACCATTTCCAGTCCGGGGCTACAAGCGTATCGCCGTGAAGGTTGTGGACGTCTACGGAAACGAATCCACCATCGTCCGCGAGCTTTAAGGGGTAAACCGATGGCTGCACGAACAGTGAGAATATGGTTTGATGGTGAGAGAGACCATCTGGAAATCCTCTTTGATCGGGGAGCCGGCTACTTCCGGGAGACCTCCAACGATCAGGTGATGGCAAAGGTGAATGACGAGGGGGATATTCTTGGCTTCTCAATTTTGAGACCAAGTGCACCGCAGCAGGCGCCCATGGACATATTTCTCTGATCGGCCACCAAGGAATTATCATGAAATATGGTGACATGCTGCAATGGAGTAGGGGCACGGCGCGCCGTGCCCGTATGCACCCTGCTTGTCACTATTCTTTAACAGGCTCGGCAGGATCGAGCACACGTCAATACAACGGAGGGAGAGTAACATGGAAATTTTCCCAGGCATCTCGATGGACCCGGGAATACGGTTCGGGAAACCGTGCCTCCTCGGCACGCGCATTGACATCGCCACCGTGGTTGGCGCTCTTGCTGCCGGTGAAAGCTTCGAAGAAGTTCAGGAGGCTTACAGCCTGACACGTGAGCAAATCCTCGCCGCGCTCCGCTATGCGGCCCACGTAGCGTCTCATCTTCCTCCAGCCGTCGAGAAAGTATCGTGAAAATACTCCTCGACGAGAACTTCCCGCTCCACCTCTACCGGCGTCTCCGGCTTTCCGGCCACGAAGTCGAACACATCATCGTGCTCGGCCAAAGAGGGCTGCCTGACTCCGCCATCCGAGAACGGATCGCGGGAGAGGAATTGGTCTTCCTGACTCAGGACACTGAGTTTGAAAAGAATCCCGGAAACTATCGCGGGATTATTATCATTTCTCGCTTGAGGCAAAGCCTCGCGATTCAAAAAAGAACGGCAATCTGGTTCACCGCAATCGAGAAATACTTGTCTGAAAGACCGGCGGGCAGGCTGTTTGACCTGTCGGAAAGCGGCGAGTTGGCAGCCTGGGAAATCCACGAGACCGAATAAGCCATGGCCTATTTTGTTGATCGCGTTGTGATTTGCGACGCCTTTGCCGAGCCCGAGGCACACTACCAACTGCTTCCCGGCGGCAAATCCAGATGCGTGTCAGGCCGGCGCCCCTCCATGCGCTTCCTGGCCTCGGCGCGGGATTCAAAGGGCGGCATCGCCGGAGTCGTGGGAAAAGAGGCGAGCCTTTTCGAAGACATGCTCGCCTCGATGGAGCAGAGGAATGAATTCGTCAACAATCTGCGCGGCGAAGTTCGCGATTGGCGCAATGCGGGATATCCGGGGACCGCACTGGTCACACGGCGGCTCCTGGAGTGGTGGTTCGAGCGCAACGAGGAAAGGGCGGCCGAGTTCAAGCGCTTTTTCTTCTGCCAGCAGGAGGCCGTCGAAGCGATCATCTACCTCTACGAGACGCAGAGGCGGAGGAAGATGGCTGAGACGGGGGACCTCATCCGCTATGCGCTGAAGCTGGCCACGGGCACGGGCAAGACCCTGGTCATGGCCCTCCTCATCACATGGTCGACGCTGCACCGCCGCAAGGTGAGCGGATCCTCTCTGTCTTCCAACTTTCTGGTGCTGGTCCCGAACCTGACGGTGCGCGACCGCGTCCTGGGTGTCCCACGCGGAGACGGCCTGGACCCAGCCGGTCCGGAAAACCTCTATGCCGCCTTCGACACCGTTCCCCCGGAGTATCGAGATGAATTCCACCCGAACATATTGGTGCGAAACTGGCAGGCCATACCTCTGGACGCCCGGCGCGACGACTGGATTGGAGAGGATGTAGCCGAAGAGGGACGCTTTGTCCCCGCCTCGGTGATCTGGGCGCTGCGGCGGCGCGCGCGGCAGGATCCTAACGCCCAGATTCGCAGGCTGCTCGGAGGCTGGCGCGATCTGTTCGTGATCAACGACGAGGCCCATCATGTCTATGGCGAAAAACGCACTCGCAAGGGGGAGGAGCCCGAATACATCAAGTGGAGCAAGATCCTGGAGCGAATTGGCAAAGCTGCGCGCATCAGCTTAATCACGGACATGTCGGCAACTCCCTGGTATGGTTCCGGATCACCACGTCCCGAGGGGACGCTCTACGAGTGGTTGGTATCCGATTTTTCCGTATATGACGCTTTTGAGTCCGGGCTCGTAAAAGTAGTTCGGCTTCCCGAGGAGGAGGGCGAAGGACGAATATATCTGGATCTTTGGGATGCAGTGAAGGGGGCAAAGACGAAGGAGGAATATCTTTCAGCCTGCAAAGGTGCGATTGCCAGCATCTATGCGAATTGGAAACAAGACTACCAGGAGTGGGGCCGCCGCCTTCAGTTCGACCGGGACCGTGATCCGAGCCCGGTCATGCTCCTGGTCACGAGCGATGCGACTCGCGCCGGGTGGCTTTTCGAGCATCTCACCAAGGATTACGAGCTGTTGCGCAATCGCGATACCGACGATCGGAAGCGTTGGGTCACGATCCAGGTTGATTCGAAAGTCTTTGACGCGGATCGGGGAAACGAGGGCGTCCTGCGCGAGATGGTGAACACCGTCGGCAAAAAGGGAATGGCGGGCGAGCATGTGCGCAGCATCGTGAGCGTAAACATGCTCTCGGAAGGGTGGGACGTGAAATCTGTCACCCATATCCTTGGTCTGAGGGCGTTCGGCTCGCCTCTTCTTACCGAGCAGATCATCGGCCGGGGATTGAGGCGCACACGCTACGACGTTCTGAACCAACCGATCGAGGAGAGGCCGGAAGGTTACGAAGAAACCGTGGACGCCTTCGGCATACCCTTCGTTGGGTTTCCCGTGCAGAAGCGGAAGCGCCCGAACACCGGAGGTTGGGAGCATAAACCGGAGTGGATTGACAAAGACGACGCGAAACGTAAATTCCGCCTGCGCGTCCCGAATGTACGCTCCTGGGCTGTAGGGATCACTCAACCGCTCGCTGAGTCGATCAACGTTCGCGAGTTGCCCGGACTCGTCATCAACTCGAGGGAGACCCCGGCCCAGATCCGTGTCCGTCCGGTTGTCGGCGGAGCGCCTGAGGAAGTGATGACCCTCGATCAATTCCGGGCTGAATATCCTCTTCTCCGCTGCAAAATGATATTTGCACGCGAATTATTCGAGGCAACCAACCCGGGTGATGCCGCCTCGATGGGAACCGGCCCGACCTTTGAGGAGCTGCTCGAATTTGCCGGCGAGTATGTAGATACGCGAGTTCAGACAGCTGGGGACAGCGAAAAGCGTGACATCGGGATCTATTTCTGGTCTCGGAAGGCTCTCGACATCCTTGAGACCGCCATTCGCGAGGCGCCCATCGGCACGACATCCATTCCACTGCTTGGGACTCCCGAATTCCTCGATACAGAAAACCTCCGGCGGTTCCAGTGGACTGGCATCTCGGTTGGAGGGAAGAAGTGTCATACCAACAAGGTTCCCTGCCATACCGATCTGGAGCGCCAATTTGTCGAATTTATGGACCGCTCGACCGATGTGGTGCGGTACTTCAAGAACGAGCGCTTCGGATTTTCGGTCACCTATTATGAAAACAACCGGCCGCGGCAATATTACCCGGATTTTATCGTGGCCGTTCGGGAGGCTGGCGGACGAGAAGTCTCCTGGCTCGTCGAGACGAAGGGTGAAATAAGGCACAACACCGCTCTCAAACGCGAGGCCGCACGGCTCTGGTGTGAAAAAATGAGCAACACGGCATATGGAAGCTGGCGTCATTTGTTCGTGCAGCAAAAGATGTTCGAGAAGGCCTTGATCGGCGGCGTGAAATCGTTTGCCGATCTGGCGCAGGCTATGTCTGTCGGGCTGCCGGACCGGCAACTGCGTCTGGTTTCTTCCGGCGATCCTGGTATTTCAGGCGAGGCCTTTAAGAGTTTGCTGCCGCTTTACTCCCTCAAAGCGGCGGCGGGTTACTTCGGCAAGGGGGAAGCGGTTGAGCCTGAAGGCTGGGTGGAGGCGGGAGGCATCGGGCACCTCAGCGAAGGGATGTTCGTTGCCCAGGTAGTGGGGCGGTCGATGGAACCCCGTATCCACGACGGCGACTTCTGCGTATTTCGGGCCAATCCCACGGGAACGAGGCGGGGAAAAATAGTTCTCGCACAGTACCGTGGTCCTGCCGATCCAGAAACAGGTGGCGCCTTTACTGTAAAGCGCTATTCCTCAGAAAAAACACTTGATCCCGACGGTGGCTGGCGGCATGTGCGCGTGATTCTTTCGCCACTCAATCCGGACTATAAACCCATCGTTCTGTCCCCCGAGTCCGAGGAGGATGTGCAGGTTGTCGCCGAGTTCCTCGCGGTCCTGGGACAATCCTGAACATGGCCACGAAGGCAATAAGGGAGGCATGAAACATAAAGGGAATCGCCGGGAGCGATCGAGACGGCAGCGGACGCCATTGTGACCGATGGCGCCTGGTGCCCGTACATGGTCGAGGACTCGCTGAAGGTTTTCAACCGCGACGATACAATCCGGGTTGTCGACCTTGGGTTGCTTAAGCACGAAAGCCTCAATGGTCATCAGCAGGGCTCTGTCTCCCCTGAGACTATCCAACATTAGGCCGTCGCCCGGATGGGTAATTAATAAAAGCCTTAGAATTATCCGGCTCCAGCGGCTTCGCGATGCAATCTCTCGGAGTGGTTCGCGGTGAGGGCTGTTTCCGTCAGCCTCCTCAAAACGGCTTTTTGAGGCTCGGATGCTCGCGGCGTGCTGCAGCAAAGCGCTTGATATCGTATGCTCCCCACAAGGAGCATAGACATTTCCGCTCAGGAGTTCCTTGGATTTGCTCTCCTCCCTGAAATGCAGGGCAGCCAGAGAATGCATGCATTGAACGAAGAATTACTCCTGCCCGGATGGGCGTTTGCTGTGGGGCAGAGATGAGGGAAGTTTTAGGGAAGCTATTTACAGCGATGAGAGCTGACAGACTTGCACTGTTCTTCGGCGCAGCGGTCTCGCGCTACGAACCGTCGAGCCTACCGTTAGGCTCTGAGCTCAAGGTATTCGTAATCGACGACGTTCTGGTGTCGTTGAAACGCCAGGTTCGATTCACGCAACCCCAAACCGTCCGCGCCTTCAAGCTGATCGTCTATCCGGCTATGGAGACAGGCCGCTCGCCGAGCTGTCGATAATCGAAGCAAAATAAAAAATACGGTGACAGGCTACGCTGTCCCAAGCCTTACAAGAGCAGCGAACAGCGCGGCTTTCCCAGGCCCGGGGACAGCGTAGCCTGTCACCGTATTTTGGGGATTCTGCTGAGCGCTCACATTGAACGCTTTATGCGATCTGTCAAGGAGGAGTGCCAGAACACCATCGATTTCACTTGCAAGTGCTATCAATAGTGATTACAATTGAATCATGAAGATCGGCGAGCTCAAGCGGTAGCTCAAGGAGCAGGGCGTGGTCTGCGAGGAAGGCAGGCGCCACACGATGGCCCGCCTCGGCTCGCGTTTCGCGCCGATTCCGCGTCACGCCGGTCAGGAGATCAAGACGGGAACGCTGCAATCAATCCTGAAGCAGTTGGGGCTCAAGCCACCCCAGAAACCGTAGGAGGTTCTCGTGTTCAGCTATCCAGCCAAGTTCACGGCCGGCCGCAAAGCCGGCGGCTACGTGATCTCATTTCCAGACGTTCCCGAAGCCGTGACCCAGGCCGAATGCATGGAAGAGGGCATCGATATGGCCACAGACTGCCTGGAGATGGTTCTCGCCGCATACATCCGCCTGGGTCGCCCGATCCCGGCGCCGTCGACGCCGAAGCGCGGCCAACGTTCCATCCGCCTGCCGTTCTTCGTGGCCCTCAAGGTCGAGCTCTACAACACCTGGTTGCAGTCCGGAGTGAAGAAGGCGGAACTAGCGCGCAGATTGCGTATACCACGGGCGAACGTCGATCGGCTGTTCGACCTGAAACACTTCAGCCGGCCTGAGCAAATCGAGGAGGCTTTCGCGGCGCTTGGGAAGCAGGTGGACATTCAGGTGCGCGGCGTGACCTGATTCCGGCTGGAGAGGTCGCAATAGGATACGGCTTCCAGATCCACAGGAAGAGAGCAGGTCAGACGGTTTCCTGGTTGGGCACTTGCTCCTTTTTTTGCCACAGCTCTGGAAGTTTCTGGAAAGATAATAGTTCGCTTTTTCCTGGTAGGAAGAGAATAGGCGATGGGAGTGTCCGGTGCGGCTACACATGCAATCGGCGCCTCCAGATTCCAGCTGGTAATGCGACGGATCAGCAGGCGGCGAAAGACTTTTAATTCGGAACTGTCGGGGACTTGGCTGGAAGTACCGGGATTGCTGTGAAGAGCCCCTGGTTCTGGACCAGCGCGACCGCGATGAATCCCTTGCCACCCTGGCTCACCAGGACCATCGAGCCGCGGAAGTTCAGCCGCCCAGGCACAATCTCATGCAGGAACTTGGCAACCTGCTGTTGCGGTGGCAGCGGATTCAGCTCCTCCGGGCTGATGGAATCCGCGACGGTGCCGTCCTGGTTGAGAAGAATCACCTTGATGTTCAGGTCCTCGGGACCTGGATTGGCAACGGCAAAAGCGGTAAACCGATTTGAACCGGTATCGTTGTCGACCGGAATGGTTGCGGCATCGGCGGGTTGCGAAACCGGCACGCCTACAACAATCTTTGGCAATCCACCGTCACTGAATTGAAAAATCGCCACACCTTTCAGGGAGCCGCTGATCATCTGCAATCGAGCCCAACCGGTCATGGCCGGATCCGAGGGCCCTGCAGGCGAAGCCGTTATGATCCGGGTCGCTCCGGGTCCTACCAAAAGGGGGATTGAAGCCGCAGCGGCGCGCGTTTGCGAGCCGCCGCCGGAATCGGACGGAATCAAAGCGCTCGAAAGATTTACCGACAGCGGGTGGCCTTCGCGATCCGTCAGGATCAAGCTCCCGTCCGCCGTATCCGTTCCAGTGTTGGAAAAAGTAAAAACGGTTGAAAAACCGCCTCCGATAGCCACGTGTGCGAAATAAGTCGGAAGTCCGACGAGTTCGGTGGTTATGTTGGGAGTCGGCGGCGCGCTCATGCCGTCGCCCAGGAAGAAACCCGGGTGGGGAGGCTGATTGTAGGCCACATTCTGCCAGGCGACGGCCAGTCTGTACTGAGGGTCATGTATCAGAGTGTAAATGCGATTCGTCGCGGGAATCGTCGTCGTGTATATGCGGAGAGCTGTTTTGTCGGCCGTCCTCCAGATCACCTCTTCCCGCCAGTCTCCCAGTATGTCGGCGCTTAAACAAGGCGTAGCTTTCGTTCCATTATTCGAGGCGACGCCTGCCGGCGACAGCAGAGTGGTTGTTGTATCCGTCGTCCAATTCCACTTGGAGATGGTCGTGCCGTCCAGAAGCTCGCGCAGCAGATCGGCGTCCCACCAAACGCCGAAATTCATTTGCGACGGCTTCCTGCTGGATATCTGCTCCCCTTTGGCGTTGTATAAGCCTCCAGTCGTACCCGCGGCCCACGCCTCATACCCACGATAACGGGGATCGATATCCATGGCCACCCCCCTGCCCGTGTCGCCGGTTCCCCCCTTTCCCCAGATGATCGCCCCGGTGCGCGCATCACGAAATTCGAGACTGGCAGGGCCGGGTGTTTCATGGACCTGACAAACCTCGAGACCCGGCCTGTCCGGATCCATGTCGGACAGATGCATGGCGTCTCCATGGCCTAAGCCAGTCGAATAGAGACCGCTCCCATCATGATCAATGGCACAGGCTCCATAGACAATTTCGTCCCTGCCATCGCCATCCACATCACCGACGCTGAGATTGTGATTCCCCTGTCCTTCATAGGCGAGGTTGCCGGGAGTACCATCCCGGCTATCGAAGGTCCAGACGCGGGTCAGCAGGCCATCCCTCCAATTCCATGCCGCAAGAACCGCCCTTGTATAGTAACCGCGGCACATGACAAGGCTGGGCCTGCGCCCGTCCAGATAGGCGATGCATGCAAGGAAGCGGTCAACACGGTTGCCATAGTTATCGCCCCAGTCGGCAACGTTGCCCCTGGGCGGCACGTAATCGGTTGTGGCAAGCGCTGCCCCGGTCATCCCGTTAAAGATGGTGAGGAACTCAGGCCCGGACAGAATGTAGCCCGGAGCATTGCGGTAATCGGCATTGAGGTTGCCGATTATCCGACCTGTTCCGTCAATCGTCCCATCCGCCGTTTTGCAGGCAACCTCGGCTTTGCCGTCACCATCAAGGTCGTAGACCATGAACTGCGTATAATGAGCGCCGGCGCGGATGTTCCTCCCTAAATCAATCCTCCACAGGCGCGTACCATTCAGCTTATAGGCATCGAGAAATACATTGCCCGTATAGCCGCTTTGCGCATTGTCCTTGGAATTGGACGGGTCCCATTTCAATACAAATTCATACTCGCCATCACCATCAAGATCACCGACGCTGCAATCGTTGGCGTTATACGTATAGGCGACAACATCCGGGGTTGTGCCGCCGGCTGGCATCTGCAAAGGAACCAAGAGGTATTGCTGTGTGGGAGCATTAGCTGGCAGCGTGTAAGCGGCGCT
>Ga0315277_10001439_pt1 | contig 34758 bp, 26 predicted proteins | sample YL17G05_15_MG_FD_203695 | JGI IMG/M metagenome (GOLD analysis project Ga0315277, IMG submission 203695) | Sediment microbial communities from Yellowstone Lake, YNP, Wyoming, USA - YL17G05_15 | ecosystem: Environmental > Aquatic > Freshwater > Lake > Sediment | place: USA: Wyoming | collected...
GACGCCGGAATTCGCCCTCATGAGGACGCAGGTCCCCCAGATGGGCGGCCGGTTCATCAATGCCGACGATATCGCCGGGGCGAGGAAAGTCGCTTTCCTAGGCTGGAACGCGGCCCGGGATCTCTTCGGATCGGCGGACCCGGTAGGAAAGCAGATCATCATCAACCGCGTTCCCTTCACCGTCATCGGCGTGCTGCAGAAAAAGCTCCAGGATTCGATGTACCAGGGTCCCGACGCCGATCAGATCTATGTCCCGTTCTCCGCCTTCCTGATGATCGACAATCAGCCGTACCTCGACCGCGTTCACATCCAGCCCCGGGAGGAGAGTCAGTCCAAGATGATCGAGGAGCGGGCCCGCGTCCTCCTCGGACGGAAATACCGCTTCGACCCCGCCGACCGCTACACCCTGGGAGTCTGGAACACGATCGAGGATTCCAAGGAAGCCTCGGCCATCTTCAAGGGGATCGAGCTCTTCCTCGGCATCATCGGCGTCCTGACCCTCCTCATCGGCGCCGTGGGCGTGGCCAATCTGATGTACGCCATGGTCAAGGAGCGAACCAAGGAAATCGGCATCAAGCTTGCCATCGGGGCGCGGCGGCGGACGATCGTCCAGCAGTTCCTGCTCGAGACCGGGTTCATCTTCGCCAAGGGGACGTTCTGGGGATTCATCATCTCCTTCAACCTCGTCCATCTGATCCGGCTCGTCCCGATCAGCTACGACACGTTCGGGATCCAATCCTATCTCCTCCGGCCGATCTTCTCCTTCCGGATCTTCGTCGTCTATATCGCCGTTCTGAGCGTCCTCGTCTTCCTCTCCGGGATCTTTCCGGCCCTGCGGGCCTCACGCTCGGACCCGATCGAGTCGCTCCGCTATGAATAGAGGCAAACGATGATCGAACTCCAAGGGATCCGCAAGGTCTACCGGATGGGCAGCCAGTCGCTGGAAGCCCTGCGGGGCGTGTCGCTCAAGATCGAGCGGGGCGAATTCGTCTCGATCATGGGGCCGTCGGGGTCGGGCAAATCCACCCTCATGAACATCATCGGCTGTCTCGACACGCCGACCGAGGGCGAGTACGTGCTGGACGGCGAGCGCGTCGCGGGCCTTTCGTTCGACCAGTTGGCCGCCGCCCGCAACCGCAAGCTCGGCTTCGTCTTCCAGAATTTCAACCTCCTGCCGTATGCCACGGCCTGGGAGAACGTCGAGCTGCCGCTCCTTTTCGACGGCAAGAACGCTCGGAAGCGCAAGGAGCGCGTGGCCGAGCTCATGAAGGCGATCGGCCTCTTGGATTGGCGCGAGCACCGGCCCTCGGAGCTGAGCGGCGGCCAGCAGCAGCGGATCGCCCTGGCCCGGGCGCTGGCCAACGATCCGCCCATCCTTCTCGCCGACGAGCCGACGGGAAACCTCGATTCCCGGAGCGGCGAAGAGATCATGGACATCCTGACCGATCTCTGGAAGAACGGCCGGACGATCGTCATGGTCACCCATAACGACCATATATCCGTCCGGTCGCAAAGGATCATCCGCCTCTTCGACGGGATGGTCGTCTGACGCATCGAGCCCAACCCTTCAACGGACTTCCTCTTCGCGCCGGGTTATGCGATACTCCTCCCGAATAACGCGAGCAAGGGAGAGGATCCATGCCGACCCGTGACGCGTCCGCCCCGTCCACCCTTACCGACCGGTTGCTGTCCCTGGATTTCTTCCGTGGCCTGACGATGTTCCTTCTGATCGGGGAGAGCACCCGCATCTATGAGCGACTCATCGACCCTGCTTTCCAGGGAACGCTCATTTACGCCATTGGCACGCAATTCCACCATCATCCCTGGAACGGTCTGCGGTTCTGGGACCTCATTCAGCCGTTCTTCATGTTCATCGTCGGCGTGGCCATTCCCTTTTCGGTGAGCAAGCGCCTGGCCGCCGGTGACAGCCGGGCGACGGTCACCCGGCACGCCGTCCGGAGGGCGTTCCTGCTTCTCCTCCTCGGCTGGGCCCTCTATTGCATCGAGCCGGGGAGGATCACCTTCCGGTTCCAGAACGTCCTGGCCCAGCTCTCGGTCACCTACCTGCTCGCTTATCTCATCATGAGGAAGAAGCCGCGGACACAGATCGCCGTGGCCTTCGGCCTGCTCGCCGCGACCGAGCTTCTTTATCGATTTTTCCCGGTCGCCGGGTTCGACCAGGCGTTCGTCCCGGACCACAACTTCGGCTCGTACGTGGACATGCTGATCTCGGGCGAGCTTTCGAGCGGCCATTGGGTCTCGTTCAACGCCATTCCCACCGCCGCTCATACGATCTGGGGCGTGCTCGCCGGCCAATGGCTCATGGGCGGCGCGCCGCCGAACCGCAAAGCGGGGAGGCTGGCTGCGGCCGGCCTGGCGCTGCTCGCCGCCGGGTACGGGCTCGGCTTCGTCACGCCGATCATCAAGCGCATCGCCACGAGCTCGTTCGTGCTCGCGAGCGGCGGCTGGTGCCTGCTCGTCCTCGCCCTGTCCTATTGGGTCATCGACATTAAGAGGCTGCGCGGCTGGACGAAATTCTTCGCCATCGTCGGGATGAACTCCCTGTTCATCTACCTCGTCCAGGAGAGCGGCGGGACGAACTGGCTCACGCGCCTCGTGGCGCCCTTCGCCAACGGATTTTTCGGCTGGTGGGGCAAGCTTCCGGCCCAGATCATCGCTAGCCTGGGGGCGTGGGCCCTGCTCTGGTCGATGTGCCTCTGGTTGTACCGGCGCAAGATCCTTATAAAGATTTGAGGGCTCCGGGATGACCCACGGGGCACATAATACGGCGCCCCTTAGGGTCATCCCTCCGCTTCCCGAAAGAGAAGGACTCCGCTATGTTCGCCTTTGGGAGATCCCTCCGTCCATGCAGGAGGGACGTTCCACCGGCAGTCCTGAAGACCTTGAGGTGTCCCGATATTTTATCTTAGGACACTTCGCTGCGATTACCTTACGCGGTGGTAGCGGATGAGAAGCGAGCCCGGCGCTTCCGGAATCTTGAGCGTAAGTCCCGAGGCGAGTTCGCGGCCCGTCTTGACCAGGGAGATCCCGTACGGCAGGGCCGTCGTATCGGAGGACCGGCCTCCCGAAGGCCCGAATTTGACGGCGGCGTTGACGCCGAGCTCGTCCGTAACCGGGGCGAAATCGTTCCGCGCGGCGTTGCTCCCGAGGGCGCGATAGAGCTTCGCGGCTCCTTCCGGCCAGTCGTCGAACTTAACCGAACAGGCGAGGAGGTTTTCGATGATGGGCGTATCGGCGGAGCCTGCGTTCTTGACCCGGAGGACCCATTCGATCGCCGGGAAATCCGTCATGATCGTATAGACAGCCGTGATCCGGAGCTTCGTCGCGGGGTCCTCGTAAACGGTCATTCGAATGATCTTTCCGGGAACGTTTTGCGTCTCAGACGTCGCTTTCCAATTCTTGAGGAGGGGCGCGCCCGGCTTCCCTCCATAGAGGAAGGAAAACGGCGGCGCCGCTGTCTTATCGACGTGGGCCGCGACGAAACGGTCCAGGCCGTCACGGTCATGATTCGCAGTTCCAGCCGCGCCGAACGCGGCCAATGGAACAGCCGTCATCAAAAGCGAAATGAGGATGCGTTTCGATCCGATCATGGTTCGCCCTCCTTGTCCCGGACGCCTCTTCCGTTGGGAGAAGAAAGCGCTGTCTCCGGAGAAGGCGCCTGTTCAGCTTGCCCGACGATTATATCAAATCCGGTCGGAGATGAGTCGGGGGCAAGGGAACCGCGTTCGCCTTTATTTTGCCGTTTCGATGTGAGATACTTCACCCCACATTCGCAGGGATCGGATGAAATCCTCCGAGATCAAGCGCGCGGCCATCCGGGAAGGGAGCCTTCATATGAAAAGCCTGAAAACGGTCATGATCCTGGGCATTCTTTGCCTGCTCAGCCTGTCCTTCGCCGATGGAAATGCTTCGGCCCAGAAGACCGAAGGACCGAAGCTGGGAAAGGCGTCCATCCGCGCGGTCATTGGGGCGATGACGCTCGAAGAGAAGGCGAGCCTTGTCGTCGGAGTGAGATCTCAACAAAGTCTCGTTGCCGGCGCGGCAGGAACGACGTTGGCCCTCGCGCGCCTGGGCATTACGCCCATGGTCGTAGCGGACGGTCCGGCCGGCCTCAGGATCAGCCCGACCCGGGAGAACGACCAGGCGACATATTATTGCACCGCCTTTCCCGTCTCGACGCTCCTGGCCTCGACGTGGGACACCGAGCTCGTCCGCTCGATCGGGCAATCCGTCGGGAACGAGCTCCTGGAATACGGCGTCGATATTCTCCTAGCCCCGGCGCTCAACCTGCACCGCAATCCCCTGTGCGGCCGAAACTTCGAATACTATTCGGAGGACCCGCTCCTGACCGGAAGGATTACCGCGGCCATGGTCAGCGGCGTCCAATCGCAGGGCGTCGGGACGTCCCTGAAGCATTTCGCGGCCAATAACGCCGAGACCAACCGGAATTCGCTCAACACGATCGCGAGCGAGCGCGCCCTCCGGGAAATATATCTTCAGGGATTCCGGATCGCCGTCCAGGAGGCCCAGCCCTGGACGGTCATGACATCCTATAACCTGATCAACGGGACCTACACCTCGGAAAGCCCCGACCTTCTGATGAACATCCTGCGCAAGGACTGGGGTTTCAAGGGATTCGTCATGACCGATTGGGGCGGAGGAAGGGACCCGGTGGCCCAAATGCGGGCCGGCAACGACCTCCTCATGCCGGGCAGTCCCGCCCAAACCCAGGCCATCATCAAGGCCGTGCAGGAAGGGAAGCTCGACGTCAAGCTCCTCGACCGAAACGTGGAGAAGATCCTCAACATCGTCCTCCGGAGCCCCCGATTCAAGGGCTACAAATATTCGAATGCTCCCGACCTGAAGGCGCACGCGCAGATCGCCCGCCAGGCGGCCGCGGAGGGCATGGTCCTCCTGAAGAACACGGACTCCGCCCTCCCGCTGGCCAAGGAGGTCAAGACGATCGCCGCGTTCGGCAATACGTCTTACGACATCATCACCGGCGGGACCGGCAGCGGCGACGTCAATGAAGCTTACAGCGTCTCCCTCGTCGAAGGATTGAAGGACGCCGGATACGCGGTGCACGAAGGGTTGCAGAACCTCTATACGGTCTACCTCAAGACCATGCGCGACAGCCGTCCGCGGCCGGCGGGCCGCGGCGGGTTCATGATGGGCGGCGGATCGCGAACCTCGGGCGAGATGGCCGTCCCTGCCGACCTCGTTAACGGCGTGGCCGCCCAATCCGACGCCGCCATCATCACGATCGGCCGGAACTCCGGGGAAGGCCGCGACCGGAGCGCGGGAATGGGAGACTTCCAGCTCACCGTAGCCGAGCAGGACCTGATCAAGCTCGTGTCGGCCGCGTTCCAGGCCCAGAAGAAAAAGGCGATCGTCGTCCTGAACGTCGGAGGCGTCGTCGAAGTCGCCTCCTGGAGAGACCGCCCCGACGCCATCCTTCTCGCCTGGCAGGGAGGGCAGGAAGCCGGGCACTCCATCGCCGATGTCCTCAGCGGCAAAACCAACCCTTCGGGAAAATTGGCCTCCACGTTCCCGATGAGATACGAAGACGTTCCGTCCGCGGTCAGCTTCCCCGGCAAAGAGATCGCGCCGGCGGCGACGGCGCCGGCCCCGACCCAGGCCCAGGCCGCGGGTCAACGCGGAGGTTTCGGCCGCGGGCGGGACGCGGAAGTGACCTATGAAGACGGCGTCTACGTCGGGTATCGGTATGATGAGCCGTTCAATGTCAGGCCGGCCTACGAGTTCGGCTACGGCCTGTCGTACACGAGCTTCGCGTATTCCAACCTGAAGCTGGGCGCGGCCGACTTCAAGGGGTCGATCAAAGCGACGGCCGATATCACCAACAGCGGCGCGGTCCCAGGCAAGGAAGTGGTGGAGCTTTACCTTTCCGCCCCGTTGAAGAAGCTCGATAAACCGGCCCTCGAGCTCAAAGGATTCGCCAAAACGAAGCTCCTTCAGCCGGGAGAGTCGCAGACGCTGACCTTCGTCCTCGACGGCATGTCGCTCGCGTCGTTCGACGCGGCGAGTTCGTCCTGGGCGGCCGAGGCCGGGAAATATGACGTGAAGATCGGGGCGTCCTCCCGCGACATCCGTGGAACGGCGTCGTTCAATCTGGCCAAGGACCTGACGGTCAAGAAGGAAAGCGCCTCACTCATCCCGAAGGTCAAAGTCAATGAGATCCGGCCGCCCCGGCCCGCGGCCGGGCCGGGAACGCCCGGCGATCGGGGCCGGAGACCCGGAATGGGGCAGCCTCCCTCGGGTCTGGTCTCGCCCGAGATCCTTCCCGACGGCAAGGTGACGTTCAGGCTGGCGGCGCCGAGGGCCGTTGAAGTCCTGGTCAATGGAGATTGGGAAGGCGGAATCGGAGTCCCCATGACGAAGAACGACCTGGGAATCTGGTCGGCGACGGTCGGACCCCTGACCCCCGAGCTATGGGGTTACACGTTCAGCGTTGATGGGGTCCGGACGCTTGATCCGCGGAACTCCAACACAAAACGGGACGGGGCCCGCTATGACAATATCCTCATCATCCCGGGACCGGCTTCGGAGGTCTATGAATTGAAGAATGTTCCCCACGGCCGCGTTTCGCAGGTCTGGTATGCGTCGCCGACCTTGAAGCTGACCCGACGGATGTATGTCTATACGCCGCCGGGCTACGAAACCGGCGAGGAGACCTACCCCGTCCTCTATCTCCTTCACGGCGGAGGCGGCGACGAGGACGCCTGGGTGACGCTCGGCCGGGCGAACATGATCCTGGACAATCTCATCGCCCAGGGGAAAGCTAGGCCGATGATCGTCGTTATGCCGAACGGGAATCCGAACCAGATCGTCAGCCAGGGTTACGCCCTCGGTGTTCCGCCCACCCCGGCTTTCAAGCCTGCCGCCGCCTCGGCGCCGGCCCCGGGACCGGGCGCGAAGCCTGGAGCCGGCCCGGCCCCCGCCGCGCCGCTGCCGGGTTTTCCGGACAGCATCGTGAAGGACATCATCCCTTACATCGAGAAGAATTACCGGGTGGGCGCGGCCAAGGACGACCGGGCCATCTGCGGATTGTCGATGGGCGGCGGACATACCATGACCGCGACGAACTCGAATCCCGGGACGTTCGGGTATATCGGTGTCTTCAGCTCCGGGGTCAGGGCTGTGGACGAAACACTGACCAAGCAGCTCGAGGCGATCAAGGCCGCCGGAGTGAAGCTCTATTATGTCGGCTGCGGGGTCAAGGATCCGCTCGCCTACGCCGGATCTCAGGTCCTCGCCGAAACGTTGAAGAAACTCGGATTCTCCCCCGAATTCCGGGAGACGCCCGGCGGCCACACTTGGGCCAACTGGCGGATCTACCTGTCCGATTTCGCCCCGCGGCTTTTCCGTTGACATGACGGGCCGGATGGAACGTCCCGCCCGGAGCGAACGAAAGGAGGCCCTTCCCATGGCCGAAGAAACATTCAAGAAGTACCGGTATCGCTGGTTGATCCTCCTCGCCTTCATTCCCTTGGCCGCGATGACCCAGGTCCTCTGGATCACCTTCGCTCCGGTCACGAGCGCCGCAGCCGCCTTTTATAAAACGTCCGACCTGATGATCGGGCTGCTCTCGATGAGCTTCATGATCGTCTACATCATCGTCTTCCTTCCGGCGGCGTGGGCCATCGACACCTGGGGCTTCAAGCGTGCCGTCGGTTTCGGGGCCGTCCTGACCGCGGTCTTCAGCCTGACCCGCGGGATCTTCGCCTCGAACTTCACGATCGTCTTCCTCTCCCAATGCGGGATCGCCGTGGGTCAGCCTTTCGTGATGGGCGCCGTCACCAAGCTCGCCGCGCGGTGGTTCCCGGCCGAGGAGAGGGGGACGGCCTCCGGCTTGGGGACGCTGGCCCTGTATCTGGGGCCGCTCGTGGCGATGTTCCTGACGCCTGGTCTCGTCCTCCGCGTCGGGATGGGCCGGATGCTCCTCATCTATGGGATCGCCTCCGCGGCCGCCGCGGTTCTTTTCCTTCTCCTCGCCCGGGAACACCCGCCCACACCGGCCGGGCCCGAGGATCGCGTCCGGATGTTCGTAGGGCTGAAGTCGATGATCCGCCGCCGGGATTTCCTCTTTCTGCTGGTCATCTTCTTCGTCGGCCTGGGCGTCTTCAACGGCGTCTCGACCTGGATCGAGGATATCATCCGGCCCCGCGGTTTCTCCATCACTCAAGCCGGCACGCTCGGCGGATTGATGCTGGTAGGGGCTGTTTTCGGCGCGGTGGTGATGTCGCTCCTCTCTGACGGCCTTCGGCGGCGCAAACCGTTCATCATTCTCGCCCTGATCGGATTGATCCCGGGGTTGTTGGGAATGATCTTCGCCACAGGTCTCCCGCTTCTTCTCGTCTCGGGATTCGCTTTCGGCTTCTTCCTTCTCAGCGCCGGGCCGATCGGGTTCCAATACGCGGCCGAGATCACCCATCCCGCGCCCGAGGGAACATCGAACACGCTCCTGATCGTGGCCGGGCAGATCTCCGGCATCCTCTTCATCTTCGGGATGGACGCGCTCAAATCCCCGGCGACCGGGTCCATGACGGGATCCCTTCTCGGTTTCGCCGTTCTTGTCCTCGCCTGTATCGGCCTCGCCGTCCGTCTTCCGGAATCGCCGGTCTTCAAATAGCGGGGTCGCGTCTACAAATTTCAATTATTTTGAATTCCGTGAGATCTTGGGGGGATTCTCTCGTTATATCCAGTGGAAGAACGGCGAGCCGGACAAGATCTCCAAATGGCCAGGCAATTAAGAATCGAGTATCCGGGCGCTTTTTATCACGTCACTTCAAGAGGGAACCAAAAACAGCCAATTTTCATGTTCGACCAAGACGGGTTCGTTTTTCTCGAATATCTTCAGGACGCGCACGACAAATTCGGAGCTGTCTTTCACACTTATAGTCTGATGGGGAACCATTATCATGGTCTTCTTGAAACGCCGAAAGGAAATCTCTCGAGAATCATGCACTTCATTAACGCTTCTTATACCGGGTATTTTAATAAGAAACACTCGCGAGTCGGGCACCTTTTTCAGGGACGATTTAAGGCGATCCTTATCGAAACGGATTCCTATGCTTCGGAACTTTCGAGATACATCCACTTGAATCCGGTCCGGGGGAAGATAGTCGAAATGCCGGAAGAATATCGATGGTCTAGCTATCAGGAGTTCTTGGGGCAGAGGTCACCGGCGCCATGGTTGAACGTTAATTTAGTGCTCGGCTATTTCGGCCGGGATCTAAACGTCGCGAGATCGAGGTACCGAAACTATGTCATCGAAGCGATCGGAAGAACTCTCGAAAATCCGATAAAAAAAGCTGAAGGGTCATTAATTCTAGGGCGTGAAGAATTTGTAAATCGTATCAAAGCGAAATTCTTCTCAATTCCGAAGGAGAATCGCGAGATTCCGGCGATTAGGGCTCTCAAGGAAAAACCGGCATTGGATGAAATTATTCGTTCCGTCGGACATAAATTCGGAGCTAAGAATCGATTTTCTAGGAATGCGGCAATATATTTATGTTGCAAACGAACTGATTATAGCTTGGCTGAAATGGAAAAATTCTTTGGCATCAAAAAATCAACTATTAGTATGGCTTATACGCAGGTGAAGGAGCTTATAACTTTAGACGATTCTTTGAAAGAAATACTCGGGGAAATCGAGTCCTCTCTTTTTAAATAGGGTCTCGTCAAAATATTCAATATTCCTAGTCCTTAAAAAAACCTTTCCCGCCGAATAATACTGGCTATTCAATAAAATTGAAAATTGTAGACGCGACCCCACTTACCCGACCCCACTTACCGCTTACGACCCCACTTACGCTTACGTCAGGGCAGGCTGAGCGTTTCGTGGGCCAGGGCCAGCAACCCCCGGACGGGGACGCCGTAAGGACAGGCCGCTTCGCAGGGTCCGGGACATTCGGCGCACCGGCCGGCGTCATGGCCGTCGCCGAGCGCCGCGTACTCCGTCATGGCCCGTTTCTCGCGTCCCTGGGCCCGGAAATAATGGTCGAAGCGCATGATCGAGTTGACGGGGATGCCGTTCGGACAGGCCGGCTCGCAAAGCCCGCAGGCGTGGCGGCAGTAGAACGCTCCGAAGACATCCGTGTAGCCCGACAGCATCGCCTCGTCCCGCGAGGACAGCTTGGTTCCCGAAAGGGCGGTGTAGGCGTCGAGGTCTTCGAAGGTGTTGATCGTCGGGCAGACGCAATGGACGTCGGCCGAACTCAAGCAAAACCGGATGGCGGCGTCGCGGACCTGCTCGGGGCCCTGGATGCGATGCTCCTTCAGGAACGCGGCCGTCTTGGCCTCCCGCTCCTCGGTGTAAGCGCGCAGCTTGACGATCGATTCCGGAAGCTCCCTATTCTGTTGCTTGAAGCGCTCCTCCCGCGCGGTCAGGACCTGTTTCTCGTACTCGCCGCTCTTCACCGGGTTCATCTTCATCAGCGTCGTCCCCATGCCTTTGTCCTTGCAGGCCCGGAGGATCCGCTCGCCCATGTCGGTCTTGATGAAGTTGTACGTGAAGAGGACGACGTCGAAACGGCCGTCCTCCGCCGCGGCCAGGACGACCTGGTCCATAGGATCGCTCAGATTACCGTGGAGGCTGTAGTCGGCGCCGTGGTTGGACAGGCCGGAGAAGCGAACCCGCCCTTCGGTCTTGAGCTCGCCGATGAGCTCGTGGTACGGCTCGTTTTTGACGTGGGCGAGCGTGCACATGTGGATCATCAGGCAGTCGGCGAAGTCCGTCCCGAGCCGGTCGAGGCACTTGGTGAACCGGTCCCGGAGGCTTTGCTTGGTTGGCGCCCCGCCCATGACTAGGTTCAGCTTGGTGGTGAGGAAGACCGACTTCCGGTCGCGCGTCTTGAGGACCTCGCCGATGGCCCGCTCCGAAGCGCCGCGCATGTAATGTTCGGCCGTGTCGATATAATTGACGCCCCGGTCCAGGGCGGCAGCGAGGACGTTGGCGTTGGTGAGGTCGCCGGCGCCGAAGCTGATGTCAGAGACCTTGGCTCCGGTCCGGCCGAGGGTCCGGTATTCCCGGATCTTGGACACTTCCGGTTCCTTGGCCTTTTCCCCGCTCTGCCGCCGTTCCGATCCGCGCAGACCCGTGCCGCAGGCTGCCGCCAAGGCCGCCCCCAGGAATCCGCGCCGGGAGATGTCGTTTCGGCCGCCGGATCTCGACTCGTTCTCTTTCGCCATGGTCTGTTATCCCCGCCGATCACAGCCCGGGCAGCCTCTTCAGCAGGTCGTCGGTGAGAGAGGCGGCCTTGTCGAACGCGGCCGCGACATAGGCCGTGAGCCTCCGCGCCGCTTCCTTCTTGTCCTTGGCATAAAGCGCCGCGACCTCGGCTTCGAACTTCGCCCGTCCGGCGACGAGTTCTTTCTCTATCGGCCCGAGCTCGCGGTCGAGCATCGGCCGCATCTTGGGATAATCGGCTTCGGCCAGCTTTTCGAGCTTCAGGACTTTGGTGTTCAGGAGTCCGTCCTTGCGGGCTTGGAAATCCGCATCCTTGAAATGCTGCGCGTACATCATTTCGTCGTCGTGCGAGTTCGATCCCATTCCCGCGACGGCCGGAAGGCTATCGATCCCGTAATAAATGGGCAGGAAGACCGTCGTATCGGGCTTGCCGAGGGCGATCCACCCGGAAACGGAGAGAGGTTCAGGCTTCGCGGCGTTCAAGGAAATGATGAAGGCGGCGATCGTGGACGTCGTGCAGATCGTCCGGAACTTCGTCCGGTTCGGCGTGCCTGTCGTGTGGCCGTTCGTGGCGTCGTATTCCGTCCCTTCGTAATGGTCGCGAAGGAGGGTCATCAAGGATTCCGCTGAGACCTTCTTGGCCGGCTTGACCGAGAACGGATACGCGTCGGAGATCTCCCGGGGCTTCTCGCTGAAGAAGTTCAGGCCCCGCCAGTGACGGAGCGTGTTGCGGTCTTGAATGAGGTCGGGGCTCGCCGTCCGGAAGAACGCTTTTTTGAAATCGAACCGGCCGTCCCGCGCCTCGTCGTACCAGCCGTTCGATTTGGCGTAGGCGACGATATCGGCGCTTCCCAGGAAGTTGGCCGTATCCGCCGGATCGATCCCGCGGATCGTGTAATGGTTGGGGATGACGGCGACCCCGTCGTCCGGCACCCTTTGGGCGAACCAGTGCCGGCCCCGGATGACGGCCATGAGCCAGGCCTCGTTCTTGTCGGCGATCGTGTACGTCCGGCCCGATCCCGTGTAGCCGTATGTTTCGACGAGCTTTCCGGCGAGAATTACGGCCTCTCGGGCCGAATGGGCCTTCTCGGCCATCAGGCGCCGGAGCATATAGCCGATGCCGCCGTCCGTGAGGTCGGCCTTGGTCTCCTTCGAGCCGCAGCTGTCCGAGGTGATGAGGACCCCGGACTGGTTGATGAAGCTGTCGGCGAACTCCTGGGTCGTCGCCTCGATCCACAGGAACCCGGCCATTGCTCCGTCCGTCTCGTAGAATGCCCCTCTGCCCAGGGCGACCTTCCGAGTCGGGCCGTCATCGCGGGCTTTGATCTTGCGGAGGTTGACGATGATGTTGCCCGAGTCGTCCTCGTTGTGGGCGACGATCACCGAGCCGTCGATGCTGGCCTTCTTACCGACGGCGACGGTGAAGCAGTTCGTATCCTGCGCATGGACCCCCGCGGCCGCGGCGAGCGCGCCCAGGACGACCAGGGTTCGGAATGCGGAAGCTTTCATTTGACCCCCATTTCCGCGAGCAGGTAGCCGGCTCCGGAGAACTTTTCCGCCAGCCACAGGACGTAGCGGATATCCACGCCGATCGAGCGGCTGTAGTCCTCGCTCCAGGCGTAATCGTTGATCGTAGCGTCATATGTCCGGTCGAAGTTGATCCCGACCAGTTCGCCCCGGGCGTTGAGGACGGGGCTGCCGCTGTTGCCGCCCGTCGTATCGGCGTCATACAGCATGCAGATCGGGATGTCCTTGAGCGTGGGATGGGCGAACCGGCCGAAATCCTTCGCCTTGTGGAGATCGAAGAGCTTAGCCGGAGTAATGAACGGCTCGGTCCCGGTCGTCTTGTCCAGGACGCCGGCCAGCGTCGTGAACGGCTCGAAGCGGACGCCGTCGGCCGGCTCATATCCCTTGATCCGGCCATACGTCAAGCGGAGCGTGCTGTTCGCGTCGGGAATGAAATTCTTGCCCAGGAAGGATTCCCGAACGTCGCTGAGCCGGGCAAAATACGTGTCGAGCGCGCCCTTGCGCGTCTTCTGCCTTTCCCGCACCTCGAGCGTCGCCGGCGCGATCGCTTCGGCCAGCTCGAGGAACGGATCGCCCACGCTCTTCAGCTCGGCCGGGGTTTTCGCCAGGAGGTCGGCGAGGCCCTTGGGATCCGTAAAACGCGTCGTTCGGTAGGCCCGAGCGACGAACGCGTCCACGTCGGCCTCGGTCTTCCCGGATTTGAACAAGGCGTCCAGGCCGGCGATGCGGTTGGGCGCTTTGAGGGCCAGGCCGCGGAGGAGGAGCTCCTTCAAGATGGCCTTGTCGGCGGTTTCGACATAATTATTTTGGGCCTGAAGGAGACGGGCTTTGGTCTGTTCCCAGGCGCGGTCCATGTAAGCCGCCTCGCGTTCGAGGTCCGGCTTTTTCCGTTCGGTCGCGGCCTCGAAGACCGTCCAGGCCAGGTTGGACATGACCGGATTCGTCCGGAGGTAATCGAGGACGAGCTCGGAATCCGCGCGGCCGCGCATCTCGGCGTAGATCCGGTCGATGCCTTCCAGGATGTCGCTGTAGGCGCTTTTTCGCTTCGGATCGGCGGCGATGAACTTCTGGAGCCCGGCTTCTTCGCGCTTCTTGGATTCGACGATGCCGATCTTCTTCATCCCTTTGAGCTTGCCCTGGTAGTTCTTCATCGTATTGGCCAGGCTCTTGATCCGCGCGGAGAGTTTCAGCTCGGCGGCGGGATTCCCGGCTCCGGCTTTTTCCATGATCTCGATCTGCCGGCCGTACCAGTCGGCGACGGTGGGCATCCGGAAATCCTCTTCGTATGCCAGGTAGCTGGCCGTGTAATGCCGGTACGTCCGGCCCGGATAGCCGAGGAGGAACATGAAATCGCCCTCTTTGACCCCGGCGGGATCGACGCGCAGGTATCGCTTAGGCTTGAACGGGACATTCTTCGGAGAATAATCCGCGGGCGAGCCGTCGGGCGCGACGTAGGCCCGCAGGAAGGAGAAATCTCCCGTGTGGCGAGGCCACATCCAGTTGTCGATCTCGCCGCCGAAATTCCCGATGGCCGACGGCGGGATGTAGACGAGCCGGATGTCCTTGAGATTCGTGTAGATGAAGAGGACGTAACTTTTCCCGATGAACATCTCGGAGACCTCGGCCCTCTTGCCCGGATTGGCTTTCTCGGCCGCGGCGACGATCTCCTTCATCTTTTTCTCGATGGCCTTTGTCCGGTCGGCCAGAGACAGGCCGGGTTGGACGGCGCCGAGGACTTCGGGCGAGACGTCCCGGAACGACTCCGTGATCCGGGCGGTCATGCCCTTGGCCTGGATCTCCTGGGCCCGTGTCTTGGCCAGGAATCCGTTGGTCAAGTAATCCCGCTCCACGGTGCTCGCGGCCTGGACGGCGCTAAAAGCGACGTGGTGGTTGGTGAGGAAAAGGCCGTCCGGCGAGACGAACGAGCCGGTCGCGCCGACGCTGACGACGGCGAAGATCAGGCTGGCCCGGTCCGGGGAGAAGATCTCTTCGGGGGCGATGGCCAGCCCCTTGGACCTGAGGTCGAGCTTCATGATCTCGCTCATGGGGAACATGCCCTCGTCGGCCGACGGCCGGGCCGGCGCCGGGGCCAAGATGAGAAGAGCGAGGATGATGGGGATGAAGACCGAGCGGCGGAATGTCATGGGACCTCCTCGACGCGGCGGAATCCGCAGTGGAAACGGTATTTTCTTCCGGCGCGGCGCTTTCGTCAATATGGGCGGAGACGGTCGATGACCGCCCGCATGTCCTCGGCCTGCTCCTCCATGCTTCTCAGAAGCTTGAACTGGGCCCGAGCCCGGCGCAGGTTGTGCCCCTCGGCGTGGATCTTGAAGTAATGATCGCCGTCGAGATGGTCGGTGAAGAAGCGCAGCCCGATGATGTAGGTGAGCAGGCGGCCGGAAAAGGCGAGGTGATCGATCTCGACCGGATTGAGGAACGGACCCGTCTCCTCGAGGAAGCCGCGCGCGTAACCCTCGAACAGGTTGATGTCCATGGAGACTTTGTCGAGGTCGGCCTCGTCCTCCGCGCCGGTGTTCGTCGAGGTCCGGATGGAGTCGCCGAAGTCGTAGTGGACGTAGCCGTTCATGACCGTATCCAGGTCGGTGACGCAGAGAGCCCGGTCGTTCTCGTCCAGGAGGACGTTGTTGAACTTGGTGTCGTTATGGGTGATCCGAAGGGGGATCCGACCCTCCGCGCCGAGGCGCTTGATCGTCCGCATCTCGTCGGCCCGGTGCTCGACGAAGGCGATCTCATCGCGGATGGAGGCGGCGCGATGGAGCGGGTCACGCCGCAGGGCGTCGGCGAAATTGTCCAGACGGAAATCGATGTCGTGGAAGCGGGGGATGGTGTCGTGGAGGGGAGGGCCGGGAAGATCGGCCAGCATCGCCTGGAACCGGCCGAACGCCCGGCCGCCCTCGTAGGCGCGGGCCGGCGAATCCACGATGTCGTAGCTCCGGGTCCCGTCGATGAAAAGATAAACGCGCCAGGTGCTTCCGCCGGCGTCCCGCGAATACGTCGTGCCGTCCTTGCACCGGACGAGGGTCAGGACCTCGCGGTCGGGGTTCGCTCCCGGAATGGCGGCGAGCTTCTTCCGGATATGGGTCGTGACCCGCTCGATGTTCTCCTGCAGCGCCCCGACGTTCTTGAAGATGTGGTGGTTGATCCGCTGGAGGAGGTAGTCGTACGGATCGGCGTCGCGCGTGCGGAGAAGGAAGGTGTCGTTGATATGGCCGGAGCCGAAGATCCCTGCGTCGGCGATCCGGCCTTCGATCTCGAACGGCCGGACGATCGCTTCGATGTCGGGAAGCCCGGCGTTCATGGGGGTATTCTAGCGGATTCCGGGCCGGAGGGCCAAGTTCTATGCTATGATGAGGGACCGATGAAGGCCGTCCGCCTCCTGTCCTCCTTCGCCGGCGCCCTGCTCCTGTTCGGCCTCGTCCGATGGGCGGCTCCCGTCCATGGCCTGGCTGGACGCATCTATCTCGACGAAACCCGCACCGGTGAGGTCGTCAACACATTCCTTGACGAGCGGATCTTTTTCGGCCGGAGGGATTTCGTCGAGCGGGCCGGCCGGAGCGACCACGTCGGGATCGTCTGGGAAGGCTTTGTCCGGATCGCCAGGCCGGCGACGTTCCGCTTCACCCTCCGTTCGGACGACGGTTCATGGCTGTATATTGACGACCATCCGGCCATCGACAACGGCGGCATCCATGCCGTCGGCCAGTTCGACGTGGATATCCCCCTTGCCGCGGGAACGCACAAGATCCGGGTTGACTACTTCAACGCCGCGGAAGACGGCCGGATCGAGCTCTCCTGGCGGCGGAAGGGCGTCCTCCGGTTCTTGTGGCCCTTGCCGAGGTTCACTCCGGGTCCGCTCGGCCCGGGAGCGGCGGCGCTCGATCTCGTTTTGACCATCGCCGGCCGAATCCTTGGCCTGATCCTCATCGCCCTGGGAGCCGTACTCGTTGTGACTACGACCGTCCGGTTCCGGCGGATCGCCGGCAGGGTCGGATCCTGGGCCCGCGGGACCCTCGAGGCCGTTCGGAGCTCCGCCCGATCGCACCCAGGGGCTTTCTTGGCCGGCGGCGCCGGACTGATCGCCATCCCGATCTTCCTTCTCGTCGGGATCCGGGTGTTCGGGCCCGTCCGGGGGTTGTCCGGGACGTATTTCGCCAACGCGTCTTGGGAGGGAAAGCCGGTCCTGGCCGCGGTCGACCCGTCGATCCATTTCGAAAAGAGCGCCATGATCCGCCGCGCCGCGGCGCTCGGCGGCCCGGCGAGCGCCGTCTGGGAGGGCGTTCTCTCCGTCCCCGGCCAGTCGGTTTACCGCTTCGAGCTGATCTCGGATGACGGATCCACCCTCGAGCTCGACGGAAAGCTCCTCGTCGACAACGGAGGATTTCATCCGAGCCGGAGGGCTTTCCGCGACATCCTCCTCGCCCGCGGCGATCATCCCGTCCGGATCAAGTACTTTGATGCCGGCGACGGCGGCCATATGGACGCCTTTGTGCGCCGCAAGGGGGGATTATGGCCGGGGTTCGTTCCCGCGGCCCGGTTCTATCCTAAACCGCCGGGACCCACGGTCAGGGCCATCGAGAACGGACTCGTCCCGTTGAAATTGGTCCTGGTCGTCGCGGCGGTGATCGCGGCCGGACTGTTCCTCCTCGGTCTCAGGCTAGCCCTGGGAGCGCTCCCCGAACGTATGGAACCGCTTTTCCGCCCGGTCCGGCCCGCCTTCGACAAAGCCGTCAGCTTTCTCCGGAAACGGACGGTCCTTCTTCTCATCCTGTTCGCCTTGGTCTGGCTTATCGCCGCCGGCGGAAAAGCGCTCCTGCCGGTCCATGGAATGACGGCAAGATATTATCCCGGGCTGACGGCCAAACCGCCCGTCGCGCTCGAAACGCACGCGCCGGTGATCAGCTTCCATAACGCCGACCTCCGCGCTCGAATCGGCGGCTCCGGTCCGGTGTCCATTTCCTACGAAGGATACCTTCTCGCTCCGAAAAGCTCGACCTACCGCTTCTCGGTTGTGACGGGGGAGGCCGTCGCCGTCACGATCGACGACCGAACGGTCGTCGAAGCGGGAGCAGGCGCTTCCGGTCCCGACGCCGTATCCGAGGTCCCCCTCGATCGCGGCTCGCACCGGATCGGCATCCTCTATACTTCCGCATCGGGGAAGGGATCGCTCGACTTCCGCTGGGCCGAGACGCGAACGCCCCGCTTGCTCATGCCGCCTCTCCGGCTCTATCCTGACCGTCCGAAAAGCGGGGTGGTTCTCACGGAAGTCGTCCTCCCGGCGGCGATATCGCTCCTGAATGCTGTCCGGGCGATCGCGGGGGCCATCCTCGTCCTTCTCGCGCTCGGCGCCGCGCTGCCCAAGGGAAAGGTCTTCGCCGCCGTCCCCTTCGTTCTCATCGCGATTACGGCGGTGATCTATTTCGGCCAGGTTCTGGCCCGCCGCTCGACGGCGGTCGAGGGATGCGATACCTACGCCTACCTCCAGGGAGCGGAGATCATCGCCCGCGAGGGCCCGTTCCGGACGGGCTACACCGACCCGCTCGTCCCCGCCGTCCATTCCGGCTTCGCGACGCGTCCCGAACCCGACAAGGAAATGTTCGTCCTTGCCCCGCACGGATATTATGTCCAGGATCTGGACCGGGGAGAGGTCGTCAACACGTTCCCGCCCGGCATGTCCATGCTCCTCGCGCCCGTCATCCTCGCCGCCGGCCGGGGCGCCGCTTTCTGGTTCGTCCCGGTTCTGGCCCTTCTCCTCTTTGCCGGATTCTTCGCCCTGGGGACGAAAGCCGTGGATCCCGTCTTCGGGCTCGGGCTGGCCGCGGCCGCGCTCCTGAACGAATCCGTTTTCAGCAACACGATCCTGGTCATGAGCGATGTCCCGTCGCTCGCGCTCGTCTCATTGAGCGCGTACCTGCTCTACCGAAATACCCGCCGCGCGAGTCCAGCCTGGCCGCTTCTTGCCGGGGCGATCTTCGGCCTCTCCCTCCTCGTCCGCTACTCGAACATCGCGGCAGCAGTTCCACTTGCGCTGCTCCTTTGGGCCGGCCGCGGACCGGAGAAGCGCGCGCATGGCTTTTTCCGCGATGGTGCTTTGTTCACCGTTGCCGCATCGCTCACAGGACTCCTGCCCCTCGGTATTTATACGGCCCTCCTCTTCGGGACGCCGTTCCGGCTCGTCTACGATCCGGTCAATGTCAGCCGGATAAGCCTGGCCAATATCCCCATCGGAGCATCGTTCTACCTAGGCTCGCTCTGGGGGACGTTCGGCCCGGCCGGAATGCTGCTCGCTTTGATCGGCTTCTTCGCCGCCCTGGCCAGGCGAGCCGCCCGTTCCGCGGCGCTTGTCGGCCTGGCCGGTCTGGCCGCGTTCTTCGCCTTCTACTCCATGCAAAGCATCCGGCAGGACCGGTATCTCGTCCCGGCCTATGCCTTCCTCGCCCTTCTTTCCGCTTTGGGATTGCTCGAATTGACGCGGGCGGCGAGGCGATCGCGCCTCCTCGTCACTCTGCTCCTCGCCGCGGCCGTGGCCGTCCCTCTCGCCCGGTCGTTCGGTCCCCTGGCGATCGGCCTACGCGGCGCGGACGCGATCGCCGCCCAGGTGAAAGCGCGGGTCGGGGGAGAGCCGGTCGTCTTCTGCGACCAGTTGAGCGGTCCGCTCCGCCTTTACGCGGGGATCCCCGGATATCGATTCTCCTGGACCGATCCCGAAGTCCTGACGGAGATCATCGGAACGCTTGAGCGGAATGGGCGGACGGTCTATTTCCTCCTCGACAACCCGATCGCCGAGGATCGCTTCCAAGCGGCTCGGGCGGCCGTTCCCCGCCTTTCAGATCGCCTGATCCGGGAGGAGGACCTAGGCCGGATGCCGTTCTATCGCTGGGGGCCGGGACCGGGCGTTGCCCTGTTACATTGAGTTTAATTAAGGATTTTGGTATAATTACGTGCTCGCCGACCGCAAAAAAGAAACGAGAGGATAACCGCCCCGTGGATACTTACGGCAAGATCGATAGCAAGTTTCGCTTCGTCATCGTGGCCGCCAAGCGGGCCAAGCAGATCCTGAAGGGCTCAAAGCCCAAGATCAAGACCAAGACCCGCAATCCCATCCGTATCGCCCAGATCGAGGTCAAAGAGGGGCTGGTCGAATTCGACATCCTCAAGACGCCGGCCCAGGAGCTCCTCGACATCGAGGAACAGGTCATCCTGGCCGACGCCGCCGAAGCCCACGAGGAATCCGACGGAGCCGCGGCCTGCGAAGACGGGGAAACGGCCGAAGAGACCGATGGTGAAGTGGGCGTGGTCGAGGATTACGACGAAGATTTCCCGGTCGACGGGGTGGCCGAGGATAAAGAGCCGGAGTGACCCGCGGCCGCCGCGGACGCGGCGGCGACGATGAGCCCGACGTAGCTCGCCCTGATCCAATCTTTCGGGGCGATTCCCAAAGCCTTTATGAAGCGGACGATCTTCGACCGTTCTCCCTCGAATTCCAGGAAATTCCCGATGGCCAGCTCGTCGAGGCAGATCGTGAGCGGGCCTTTCTTGAACAGCGTCCGCCGTTTCTCGTAGCGGAAGACGGGGACGAGCCCGAGCTCGGCGAGGATTTTCGCCGCCGCTCCGGCCTTTTTAACCTCGGTCTCGAATTCCTCCCGGACCTTGAACCGCCGTGATTTCAGCGGCGGCCCCTTGTACGTCAGAACCGCTTTTGTCCCGACGACGCGGAGGCGGACGGCCCGGTGCGAGCCGGACAGACGCCCGTCGCGGAAATCGTAGAGCGTGTTGATCTCGCGGTGGCGAGGCCGCGTCTCGACGGCGCCCGCGGCCGTGAGAAGGGCCCGCGCGGCCGCCGGATCGCCGATCCGGGCCTTGACCTCGATCTCCAACATCTCAGGACCTGCGCTGCAGGACGAGGTCGGCGATGCTCGAAAGGGTCTCCCGGGCCTCGGTCCGCGGGAAGGCCGTGAGGACGTCCTTGGCCCGCCGGACGTAGTCCCGCGCTTTCTCGGAGCTGTCCTCCAGCCCTTCGGGCGAAACGATCTCGAGGATGCGGGCGGGGGCGTCCGGATCCGTTCTTCGGTCGCGGACGAGGGCGGCGATCTCCGCCCGTCCGGCCGCATCGGCGCGGGCCAGGGCATTGAGGACGGGAAGCGTCAGGCGTCCTTCCCGGAAATCGGAGAGGACCGGCTTCCCGAGCGTTTCGGCGTCGCTCGTGTAATCGAGCAGATCGTCGACGATCTGAAAGGCCAGCCCGAGGTTCATCCCGAATGTCCCGAGGCGGTCGACGGCCTCGGAAGACGCCCCCGCGACGAGCGCTCCGATCCGGCAGGCCGCGCTGAAGAGCGAGGCCGTCTTCTTGTCGAGGACGTCCAGGTAGGCGGCCTCGGTGACGTCCGGGCGGCCGGTGATCGAGGATTCGATGATCTCCCCCTCGATCATCTGGGCCGTGGCCTCGGCGATGACGTCGATGATCGCGGTCGCCCGCGTCTTCAGGGCCAGGCTGATCGAACGGATGTAGAGGAAGTCGCCGAGGAGGACCGTGATGTTCGAGCCCCACTTGGCGTGGACCGTGTCGCGGCCGCGGCGCAAAGCGGCGTTGTCGACGACGTCGTCATGGACGAGCGAGGCCGTATGGATCGTTTCGATGATGGCCGACCAGAAGATGTGGTCCCGGCCGCGGTAATCGAAGAGCCGGGAAGCCAGGATGAGGAGCGCCGGCCGGACCCGCTTGCCGCCTCCTTCGAGCAGGTAGGCGTTGACCTCGGAGATCAGGGGATTCGTGTTCCGGCCGAACGTCCGGATCTCGGCCTCGACGGCGTCGAGGTCGGCTTCGATCCCGCGGTAGATCTCCCGCAGGCGAGAGGATTTAGGGATCGCCGTCATCGTGCGGGTATCTTAACATTCGCCGCGCTCGACTTCAATGCGCTCCGTGCGGCCGATCGGGGACGGATTCGCTTAAGACTGAAAACGGGGCTCCCGGGGACTCCCTGATCGGGACGCAAATTTCCTCCAGAGGCTCCGGGATCGCCCATCGCTCACTCGGGAACCCGTCCCGGTTCCCCCCCCAAGCGGGCCCCCCTTCCGTAATGTTCGCTTATGGGCGATCTCTCCGCTAATTAAAAGAGAAATTCGCTCTACGTGCTCACCACTCCGAAGACGCTAACCTGTTTCGGGGCCCCTCTTGGATACAGGAGGGGAAGGGGAGGTGATATCACTAATGAATTCTTAGAAGCGTCTTCGGAATCTTGGCTGTTCCGCTCCGCTGCGCTGGCCCTCTCAGGGAGCCCCCTCGCACCCCGAAAATAAGGCGGGAGAAATTCGAGGATTTCCGCGGGCGAAGGGATGACACTAAGGGGCGCCTTGTCATGTGGCCCGTGGGTGATCCCGGAGCCTCTTCGCTCACCGTCCCCGATCGGCCTTGACCTTTCTCCCTTCATGTTTTTCAGCCGAATGTAGCCCGACAGAAGAGCCTGCGGAGCGGAGGGGGCCCGTTTCGGGGGGAACCGTCGATACTGGTTCTCCGGTGCATTGAAGAACCTCTGAGCGCCGTATCCGCGCGGACTTGCCGGGCGGACGATTTGGCCGATGAGCTGGATGGGGGCCCCTGGGTCGGGGGTGAGATGCAGCGAATCGGCCAAGTCGGTCCGCGGCAAGATTTGCTCGCGCAGATTGGCGATTATCGTGGCGGATGGTCTGTATTTATGGCGGCGTTGGGTCGCCCTGAGGCGAACATTCTTCGTGAGCCGGGGGCGACCCATAAGCCGCCGTATGTTTGACCGTTGACTACGAAAGCGCCGGGAGGGGGGCGAAGAGGCGAAAAAAGTTTTCGGACGTTGCGGCGGCGAAGCGTTCGAGCGGAAGACCGCGAAGCTTCGCGAGGACGCGCGCCGTTTCGACGACGAAGGCGGGCTCGTTCCTCTTTCCGCGGTGGGGGACGGGCGCGAGGTAGGGCGCGTCGGTCTCGACCAGGATCCGGTCGAGCGGCGCCTTTTCCGCAACCTCGCGGAGGCCGTGGGCTTTGGGGAAGGTCACGATGCCGCTGAAGGACAGGAAGAAGCCCGCCTCAAGGGCGGCCGAGGCGATCTCCCAGGATTCGGTGAAGCAGTGGAGAACGCCGCCCGCCGCGAACCGTTCCTCCAGGATGATCCGGAGGATCTCTTCCCCGGCGTTCCGGCTGTGGACGATGACGGGGAGGCCGGCTCGTCCGGCCAAGCCGAGCTGGGCGCGGAAGAGCTCTCGTTGGGTGTCGGGCGGCGAGAGGTTGTAGTGGAAATCGAGCCCGATCTCGCCGACCGCCCGAATCTCCGTCTTGGCCGCCATCGCCTCGAGACGGGCGAGCGTCTCGGGCGTTGCCCGTCTCGCTTCGTGGGGATGGATCCCCGCGGCGGCGAGGATGAAGGGCGAGCCCGGTCCGGCGGGCGCGCCCGGGAGCGGGGGGCGGTCGCCCGTCAGCTCGCGGGGGCAGAGGATGGCCCGGACGCCGGCGCGGCCGGCCCGGTCGAGGACCGCTTCACGGTCGCGGTCGAAGTCCTCCATGTCCAGGTGGGCATGGGAATCGACAAAAAAAAATCCCCCGCGGGGAATTAAGGTGACAGCCAACTTAATTCCTTATGATGAAGCCGATTATTCAAGACTACTCCCCGGGGAATTAAGATGACTGTCACCTTAATTCCCCGGGGGGAGGGAAGAAACGCTCAATTGCCCTGGGCGAGCTTGGCCTTCAGGAACCGGAGCGGCAGCGAGCCGTAGCTCGTCAGCTTCTGGAGGAATTCCTTCTGGGAGAAGGCGGCGCCCTTGGCGGTCTTGTAATCCTTCTCCATGTCCAGGATTTCCTGGTAGCCGATGTACGCGTAAGCCGCCTCGAGCGGATGCGTCACGATCATGTTCCATTCGCGCTCGGCTTCCGCCTCGGTCACGAAACCGGTCGTGGTCAGATAGCGGATGGCCTGCTCCTTCGTCGACGAGCCTTCGTGGATGCTGATGTCGAGCGTGAAGTTGATCAGGGCCCGAAGCTTCAGCTTGAGCTCCATAAGCCGCTGCCGGAGGTCATAGTCGTTGAAGCCGGCGAAGACGAACATGTCCTGGGCGTAGAGGGGCCAGCCGGCGTTGAGGGCCTTGTTGGGGCTCAGTTTCTGGATGAGCGAAGAGTGGCTCCAGCTGACGGCGGCCGGCGCAAACGTACCCGGGAAGATCTTCTCCGCCGTCCAGATGGGGATGAGCAGGTTCGAGTATTCTTCGTTGAACGACTGAGCCTTGTCCGGAGGCAGCATCTCGGCGTACGGATTGACGTAGAGCTTGAAATTGTCGTTCGGATCATACGGGGCGGGATAGACGAGCTGGACGAGCTGGTCGAAGCGCATGTGGCGGGGCATGATTTCGATCACCGGAAGGTTGTCGGGGACGTCCAGAAGGCCTTTCGATTTGATAAAGTCCTTGAGCTGTTGGGCGGCGGCCTGGATCCGGGGCAGGAAGTCCTCGTTGCTCGGCGGACGGGGCCCGCGGAAGCGGGTCAGGATGTGGTTAATGACCTTGGTGATCTGCTGTTCCGTGGTCATGTTGGCGGGCGGACGCTCGATGTCGAATTCGGGGTCCATGATCTTGTAATAGGCGAAGCAGTTCTTGAACATCTCGTTGCGGATGTTCGTCGTGTCCGCCTTGGCCCGGGCGCCGAGCTCGTTGAGCATGATCGAGCCGCCGATCGTGAGCTGGATCATCCTCTGGTGCGCTTCGCCCAGCCGGAAATTCCCGGTCGAGCGGGCGAGGAGATCGCCCTCGAGGAACTTGCTGTAATCCTCGATCGCCGGAAGCGCCTTGGCCCATTCCGCCAGGAATTTCGACTCGACCTCCGGGCCGGCCGGTTCGACGAGCTTGGACACGTCGTCCCGGCAAAAGTCGAGAATGGGCCGCATCTGCCGGATGGCCGCTTCCGTGTATTCCTTGGGAGGTGTCTTGAGGTTCTCTTTGGCCAGCTTGAGGAAGCCCGGGAGAGCCTTGGCCCGCTCGGTCGCGCTTTTCACCCGGGCGTCCACCGGGGCGAATTCCTTGGACAGAAGCCCGCGGATGCTGTTCAGGATGATCTCGTTATAGATGAGTGGATTGAGTTGCTGGGGGACGATCCGCTCCAGGCGGAGCATGTCGACGTCGATCCAATCGCGGAGCATGTCGAGGTCGATCTGCTTCTCCGGGCCGAGCTTGTCTCTGGCGATCTTGTTGACGAGCTCGGCGTTGACCTTGTCCATGCTGTCGAGATATTTCTCGATCGCGGACTCGGCGAAGTCCTCCAGACGGTCGTTGTACTTGTAATACCCGGCCGTCGTCGCCTGCGTGGGGTAGAATTTCCAGTAGGCGTCGAAATAGTTGTCGAACAATTTAGTGAACTTGGCGTCCTCGGCGTTCTGCTGGCCGGCGAAGCCGACGAATCCCGCGAACGCCAGAAGGCCGATCAGGGAGACAATCGCCGTTTTCCTCATCCGATCCTCCTCGATGTAAAGCTTCTTTTCATTCCGCTGCACCTTAGAAACGCGAATCCTAGCACAGGTTTCCAGCCGAAATCAATTTTCCCCCGGAAATCACCTCGCTCCTCGCCGGAGCAACGAACGTATGTCATGATCGTTCACTCCGCTCGAAATGAATCTGCAACCTTTGTGCCAGATCGCCGCGGATCGCGGCGAATCCGATCACCAGCGGATCGCGGCCGAAGCCCAGGTGAATCCCGAGCCGAAAGCGGTCAGGACGAGGAGGTCGCCGCGCCGAACGCGGCCGGCTTCGATCGACTCGTCGAGGGCGATGGGGATGGAAGCGGCCGTCGTGTTGCCCAGACGGTCGATGTTCCGGACGACATTTTCGGGCGGGATGCGGAGCTTGTGGGCGACCATCTGGGAGATCCGGTCGTTGGCCTGGTGGGGGATGAGAAGGTCGATGTCGGACACGGAGAGGCCGTTGAGGCTGAGGGCGGCCATCACCGCCTCGGGCATCCTCTCCGAGGCGTTCTTGAAGACGTTTTTCCCGTCCATCCGGGGAAAGAACTGGCTGGATTCGAACATCTCCTTGGTGAAGATCGGGTTCTTGACCGAGCTCGGATTCTCCATCCAGAGATCCTGGACAAACCGGCCGTCCGCGTGAAGATGCGTCGAGAGGACCCCGCGTCCGTCGTCGGAATCGTTCGGCTCGAGGATGACCGCCGCGCCGCCGTCCCCGAAGAGTACGGCCATGTCCCGGCCCGCGTCGGAATAGTCGAGGTTGTGGGATTGGACTTCGGCGGCGCAGAGGAGGATCTTCTTATAGGTCCCGGTCCGGATATACTGGTCGGCGACCGAGAGGGCGTAGATGAAGCCGCTGCACTGGTTGCGGACATCCAGGGCCCCGATCGGATGGACCAACCCCAGCTTGGCCTGGACAAGGACGCCGATCCCGGGAAAATAGTGGTCGGGCGAGAGGGTCGCGGCGATGATGAAGTCGATCTCATCCTTGTCGATCCCGGCCGCGGCGATGGCCTTGGCCGACGCCCGCGCGGCGAGCTCGGACGAGCCCACCCCGGTTTCGGCGTAATGCCTCTCCCGGATGCCGGACCTCTGCTGGATCCATTCGTCGGTCGTGTTCATGATCTTTTCGAGGTCGAAGTTCGTGACGACCCTGGGGGGGATCTCACGTCCCGTTCCGGTGATGATCGAGCGTCTCATGATGGCTGGCACCTCAGTTTGAGTGGGGACATTATAGTGAAGCGATCTCGCCAAAGTAAAGCATCTTGACATCCCGGCGGGTGCCGCCCTACACTGATCCCGTTCTTCCCGGAGAGTTCCGGCGCCCGACCATGAAAAAACGCGCTTTTTTGCTTTTCTTCGGCCTCCTCATCCTGGCGGCCGTCGTCCCCGGCGAGGACCTCATCCGGATCGAATCGAGCGTCAGCCCGCTCCGCCTCGTCCGGGGCCAGGAAGGCCGGGTCATTCTCAAGGTCGCCGTGAAGTCCGGGATCGCCATCAACCCCCAGCCGTCGTTCATCGTCGAATTCGACGCCAGCCCGGATCTCGTCTTTCCGAAGAACTTCTTCACCGCCCCCGACCTCAACATCCCCGTCATCGAGGAAAGCGGGAAGGAGCGACTCGACCTCCGCAAGCCCTTCGAGATCCCCTTCACCGTCAGCGGCAAAGCCGGACGGGGAGTCCATCGCCTGGAAGGCCGGGTGAAGTATTTCGCCATCTCGGCCAAGGGCGGATACTGCTACAAGGGCTCGGAGAAGTTCGTGGTGACCTTCTCGACCCGTCTGGCCGTGCCCCTCCCGAAGACGACGGGAAATTAGAGCCAGCCGTTCGCCCGGTACCAGTCGACCGTTTCCCTGAGCCCGTCGTCGAGCGAAAACTTCGTTTCAAAGCCGAAGAGGTCCTTTGCTTTCCCGACGTCGGCGACCCAACCCGGCTGGGTGTATTCGTTGAATTTCTGGCGATTGATGATCGTTACGCGGCCGGTCAGCCGGGCGACGGCCTCTCCGGCGAGGGCGACGGCGTGAACGATCGGAACGGGGACGACGATCTTGCGCGGTTTGCGGCCGAGGATCGCGCCGACCCGGAGCCCCACGTCTTCCAGGGACGTGACGACGGGATCTCCCAGGTTGAAGATCTCCCCTGCGGCCGCCGGATGCGAGGCCAGCACCTCAAGACCCCGGGCGAGGTCTTTGACGTAACAGAGGCCGAGCGGCGTCGTGTTTCGTCCCGGGAGGGGCAGGAAACCCCGCTTGACCAGCCTGAAATATTTGGCGAATTCGGCGTCGCGCGGCCCGTAAACCGCGCCGACTCGGGCCACGGCGACATGAAGGGCGCCGCGCCGGGCCAGGACCTCGGCTTCCCCCGCGAGCTTGCTTTTTCCATAGGGCGTCATGGGCGCCGGCGCGTCGCTCTCTTTGCGGATGGCGCCAGGCGCGGACGGCCCCGCGGCGGAAAAGCTGGAAAGATAGACGAAGCCGGGCTTCAATCCCTGGCGGAGGATGGCCTCGATCAGGCTTGCCGTGCCGTCACGGTTCACGGTATAATACGGCTCCGGTTTTAAGGATTTCGTCAATCCGGCAAGGTGGAAAACGGACGTCAGACCGGCCGGAAGCTCGGGGACGCGGAACAGATCGCCCTCGAGGAGTTGGACATCCAATCCGGCCAGGTATCTGAGACGGCTCGGATCCCGGACAAGAGCGTGAACGCGGGCGCCGCCGGCCCGGAGCGACTCGGCCAAGTTGCTGCCGATGAAGCCGGTCGCGCCGGTGATGAGGACGTCCATGGAAGGATGTCCATTCTATGGGAATCGGGAGATAAAATCCACTCCCCAGGAGGACGAATGGACCAGCATGACGGCGTCCAGGGCCCCGGGTTTTACCCGGGAATCAGCTTACGCCGCACTCGCCCGTGGATAAAGACCACGGGCGGGTGGCGAGCCGAAGGCTCGTCCCTTGGCGAACCCGGCCGGCGCCGGAGGATCCGCTCGTTTTTCCTCCTGGCCGTTCCGGCCCTCCTGGTTTCCGCGGCCCTCCCCGCGGACGCCGCCCAGATCCGGCCTCCCGCCGATTCGACCCTGGCCGTCGACCAGATCAAGCCCGGTCAGAAGGGGAAGGGCCGGACCGTCTTCGAGAACGACGCGATCGAGGAGTTCGACGTCGAGGTCCTCGGCATCCTGAACAATCAATCCCCCAAGCGAGACGTCATTATCGCCCGCCTCAAGGGCAAGAATCTCGAGACGACCGGGGTCATCGCCGGCATGAGCGGGAGCCCCGTCTATATCGACGGCAAGCTCATCGGCGCCGTCGCCTTCAGCTTCAATTTTGCCAAGGAGGCGATCGCCGGGATCACTCCCATCGGCGAGATGCTGCGTGTCGCGGATGAGGCCGCGAAGCCCGCGAAGCCCGCGAAGGCTTCCGGCTCCGCCCTGGCCATCCCGTTCAAACCCTCGCTCCGGCTGGAGGAGCTCCTGGCCATGACCCGGGACGTGTTCTCCCCCGGCGAAACGGCCGCCGCGTCCGGCCCGGCTCTGAATCCTCTCCCCGTACCGCTTATTTTCGGCGGCTTTTCGGCCTCGGTGATCGAGAAGGCCGGCCCCTTCTTCGCCCGGCTCGGCTTCCGTCCCCAGCGCGCCGGAGGGAGCGTCCAGGGGCTGCTCAAGCCGGTCCTGCCGGAGGCGGCGACGCTCCGGCCCGGCGATCCCGTGACCCTCCAGCTCGTCTCCGGCGACCTCGATCTTTCGGCCGTCGGGACGGTCACCTATGTGGACGGGAACAAGGTCCTCGCCTTCGGGCACCCGCTCTACAACCTCGGCTCCACGGAATACGCCATGGCCCGCGCCCGGATCATCACGGTCGTCCCCGCGCTCGACAGCTCGTTCAAGATCTCGGTGACGGGGGAGACGATCGGCGCCTTCACCCAGGACCGGACGGCCGGAGTTTTCGGCGAGATCGGGAAAGTCCCGCGGCTCATCCCGGTGAACGTCAAGCTTGCGGATGAGACGGGAGCGCTCAAGGAATACGCCCTCAAGATCGTCAACGACAAGCTCTTGACGGCCGCCGTCACCAACATGGCCCTGGCCACGTTCCTCGGGACGGAAGTCCGGAGCGCCGGAGACCTCTCCCTGACGCTGCGCTGCGACGTCTATCTGGAGAACGGGCAGAGCGTCAAGCTCGAAGACATGTTCGCCGGGAATTTCAACGCCGCCAGCCAAGACGCGGCCGGGCTCGTATCGGCCGTTCTCTTCTTCCTGTCCAACAACACCTTCGAGACCGCCAGCCTCCACCGCGTCGATATTTCCCTACGGGCCGAGGAACGGGTCCGCTTCGCCAATCTCGACCGCGTCTGGCTCGACAAGTACGAGGTCAGCCCCGGCGAGCCCATCGCGATCCGCGTCCACTACCGGGGTTTCGGCGGCGAAACGCTGGTCGAGGAAGCCGGCTTTCTGGCCCCCAACCTCCCGGCAGGCTCGGAGTTCCATCTCATTGTCGGCGACGCCGCCTCGATGCAGCAGCTCGAGAGCGGGCAGTACCGGATGGCCGGGTTCGTTCCCCGAAGCATGGCCCAGATCATCCGCGTCCTGAACAACCTGCGCAAAAACAACCGCATCTATTTCAAGATCATCGCCTCCAAACCCGGGCTCTTCCTCCGGGGGGAGGAGATGCCGAACCTGCCGCCGGCGATGAAATCGCTGTTCCTCTCGCCTCGGGCGGCCCTGCCCGCCCCGACCGAGCTGGCGACCTCGACCCTGACCGAATATCAGATGCCCGTTCCGTATGTGTTCAAGGGCCTGGCCGTCATTCCCGTGCGGATCCGGAAGTGAAGGTCCCGGAACATCCCAGGAGAAACCACATGAAGAAAGGCGTCCCCGCGGCGGCGGCCGCGATCCTCGTTTCGGCGACGGTTCTGCTGGCCGTGGCCCCCCAGAAATGGACCTTCCGGACCGCGGACGAGTTCCTCCGCGGCAAGTTCGATGGGATCTCGATCTCGGCCGAAGGAGTCTTGACCCTCTCTCCCCGCGAGGAAAAACTCCAGGGACCGGCCGAGGATTTTTATCTTTCTTTTCTCATGACCCCGGACGGAGTCGCGTATCTCGGGACCGGGCATGAAGGCCGGATTTACAGGATCGGCAAGGACGGCAAGGCGGAGCTCTTCGCCCAGACAACGGAGATGGATGTGTCCTGCCTGGCTGTGGACCGCAAAGGCGTTCTTTACGCCGGGACGTCGCCGAACGGCAAGGTCTATAAGATCTCGGCCCAGGGGAAGGCCGAGGAATTCTTCAATCCCAGCGAGAAATACATCTGGAGCCTCTTGGCCAAGGAAGACGGCGGCCTCCTGGCCGCGGTCGGCGAGATCGGGGGGATCTACGATATCGATGGGCAGGGCGCCGGCCGGATGATCTTCAAGGCCCGGGAGAACCACGTTCTCTGCCTCAAGCTGGACCGCAATCGGGACATCGTCGCCGGGACGGGCGGGAACGGCCTGGTCTATCGGATCGCCGTCGGTGGCAGGGTCTCGGCGATCTTCGAGACGCCCTTCGAGGAAGTGAGGACCCTGGCCTTCGACCTGGACGGGAACATCTATGCCGCGGCCGGCGGATCGCCGACGCGCGGCCGGGGAGAAGAGCCGTCTCCCGTTCCCGTGCGCGCCCGGGATGCCGAGGTCACGGTTTCGGTCGCCGCGGCGTCCGCGGCGGGCGCAGGCACGGCTTCCCAGGTCCCCACGCTCCAGCCGCAGACCAAGGTCCCGGCGATGGGCGCCGTGACGGTCCGGGAAGGCGGTGCGCTTTTCCGTGTTTCTCCCGACGGCTTGGCCAAACGGTTGTGGAGCTCTCCCGAGGAAATGATCTACAGCCTGTTCTGGAACGAGACCGACAAGCGCGTCGTTTTCGGGACGGGACCCAAGGGACGGCTCTACACGGCCGACGCTGACGGCAACGCGACGCTCGTCATCCAGGCCGGCTCCGAACAGGTGTACGAGCTTGTCCCCGTCGGCGTGCGGACCTATCTCCTGGGGAACAATCCCTGCTCGCTCACGATTCTCAATCCCGATTTACGCTCGAACGGGGAATACACCGGTCCGGTCCTAGACGCCCGGATGATCTCCGCCTGGGGCCGCATCTTCTGGGAAGCCGAGATTCCGGCCGATTCCGTGTGCCGGTTCCAGACGAGAAGCGGCAACTCGGCCGAGCCCGGACCGAGCTGGAGCGACTGGTCGCCGCCGTATCAGAAGAGCGACGGCGAGGCCATCCTCAGCCCGAAAGCCCGTTTCATCCAGTTTAAAGCCCTTCTCACGGCCTCGACCGGAAAACCGGGTCCGGCCCTTTCCCGGGCGGAGCTTTTTTATCTGCAGACGAACGTTCCCCCGGTCGTCAACCGGCTCGATCTCCTCCCGGTGAACGACGTCCTGCTCAAGCTGCCCGAAAACCAGGACGTCATCCTCGGCCTCGAGAGCCGAAAAGCGGACGAGCCGGAGCGGGGCGACGATCCGATCCGGGTCATGATGGGACAGCGGCGCGTCCAGCGCAAGGGCTACCAGACCGTCCAGTGGGACGCCGACGATCCGAATGACGACTCGCTCGCCTATACGCTGTCCATGCGCCTCGAAAGCGAGAAGACCTGGCGGGTCCTCGAGGAGAATTGGACCGAGACGACATACGCTTTCAACACGGTCAACTTTCCCGACGGGATCTACCTCTTCAAGGTGACGGCTTCGGACCAGGCCTCGAATCCGCGTGCCCAGGCACTGAGCGGCGAGAGGACGAGCCGCGCCCTCGTCATCGACAACACTGCGCCGGCGATCCGGAACGTTCAGGCCGTCAAGGAATCGAACGGGCTCAACATCTCCTTCCTGGCCGAAGACGCTTTCTCGGCCGTCAAGGAAGCGCGGTATCTCGTCCGGCCCGACGACTGGCGGATCGTCTTTCCCGAGGATGGGATCGCGGACAGCCGTTCGGAGAGCTACAAGTTCCGTGTCCCGCTTGACGCGCGGGCCGACGGCTTGTTAACGATCGTGGTGAAAGACGCGGCGGGCAACACCGCCGTCATCAAACAGATTTTTTGAGCGGCCGACGAGCGGCCGCGCTCAGCCTTTGGTGGCCCGCTCGAGGTACTTGTCCTCGCGGGTGTCGATCTTGATCGCGTCGCCCTCGTTGATGAAGGGCGGGACGAGGATCTGGAGGCCGTTATCCATCGTCGCCGGCTTGTAGGACGCGGCGGCCGTCGCCCCCTTCATTTGCGGGTCGGTTTTGGCCACGGTGAGGGTGATCGTGATCGGGGGAATGACGTTGACCGGCTTCCCCTCGTACATCTCGATCGTGAAGATGACGTTGGGGGTGAGGTATTTGACCGCATCGCCCATGACGTCCGCGCTCAGGTTGACCTGGTCGTAGGTCTGGTGGTTCATGAAGATGTAATCGTCGCCGCTCTGGTAGAGGAACTCCATGTCGACGTCGTCGAAATGGACCTGTTCGATGCGGTCCACGGAGCGGAAGCGGTGATCGCGGATGGAGCCGTCGCGGAGGCTGCGGAGCTTGGTCTGGACCATGGCCTTCCAGCGGCCGGGCGTGATGAGCTGCATTTCCTGGACGCGGAAGAGCTGATCGTCCATCTTCAGGATCATGCCCTTCCGGATATTCGTAGCGTCGATCATGTGTGTCTCCGAGTCGTTTTTCTCACAGCGATAAGAAGCGCGTTATTGTAGCACCTTGGGGGGCCCGAATCAAAAGGACGTTTCAAGGTCTCCCGCGGCTCACATAGCAAATCTCGCCGTTGGGGACCTTTCCGCCGTTATAAGATGAAGAAAAGAGAATGCCGGCACGGCTGATCCGCGGCCGTTCCTACTCTAGGGGATCGATCTTGAAAAGTTCCCGCTGATTTCTCGCCCGTTCCCAGTCGGCGAAGAGGTCCTTTTGATGAAGCGTCGCCCACTCGATCACCAGTCCCAAAACGCGGGCGGGCAGTTGGCCGGAGAATACGGAAAGCCGCATGATATCCACCAAGGCCAAGTGACCGCCGTATTCCGCGTGGAAATGGGGCGGGTTGTGATCATCATAGAACATCTTGATAATGATCCCGAAGAATCGGCTGATCTCAGGCACGGGCGGAATCGTGACGGAGAGCCGGGAAGACATCCTCGGGCTTTTTTCCCGTGACCTTGAAATAAAGGGCGTCGGGGCAAAGGTCGATCCGATCGTTCCAAATAAGCTCTCCGGAAGGACCTATATGAACCTGTTCGAATGTTTTTCCTTCGCCCCAGGCCGCGAAGACGCCCCGCCCGGCCAGAGGTGAGAGATCGACAGTCCCCACGATCCCATCATCGAATTCCAGCTCCAAAAGATAACCCGGCCGAGCCTTGACTTTAACGATCTTCCTCATCGACGGACTCCCTGATGGAAATCATAACATAGAACCACCGTCGAAAGAACCTCGCTTATTCGGCCTCCAGGATAGACATCCCGCTCTTTTCGTCCTGCTGGACTGCGCAGCGTCGGGATTGAGCGAAATCAATGCAAGACTCCCCCGCGTCCGTCTTCGAAGCGGGGGAAACTCTCGAGTTCCGGCAGCAGGACTATGTCGGAGCGATGGCGGCTTTTCGCTCGCTGGCACGCTCGAAGGACCCTCTGATCCGGGCGGGGGCGCTGCTGCGTTTGGGGCGAAATCTGTGCAAGAACAACCAAGTCCAGGAAGCACTTGCGGTCTACGAAGAGCTCGCCCGGCTCGGATCGACTCCCGTGGGCGGAGATCCGGCCGAGCTGCTTGCCCGAGAGCAGAGTATGAGCATCTCGCGGTCAGCCGCTCAGGTGGCTGCTATCTATCGGGGCTTGCTATTGCGAGATGGGTGGTGGGAATGAAAGTGGATGGGCGTAAGCGAGTGCTTTAATCGCCAGGCGTTTCCCTTTGGGTATTTCCGGCCGATCGTCAAGGAGGTGGTCGAGCGGTATCTTGATTGCGGCAACCCGAAATGCGGGTTCGCCCTGATTCGGAAGCCTCATCGAGGACTGCGAAGCGCTGCCCTGATTCGCAAGGCTCATGTAGGACAGACGAAGCGTCGCCCGCATCAGGTGTCCTGACTGCGCCGAGGAGCGGATCGTTATGTTCTCCTGCCGGACCCGGGGATTCTGCCCATCGTGTCATGCCAAGCGCCTCGAGGAGTGGGGGGAATGGATGGGGGAGACGCTCCTCCTGGACGTGCCGCACCGCCAGGTCGTCTTCACCATCCCCAAGCGGCTGCGGGTGCTCTTCAAGTTCGATCGCCGGCTACTGGGCGAACTCTGTCAGGCGGCGCTGCGGTCCCTGAGGCGATATTTTGAGGCCGTCACCGGCGGCCTGATCACACCCGGCGTCGTCGCCGCCATCCAGACGTTCGGCGACCGGATCAACTTCCACCCCCACCTCCATTTTCTGGTGACCGAGGGCGGGGTGGACGAGAACGGCGTCTTTCATAAGATCCCCCGGATCGACGACTCGCGGCTGGCGGAGATCTTCGGCCGGGAGGTCCTCCGGCTCCTGGTCGGCC
>Ga0315277_10001443_pt1 | contig 34663 bp, 35 predicted proteins | sample YL17G05_15_MG_FD_203695 | JGI IMG/M metagenome (GOLD analysis project Ga0315277, IMG submission 203695) | Sediment microbial communities from Yellowstone Lake, YNP, Wyoming, USA - YL17G05_15 | ecosystem: Environmental > Aquatic > Freshwater > Lake > Sediment | place: USA: Wyoming | collected...
GTCTCGGCCTGACCAGGCCGGCCCGGGTCTCCACTGCTATCTCGGTCTTCTTCGAGAGCCCGTGTTCGTACACAAGCCGGGCGAACGAACGCATGCCGTTGCCGCACATGTCTCCTTCGCTGCCGTCCGAGTTGAATATGCGCATCCTGAAGTCGGCGATCTCGGATTTCATCACAAGGATCAGGCCGTCCGAGCCCACGCCGTAGTGCCTGTCGCTTATCTCTCTGGCCAGTGTTGGCCAGTCGTGTTCCTCGCCTTCTTCAAAGCAATTGACGAAAATGTAGTCGTTGCCGATGCCTTCCATCTTAACGAAACGGATGCCACGCGGCTCTCTCAACGGCTGATTCCCCCCGGGCAGGCTCATGACGTAGTATTCGACACACTGATTATGTCATAACCGGGCGCTGCAATCACCGGAGGGTCTCCTTCACTGCGACCTGGGTTCATCCCACGACACTTGATCGAGCCTTGCATACCATTCTTATGACAAAGGGCAAAGACGCGTCCCGGCGAATCCCATAATGTTGGTGGTGCAACTGTGGACGCATTGCTGCTTCGCGCGGTGATAAGGGAGATCTCCGGAGAGGCCGTGGGTGGCCGCATCACCAGGATCGACCAGCCCGGCCGGTACGATGTGCTGCTCAGCGTCAGGAAACCCGGCGGCGCGTGCAGGATCCTGCTGTCGGCCGACCCGCAGTTCTCCAGGGTGCACCTGACATCATCGATCTTCGAGATGCCCAGGCAGGCTCCCGCGTTCTGCATGCTCCTGAGGAAGCGGCTGGAGGGCGGCAAGATCGAAGCGTGCGACCCTCTGGGCGTGGACCGGGTCTGCATGCTCAGGATCGTCTCGCGGGACGAACTCGGTAACCCCGCGAGGTGGACGCTCGTGCTCGAAGCTACAGGCAGGAACACGAACATCCTCTTGCTCGACCCAGAGTCACGTGTACAGGCGACGGTCAGGCGGCAGGCGCGCTACGCGCCGGGGGGCGACATGCCACAGGGCTCGGTCTACGTTCCTCCAGCCACGACCGGCAAGATCGACCCTGGGGAAGTCGTGCCCGGGACGTTCCAAGGTACAGCAGGGGCGCCGGCCACCATGCCGGACCAGTCCTGCAAAGAGGCGGTCCTCAAAGCTGTGGCCGGCTTCGGCGGAGTGCTTGCCCAGGAGGCGTGTTTCCGTGCCGGCAAGTGCGGAGATCTCGCATCTGCAGTCCGCGAGATCTGGGAAGAGTCCGAGCGGGCCATAACCGGGCTTCTATATGTCGACTCCGGCGGAGTGCCGGTTGAGGCGCATGTGGTCAATCTTCTCTCGCTCGGCGCAAACCCAGCCTCCTTCGAGTCGCCGTCAGCAGCTCTTGACCATTACTACCGCCGGACCATAGGCGATGTGGCACTGCGGGCGGCGCGGCAGGCGCTCGCGCAGAAACTCAAGGCACTGGTTTCCCGGACAAGCAAGCGCCTCGCGTCGCGGCTCGACGAACTCGATGAGGCAAGAACGGGAGACCTGCACCGCAAGGCCGGCGACTTGATCCTGACCTATATGTCGCAAGTTGTCGCGAGCCTCACAACGCACGAGAAAAGCGTTGCGCTGCCCGAGCCTGAAACCGGCGAAGACATTCCGGTTGAGCTCGACCCATCGCTGGACGCATCTGCCAACGCTCAGGTCCACTACAGGAGATATGCAAGGCTCAAAGCGAGGGCGAGGCTTCTGAGCCCGCTTGTTGACAAGGACAGAGATGACCTTTTGTACCTGGAATCCGTTCTTGAGTCTCTGGACAAAGCACGAGACCTCGGTGACCTCATGGAAATCGAAAGAGAGCTGCGCGAACAGGGAATGGTGGCGCGCGACAAGGGCCGGCGAGCGGCCGCAGGGCCGGCCGCCAGGCGTCGAGTCTCGACGGGCCCGGTCACCGCGGGACCGGCTCCATCCACGGCGACGACACGGTGCGCCCGGTTTGTGACCAGCAAGGGTGAGGAAGTGCTGGCCGGCCGGAACAACAGGCAGAACGAGTACGTGACTTTCAAGGCATCCGGCCGGGATGATCTGTGGTTCCACGCCAAAGCGGTGCCGGGGGCGCATGTTGTGCTTAGAGTCGGGACAACGCCTGTCCCTGAGGAGTCGCTCGTGGAGGCTGCGACCCTTGCCGCAACCCTTTCCAGGGCTCGCTCGGCGACAAAGGTCGAAGTGGACTTCTGCAAGGCACATAACGTGAAGAAAAGGCCAGGCTCAAGGCCCGGCATGGTGCTCTACGACAAGTATCAAACGATGGTTGTCCGTCCGGATCCGGACCTGGTCGCCAGGCTTTCTCGCGGGTAGTCTGCTAGGCCTGGGCCGACTTGGGGAGAGTGACCGGCAAGCCGTCGCGGCACATCGGGCATTCCGCCGGCGAGTAAGACTTGATGTCCATTACGATGAGAGGCTTGAACGGCACACCGAAGCTCACTTTCCCGCCGCTCCGGTCCACCAGCGCGCCCACACCCGCGACTCTGCCGCCCGCCTGGGTCACTGCCTCGGCCACCTCATTCACCGAACCTCCAGTGGTCACCGCATCTTCGACCAGGAGCACAGCTTCGCCGGGCCGCACAACAAACCCCCTGCGGAACGCCATCTTCCCGTTCTCTCTCTCGGCGAATATGGTACGCGCGCCCAGCGCTCGTGCGACCTCATACGCCAGCACAATTCCACCCATCGCCGGGCCGGCCACAAGGTCCACTTTTGTGTCATCGAAGAGCCGGGCCAGCTCGTCGCAGATCTTCGAGGCCTGGCTGGGGTACTGCATCACCTGGGAGCACTGGAGGAACGTGTCGCTATGCCTGCCGGTGGTCAGCCGGAAATGGCCGCGGAGGATGACCCCCGTTTGCTCGAACACTTTTATGATCTCGTCCCCGGTCATTCTGTTCTCCCCCTACTCGATTTCCTCACATACTCTCAAGAACGCTTCTGCGGGGTCCTTCGCCTGCGTTACCGGTCTGCCGATGACTATGTAGTCGGCGCCGTTCTCGGAGGCCTGGCGCGGCGTAGTGTGCCGCTTCTGGTCACCGGCAAGGGACCACTCGGGCCGTATGCCGGGCACGACGACGAGGAAGTCGTCGCCGCACGCCTGTTTGATGCCCGCAATCTCCAGCGGGGAAGCCACGACTCCGTCAAGTCCCGAGTCCTTGCAGAGCTTGGCGAGCCGTATGACGGCTGCCTCGACGCTCCCCGGAATGCCGAGTTCCCGGCCAAGCGATTCCCGGTCGAGGCTCGTGAGCAATGTCACTCCGATGAGGAGCGGGCGTTCCACTCCTGCCTCCGAGGCGTTCTCAGCTTCTGTCTTCGCCGCCTTCAGCGCGGCCGCGCCTGCCAGCGCGTGCATGTTCAGCATGCTGGCGCCCTTCTTGAGGCACGAGCGGCACGCCCCGGCAACCGTGTTTGGAATGTCGTTGAACTTGAGATCGAGAAATACCTTCGCGCCGGTCGATCTTGCCAGATCGACGGCCTCCCACCCGGCGGCGTAGAACAGCTCCATGCCGACTTTATACCAGGCTGGACGCCCCCCAAGCCTGTCGAGCAGGGATTTTACCGGTCCGAGTTCGCCGAAGTCCAGAGCGATGATCACGCGCGAACTTGCGTCTCCCAACCCAATCCCCCTTTCCCTTTCCGTACGCTACCTCCGGGCTGTGCCTATCAGGTCCTTGAAGGAGGCCACCTTTTCGTCACGCACGTACTTGTCGAGCCCTTCTATCACTTCCAGGGGGGCCAGTGGGTTGGCGAACATCGCGCTGCCCACCTGCACCGCAGTGGCGCCGGCCATGATGAACTGGAGCGCGTCTTCCGCGGTGGATATGCCGCCCATCCCGATGACCGGCACCGGGACCGCCGACGAGACTTCCCAGGTCATCCGCACAGCCACGGGCCTGATCGCGGGCCCGGAAAGCCCTCCTGTCACGTTGCCGAGGACAGGACGCTTTTTCTTCAGATCGATCACGATCCCGACAAGAGTGTTTATCAGCGATATCGCATCCGCCCCGCTATCAACGCATGCCCGGGCGATTTCGACGATGCTGGTCACGTTCGGCGTGAGCTTCGCTATGACGGGAAGACGCGTCGCTCCGCGCACACAAGAGATGACCTGAGCAGACAACTTCGGCGAAACACCGAACGTCATGCCGCCTTCGTCCACGTTCGGGCAGGAAATGTTCACCTCGATGGCCGAGAGCCCCGGAGCCCCGTCGACGCGCCTCGCAATCTCCTCATACTCCCCCGCCGTGTGTCCCGCGATGTTGAGGATGACTGGCACGTGCTGTTCCCGCAAGAAGGGCAGTTCTGTAGCAAGAAAGGCCTCTACGCCGGGGTTTTGCAACCCGATGGCATTCAGCATCCCCGACGGCGTCTCGACCACCCTGGGCGGAGGGTTCCCGTCCCTCGGGTTGAGCGTTGTGCCCTTCACCACGACGGCTCCGAGCAGCGCGAGGTCGAACAGGCCGGCGTACTCTCTGCCGTAGCCGAAAGTCCCAGAAGCGGTCATGACCGGGTTCTTGAGCGAAAGGCTGCCGATGCTGACCGCCAGGGGTCCGGAGCACCCTGTCTGGAGACCCTCCGGGCGGTCCGCCAGGCGCTCATGGGAAGTTGTGTTAGACATCCTCTATCACCACCGTCCTGGCATCGAACACGGGGCCGTCGGCGCACACTTTCCTGTACAGGGGACCCGGCACACTGGTTCTCACAACGCAGCCCAGGCATGCTCCGGCACCGCAGCCCATCCGCTGCTCAAGGCTGACAAAGCAATCAACGCCTGCGTCTTTCGATATTGCCTGCACGGCCCGCAGCATAGGCCCGGGCCCGCAGGCCAGCACGTGCGTATCGCCCAGGGGCGTCGCTGCGATGGCGCCCGGCAGCAGGCCCGTCACGAAGCCATGGTGCCCTTCTGTGCCGTCATCCGTCGCGATGGACAGAGAAGCTCCGGTCGCCAGGATGTCATGCGTCGCAAGCAGATCGCCCGCCGTTGTGGCGCCGAGCAGGAAAGAGACCTTCACTCCGGCGGCGGCATACTGTCCGGCCGCCATCACCAGGGGCGCGACGCCTATCCCGCCGGCGATCATGATGGCATGTCCCCGCTCGGGCCCAGGCCAACCGTTGCCCAGCGGGCCGAGCAAGTCAAGATGCGAACCGGCCGCAAGACGGCGCATGGCGCTGGTGCCTTTGCCCACCACACGAAAAAGCAGCCCGAGCGTCCCGGACTGCTTGTCCGACGAAAACGCGCTGAGAGGCCGCCTGAGGAAAGGGTCGCTCCATTCTTGCCACCTTACGTGAAAAAACTGGCCCGGCCGGAGGCTCTGCACCGCTCCGGGGGCCAGGACAAGCATCTTCATGACACTTGGGGCTACTTCCCTGTTTTCCAGGACCTCCCCGCGCGTCTTAAGCCACATCGCTCTTGCTCCTTTCGAAAGTGCCGTAGTCCTGGACTGCGTAGACCTCCCTCGACTCCCACCTTGTGGATGCAAGGATGACCCTCGCCAGAGCGCCTGCGGTGTCGAGCGAAGTGATGCAGGGGATCGCGTGCTCGACGGCGCACCTGCGTATACGGAAACCGTCGCTCCTCGAATCCTCGCCTCTTGTCAGTGTGTTTACTACCAGGCTTATCTCTGAAGAGATGATCTTTTTGAGTATGTCCTCCGAAACCGTGAGTTTCGCCACTTCCTCAGCCTCGATGCCGGACGTCTCAAGAAACGCCTTTGTGCCCGGAGTCGCTATGATCCGAAGGCCCGCTTCAAGCAACATCCGCGCCACCGGGACAAGTTCCGGCTTGTCACGGTCGGCAACAGTGAGCAGGGCTTTTCCTGATGACCGCACGACGAGTCCCGCCGCCCGCAGCCCCTTGTAGAGCGCCTTTGTCGGGTCTTGGTCAACTCCCATGACCTCTCCGGTCGATTTCATCTCAGGGCCGAGAGCAGTGTCCACCCGGCCGAGCTTCGCCCAGGAGAAGACAGGGACCTTGACGCCGACCAGAGGAGGCTCCGGCGCGATCCCAGTCTTGTAACCCATCGAGGCGAGTGTCCGCCCCAGCATTATGTCCACCGCGATATCCACCATGGGGATGCCGGTGACCTTGGAGACAAACGGTACTGTCCTGGACCCGCGCGGGTTGACCTCTATCACGTAGACGGTACCGTCGCTCACAACGAACTGGGCATTCAGAAGACCCAGCACGCCGAGTTCTTGTGCTATCCTGATCGTCGCGGAAGCGACGTCCTCTTTGACTCTGGGCCCGAGCGATTGCGCAGGAAGAAACGCGATGCTGTCACCGCTGTGGATGCCCGCACGCTCCACGTGCTCCATTATGGCAGGTATCACCACCGTCGTGCCGTCCGAGATGGCATCGACCTCAATCTCCTTGCCCTGGATGTATTTGTCCACCAGCACGGGGTGCTCGCCTGAGACCCTGATAGCGCCCGCCACATAAGTCAGGAGGCCCTTTTCGTCGTAGACGACCTGCATCGCCCTGCCGCCGAGCACGTACGACGGCCTGACAATCACAGGATAGCCCACTCTCGACGCTATGGCACGCGCCTCAGCGGCCGAATGGGCGGTGCCACCCGGCGGTCGGGTGATGCCCAGTCTCGAGAGAACGTCGTCAAACTTCCGCCGGTCCTCAGCAAGGTCTATCGTCTCGAACGAGGTGCCAAGGATGGGCACTCCCTGCGCGGCAAGCAGGCCCGCGAGGTTGAGCGCCGTCTGGCCTCCGAACTGGAGGACGCATCCTCTGGGATTCTCCTTGCGCACAACCTCAAGCACGTCCTCAATGTCCAGGGGCTCGAAATACAACCTGTCGGATATGCTGAAATCTGTGCTGACAGTCTCCGGATTGTTGTTTATGACTACGGTCTTTACTGCGGCGGCCCGGAAGGCCTTAACCGCGCGCACACAGCAGTAATCGAACTCGATTCCCTGCCCGATCCTGATAGGCCCGGACCCAATGACCAGGACGGGCCGCGCCAGCGTGTCCCCGGGATCGCCGGTGGCCGTTGATTCGTCCGGTTCGCCGTATGCCGAGTAGAAATAGGGAGTCGCCGCCTCAAACTCCGCGGCGCACGTGTCAACCATCATGTAAGAGGGTTCGAGTCCGGGAAAGCGGAACGCCCGGACCATCTCTGCCGGGACGCCCCACGACCGGGCGATGTCCATGTCCGCAAACCCCATCTTCTTTGCCCTGGCAAGCAGCGCCAGTGCCTGCTGGTCGGGTTTCCTGCCCTTCGGTGGGCCGTCCTTTCGCAACACATCTTCAAGGTCGATGATGTTCTTTATCTTCCTGATAAACCACGGGTCTATGGAGGAGAGCCCGACAATCTCACGCTCCGGCACCTGCCGCCTGAGAAGTTCCGCGATGATGAAAAGTCTCTCGTCGTCCGCATGCTTGACCCTATAGAGCAGGGCTTCCGTGCTCCACTCTTCGAGTCCCGGTATGAAGAAGCCTTCGTTGTCCGCCTCGAGCGACCTGACCGCCTTCAGCAGGGCAGACTCGAATGTCCGGCCTATCGCCATTACCTCTCCGGTCGCCTTCATCTGAGTGCCCAGTTCACGGTTGCCCGCTGCGAACTTGTCGAAGGGCCATCTCGGTATCTTGAGCACCACATAGTCGAGCGCAGGCTCGAAACACGCTGAGCTCTTGCCGGTTATCGGGTTCGTCAGCTCATCCAGAGTGAGGCCGCAGGCGATCTTTGCTGCTATCCGGGCTATGGGATAGCCGGTCGCCTTCGACGCCAGTGCGCTGGAGCGGCTGACCCTCGGGTTCACCTCAATAACGTGATAGCGCGAACTCTGCGGATCGAGCGCGAACTGCACGTTACAGCCGCCTTCAATCCCCAGGGCTTCTATTATGCGGAGCGAAGCTGTTCTCAACATCTGGTAGTCGTCCTGCGAGAGAGTCTGGCTGGGGGCCACCACGATGCTGTCGCCGGTGTGGATGCCCATCGGGTCCACATTTTCCATGTTGCACACCGTGATGCAGTTCCCCGCGGAATCGCGCATGACTTCGTACTCGATCTCTTTCCAGCCACGGACGCTCTTCTCCACAAGTGCCTGCGAGATGGGACTCATCCTCAATGCCTTGGTGACTATCTCGATGAGTTCTTCCTTGTTCGACACGAAGCCTCCGCCGGTCCCGCCCAGTGTGAATGCCGGACGTACGACCAGCGGGAAGCCGGCTTCCTGCGCGAACAGGAGCGCGTCCTGTGTGGTGGTTATCACGCGAGACGGCGGGCAGGGCTGGCCTATAGAGGCCAGCATGTTCTTGAACAGCTGGCGGTCTTCCGCTTTCCGGATGGCATCAAGAGGCGTGCCGAGAAGCTTCACGCCGTACCTATCAAGGATTCCTGCCTCAGAGAGCTCAACGGCCAGATTGAGGCCGACCTGGCCACCGAGCGTGGCCAGAAGGCTGGTGGGCCGCTCTTTGCGGATGACCGGCTCGATGAACTCCGGTACGAGGGGCTCAATGTAAACCCGGTCGGCGACCGTGCTATCCGTCATGATGGTCGCCGGGTTCGAGTTGACCAGCACCACCTCTACGCCTTCTTCGCGCAGCGAGAGGCATGCCTGGCTCCCAGCATAATCAAACTCGGCTGCCTGCCCGATGACTATCGGGCCTGAGCCGAGCACAAGCACTTTCTTAACATCAGGCCGTTTTGGCATCGAGAAACCCCATGTTCTGGACAAATTGCTGGAACAGTTGACGGCTGTCTTCCGGTCCCGGGCATCCTTCGGGGTGGTACTGCACCGAAAACACCTTCAGGCTGTCGTTCCTAACACCTTCGATAGTGCCGTCGTTCTGGTTTACGTGCGTTACGGTGAGGCCTGTGCCTTTAAGGCTATCCCAATCGATCGCGTAGCCGTGATTCTGCGAAGTGATGTAGGTCCGGGAGTGCTCCAGGTCTTTCACAGGATGATTCCCGCCACGGTGGCCGAACTTGAGCTTATATGTGCGGGCGCCGAGCGCCAGCGCAAGTATCTGGTGGCCGAGACAGATCCCGAATATGGGCACCTGCCCGACCAGTCGCTTCACAGTCTCGATGGCATGGGTGGCATCCGTTGGGTCGCCGGGGCCGTTTGAGAGCAGCACTCCGTCGGGCTCCATATCGAGCACTACATCTGCCGGGCATGTCGCGGGGAGCACTGCGATATCCAGGTCGAGCGCGGCGAGTTCTTTCAGGATCCCGGTCTTGACGCCGAAATCGAGCACGGCCACTTTCGGGCCGTTGCCGAAAATCCTGTACGGCCTCGGCGTGGTGACCTGCTGCACCAGCCCACCCATGTCCACACCGAGCGCGGCCGCGAGGAGCTCCTCTTCGCCCCCGGGGCCTGCGGCGATGGCGCCGCGCATCGTTCCCCGCTCTCTCAGGTGCCTGGTGAGTGCCCTTGTGTCCACACTTTCGAGGCCGACCACGTTGTTCTCGGTAAGGTAGTCACCGACTGAGCCGAGGCTTCTCCCGTGGCTCGGGAAATCGCATGCTTCGTGAACGATGAACCCCTTCACCCATGGCGAAACCGACTGTGAATATGAGTGGTTCGAGCCGTAGTTGCCGATCAGCGGGTACGTCATGGTCACGATCTGGCCGCAATAGGAAGGGTCCGTCAGCACTTCCTGGTAGCCCGTCATGCTTGTCGTAAAGACGACCTCGCCGGACACAATGCCATGCGCGCCAAGCGCTTCACCTTTGAACACTGTGCCGTCTTCCAGGACTACCATCCCCTGCATTCCAGACACCCCCGCCATTCTGAAGCCTCTCTGTATGGATATGCGCTACTATGTATATAGATGCGTTTCCTGTAGTGTAAACCCTCAACGCTCAGCCGTCAAGCCCCTGTATCTGCGGTTTCGCGACGCTCAGGCCTCATACTGGATTTTGCCCGAGACGATTGTCACAAACGGTCTTGCCCGAAGCGCGAAGCCGCCAAACGGGCTGTTCTTGCCCTTAGACACGAACGATTCCGGCTTCACGATGATGTCGGCCTCTGGATCGACGATCGTGATGTCGGCAACCTTGCCAGGACTCAGCGTACCCCTGTCTATGCCGAGAATTCCGGCGGGAGCCGAGGTCAGTTTGCGAACGGCCTCGGAGACGGAAAGGGTCCCATCGGACACCAGTTTCGTCCACACCAGCGAAACCGCGGTCTCGATGCCCGAGATGCCGTTCGCCGCATAGGTGTACTCCACGTCCTTGTCGTCTTTGTGGTGGGGCGCGTGGTCAGTGGCAATGGTGTCCAACGTGCCGTCCTTCAAGCCTGCCTTGACCGCCTTCACATCATCTGCCGACCTGAGAGGCGGGCTGACCTTCGTGGACGTGTCGTACTGGAGCTCACGCACCAGCTCATCGGTGACACTGAAGTGGTGGGGGCAGGCCTCCGCAGTGACTCTCACACCGAGCGATTTCGCCCAACGGATTATGTCCACCGAACCGCGTGTGCTGGCATGGCAGATGTGCACGCGCGCTCCGGTGAGCTTCGCGAGAAGCACATCGCGGGCCACCTGAACCTCCTCGGCTGCCCCTGGTATACCTTTTAGCCCGAGCACCGTGGACGTGGCTCCGAGATTCATGGCGCCTTCCTGGGAGAGGTTCAGATCTTCGCAGTGGTCCAGGATGGGCAGGCCGAGCATGCTCGCGTACTGCATAGCGAGCCGCATCACTTCGGCGTTCATCACAGGCCGCCCGTCATCGGAGAAGGCCACTGCGCCGGCGCTCTTCATATCTCCCATCTCGGAGATCTCTTCGCCCTTGAGGCCCTTGGTTATGGCGCCCACCGGCAGCACGTTGGCCTTCCCCTCGCGCCTTGACTTGGCGATGATGTACTCGACCACCGTGGCGTTATCCGCAACCGGCTTCGTGTTGGGCATGCATGCGACCGTGGTGAACCCTCCTGCCACCGCAGCGGCAGTCCCACTGGCGATGTCCTCTTTGTACTCAAACCCTGGGTCCCTGAGATGGACGTGCATGTCTACGAAGCCTGGGCATACAAGCATCTTCCGGGCGTCAATCGTACGATCGATGCCCGAGCACTCTATCTTCTCAGCCAGGGCGGCAATCCTATCGTCCTCTATGAGAAGGTCCATCACGCGGTCTATCCCGTTCGCCGGGTCTACTACTCTTCCGCCAGCGATCAAAGTCTTCATGCGTCCGCCCCCCCGAGAAGTAGGTAGAGAATGGCCATCCTCACCGCAACACCGTTGGTAACCTGCTCGAGTATCACCGAGTTCTGAGCGTCGGCCGCTGCGGACGATATCTCCACACCCCTGTTCATGGGGCCCGGGTGCATGAGAAGCACGTCCTGTTTTGCGGCCTTGAGCCTTTGCGGCGTGACTCCGAAGAGCATCGCGTACTCGCGCGCCGAGGGGAACAGGCCCTTTTCCTGGCGCTCGCGCTGGAGCCGGAGCACGTTGACAACGTCGGCCCCGTCCAGCGCCCTGTCAAGGTCGGTGTAGGCTTTGACGCCGAGTTTCTCGATGTCCGGTGGCATCAGTGTCTGGGGCCCGCACACCCGGACTCTTGCGCCGAGCTTCGTGAGGCCCCAGATATTCGAGCGCGCGACGCGGCTGTGGTAGATGTCGCCGACGATGGCGACTTCGAGGTCCTGGATCTGGCCTTTCTTCTCTCTCATCGTGAACAGGTCTAGAAGCCCCTGGGTCGGGTGCTCGTGCATGCCGTCCCCGGCGTTGATCACCGAGGCTTTGAGGATACGGCTCAGGAAGTGGCAGGATCCTGAGACCGGGTGCCTCATCACGACGACATCGATGCCCATCGCCTCGATGTTCATCGCAGTGTCTTTCAGCGTTTCGCCCTTCTGCACGCTCGAGGTACTCGTCGCGACGCTGACCGTATCCGCGCTCATGTACTTGGCCGCGAGCTCGAATGATGTGCGCGTCCTCGTGCTGGCCTCATAGAACAGTGTGCAGATAGACCGCCCTCTCAATGTGGGGACCTTCTTTATGGTCCTGGTCAGGATCTCTTTCATCGAGTCCGCTGTGTCGAGAATCAGCAATATCTCCCCTGCCGTCATCTCCTCGAGCCCGAGGATGTCCTTGTGCGCGAGTCTCAACAGCACCCCTCCCTGCGCTTTTCCGCGTCTTGCCTGTCCTGGGCATATAAATCAAGCCCTGCCGGGTGAACGGCAGGGCTCCGGTTTCTTCCCCTCGTCCACCCTTTCCGGCCTCTCGGGCCGGCTTAAAGGGCCTTCTTTCCTTTCATTGCGTTTCACCGTTCATGGCTTCGTCTATGACGACACTGTCTTCCCCATCGAATTCCTTGACCTTCACGCTGATCATCTCTCTGCGGGAGGTCGGCACGTTCTTGCCGACATAATCGGCCCGGATCGGAAGTTCACGGTGCCCCCGGTCTATCAGCACCGCAAGCTGTATCGTCTGCGGTCTGCCTAAGTCTATCAACGCATCCATGGCTGCTCGGGTGGTGCGGCCGGTGAAGAGCACGTCGTCGGCAAGCACGACCTTCTTGCCCGTTATCGAGAACGGCATTTCGGTCTTCTGGACGAGCGGCTGGTCAGCTCTGGTCGTGAGGTCATCGCGGTACAGCGTAATGTCGAGAATGCCTGTGGGCACGCGTTTCTTCTCGATCTCATAGATGAACTCGGCAAGCCTCTGGGCGATCACCACGCCGCGGCGGCGTATGCCCACCAAGACGAGATCCTGGACGCCCTTGTGCCGTTCCACAATCTCGTGGGCGATCCGGATCAATGCCCGGCGTACAGCCTCGGCATCCATGATCTTAGCTTTCTCCTTGAACTGCATCACGATGGCCTCCTCCATGCCCGCCTTCAGGACGCTCTGTGCTCGCCTTGCAGGGGGGAAACAAAAAGGCCTCTCGCATGTATCGTCTGTCGAGAAGCCGTGGGCATCCCTTATGTTCCCCCTTATTCGCCTCGCTGGACGCAATTAAAGGACAGGTCTTGCTCACAAGTACAGTATCAAATGGCACGGCTCGTGTCAACTGCGAATTATGCCGTCCTCTGCCTTCCTCAATCCCGCGAGCACCGCCTCGAAATCGGCCGGCAGCGGCGCCGAGAAGACCAGCGGTTTGTGCGTTACCGGGTGCTCGATCCTCAATTCCGCAGCGTGCAGGGCTTGGCCCCCGATATCGAGGTCGGACTTGCGCCGCCCGTAAACCGGGTCGCCGGCGACAGGATGGCCGATGTGCGACATGTGCACGCGTATCTGGTGAGTGCGGCCCGTGTCCAGCATGACACGAAGAAGCGAGTATCTCTCGAAGCGTTCCACCACCTCATACACCGTTCGCGCCGGTCGTCCCGACGAAACCACGGCCATCCGCTTACGGTTGTTCGGGTCCCTGCCCACCGGAGCATCCACAGCTCCCCCAGCAGGGGGGCGACCGTGGACGAGGGCGAGGTACGTTCGCTTCGCCCGCCTTGCCTTGATCTGCTCCTGCAGGTCCTTCAGAGCATGCTCGTTTTTGGCTACGACCAGCAGGCCCGTGGTGTCCTTGTCGAGCCTGTGAACTATGCCCGGCCTGATCTTGTCGCCGATGGCGCCCAGGTCAGGGCATCGCGCCAGCAGTGCGTTAACGAGCGTGCCGGATCTATTTCCGGCGGCAGGGTGGACGACCATGCCCCGTGCCTTGTTGATCACCACGATGTCGTCGTCCTCGTAGACGACGTCGAGGGGGATAGCCTGGGGTTCTGCGGCCATGGGTTCGGCGGGGGGAATCTCGAAGTCTATGACGTCACCTTCGCGAACTCTGGAAGACGCCTTCGGATCCTTGCCGTTCAAGAGCACGAAGCCGCGGTCGATCATGGTCTGGGCGAACGACCTGGACCTGCCAAACTCGTCGCAGCAGGCCAGCGCGACGTCGAGCCTCAGCCCGTCAAGTCCTGCGCCCGCTGAAATACGTGTCAAAATCAGCACTCCCCGGCGCGTTTGTCCTGCGGGGTCCTGAGCAAAGCAAGTATGAGCAGCCCTGTGCCGACAACTACCGCCGAATCAGCCACATTGAACACCGGCCAGATCCGTACATCCAGGAAATCCACCACCAGCCCCGAAGTCGCCCGGTCAATCAGGTTGCCTGCGGCGCCGGCCATCTGCAGCCCAAGGGAAACCTGCAACAGGGTCTGTTCGGGCCCGACCAGTCTGGAGTAGTACAGCACCGCCACAATGACCACGCCGGTGATCACCAGAAACAGTGTACGCTGGTTGGCGAGCATCCCGAACGCGGCTCCGGGGTTCTTGACTAACGTCAGGTGAAACACCCCAGGGATCACCGGGATGGACTGGTTGGGTGTCATCAGCCGCACCACAACCGCTTTCGAGAGCCTGTCCGCCACAAACGCCACCGTGGCTACAAGCCAGAAAATCTTCCTCAATCCGGCTTCCTTTCCGCTGGGCAGCTATTTTGGTATGTTCCTGGTCCTCTGGCTCTGGCCCGGTTCGTCTTCGTCAACCATATCTTCATATGTCACAGCACCGGGGAGGTCCTGCGGCGACATTGAACTTCCGCCCCGGGCCGCATCCTGCCACGCATCCAGGCCATCGTACCCAACGTTGTCCTTGACCAGATCGTAGTTGCCGAAAGGCATCTTGACGACCTGCTCCTCGATCGGGCGGCCCACATGGAGCCGGCCGTCCAGTTCCTGCTTGCACTCCCGGCAGTAGAGTGTCCAGGGCACTGCCTCCAGTCGCTCCGGGTCTATCACCCGCCCACACCGGGCACACTCCCCGTAGTAGTCGTCATCTATCGCTCGAAGCGCTTGATCTACCTGATCCAGCATGAACTGGGCATTCATCTTGAGTCCGAGGTCCTTGCCCCGTTCGAAAGTCTCAGACGCCACGTCCGCCGGGTGGTTGTCCACAAAAGACAGTTCCTTGATGGAATCCCTCGCGCTCCAGTCGAGGCTGTCCTTGTTGATGCTTTCTATCTGCCTTGACACGTCAGATCTCAATGCCAGAAGCTTAGACCGGAAATGCCCCAGCCGGTTCCCCTCCACAGTCGTCCCTCCTCCTCTATCTCGCGAGCTGGCTCTGCACCAGGATCACGAGGTCGGCGATGTAGCCGCCGACCAGAGGCAGGTTGACCCGCACCAGGTTGCGCAGGATCGCCACGAGGACGGCGCCGAGAATTGCCCATCCCACCGCCGTGCCCACTCCACGGGCGATGCCCGCGAGGAAATTGATATACATGAGCCTCGCCGGCCTGTGTAACAGGTCGACATACTCGGCGAGTTTCATCTTCTCAACTGCAAGCGACAGCTGGTCGAGCTTGTCTACCAGCGCTTTCTCGATCCCGTGTTGCCTTTGCCCGGTGACGGACAACGCGCTCGCCTCCGGGTTTAGCTTTCCCAGCGAGCGCGTTTTTGACCTCAGCGGCCGTCGTAAGCGATCTCGCCACCGATGATGGTGAGCACTGGCTTTATGTCCTTGATGGCATCCGGGTCGACTTTGAACGGGTCGCCATCGAGAACCACCATATCAGCCATTCTGCCCTTTTCCAGCGAGCCTTTGAGGTGCTCCTCAAAAGCTGCGTAGGGGCCGCCCTGTGCGAACAGCTTTATCGCCTGCTCGACTGTAAGTCTCTGCTCCGGCATCCAGCCGCCCGCAGGGTTGCCGTCCATGTCTTTTCGCGTCACGGCTGCGTAGATGCCTTTCATCGGCTCCACAGGCTCGACCGGGCAGTCCGAGCCGCCCGCAGCGTGCACGCCAGTGTCGAGGAAGGTTCTCCAGCAGTACGAGGTGCTGGCCTTCTCTCTGCCCACGCGCCTCTCGGCCCACAGCATATCCGTGGTCACGAACTTCGGCTGTATGTCCGCGACGACACCCAGCCGGGCAAACCGTGGGTACTGCTCCCGGGTCATGATCTGGCAGTGGATGATCCTGTGCCGCGGGTCAGGCCTGGGGCAGGATGCCTGCGCTTTCTCGAATGCATTGAGCGAGTACCTTACGCCCCTGTCGCCGATGGCATGAATCGCCACCTGCATCCCTGCCCTGTGCGCGCGTTCCACGATCTCCGCGAGCTCCTGCTCGCTCATCCGCAGGACACCCTGGTTGCCTGGGTCGTCCGCATAGGAGCCGTCAAGCGCCGCCGTCGCTCCGCCGAGCGAGCCGTCTATGAGCAGCTTGAGTGAGCCGTACTTGAAGAACTCGTTGCCGGCGCCGGACCGGAAACCGGTACGGTAGATGTCGTCGATGTAGTGCTGCGGAATGTCCCAGTAGACCCGCAATCTCTCTCCTTCCGAGTGCAGCTTCGAGTAGAGTTCGGGAACCAGGCCTGCGTCCCCGTCCGCGCCATCGTTTGGGTGCACAGATGTCAGGCCGGAAGCCACCGCGGCCCGCATCGCGTCCCGCAGGCACGACAGCATCTCATCGAAACCCGGCTCGGGCACGTTCTTGAACACAAGGCCGGAAGCTTCTCTCAGGATACCCGTGGGCTTGCCGTGTTCATCGCGGTCGATCACGCCGCCGGGAGGGTCGGGCGTAGTCTCGTCAACGCCGGAAAGCCTCAAGGCACACGAGTTGGCGACCATGATATGCCCGCACGAGCGGGTGAGGGCGACAGGGTTTGCCGGCGCGACCTCATCCAGGTCATACCTCGTAGGATACCTGAGTTCCGCCAGGCGGTCCTGGTCCCAACCCCGCCCGAACACCCATCCTCCTGGAGTTGCTGCCTTAACCTTCTCGGCAACTATGCGCTTCATCTCGGCAATCGACTTGACTTGACTCAGGTTCACTCTCCGTAACGACTGCCCGAAGCTCAGCATGTGAAGGTGGCTGTCAGTGAGGCCGGGGATTACTGCCCTACCCTCAACATTCACCACCTGTTGCTCGCAGCATGCGAGGCCTCTGATCTCCGCCGTGGTGCCTGCGGCAAAAATGCGCCCGTCCTGGACGGCAACAGCTTCAGCGACGTTGCTCTGAGCGTCGAGCGTGTAGAAACGGCCGTTGATGAAGACCCGCCTGTTCGTAGCCTTCACTATCACTCTCTCCTCTTGGTCATCACTTTTTCTTGGTGCCCCTGGGGTTGATGATCTGCTTAGGTATGAGAGGCCTCCGCGGAGAAGGGCCTTTCACAGGAGGCCTCGGCTTTTTGGGGTTCTTTGAGTCCTTCACGTCAAAAACCTCCTTACCGGCGCTCCCGGTATCAGGTCTTTTCATTCACCCAGCGCTCTTTGCACCGCGGCTCGGGCAAGAGCCAGAGTCGCGTCGATGACGGGCTTTGAGACGTCGCTATCTTTCAGGATCAATGGTATCTCCGTGCATCCTGCGATCACTGCCCCGGCCCCGGCCTCGATCAACTCCTCGGCGGCTTCCCTCGCTACCCGGGCGGATGCGACAAACTCCCCCGACTTAACGCCGTAGATGGCGGCCATCAGTTTTTCCTGGGTGCTGGGACTCGGGACGATGATTTCTACCCCCCGCTCGGTAAGAGCTTTATGGTAAAGCCCCGATTGTACGGTCCCGTCCGACGCGAGAAGGCCCACGTTGGCTATCCCGCGAGTTTTTATCTCGTCCGCAGTGGCAGTCATCATGTGAAGCACAGGGATCGACACGGCATCCTGGATGCGGCCGTGGAAGTAGTGAGCTGTGTTACACGGGATGATCAGGAAGTCTGCCCCGGCGCGCTCAAGGTTTCTGGCCGTCTCGACGAGCGCCGGCGTGGGGTCTTCACCCCCGCGGAGAATGGCGGCGGTGCGGTCGGGGATTTGTGGGTTATTGTCGACAATGATTCTCAGATGATCCTGATCTCTTTTCGCAGGCGTGGATTTGACGACCTTGAGGAAAAGGTCCACCGTCGCTTCCGGGCCCATTCCGCCGAGTATGCCGATGATTTTGCGCGGCATGTGCTGGCATGACCTCCTTTGGTGATGTCACATCTATAATAAATCAAGACAGGGGGCCAGAGTATGGCCCCCAAAAGGCAAATTCGTTCAAGACTTTCGGCCGAGCTGCAAAACCCGTTCAGACTCAAGCCCTTCGACGCGAAGAAGCTTCTTTCGCGAGGACGCGCCTCGGACTATGCTCACAGAAGACTTGCCCACGCCGAGGGCCTTCGCGATGAGGCTGCATACGGCGTCATTCGCTCGGCCGCCCTCGGGTGGCGCGATCACGGACACCCTGAGCGAACCCCCGCTCCAGTCGCCGATCTCGTCGCGATGGGACCTTGGCCTCACTGTGACATCCAGGTAGGATACCTTGCTCTTATCAAGAGACAACCTTGGTGGCTTCGATGTCCTCCTCAGTGCCCTCGAGTATGTCCACGTAGGACTTCGCAAGCGCCTTCATGCGCGTCTTGAAAACCTGCATCTGCCTCTTGACATTCTCGAACTCAAGCTCTGCGTCCCTGGTCTTCCTCACCGCGTCATCACCGATCTTGGCTGCTTCGAAATTCGCCCTTTCGATGATGAGGTCGGCTTCCTTATGGGAGCTCGCCTTGACTTCGTCGGCCGCCTGCTGCGCCACGATCAACGTGTTATTCAGCGTCTCTTCCATCGCCCTGTACTGGCCGATCTTCGCCTCAAGCTCCTCGATGCGAGCCTTCAGGTCGGCATTCTCTCGCAGCACCTCTTCGAAATCCCTCACAACCTGATCCAGGAACTCGTCTACCTCAACCTCGTTGTAACCCCGGAATCCTTTGTGAAACTCTCTGTTATGGATGTCAAGCGGAGTCAGCAAGCCCTCTCAACCCCTTTTCGGCCGGGCATCCGGCCCTAGTCACGCAACCCCAAGAATCTCCTCTTCCATCCGCTCGGAATGCCTAAAAACGTATGAAAGCGCGCACCAGCCGGCGCACTACGTCGATCAAAACCATTGCGACAATAGGCGAGAAATCGAGCCCGGTCGTCTCCGGTACCAGCCTCCGCACCGGCGCGAGCACCGGGTCAGTCAGATCCTCGAGCCAGCGGCGGAATGTGAACAGTGGACCACGCCTCTCGGCCACTCGGAACCACGATAACAGAGCCCTGACAAGGATTGCCCACCAGAGAAGTTCAAGAGCCGTATCGAGCACGTTGCCGAATCTCACAGGCGCCTCACCTTTTCAAGAGAGCATCTCACAATCTTCTCGGGCCAAAGATCGCGGTGCCGATCCGCACCATGTTGGCGCCTTCCTCGACCGCCACCTCGAAGTCCTGGCTCATGCCCATCGAAAGATACTTCATCTCAATACGGTCAAAACCTTCCTGGCTCACCCGGTTGGATATCTCCCGGAGCGTCCTGAACACAGGCCTTGTCTGCTGAGCATCATCGCAGGTAGGAGCGATGGTCATCAGCCCCTGGACGACTATACGATCGTATGGCCTGAGTGCACGCATAAGAGACATGACATCGCCCGGAGAAGTCCCTGACTTGCTTGTTTCACCCGAGACATTTACCTGGACAAGCGTGTCGAACGATTTGTCCAACCTGTCGCCTATCTTCTGCATCTCAAGGGCGAGATCCAGCCTGTCCAGCGAATGAACAAGGCAAAACAAGGACGGCACGTACTTGACCTTGTTGGTCTGAAGATGGCCGATCATGTGCCACCTCGCGGCGATGCTGGCCTCCGGGATCTTTCCGCGTGCTTCCTGCACACGGTTCTCGCCGAAATCGCCGAGCCCGAGCGCGTGCGCCTCCCTCACCAGAGCAACATCGACACCCTTGGTGACAGCGACGATCGTCACCTGCGATGGGCAGTTGCCCACACGCAGCGCCGCAGCATGGATTCTCGACCGCACCAGGGCTATGCGTCCTTCAAGACTGCTTGTGGTCGTTGCATCGATTACCGTACCTGGAGACCTTCTTTCACCATCCAGTGATTGGTGATGACTTCTGACCCTGGACTCAACCCTTCTACGATGGCCCATGTGCCGTCTCTTGCTTTGACAAACACCTTTCGGAACCGTGCCATGGTCTTGTAGATGACGTAGACGCCCGCCTCACCGTCCCTCTTGAAAAGACACTCCTCAGGGACCTTGACGCCTTCATTCCTCTGCTTGATGAGATCCACCCTGACTTTTCTCGTGTTGAGGGCTTCTTCGGGTAGGGGCGATATCGACACAACCACCACCCCGAAGCCGTCACCGCCAGGATCCGTTATGGACTGGACCTTGCCCCAGAGCTCATCCTTGCCGAGGGAGGCCGACCTCACCCGCACGCTTTGCTGGGCGAGCACGTCAACCATATCTTTCGCCGGGAGAGCAACGGCGATTGCGCCCTGGTCGAGTGAAACGATGCGAAATGCCGGTTGGCCCGCGCGGACATCGCTGGCAGTCTTCGTCCCAGCCACTTTCGGCTCAGCAACGAATACGCTCCTCGCGGTTATCCCGCCTGTGTTCAGGGGGCTCCACTGCGCCTCAAGGCCGTCCAGCAGGTAACTCACGACGCCGGGACCGGGAGCATCCACACGGTTTGACGCCTTCTTCGCAAGGTCCGCCAGTTTCTGGCGTTCGCTGACTATTTCGTTGCGCGCCCCATCAAGCCTCCCGAGATCGCACGCGACCTCATACCTCTTCTGCATCGATTCAAGGAACACCCTGTCCAGGGATATTACCTTCGGTCCTTCGCCGCCCAGCATGGCCGCGCGGGCCTCGCGCAGGGTGTTCGCGATGCTGCCATCAACCTCTCTGATAGACGCCTCAAGCGTGGCAAATCGCTGGCTTTGGTTCCTGTCGAACTCCGCCAGCTTCTCATCTGCCTCCCGCACCTGCTCGTCGAGAGCTCTTGTTGCCTGGGTATTCTTGACTTCTATCACCGGTGTGCCGGCACGCACGCGCTCGCCTTCACTCGCCGTCAGCAGGAGCTTGCCGGAGGAAGGGGCGCAGAATACGGTTTCCTGCCTGATCACGATGGCGTCGGATGTCACGCTCTGCTCGAGAAAACCGGATTCGACCACCACCGAGCGCACGAGAAACCGCAGTGTAAGGTCCTTCGCTCCGAAGTACAGGACGAAGAGCACCAGCAGCACGGCGAGCAGCATCCCGGCCCCGAATCTCCTGGGCCGGCGCCACTTTGCAGGCCGGCGCCTGCGGCGCGGCTTTCTTTTGAGGATTTTGGCGGTCATCCGTCCGTGGCTCCGATCTTTCGTCGCGGGCAAGACGTCTGGCGAAACCGTACTGGTCGAGAGACACAACTGGGACCAGTCTACCAAGAAACAAATACGCCCATATTCATGGGCGTTCCTTCAGGTTTGGGCAAGGCAGGCCACAATCTCAACTGCTGGGATTCAGCGTAGCCCGGCCACTTCGACCAGGATGACATCGGCACCGATTTTCTTTATCTTATCCCAGGGTATTATCACCTCGTCGCTCTTCCCGAAGAGCCCCAGGAGCTTGGGCGACCCGGGCACCACTATGGCCGTGATCCTGCCGTCTTCGAGACTGAACTCCACATCGATGATGCTTCCGAGGCGACGTCCGTCCATTACGTTTATCACTTCGCGCGCCTCAAGATCGGATGCTCTAGGCACAGGCACCGCCCCCGCTCTTCTCTGGCTTTCTATTATATGAGAGAACGGGAGACCGAAAGACTCTAGCCCGCTATTTGCCTGCCTCAGATGGCCGGGCGCGCGCCAGCGCGTGCAGCGCCTGGTTCCGCTTCGTCTGCAGCCAGTCCACGAGCCGGAACCTGTACTCCACTTTGATCTCACCCAGCGATTCCTCGTCCACGAGCTGGGGCGGGGCCGGCGTGCGTTGAGCTTTTCCGGCCGCCATGGCCGGGACCGCAGCCGCCGGTTTCTGCTCGCCTCCGGTCGCTGTGGTCAGATCCTTGAAACAAAGCGGCGGGAACAGCACGCACCACCAGTTCTGCCCGGAGCCCCGTCCGAGCACGACTCTCATCGCCTGGTACTTCCCTGCCGGGACGAACAGGTCACCGTACGCCCGGTCGGGAAACTCAAATACTCCGAGTTCGAGCCTGCAATCCACCGGGCCGGAGGCAGACTCCGCAATCTCTTTGCGTATTGCGTCGAGCACGATATCATGGTTCCCCGCAATGAACAACAGCGCCTCGCTGGATGTCGTCATCGTCCTGAACTCAGGCTCCAGACGCTTCAGAATCGCATCCCGGACCTTGAGTTTCAATTCCTGGGCGGCCGGCTCGTCGCTGTCCGGTATGATGTGCAACCTGAGCAGGTTCTCCGGGTTGTAAGCCTCTACCGACCCGTCCCAGGAGCGCCACGCGCCATATAGCGACGCGACCGCAAGACATGTCGCCAGCGCCAGCAGCGAGGCTGTTCGAAGGTGCGTTCTCAGCTCGTTCCTCACTTCTCTGGACTCTCCTATCATCAGTCGTCAAACGTATTTCCGCAGATGGCGCAGCGCGGCTTTCTCTAGCCGGGAGACCTGCGCCTGAGATATCCCGATACGGGACGCCACTTCCATTTGCGTCTTGCCTAGAAAGAAACGCAGCATTAGTATGTGCTTTTCGCGTTCGTTGAGATTGGACATGGCATCGTGTACTGTAATGTCGTCAAGCCAGCGCTCGTCCCGGTTCTTCTCGTCGCTGACCTGGTCCATCACATAGACCGGGTCGGATTCGTCGCCGAACAGGGGCTCGTAAAGCGATACCGGGTCCTGCACAGCGTCGAGCGCCATCACAATCTCCTCGCGAGGAATCCCGATTTCACCGGCGATTTCGCTGATGGTGGGTTCTCTAGAATACCTGCCTGCGAGGTAGTCGCGCGTCTTCAGGGACTTGTAGGCTATCTCCCTGAGTGAACGGGACACGCGGATGGTGTTGTTATCTCTCAGATAGCGCCTGATCTCGCCTATGATCATGGGGACAGCGTAGGTTGAGAACTTCACGTTTTGCCCGAGATCGAAGTTGTCTACCGCTTTCATCAGGCCTATGCATCCGACCTGGAACAGGTCGTCCGAGAATTCCCCGCGGTTTTGGAACCTCTTTATCACGCTCAACACCAGTTTCAAGTTGCCGTTGACCAGGCGCTCGCGCGCCTTTCTGTCCCCCGCGTGCAGTTTCTCGAAAAGCTCCCGCATCCTGGCGTTTGAAAGCACGGGTAGTTTTGAGGTGACAAGACCACTGATCTCCACTCTGTTCACTGGTGAGTCCTCCGGGTTCTGCGCTCTCGCTCAGGAATTATGCGCCAGTTATCCCGTGCCAATTCCGGAAAAGGCAATTACTGGTAGAAAAATGCGCTCTGAGCCGCAAAATGTGAGACTGACCCTACAGTAGGATGGAAAGAGGGGCATGCGCGGGGTGGTGCAGAGACAGAAACCCCGGGGACGCGCCCCGGGGTTTGACGTCCATCACGGTAATCTTATGGCCGCCTCGCGGGTAGGTGCGGCGCAAGACAGCCGCCGCGTGCGAACGAAGGCACCGGTGCTTATTCGAGTTTCTTCATTTCGCGCCTCAGGCGCTTGATGATCTTCTTCTCAAGCCTTGATATGTACGATTGCGAGATGCCGAGCAGGTCCGCCACTTCCTTCTGGGTGCGCTCGTTGCCGTCTCTCATGCCGAACCTCAGTTCAACGATGCATCTTTCCCGGCCCGTGAGGTTCCCCATGGCCTTCTTGAGCAGCGTCCTGTCGACCTCTTCCTCGAGTTTCTGGCTGACCGCATTGCCGTCCGTACCGAGAACGTCGGACAGCAAGAGCTCGTTCCCGTCCCAGTCAACGTTCAGAGGCTCATCGAAAGATATCTCTGCCCGAGTCTTGTTATTGCGGCGCAAGTACATCAGGATTTCGTTCTCGATGCACTTGGATGCGTATGTGGCGAGCTTGATCCTTTTCAACGGGTCAAAAGTGCTAACAGCCTTTATGAGTCCGATCGTCCCGATGGACACCAGGTCCTCAATCCCGACACCCGTGTTCTCAAACTTCCTCGCAATATAGACCACAAGCCTGAGGTTACGCTCGATCAGCACAGTCCGTACGGTGTTTTCACCCAGCTGGAGGCGAGAAAGCAGGAAGACTTCTTCGTCGGTGCTGAGGGGAGGCGGCAGTGCTTCACTGGACCCTACATAGTCCAGGACACCCCGGAAGACTCCAAAAGCACTGAGGAACCTGTAGATTGCGAGTCTGGCGCGCCAGTAAAGTCTGGGCCAGGTCCTCACGTCTTTCACCTCTCTTCTGTTCGTGAACCAATCACTTCTGGACCCACGAGCGCTCTGTAGGCGCCATCGGCGGATAGCGAACGGCCGTAGACACCGATGACCACCCTGGATGTGGCATACCTCTTTCCCCGGGATGAGAGTACGAGCGAATCCGGCTTGAAGCCCAGCAGCATCCCGTTTGAGCGCCCGAGGCTGTCGAAAGGTATCACCCTCATTCTCGTGGACCACGAGTTTTGCCCCAGCTGTTCGAGGCCCTCAGTGTCGCCTGCAGCTACTGCTTGAAAGGCAGCTCTGACGTCGTCCGGCATGACCACTTCGATCGCTTTGTGTTCCGCAACAAGCACGGGCCAGCCGGAAATCGGGTCCTTGAGCTGGTTCCCCGTGTCAAGATAGGACTGGAACCTGGCGGTCCTCTCACCCACTCTCACTTCAGTGTCGTAGGTGCCGGGCAGTAGCGACCGGCGCCTTGCCCTCGAAATCACCGTCTGTACCCCCATGGAAGCAAGAGCCGCCCCGCCGAGGACGGCGGCAGAGCCGGGTTCCTGGCCCGGAACGCCCGCCAGGTAGCCGACGGCGAAGGCCGCGCCGGCCACCGAGAAGCAGAAGGTGAGGAAGCACGTCACGTACCTGGCACCGGATGCAAGATCACGTGGGCGCAGGCCCAGCAAGACCATGAGCAGGAGCACCGCAATCTTGAGGAGCGGCGTCTCGAGCCATCCGGCCCGCGACACCTCCACCAGCACCGAGTAGCCGGCTCCGGCGGCGCTCAGGGCGAGGAGCCTCGGCACCCCTGTCCTGGCGCCACAAAAGCCGGCTGTGGCCCATAAGATCAAGAAGTTCATGAGCCAGTTGACACAGAACAGGACGTCCACGTAAACATAACGAGTCAACCCGGCCACTCCTTCTTGTTCCGGGCCGAGCACAAGAGGCATGGCCTGTACTGGCAAGGTATTCCCTCGAGACGTGCTGTAGAACGTCTATCATTATAGAGTCTCATCTCTGGCGGAATGTGTCGGGGCGCGCGGGACGAGCAATAACAAAAGGTCCTGCGCGCCGCACGGCGCAGGACCTGCTTGTAATGCCTATTCTGCTTGCGCGCCCCCTCAGGGCTTCTTGCGCAGGAATGCCGGGATGTCGAGCTCGTCGCCGGTGAACTGCTTTATTTCTATCTCAGGCACCTTGATTCTCTCCGCCTTCTCGCGGCGCGGCAGTTTGGAGTCGAAGCCGGTCGCAATGACAGTCACCCGGACTTCATCCCCCATCTTCTCGTCAATCACCGCGCCGAAGATGATATTGGCATCTGGGTCGGCGACCTCCTGCACGATGACTGCGGCCTCGTTTACTTCGAAGAGGCCGAGGTCCGGGCCGCCGGTGATGTTCAGAAGGATGCCGCGTGCCCCCTCAATGGAAGTCTCGAGCAGGGGGCTAGATATTGCGGTCCTGGCAGCGTCGGCAGCCCGGGTCTCACCCGTGCCGGTACCGATGCCCATTAGCGCCGAGCCGGTATCCAGCATGATGGTCTTCACATCGGCAAAGTCCAGGTTGATGAGGCCGGGCACCGCTACCAGGTCGGATATTCCCTGCACGCCCTGCCTCAGCACATCATCCGCGTACTTGAAAGCTTCAATGATGGAAGTCTTCTTGTCCACGACCTGCAACAGCCTGTCGTTGGGTATGATGATGAGCGTATCGACCTTTTCCCTCAAGTTCTGGATGCCCTGGTCCGCAACCGCCGCGCGGCGCCGCCCCTCAAAAGTGAAAGGTTTGGTGACGACCCCTACCGTCAGCGCGCCCAGCTCTTTGGACACTTCTGCGATGATCGGCGCCCCGCCCGTTCCGGTCCCGCCGCCCATGCCCGCGGTGATGAAAACCATGTCGGCGCCCCTGAGCGATTCCATGATCGCTTCCCGGCTCTCCTCGGCCGCTCTCTGGCCGATCTCGGGATTTGCCCCGGCCCCCAGCCCTTTGGTTATGTTCTGGCCTATCTGGATCTTCCTCAGTGCATTGGAAAGGGCAAGAGCCTGGGCGTCCGTGTTGATGGCGATAAAGTCTACGCCTTTGAGCCCGGAGTTGATCATCCGGTTCACCGCGTTGGACCCACCGCCCCCTATGCCGACCACCTTGAGGTTCGCGAAGCGCTCATTATCGAGATCAAAATCCAGCATGGTTCTCCCCCTCGACGGGCCTGACTTAACAAATATGCAATGAGTACTTTTGGCAATTTCTAGAAGAATTCCCTAAAAAAGCCTTTCACCCTTTCAATGAATCCCCCGCCTGATTCCTGCCTCTTTGGTTCGTTCTTGAGACGTTCCTTCGCAGCGAATAACACGAGACCGACTGCGGTGGAGAAAGCCGGGCTTGACACGACGTCCTGCAGTCCTCCGACGCCGACAGGCACTCCCAGCCTGAGGGGCATGTCGAGCACCTCAGCTGCATAATCGCCGATACCCGGCATGAGCGAAGTTCCGCCTGTCAGAACGACTCCGCCCGGGAGCACGCTACCGTACCCCGCCTTCTTTATCTCGCGATCCACCATGGCGAGCATTTCCTGGACTCTCGGCTCGATGATCCCGGCCAGGGTAGCCTTAGAGACGGTCTTCTCCTTCTGCCCGCCCACCGTGGGAAGCTGGAAATAGGCGTCCTCAGCCGCCAGAGAGAGCCTTGCGACGCCGTGTTCCAGTTTGATCTTCTCGGCCTGGTTAATGGGGGTCCGCAACCCCACTGCTATGTCGTTGGTCACGTGCTCGCCGCCAAGCGGGAGCACGCAGGCGTGGAAGAGACTTCCCTTCTCGAAGATGGCGATGTCGGTGGTCCCTCCGCCGATGTCCACAACTGCCACTCCGAGCTCACGCTCGGCCGGGTGCAGCACCGCCTCACCGGAGGCAAGTGGCGCAAGCACCACGTCATCGACCTCGAGCCCTGCCTTGTACACCGCCCTGAGCAGGTTCTGCATCGAAGTCACAGCGCCCGTGACTATCTGGGCTTCAACTTCAAGCCTGACACCCATCATGCCGACCGGGTCGCGCACGCCGTCGTAACCGTCAACGACGAATTCCCTTGCGAGCACATGGATGATCTCCCTGTCGGAGGGGATATTCAGCACCCGGGCAGCTTCCATCACCCTGTCTACATCTTCCTGCGTTATCTCCTTGTCTTCCCTGCCAACCGCGACTACGCCCCTATTTATGAGAGAAGAGACGTGGGCGCCCGTGACGCTCACGTATACCGACTTGATGTTGACTCCTGCCATCCGCTCCGCCTGTTCGAGGGCCTCGGTGATTGAACGCACGGTGCCATCTATGTCAACGACAACGCCCTTCCGCATACCGCTGGAAGGGCTCTTTCCGACTCCGATGACGTTTACTTTACCGTCAGCTCCGGCCTCGGCGGTGACAACTGCAACCTTACTGGTGCCAATGTCGAGTCCCACGACAAAGTCACGCCTTGGCAACTACTCCACCTCCGCCTAAGACCTCCCACAATTTGCCTCTAACATTCAACGGTCCCCACGCAACTACCTTCACTGTTTTGTCCGCAATTTAACCTCATCCGGGATGCGCACGTCTTTCAGGAGTAGCATGCGAGAGCGTCCCAGATTCTGGAAAATCCGGTATCCAAAAGCAAACACCGCCGCGTTGTAAATCTCCACGCCCAGGCGGTCGCCGATGAACGTGAGCAGGGCCGCAAGTACCGCGTTGCTGAAGAACCCGGTCACGAATACGGTGTTGTCGAACTTGCCCTCAAGGCTTGCCCTCACGCCGCCGAACACAGAGTCGAGCGTGGCCAGGAGCGCGATGGACAGGTACCGGGCGTACGCCACCGGCACCACCAGCGGAGACCTGAACCCGAAGATCAGGCCGAGAACAAGGCCGATGAAAACAACAAGTATCATTTGTCTCCAGCCTTCTTTACCACAGGCTTACCATACTCGAACCTGAACCCACCCTTGTACGCGGGTATGTAGACTTCCTCCTCCACCTTGATGTTCACGTTGATGCCCCAGAAAGACAGGCTTTCCACGATGCCGCCGCGCATCTTGAGCCCCGCTTCCAGGGTCTCCGGGTTGCCTATGGCGTGCACGACTATCGGCGGTGCAGTCCTGGTGTTGTTTATCGAAATCGTGGGTCCGACGCACCGGATCTCTGTGGTCGCGACGTACCGCTGGCCGTTGATGGATATCGCCTCGGCGCCGCTGGCCAGCAGCTCGTTGATGAGCTTCAGGACATCATCGTCATGAATTAGGAATGCGTTCGGATCCTGTCCCGGCTTGCCCACTCTCTTGGAATCGTCCATGACCACCGTGACGCCAGGGCCTTTTATCTCCGTCATCCCGGCGAAGCCCCGCACAGCCTCAAGTTCGGTCTCGAGGGTGGATATGAGACTCCTGCCCTGGATGAGCTCGGCCACCTTCGCCCGCAAATCCACCAGCTCGACCTGCAGGTTATTCCGCTCCTTTTCGAGCGATTTCACGTATGATGTGAGTTCCGCACTTCGCACCATCGACAGGTCGGAAAGGACATCCTGCTGGGTCTTGACCTGGACTGCAAGCATGAATCCCAGGAGGACGCACACAAGTCCTATTGCCATCTGTCCGCTCTTTAGCCTCAACGCCTCCCGCTGCCCTCCTCTCTGCTATGGCCAAAACCTATTTCCCGGTCTTTATGACCGGATTCGCGTATCGCAAGTCGACGTATAACGCATTTATCTTGTTGTTCGAAATATCCTCAAGCACTGATTCGAGAACGTTGAACCGCTTCTGTGCCTGCGCATCAGCTTGTCCGAAGTAAACGCGCAGTCCGCCGGCAAGGTACAACAGAATAGACTGGTCTTTTTCCACTGCGAGTTCCGAAATCCTCTCGCGCATGGCAGGTGATGCGCCAAGCACGCACCTTATGCCCGAAAGAATGCCTGCCGATTGTACGAAGTCACCGGCAGCGGCGGATGCCGGCGACCAGCCGCTTATGATAGGGTACGGGATCTTTCCTCCCGACGAGAAGTCCAGGACCCTTGCCTCCTCGTCCACTGTCAGGAAGCCGTTATGGTACGGCACACACGCCACCGGTGTGCGTTCCGTCACAGCGATCTCTACGACTCCGGGAAACCGCCTGCTTACAGTGGTGGAAAGCACCCACGGCTGTCGCATGACCAGCGCCTTCACGTCTTCTGACCTGAAGGAGAACATATGCTGCCCTTTGGACAGCCCGGAGAGCGAGGCAATCTCGTGTGGCGGTACTCTGCTCGCGCCCGTGACCCTGATATCCTGCACGCGGAAGAAGGCCGTGTTTGTCACGATGAATACGGCCAGGCTTGCCGACACAAGCAGGACACCAAGTCGCGCATACCGGCGCGGCTCCATCACATCACCCCAGACAGTAAAGCGAGGGCCCAGAGGCCCCCGGAGACCCGCTCTTATTATAGCAGCGGCCAGCGTCAAGGCAAGAAACGCCTGCTTCAGGAACCGTTGACCGTAATCCGCCGGACGGTTGCCCCCAGAAGGTTCAACTTCGATTCGAGTTCCTCATATCCTCTGTCGATGTGATGGCAACCTTCCACCACTGTCTTGCCTTCCGCCGCAAGTCCCGCAAGCACAAGCGCAGCACCGCTTCTCAAGTCGGATGCCGCGACCCGGGCTCCGGAAAGCCGGTTGACGCCCTTGATCACGGCGGTCCTTCCCTCAGTCTTTATGTTGGCACCCATCCTCCGCAGCTCTTCTGCCTGGTTGAAACGGTTTTCAAAAATCGTCTCAGTGATGACACTGGTACCCGCCGCAAGCGACATCAGCGACATCACCTGGGGCTGCATGTCTGTTGGGAACCCCGGGTAGGGCAGCGTCTTGAAGTCAATGGCCTTTATCCTTGACGGGCCCGAGACGAAAATCCTGTGGCCGCCCGCTTCCTCGATATGGGCTCCGACCTCCTGGAGTTTGGCAATGACTGCTTCGACGTGCTCCTGGATGCAGTTCTCGATGATTACCTCGCCTCCCGTGATGCAGGCAGCCACCATGAATGTGCCGGTCTCGATCCTGTCCGGGATAGCCTGGTGTTTCGCCCCGTTGAGGTTCTGAGTGCCCTCGATGCGGATCACGTCAAGCCCTGCGCCCCTTATTTTGGCGCCGACGGCGTTGAGGAAGTTCTGCAAGTCGACAATCTCGGGCTCCTTCGCCGCGTTTCGTATGATGGTCGTGCCCTTCGCTGTGACAGCGGCCATCATGGTGTTCTCGGTCGCTCCGACACTCGGGAAATCAAGATGTATCTCGGTGCCCAAAAGCCCATTTGTGCGGGCGTTGATGTAGCCCCCACGCTCCTCGATAGCGACTCCTAGCGCGCAGAGACTCGAAAGGTGCAGGTCTATGGGCCTCGGTCCGATGGCACACCCACCGGGATAGGAGACACGGACCTTGCCGAGCCTGCCGAGCAACGGCCCCATAAGGAAGATGGAAGATCTCATCTGCCGCATGAGACTTTCGGGGACTTCATGTGTCTGGAGGCCTCTTGCATCGACCACCAGTGTCCGTTTGCCGTCCTGATCTTTTCCAATACTGACTTTCGCCCCGAGACGCTCGAGTATTTGCGTCATGACCGTCACGTCGCGGAGGTCCGGCGCATCTATGATCTCACAGGGCCGGTCAACCAGAAGCGTGGCTGCAAGCATGGGTAGGACGGCGTTCTTCGCCCCACTGATCCGCACCGTTCCTCGGATCTTCGCGCCCCCTGTAACCTCGTAAGCTTCCAACCTCTCCACCCCCAGGCGACCTTGCGGTCACCTGACTATCTTTATCTCTGTCTCAAGCGTGATGCCGGTGAGTTCCTTGACTCTCAGTCTGATTTCTTCGACGAGCGCCAGCACATCGACGGCGGTGGCGCCGCCCGTGTTGACTATGAAGTTGGCGTGTACCGGGGACACCTGGGCCCCACCCCTGGAGATCCCTTTGAGGCCTGCTTCTTCTATCAACCTGCCCGCCGCCTGGCCGGGCGGATTCTTGAACACGCTGCCTGCGCTTGGAAGCCGCGTGGGCTGAGTCCGGCGCCTTGATTCCAGCGCCTCGTCCACTCGCTGCTTGATCTCGGACGCTTCTCCCAGCGAGAACTCCATCGTGGCATCCGTCACGATCATGCCCTCATCGAGGATCCGGCTCCCCCTGTAGCGGAACCCCGCTTGCCTCGCGTCCAGGTGGGTTACTCTGGGGCCTGCGCTGGATTCTATGACCGTCACCTGGCTGACCACCGATGCCATGTCGCCGGCCCTGGTGCCTGCGTTCATCGCCACCGCGCCACCCAGGCTGCCGGGGATCCCTGCCATGAACTCAGCGCCGCTCATGCCTCTTCTCATTGCGTCCTCAAGGATCTTCGAGAGGCTCACCCCGGCTTGAGCCCAGACCTGACCACCGCTGGTCTTCATGCCGTCCATCATTGTTGTCTTGATGATGACGGCATCGATTCCCTCATCCGGGAACAGCACATTCGTGCCGTGCCCCAGCACGATCACCCGTGTGCCGAGACTCCTTGCTGCCTCTATCACAGATACGGCGTCTTCGACATCGAGCGGGTATACCAGGGCGAGAGCTGGGCCTCCTATCCGGAAGGAGGTGTGCTTCGCGAGCTGCTCGCGTTCCAGCACCTTGCCCCGGACTATCTTACGTATGGCTTCGGCCGTAGGTGAAAGTGTCACTTGGTGCTCCCTGTAACAAGACCGGACTTACTTCGCGGAAATACGCTCGAGTATCGTAGGCCCTAGCTTGTAAATATCGCCCGCCCCCATGGTGATTATAATGTCGCCGGGACGCGCGAGGCTCGAGGCTCTCTGGACGATGGAATCCCAGTCGTCAATACAGGTAGTGTCCGGCCCGTTCTGCCGTTGGACCGCATCCCCGATCATCTTAGAGCCCACACCATCGACGGGTATCTCGCCGGGCCCGGCGTAAATGGGCGCAAGGATCAGGACATCGCATAAGCCGAACGCGCGCCCGAACTCGTCTGCTAGGGCAAGGGTGCGGGAGAAGCGGTGGGGCTGGTAGATGCATATGAGTCTGCCGCGAACCTGCTCTTTGATAGCTCTCAGGCTGGCCTTTACCTCAGTGGGATGATGCGCGTAATCGTCGAGGACCATTATGCCGTTTTCTTCGCCCACGAGCTGCAGCCGGCGCTGCGCCCCTCTGAAGGAGTGAAGGCCTTCCGCGATGCTGTCCTGCCCGACCCCCAGGGCGCGGCCCACTCCCACGGCCGCGAGCGCGTTCAGCACATTGTGCACCCCAGGGACTTGCAGCTCGATACTGCCCATGCAGATGCCGCCGGAGAATACATTAAAGGAGGAACCCCACGGCCTCTTCTCTATGTCCCTGGCGACAATATCAGCGCCATCCGCCAGTCCATAGGACACGGTTTTCTGGGTCTTTCCGGACATTACCTCGCGAGCATTCCCATCATCGTAGCAGTAGACCACAGTCCCGCCCGGAACCACACGATCCGCAAACTCGGAAAACGCCTGCTTCACGTTATCAACGGTATGGTAATAGTCCAGGTGATCATTGTCCACGTTCGTTATGACTGCAACCAGGGGCTCGAGATTCAGGAACGACCCGTCACTCTCGTCGGCCTCTGCCACAACATACCTGCCCTTGCCCACCTTCGCGTTTCCGCCGAAGTCACTCACCTCTCCACCGACAAGCACCGTCGGGTCAAGGTCCGCCCTCTCAAGCACCATCGCGATCATTGAGGTCGTGGTGGTTTTCCCATGGGCGCCCGCGATGGCGACCCCGGCCCCGTGGCCCATGACCCAGGCAAGCAGCTCGGCGCGGTGTATGATGTGCAGGCCCCGGCGCTTTGCCTCAATCACCTCGGGGTTATCCTCATGGATCGCAGACGATACCACCACAGTCTCGGCTTCGGCCGGTATGTGCCCGGGAGCGTGCCCGATCCGCACAATGGCGCCCATCGCCTCGAGCCTGCGGGTTATCTCGGACGCTTTGATGTCCGAGCCGGAGACTCTGATTCCTTGTTCGAGCAATACACGAGCCAGCCCACTCATGCCTGCGCCGCCGATTGCTATGAAGTGGTAGTACGACATCAATGCGCCTCCTTTGATGACATGCAGCGTGCCAGGACCGGCCGGGGCTCAGTGCATAGCATACTATGCCCTGCCAAAAACCCTTGTTACTGAGCCCCGGGGCTTGTCCACGGGAACGGCAACGATGAGCAAACGTTACCTTCTCGCCAGGCGGTAAAGCCTCCGGGCGATATGGTCGGCTGCCTCGCTTTTTCCTGCTTCCCTGGCGTTTTTCGACATTTCCTTAAGTCTTTTTGCACTGCCCAGTATCGTGTTGAGCGTCCCGGCCAGCTTCGAGGCCTCCAGGTCCGGCTCCCGTATGATGACCGCTCCGCCGCTACGTGCAGCTGCCTTTGCGTTGTACACCTGGTGGTTCCCTGCCACGTTCGGGGACGGCACGAGCACAGAAGGAAGGCCCCTGGCGAGGATCTCCGAGACCGTCATCCCGCCCGCCCGGCCCACCATGATATCGCTCGCCGCCATCGCGTTCTCTATGTCGAACATGTATGGCCTGATTACAAGGTTCCCACCCACGCTGGGTACTATTCCCAGTCTCGAAAGCCGCTCCCGGGCCATGTCCTCGTACTCGCGGCCCGTGATGAGGATGACCTGGACACCCTCTGTGAGCAGATTCCGCTCGATAATCTCCAGCGCCACCTCAACTATCCGCCTCGCGCCGCGGCTTCCGCCGAAGATGAGGACAGTCGGCTTCCCCGGATCCAGGCCCAGGCTCTTCGCACCATCCTCGCGCACGGCAGCTATGATCTCCGGCCGCACAGGGTTGCCGGTGACCACGCACCTGACCCTCCGGGGGAAATGAGCTATCGCGTCCTCGAACGGAACGTAGACCTCTCTCGCGAGCCTGCTCAAGATCTTATTGGTGAAGCCGGGGACCACATTCTGGTCCTGGATGGCGCAGGGCACCCCCCGGAGGTAGGCCGCAAGAATGACCGGTCCAGACACATATCCGCCCGTGCCGAGGCAAGCATCCGGGCGGAACTCACCTGTTATCCGATACGCCTCCCAGAGACCTTTCGAGGCACGGAACGCGCCTCGTGCTGCGTCTATGGGGCTTTTTCCCATTATGCCTGAGGTTTCGATGACCCTGAACTCGATACCTTCTCGCGGCACGATGTCAGCCTCGAGACCTCGCCTGGTACCCACATACAGTATCTCCGCCGCAGGGTCGACCCGCGTAAGGCCTTTGGCGCAGGCCAGAGCCGGGTATATGTGCCCTCCAGTGCCGCCACCCGTAATCAGGTATTTCACCCTGGTCACTCCTGGCAATACTTCGAAACGTTCAAGAGAATGCCGATGCTCGTCATCAGGAATAAGAGCGATGAGCCGCCATAGCTGATGAACGGCAGGGGTATGCCGGTGATCGGCAGGGATGCCGTGACAACCCCTATGTTTATCAGCGCCTGTACTGTTATCATACTGGTCAGGCCGGTGGCGAGGAGGCACGCGGTGGCATCGGGCGCGTTTATCGCCACCCTGTAGCCTCTCCACGCGAGAAAGAAGAAGAGCGCGATGATGGCTGTGCAGCCGATGAAGCCCAGTTCCTCACCTGTTATGGCGAAGATGAAGT